>Ga0209777_10000561_pt1 | contig 60091 bp, 56 predicted proteins | sample FrelakmetHBP12HB_FD_187147 | JGI IMG/M metagenome (GOLD analysis project Ga0209777, IMG submission 187147) | Freshwater lake sediment microbial communities from the University of Notre Dame, USA, for methane emissions studies -HBP12 HB (SPAdes)... | ecosystem: Environmental > Aquatic >...
TTGTTTTCTCGATGGTTTCGATGAAAACAAAGTTATTTTCGCGCAGTGCCTCCGTGGTTTTTACGACTTGGTCGATGGTTGGGCTAAACGAGACAAGTACGCCTGAAGGTCTGAGCGCTTTGTAAGCGTGCGGAACCACAAGCCACGGCGTTGCCAAATCCAAAATCACCGCATCCACATCCCGTTCTTCGTAGCCGCTTAACGTGACATCGCCACTTTTCATTTCCACGCGGTCAATCAGCTGTGAACGCTCCAGGTTTTTGGCGGCGTTCTTTTGGAATTCACTGCGCAGTTCATAAGTGTAGATTTTGCCAGTTGGTCCAACGTAGTGTGCGAGGGCTGTGGTTAATGAGCCTGTTCCAGTGCCGGATTCCACCACGCGGCTTCCAGGTCCGATGCCGCTGAACATAATGATTAATGCGGCGTCTTTGGGGTAGATGATTTGGGTGTTGCGGCTGGACTTCATTATGTAGTCAGTTAAACTGGGTTTTAATGTTGTGAAGTAGATGCCCATGCTGCTTTTGATTGGTTCCCCGTATTCTTTGCCGATGAGCTCGTCGAGTTTAAGGTAGCCTTTGTGAGTGTGGAAGGTTTGCCCAGTCTGCATCTTTAGCATGTAGGTTCTGCGCGCGTCCAAATAGATTAGGACGTAGTCGCCGTCGCATATTTTTTGGTTAGCCAACTGTCTTTTCCTCTTTTGGAAGTGAAACGGGGTTGTTCCATTTAAGCTTTGAACTCTAACGCTCACATGGTCTTTTCATACGATGTATTTGCCTGTTTTCTCGAAATCCCTAACAATCTCCATCACGCGTTTGGGCGCGTTGTACGGTCCCAGTGGAATATCTTTCAGCAAAACCCACGGCGACTTACACGCCACCACCGTGGCGACGTGTTGCTCGCCGAAGCTTTTCTTCGCCACCGCCACGACTTCCCGCCTGACACCAGTTTCCGACAAGTCGCCGAGAGCATGAAGGTACTCGTGGAGCAGAAGGTTGTAGATTAACGCGTTGACGGTGGGTTTGTCGCTCATCGATGCTTCGACGATTTCTACGAGTGCGCGGTTTAGGACGATGTTGTTGGTTCCAACGGGGTAGTAGGCGCCCAACTGCAGGGGTAAATCATCCAGAAACAGCATCATGCCGTCCCTGCGTTTGCACAGGGCAAACTCGGCGGTTTCCTTCACGATTTTCCAGACTTCCGCGTAGTTTTTAGCTTTGTCCAAAGTAGCCCCGAAAGGTTTCATGGGTTTAGAATTGCTGGTGGTCAAAAATAGTCGCCTTTAAAAAAGGAAGAAACGGAACATGCCTTTAAGGGTTGCACCGCAAATCCCAAAAACATCTTGTCTTCGAAGATAGCAAACAAATTTTTTTAAACATGTTAATGGCTACTGAAGTCGCCAATAGGACCTTACCTCCCTTAGGTTTCTGCAATGACATGATATTTAGATCCAAATAGGTGCCAAATATGAAACGACGACACTCCACAAACAGTTCACCCCAACAGCGAATCAGCCGCAGCTGCAAAATAAACAAAAAATTGATAAACAACAACTGCTTCTGTCATAGCGTTATAGGTGAAAATTAAATGGCAAGTAATGTCGTCGTAAAAGACATCATGCAAAAAGACGTTAAAGTCGTAAACAACAACACTGTAATGCAAGAAGTAGTTGCAATAATGAACAAATTCGACAAAGACGCAATCCTCGTCGTTCAAAGCGGGAAACCAACCGGAATCATCACCGTCAAAGACGTCCTGATCAGAGCCGTCGAAGCAGGCACCCCCCTAAAAACCATCATCGCAAGAATGGTCTACACAAACCCACTAGTGACAATCGATGAAAACGCAACCGCTGAAGAAGCAGCAAAACTCATGAAACACTGGAACATAAAGCACTTACCAGTCGTCGACAAACAAGGCGCCCTCGTAGGCTTGCTTGATGATAGAGCAATTGTCTACGCGGTTCCAAAATTGATGTCGATAATGGAAGAATTCTGCCGCCGAAAATAATTTCCTTCCCTAATCTTTAATTTTTTATTTACCAACCATTTTTTCAAAAATCCAGCCGAAACAGACTATTCTGCGTAGAAGTAAACAAGAAAAAGATAGAAAAGGGCTTATGGTTTGGTTTCTTTTGTCCAGGCTTCTTTTGCTAATTTGGCAAGTACGTCAGTGTTTGTCTGATCGTTTAAATCTGTCAAAACATTTTTGATTTCGTTTCGAACAAGCAATGCAATTTCGTTGACACGCAATGGCTCAGGTCTTGTTGATTGATATATGCGGAGAGCTCTTAGAACAAATCGAGCAATTAAGTTGTTGAGTTCTTCTTGTAATAGGGTAAGTTCATCTTTGCTTGCAGTCATTTTTTTGCTATAAGCAACTGAATCTCTTTTTCCAGTAGGTTCCATTTTTAATCGGTCCTTTAAGCAGAAGTGTCAACGGCGCATTATAGCCTTTTCTAGTATACCCTCAAGAAATGGGGGCTTTTGGTTTTCCAAGCTTCTTGTTTAGGCATGCTTGGATAAACCCTGCATATTCAGATGAGGGTCTTGCGGGTCGGCTCTTGAATTCGCCGTGGAACTGCGAGGCAAAATAGAAGTATTTGTCTGGCAGCTCCAAGGTTTCCATTCTTCTGCTGTCGCTGCTCTTCCCAGTGAAGCATAACCCGTTGTTCTTCAGAGTATCAATGTAGTCGAGGTTTACTTCGAAGCGGTGGCGATGGCGCTCATGAATTTCTTCTTGTCCAAACATACTGTAAGCCAACGAGCCCTTCTGCAAAACAATCTTGTGGGCTCCCAAACGCATCGTTGCACCCTTAATCTCTATTCCGCGTTGCTCAGGCATCAAGTCAATGACTGGATAAGGTGAGTCAGGGTTGATTTCTGTGCTGTTAGCGTCCTTTAAGCCGCAGACGTTTCGGGCAAACTCGATGACAGCAAGCTGGAAACCGTAGCAGATGCCCAGGAAGGGTATGTCGTTTTCTCGCGCAAATCTGGCTGCTGCAATCTTGCCTTCTGTGCCTCGTGGACCAAACCCGTAGGGAACAAAAACGCCGTCGTAATCGGCTAATTCTTTGATGCATTGGGGGTCGCGCTCGTATTTTTCTGCTTCCAAATAGGAGATACAGACTTTGGTCTTGCATGCGGCGCCGCCGTGGCGGAGTGCTTCAGTCATGCTGACGTAGCTGTCGGATAACCCAGCGTACTTGCCGACTAACGCAATCTTTACCTCGTGTTCAGGATGAACCATGCCTTCGACGAAGACTTGCCATTGACCGAAGTCTTTGCTATCACATTTTAATCCTAAACGCTGACAGATGAAGTCGCCCATGCCCTGCTTGTCCAAGATAAGCGGAACCTGGTAGACTGTTTCAGCGTTGTAGGAGCAGAACACTGCGCTCTCGGGAATCGTGCCGAACAACGCGATTTTTCTGAGTGCTTCCGCGTCAATCATAGTTGGGCTTCGGGCAACAATGGTATCAGGCTGGATACCGATACGGCGCAGTTCGTTAACGCTGTGCTGAAGCGGTTTAGTCTTCATTTCGCCGGTAACATCTAAAACAGGCACCAAAGCCACATGAACGTAGAGCGTGTTCTCATATCCTTCTTCCACGCGCATCTGGCGTATAGCTTCTAGAAACGGCAAGCCTTCGATGTCGCCGACCGTGCCTCCGACCTCCGTTAGAACGATTTCAGCGCCCACCATTTTGGCGGCGTTTCTGATGCGGTTTTTAATCTCGTTAGTTATATGAGGAACAATTTGTACGCATCTTCCCAGAAAATCGCCGTGCCGCTCTTTCTCGATTACGCTGCGGTAGATGGTTCCTGTGGTTAAGTTGTTTTCTTGTTTAAGGCTTAAATCTAAGAAGCGTTCGTACCAGCCAAGGTCCAGGTCAGTTTCCCCGCCGTCGTCGGTGACGAAGACTTCGCCATGCATGTACGGGTTCATCGTTCCCGCATCAATGTTTACGTAAGGGTCGATTTTTACAACCGTCGGATTAAGTCCCCGTGCTTGGAGCATTTTGCCAATGGAGGAAGTTAAGATGCCTTTGCCAACTGAACTTAACACGCCGCCCGTAACGAAGATGTACTTAACCATGCTTTTCCCCACAATAACTTACCTTTCAAGGCGAATTAATATAACTCTTTTGTGTGCGGAACTGTTAAAACATGCAATCAGGCATGTTGAACCATGAATATACGAGTAATCTATGGTGGTGGGGCTTGATTGTACCTACGGTTGTTGCGTAACCCAAGAACAAGAATCCACACACCGATTAAGATTATCACTATCGACCAGAAATAGTTCCAGAACGCCGTGAAACCCCAAAGCGCGGCCGACCCGATTAGAATGATGAATAAGCCCGCGATGAGAAGTCCAACACCGCTTCCTCTTCGGTGGTAGTGACCATAATTTGCTTGATAATACCTTCTTCTTTCGTACCTTGAGTAGGGTCTGCTGTCAGCGGCGTAAAGTGAAGAGCCACAGTTAGAACAGTTTACTGCGGTGTCAGGGTTGAGCGTGCCGCACTTCGAACAATAAACCAATTTCTAAGTCGCTCGATTGCCTTTCTAGGAGCCTTAAACTGATATAATTTTTGGGTTCAGATGGAAAATATGCGTTTTACTGCATAAGATATTAATTACAAGTGGTGCACTAAGTACCTGGAGATTCTAAATGCCGCAAGCCTTTGTATTGATAAACGTTGAATCAGGAGCCGAAGAAGATATCGTTAAGGAGCTCAAAAAAATCGAGGGCGTGGAGGAAGCATACTTTTCCTATGGTGTTTACGACATTATTGCTAAGGTTAAATCTGACTCAATGGAGAAGCTCAAGGATATGGTAACCCGCAAGATAAGAGCACTCAACAGGGTCCGCTCAACGTTAACGTTGATCATGATGGAAGAATAGATGTTTTCACTTCAGAGAAAGCGCTCTGTTTTTCTCTTTTTTGCTTGGTTTCAGCGTCAGTTTTATTAGAATAAACGTCTAAACCAGATGTCATGTTCCGAAAGCTTGCCTGCATATTAATTGTACTTTTTATTTTTCTAAGTTTAACATTCGCTTCATCTGCTGATTTGTCAGTCGGCGTCAAGAAAGGCGACTGGATAGAGTATTCGGTAACGTACACTGGTTCGCCGTCACAGGGGCACGATGTTAACTGGGCTCGAATGGAAGTTACGGATGTACAGGGCACCAGCATATCCGTAAGCATCACTTCCAGGTATCCAAACGGATCCACAGAAGTCTTCAACTCCACTTTAAACTTGGCGACTGGAAAGTTAATCGACGACTTCATTATTCCAGCCAAACTGAACGCCGACGACACATTCCTTGACCAAAACCTTGGCAACGTCACCATCAGCCGCTCAGACCAGCATACTTACGCGGATGCTTCACGGATGGTTTTGTATGCATCCGCCAGCAAGAACACGTATGTTTGGGACAAAGCCACAGGCGTCAGCGTTGAGGGCACCTCTCAGCAACCGGATTACTCGATGCACACAATAGTTGAGGACACTAACATGTGGAAGCCGTCGCAGGGGTCTGATTTTTCCATCTTGCTTTTGGCTGCAGCCATCGTATTGGTTGCCATAGTTGCTTTAGCAGTATTTGCCGTGCGATACCGAAAGAAGAAAATGTCAAAGTAACATAGAAACAGCTTTTTATCATTTTTTTAACGCTTAATAGCTAAGCAACCGAAGTCTAACAAGGCTCGAAACCCAAAATGACCCAAACGAAGAAAACCCGCCGTTTAAACCCCATTTCAATAGTGTTAATTCTGGGTTTAGTCGCCTTCATCCTCTACATTGTATTCTTCATCAACCCAACGCAAGTCATCGGCATCCTTTCAAAAATTAACCTTGTTTACTTCGCGGGCGCGTTCGTGGCTTACTCTTTGTTTACGCTTTTCTCTTCGTTGGTCTGGCAACGACTCCTCAGCTGCTTATCTGTAAAAATCAGCAAACGAAAAGCCCTGCTGTTCACGTGGGTTGGATTGTTTTTTGAAGCGACCGTTCCGCAGTTGGGCTGGTCGGGGGAAGTGTCAAAGACGTACCTGCTGAATAAAGATTCGAAGGTTGATACAGGAAAAATCGTGGCTTCAGTTGTTGGACAAAAAATTTTTACCATGACCACGAGTGTCGTTGCGTTGACATTGGGTTTGAGCTTGGTACTCGTTAACTATTCCCTGCCTTTAACGACAGCCCTCTTAATCGCATTCATCTTAAGCTTATCAATTCTGGGTTTAGGCATAGTTTACTACGTGAGCATTAAGCCGGCAGCGACCAAAACCCTGCTCAACTGGACGATTAAAATCATGTCGTTCTTCCGAAAACGCTGGAACCCGCAAGACTTTCGGTCTAAAGGGGAAGAAACTCTGGGCAACTTCCACATTGGCATTTCGCAGTTGAAGGCAGCCCCCTGGGCGCTAATCGTGCCGATTGCCTACGCAGTTATCAGCTTTATTTTTGAAATCTCAGTTATCTTCCTAACCTTCATGGCTTTAGGCTATCCTGTGCCCGTCGATAAAGTCCTCATAGTTTTCACTTTGACTGGGGCGCTTCAAACCGTCGGCATGACAATCTTTGGGTTTACGGAGATAGTGATGACTTCCATCTTTACTTTTCTTGGTATACCGGTCGACTTGAGTTTCTCGGTGACGTTACTGACGCGGGTAGTTAACCTCTGGTTCCGGCTCGTAGTGTCCTATTTGGCGCTGCAGTGGGCGGGTATCAAAATCATCAAGCAAACAAGTAGCGTAAACTAGGAAACGTTTTACTGTAAAACTAAATTCCTCATAATAACCCTAACTTATCGCATTAAAGCACGAAAAAGCAGTATTGCAATTAGTAGTCAAGAATTCTTAACTGCTCTTAGTCAAGAGTCTTGTACGAGAAGTCTTTTATCTGCAATTCATTCCTAAGATTAAGCATGGGTAAAATCATCAAAACTAACGCATTATTCCTAACGCTAATTATCGCTATGTCATGTCTAACTTTGCTGACCATTAAACCTGTAAATGCTCAGACAATACCTGCCTCAACCACTCCGCAATTTACTGTGAAGTTCGTAAATGCTTCCTATACTGTGGCAACTACAAATTCCTATACTGGACAAAGTCAAACTCAGCTAATCAATAATAACTCAATTGAAATAACAATTAAGAACCAGCCCTTTGATTACTCAAACAACGGTTTACCTTATCAAATATACTTTAATGTGCGTGTCGAACCGCATTTCTCAAACACAGACAACTGGACAGAAGTTTATCCATTGGAAAACATTACAAGCGCACAGGCTAACGAAAACGGTTTTCCTTATGCTTGGTATATGCTTCCTGAGTCGCCACTACAATCAAATCGGGACTATACCACAATTGCATTGCCTGTTTTACCAACCGAAGTTTATGGAGCATCAGGCTATGATGTTCTGAGAACAGACACTGGGCACAATGCTTGGTTACCCGATTTTCTTGATTCTATTCCAAGCGGTGCTCAACTTGATTTCCAAGTTCAGTCATTAGTTGGACATAACTCTACGTACTGGGTTATTCAACATCCCTTTACTCCTTATGTTGGTGGATATTCTGCCCCTGCTGTTGCTTATGATACAGCAAGTGGATGGAGTAAAACGCAGACAATAACAATAGGAGAAACGGCTTCTTCTTCGCCTACCCCAACTCCCACCGTTCCAGAATTGTCTTGGCTGGTAATTGTTCCATTGCTTCTTTCTATGTTCTCTGTTGCTTTGGTGCTTAGGCATCGAAGAACCATCTCTCAAAACAAACAGACCGTTTAGAGAAAAAAGCATAAACTAATTTTTAAATGAAAAGCTTGATAAACTTAACAATTCCAGAACTAAAACCAGAAACAAAATCAGCACAACAAATACAAATAGAAAACAAAACACTAAAACATACTAAAAATACAAAACCAAAATAAAAAATTAAACGCAAAAACGGCACTATAGCCAAAAGCCTTAATTCAAAACTAAATCCCTGATAAGAACCCCAACTTATCGCATTAAAGAAAGAAAAACAGCATTGCAATAAGTAGTCAATAATTCTTAACTGTTTTTAGTCAAGAGTCTTGTAACAGAAGTCTTTTATCTGCAAACCAACCCTAACCTTAAACATGGGTAGCTTCAGCAAGGGGGTCTCGTTACTTCTTTTAGTTATCTTGGCAGTCTCAAGCCTAATGGTGATTGAATCAACCAATGCTCAATCAACATCAAAGCCTTCTGTACCAGAATTCACTGCAAAATATGTTGACCGCTCTTACGACACTCAGCCAACCTATGGACTTGACCAATATACAGGAAAAACTGTAATAACTAAACCAAGTGAACACGTTGATAACAGAACTATAGAAATCACAATCAAAAACCAGCTTTTCGCTCCATTCACGGATCAAAACGGCAACAACATTAACCTTCTTTACAATGTCCAATACAAAGGCGCATTCGGGGAAAATTGGACTTCAATGTTTGGAGAACGATCTGAGTGGGCAGGAACCTTTGACCCTTATGGCACGTATGGATATCCACCCCAAGACTCTTCCTCACAATACACAACGATAAGTTATTCACTTCCATGGAATATTGTCGATGGGCAGATGGACATCCAAGTTGAGGCATTAAAGGGATATACTAGCCGTACTATTGACCCGTCAAGAGCACATATAATCTGGGCAGTTTTCGAATACACTTTTTATGGTGAAGAAAGCGAATGGAGCAATACACAAACAGTAACAATTGGTGAAGCATCCACATCAACGCCTAATCCAACATCACCAACTATCTCAACTCCAACTTCTACACCTAACAATTCCACATCAGCACCTTCAACAAACGGTAATCAAACAAAAGTAAACGACACTGTACCCCTCACTACATCCTTGACGCCCTTTCTATTGGTCACTATAATCTTAGTAGTCATCATAGCAATTCTTTTGTTCTTGCTTTATGGAAGGTATCGAAAATCCGCTTCATTAAGTAAGTAGCTTCTGAGAATTGAACTCAAAGTTAATCAAATACTTTGATGCAATTTAGCTGCCGACGTCTTTTTTGCACAATTATCAACACAGCAGCTATTGTAACCAAGGCAACTATGATTAGCGGCAAAGCTGCCGTAGGCATTTCTGGTACAGAAGAAGACTCAGGCATTTCTGGCGCCGAGGAAAATTCTGCCTCACTCAGATCGAAAATTATGTTGTGTGAGCTATGGTGATAGTAAAAGTGCAGTATCCAGTTGTCTTCTGTTGAAGTCACGGTATAGGAAACTGGGTTACCATCAATATAGGCTTGGATGGCTGAAACATTCTCAACAAGGCTTTTGCTAACATATAAATCAACAAATCCAATTGTTCCACTCTGTCCCATTACAGATAGGTTTAGTTCGCCACTTTCAGGATTGTAAACTACACTAGTTACAGTAGAGTTGGATTCAACCGAAAAAACCTGTTTATCCCCACTAAACTCTGCAACTAAAACGTTTATTCCATCAAACACAGGTCCATAATTCTCGTTACCATGATAAGTGGCGTTAATGACGTAGCTGCCTGCACTGGGCGGTAGCCAATCTACCATAAAGTTCCCGTTTGAATTAGTAGTTGCCATAGAAAACTGCTTGAGTGTACTATCGCGTTCATTGCTGTTTCTGTATGAGAATGTTATGTTTGCGTTTGGCACGCTTGTGCTGTTTGATGTTAGGTTGCCGACTATTTGGAATTTACCATTTGAAGGGTCGACGTTTCTAAAGCTTAGGAAAACTTGTGAGGGAGTTGGCCCGTTGATGGTTGGTGGCGGCGGTGAAGGAAGCACAGAAGGCGTGCCCTGTCCCGAGGCATAGATAGCGATAACTGCAGGTCTGTCAGAATAATCTAGAGAATCAAACGAGGCGGGAAAATTATCGCTAGTTAACTGACTGGCTAAAACCAATCTTGATTGATTCCATGGTTCCAAATCATCTTCCTGTCCCTCAAGGAAATAACTGCTATGGATACCGACATTCTTTGCGTCACTTATTTCAATTAGCCAGTACTTACCTGCTTGTAGTGATACAGGAGAAGCAAAATCTGCTGTTCTCCAATGATCTATAGTCCCTTGTATATCAGGAGTTGCTGTGCCTTCTTTGGTCTGTGCTACTAGAGTGTCAACTTTTCCAGCGTTGTCTCTGTAGATTGCAAATCGATAATGCACAGCAGTAGGGTTGGGATAGCCAAAAGCTATTGCCATTTTACAGGACATAGATGTGATAGTTGCATCCCATTTGAGTGTGAATAGTGAGCCGTATAGACTGTAGCCTTGAACTCCAATACTGCCATACCCACTTGTGTCATAGGGATAACCGAGTATGGGTGTTTCCTGTGCATTGACGACTTGTATGGCGCCAAATGCTGCGGATACCAAAAGTAAAGTAACTAAGAATGAAGGAAACCATAAATGGTTATTCAATTGTGTTCTCTCACAGTACTTTCTTGAGACTTTAGTAATACATTTTACTGTGATGCCAATTTAACAAAAACCTTACCTTCCCAACACAAGCGCATAATATTGCACGGCGGCAGTCTCAATTATAGCAAGTATGGTTGCTTTAGTGGCTATAATTGTCTCTCTTTTGCTTTTAAGAAGCATCGAATCTCAAAACAAACCCAACGTTTAAAGAAAAAGCATAAACTAAATTTACAATGAAAAGCTTGATAACCTTAACTTTCTCACGATTTTAAAAAATGCTGAATAACACTAAACACCAATACAAAAAAACCCCAATAAAACACATACAAAACAATCCCAGAACTAAAACCAGAAACAAAATCAGCATAACAAATACAAATGGAAAACAAAACACCAAAACACACTAAAAATACAAAACCAAAACAAAAAATAAAAAGCAAAAACGGCACTATAGCCAAAAGCCTTTAATGCAAACGGTGTCTAAGATATTGTCAGAGGATTTGTTATGCCTACAGCGTTTGTGTTAATAAATACTGAGATAGGTTCTGAATCGGATGTTCTAAAAGAGTTGAAAAAAGTTGAGGGCGTAGAAGAAGCCTCAGCCGTCTACGGAGTCTACGATATAGTAGCAAGAGTCAAAGCAGACACTATGGATAAACTGAAAGAAATCGTTACATGGCGGGTTCGGCGACTAGACAAAGTGCGGTCGACGCTGACGATGATTGTCGTAGAAGACAAGTAAAAACATCAAAAATCCCTTCTTTAAAAAACCCGCCTCAATTTTTGTTGCCTTCAACGTCGATGTACCTTCAAAAAAATAAGCATACGCCAGCGGCAATGTTGCAGTTGTGACTAGCACGATACAATCACATAATTTTAAATAAATTTTGACCGAAGTAACACCCTGTGCGACGAAGGTAGTGCAGAATGACAACAAACTTGCCCATCCAAAGTATCCTGCAAGAGAGCCCAATCGAAGCTCTCGCTGCCAGCGGATGCACCGATTTTTTAATCGGTTGGATGAAGAGGTTTTGGGACACATCGAACCTTTTTGTGTTTCCCTCGAACGATAATGAGCACCCGAACCTCTGAAGCCAACCACCCCATCCCATAAATGGAAAGGCGAACAACAGAAAATGCCCTCAGTGTACATTCTTTTAAACATGGAAATTGGAGCCGAAAAGTAAGTTTTAAAAGCCCTTAAAAATCGAAGGCGTCGAAGCAGCACAGCACTTATTTGGCGACTACGACATAATCGTAAACGTCAAACCGACAGCATGGAAGAACTCAAGTGCATCAATAACTAAACACTTCAAAAAAATAGGTAAAATAAACTCGAAGTTAACCCTGATAATTACTGAGAAAACCCAAAGTAGCCTTCAGCATCAAATGCTTTTTGAGAGTCCCCTATAATCCAGTAGCCTAAAAAACGTTTAGGCTAACAATACTTTTTAGTTTCCAATCGTTTCTTTCTTTTGAACTTGGAGAGCAGCCGCCGTTGACACAGCCTCAGACCATGCATATTGGGTTGGATGACACAGACTCAACGAAGGGAGGTTGCACAACCTACCTTGCCGCGGTCCTCATCGAGAAACTCGCAAAATTCAACGTGCACTTTACCGATTACCCCGCGCTGATTAGGCTTAACCCAAACGTGCCCTGGAAAACAAGGGGCAACGGTGCCCTGTGCCTGCGGTTCACCTACGGCGAAGAGTTTGAAGATGAAATAAAAAGCACCGCCATGAACCTGTGGGAAGAACACTCAGCGGTCAACGAGAAAGGCACAGACCCAGGAATTGTCTTCTACAAAAACACAGAAATCCCCGCGGAATTGAGAGCTTTCTCGAAAAAAACCGAAACCGCAATCGTCGCCCTCAAAGAAGCAACGGCGCTAATCAAAAAGCTGGGCGCTGAAGCAACTGGGTTCAATTCCTGCAGGGGCATCATCGGCGCGCTCGCGGCAATCGGCGAAACCTTAGATTGCGACCACACCTATGAGTTGATTGCTTACCGAACGACTGAGAATTTGGGCACAAAAAGAAGGGTTGATGAAGATTCGATTTTTGAAATGGATAAGCTGACGCAGCCATACACGTTCAACAACGTGGACACGGAGAAGGGCAGGGTTATCATTACGCCGCGTGGTCCCGACCCAATCCTGTTCGGAATCAGGGGCGAATCTCCGGAAATCGTCAAGAAAGCATACGGTTTGGTTAAGCCTCTTGAGCCCGTGGAACGGTGGGTTATCTTCCGTAGCAATCAGGGCACAGACGCCCACCTGACACGTGCCCAATCGCTGGGTAGCCTTGAACACTACAGTTCAGTAATCGCTAAAGGCGCTGTTTCCCAGAACCCGCGGATAGTTCCCCTGCGCCATGTCATCTTCTCCATCAAAGACGAAACTGCCGAAGTAGACTGCGCCGCATACGAACCCACGGGTGACCTGCGCAAAATTGCACGGGAGCTCATGGTCGGCGACGAAGTTGAAGTCTACGGCGCCGTCCACAAAGCAACCACCACTAAGCCCTTAACGATTAACCTGGAAAAAATCAACATCCTAAACCTCCAGCAAAAAACCCAACTGGAAAACCCAGTTTGCCCCAGATGCGGAAAACGCCTGAAGTCCATGGGCAAAAACAAGGGGTTCCGATGCGAAAAATGTGGCAGCAAATACGGCGATTTAAAGAAAACAGAGTCAGCGGTTCATCGTGTGCTCACGACAGGTTTGTATGTGACTTCAACGCGGTCCCAGCGGCATCTGACTAAGCCCCTTAGGCGCTACGGCTTGGAAAAACAGCGTTATGAAATTAAGCCGCTGATTGAAGGCTGGCATTCTCCTTTTGCTTGAACCTATCTTGAGAATTTTTGAACGTAAAAACTTTTGCTTCAGATACGGCTCTGCATGTCAGAAAAGAAAAACCTTTAAGCAGAACCAACCAACTGACTGCTATGCCAAGAATTGAATCATTAGACGAAGTCGTAATAGATGCCCACCCGATGACTGTTTACAAAGCTGTTTTGAACGAGTTTGGAGGGGTAACCCATTGGTGGATGCCCATTCACGAATCAAAACTCAGAGGCGACGTGCCCATCGACCATGAAGGCGCGGTCATTGACATTGCAATTCACCGCACTGGAAACGCCAAGTTCTCTTATAAAATGACAAAACTTGTGGAAGGCAAATCTATAGACATGGATATTTCAGGCGACTTCGTCGGTACCGGGTCAGTTACCTTTGAGCCTGAAGGTGACAAGACAAAGATGCAGTTTCGCTGGAACGTAAAAGTCGCAAAGTTAGGTTTTGTGATTCTCTCGCCGTTCGTAAGCATCGCCAAAGGTCACTCCGAAGTGATGGAAGCAGGGTTCAAAGCGTTAAACAGCTACCTGACTGATATTACTAAATAAGAAATCGTAAACCGCATCAAAGTGGCTCTTTTTTCGTGTTTTTGTTATCCCTTATCGTGCAAACATTTGGCAAAATCAGCAACAATAAGCTGTATTATGGCGCGAACTAAAACGGCGGGCTGATGCTTGGGAACGCCGCCATAAACGGCAAAATAATTTAAATGTTTGAATCTCGTAACCCATTAAACGCAACAGTGGAGTCCTGAAAACCTTGACCAAGACGTTTACAGAAGCAGATTACAGTCTTCCGTTCTTCAAGCAGGAAGGCTTCGTTAGAAAGCTTTGTCCAAAATGCGGCGAATACTACTGGACCCAAGACGCCAAGCAGGAAACCTGCGGCGAATCCGGTTCAGACGAATGCGGTTGCTACACTTTCCTTGGCAACCCCGCCACAACCAAAAAGTTCACTCTCTCCGAGATGCGTGAAGCATTCCTATCATTCTTCGAAAAGAACGGCCACACGCGAATTAAGCCTTACCCTGTTGTGGCGCGATGGAGAAAAGATATTTACCTGACTCACGCAAGCATAATCGATTTCCAGCCCTACGTTACTGAGGGAATTGCGCCGCCGCCCGCGAACCCGCTAGTGATTTCGCAGCCATGCATCAGATTAACGGACATTTCCAACACTGGACCCACGTTTGGCAGGCACTTAACAATCTTCGAAATGGGCGGAGCACACGCATTCAACTACCCAAACAAAGAAATCTACTGGAAAGACGACACCGTCCGCTTCCATCACCGCTTCGCCACCGAATGCCTCGGCATAAAGTCTGAGGAAGTAATCTACAAGGAGGGCGTTTGGGTCGGCGGAGGAAACGCTGGTCCAGATGTAGAATGCATCTGCCGCGGCCTCGAAGTGGGCACGTTGGTGTTCATGCAGTACAAAGTGGTTGGGGATGACTTCGTCGAGTTACCCATCCGCACCGTGGATACGGGTTATGGAATTGACCGCTTCACCTGGATTACTCAGGGAGTGCCAAGCCTGTTCCAAGCGATCTACGGGAATTTACTCGATAAAGTCATGGGGATGGCGGGAATTACCAATGTTGATAATGATTTCTTGGCTCGGGTAGCAAAGTATTCGGGTTTAGTCAGCGTTGACAAACGGGCAAACAGGCTCGTCGCACGCAAACGAGTCTCAGAACTCACGGGCATAGACATGGTAACACTCGACAGAGAACTCATCCCAATCGAGAATGCTTGGGCAGTAACCGACCACACCAAAACATTAAGCTTCATGCTCAGCGAAGGCGTTGTGCCATCTAACATCCAAGAAGGCTACCTCGCAAGGCTCCTGTTCCGGCGGGTTTACCGTTTAATGCGCACATTAAACATTGAACCAGCCAAACTCTACGATATCATCGACATGCAGGCGGATTATTGGGGAAAAGATTTCCCGCGCATCAAAGAAATGCAAAAAGAAATCATCGAAATGCTCAAGGTCGAAGAGGAAAAGTTCGTGGAAACCCTCAAGCGCGGCGAGGGCATGGTTAAACGAATCGCGGCTGACCTTAAAACAAAGGGCACGGGCAAACTGCCCATGGACACGCTCACGGAACTCTACGATTCACATGGGCTTCCGCCAGAAATCGTTAAGCAAGCCGCCGAGAAAGAAGGCGTGGAAGTCGAGGTTCCAGAAAACTTTTACGCGTTGATCGCGAACCGCCATATGCAGGCGCCAAAGCCCGCTGAGGAAGAAAACGCGAAGGCTGAGCAAACGCTCGAAAGAGTGGCTGAGCAACTGCCAGCAACCGAACAGCTCTACTACTCTGATGTTTACATAAAAGAGTTCGACGCTAAAGTCCAAAAAATAATCAACGGCATCTATGTTATACTGGATAAAACCTGCCTGTATCCTGAAGGCGGAGGTCAACCAACGGACCAAGGCTGGCTTGCCAGCGGCGGCGCGAAATTCGATATTGTTGATGTGCAGAAAATCGGCAAAGTAATAGTCCACAAACTCAAAGCGCCGGCAACGTTCAATGAAGGCAACACAGTTCACGGCATAATCGACTGGGAGAGACGCTATTCCCTCATGAAAGCTCACACAGTCACCCACCTCATAAACGGGGCGGCAAGGCGGGTTCTGGGCGAACACGTTTGGCAGTCGGGCACCCAAAAAGGTTTAGAAACCTCGCGACTCGACATTTCCCATTACCGCCGACTGAGCCAAGAAGAAATCCATCAAATCGAAACATTGGCTAACCAAGCCATCGGCGCAAACATGAAAGTCGAAACCAACTGGTACCCACGCAACGAAGCAGAATCGCGCTACGGGTTTAGGCTGTATCAGGGCGGTGCGGTTCCAGGCAAAGACATCCGCGTCGTCAAAACTGGCGATTGGGATGTTGAAGCGTGCGCTGGAACACACTTAGGACACACTGGCGAAGTGGGCTTTGTTAAAATTATATACACCGAACGCGTGCAGGACGGCGTGGAACGTTTGGGATACGCGGTTGGATTAAAAGCGCTCAAGGCAGTGCAGGAACAGGAGAGTTTGCTCTGGAAAGTCTCCGAAGTCCTAACGGCGCCAACCGACAAGCTGGATAAAACCGCTGAGAAAGTCGTGAAGGAACTCAAAGAAGCCAACGTCGAGAAACGCAAGCTAATCAAGGAGTTGTCGGCGAAGGAAAGCACAGTGGGGCATGCAGACGCCGGTGATGCAACCGCTGAAGTCGACGGTGTATCGATTGTTAAGCGGGATTTCGGCGAAGTAGTCGACATAGACCGTATGCTGCGAACGGCAAGTGAAGTCATAAAGAAGAACGAAGCAACCGTCATCCTGTTCTACGGTTCAGACAGCAAAACCTGCAAACTCATGGTGATGGCTGGAGAAACCGCCGTACGAAAGGGCGTAAACGCAGGTGCCATGGTGAAGGAAGCGGCTCCAATTTTTGGCGGCGGAGGCGGCGGAAGACCGAGCTTTGCACAAGGTGGCGGAACTAAACCCGAGAGACTCAAGGATGCGGTGCAGGCGGCTGAGGAAGCGGTTAAGAAACAGCTGAAACATTAGAGCTCAAAAAGTCTATGCCTCCTTTTTAGACCCACCCTTAGCGGTTTTTCTCTTTAAATAAGAGGAGGGCTGTTCTTTTTGAACAGTAACTTTTTTTCAAGCCAGCCTTTGAATCTTTTTGCCCGAAATACGTTGAGCGTAAAATTTTTAGTTAGTGTTTCTTGGAGGGTTGGTTACGTGTGTTGGCCACCAATAGCCATCCGTATCGAGGAGAAAGGAGAAGGCTTCGAAAACGGAAATTTGTTTTTGGCAAGTTGGTTTAGCCTTCAACCCTAACCATTCCCTCCAGTCACTAACAGGATTCATGATGCTTCAGAAGGGTTATAAGATTTATGAAACCGAAATTAAAATTGAAAATATGGATTTAGCCTACTGCTAAAGCACCCTCGACGATGTTCCGGTCGGGAACATCCAGCTGTTTTGACAGCCACATCTTCAAAACGATAGAAAGCTTAGGAAGCACGCCGCTGTAGGTGATAAACTGGTTTCCTTTGATGGCATCGGCCTGGAAAACCTTCTCTTCCTCTTTGTAGGTGAAGGACAGCGTTTGAGCCTTCAGAGCTAATGTTTGAAAATCTTCCCATTGCTTACAACGCATAATCACAGACGAACCACTCTGCACTGGATCAACTGCCGCTGGCGTTGCTCCATTTGGTTGTTGGTTAGCAGCCGCCGATAGCAGTGCTTCCTTAGGAGCATTGGATACGTAGCCGATCAGGTTCGTTACTTCTTTTTGGAGTGTGTCGATTTTTTCTTCTATTTTCTCGACTTTGCCGCTTAACTCGCCGCTGTCACCTATCTGTTCAGTGACCGTTGCCAGCTCGTTGATGAGCTTGTCTAAGTCCTTCTCATGCTCTTTGAGGACGTTTACGATGAAGTCTAAAGCTTCGAGAGCATCGTCTTTTGATTGTGGATTCTTTGCCAATATTTCTACCCCACTTGTCTGAGCAACTCAATTGACGCACTCGATAAATAAACCTAGCGAATCGTTAAATAATATCGGTAAAACATCACTGGCGTATTGATTATCGACACTCGATATTGAGTGGGCGGGTGCAGACCTGATCAAAACCTCGGCCCAATAGAAATTAGAACTTATGGAAAGTTGACCCCGAGGTTTCTTGTACCTATAAACCACAAAGCTGGCCGCGACCACAGCCACAACCAATCCAAGTGCTACAAAATAAGCTGTTTCAACCGGAAAACTTAACCTTTTGCTCAGGTTGCGGTAAAGTAGCATTCGTCGGCGACACTGCCGAAGTGACATTCGTCGGAGTCACCGTTGGTTCAGCCGCACTTTTTGTTCTTGCTGGTGTAGGTTGGGGTGCAACCTGCGGTTGCGGAGTTGAAGTCGGCTTTGTCATGTTAGTCGATGTTTGTTGTGGTCCTTTTCCTAATCCACCGGTAAGAATGGATGTACCTGTTTCGATTAACGTTGTACTTGTGCTTATCAAAGTTATCATATTATCCAAAGGTCACCGTTTGCCTCGGGAATTGCTATTCCCAGCCCTTGTGACAAAGTTTAATCGTTTAGCTCGTAAGCGACGATAACGTCATCCTGCATTGTCATCGGGATAGGTATGCTTACCGAGTACCCGTCTGATGCGGCAAAATTGATGGATTCGACTGATGTGTCCAGCCCTGCTTGATTTAAGAGGTATGAGAGTTTTACACCCCCAATCGCCAAGTGCAATCAGGAGGCCATAGCAGAGGAGATTAGTGTTCATGATTGTTTTTGGCATGGGCAAAATGTTATCGGAAGTGAGGTTGAGGGGTGTTCCAGATACGTTCGGTATCTGAAGATATGTCTGTTCGGTTGCTGAAGTTATCCGCGGTGTTGTTAGAAGGATTGTGAGAAGTGTTAGGATTAGGCATAGGCTTGCTGTGAAGGTTTTTTGTGTTTCCGCTACTCATGTCATAATTTTGACACGCGTCATGTTCCTAAACTTTTCCACAAACAACAAAATCAAAAATCAGCCTCTCAAAACAGCTTTAACTGCTCCCTAAAGAGAGCTCTCGCATCCCCAATCGCCATTTCGCCATCCACCCCAACACCCAGCCTGTCAACTCTGACTTTAAGGTCTACAAAACTAACCTTAACGTTCGATCCATCAGCCAACCACAAAAGAGCGCTCTCCAGGGTTGCACTCTCTTTCACATTATCCAAGTCACCCACGACTTTCCCGAACAAAACATCATTCAAAGTATAATACGCCAGCATCGTAGCCTTCGCGTTCTCAAAGTTCAGGCTGGATTCCTTCAGGTCGTCGTTGGGTTTTAAACCGTTAAAGTATTCATAAATCAGCTTCAGGATGCTGTAGGCTTCTTTGGATGTTTCTTTAGGGACCTGCTTTTTGATGGCGGCGGAAACCCCAGTAAAGTCCAGGTTCAACGGCGCCAACGTTTGCCCCGTGAAACTCCAGTTTTTCCCTAACCTATCGGAGCATTTTTCCAGGCGGGTCCAGTTGACACGTTTTCCATGCATCCCCATCAAAATGTCAAACGATAAGTCAACGATGTCTATTGAACCGTTAATTACTCTTGTGAGGTCGCTCTTTGTTGGGTTTGTTACTTCGCTGTTGTCCACGGTTTCATGCGGCTGGTCTTCAAGTATGCTCGCTATTTGGTCACGGAGGGTACTAAAAGACTCAGGCTTCTTCAACGCAAACTCGTAAACAACACTGTTCCATGTCAAACTTAACTCATTGCCGAAACTTTCAACGTTAGTTATCTCTTGAAGCGGTATTTCTTTGATTAGAACCCACTGTTTTTTAGGAAACCCCTTCGTAGCGAAAAACTTCACGGCATTGTTGGAAAGCTCGTATTTGGCTACAGCAAGCCCGTTGGACTTCTGTTTATGTTTAGGTTGCTTGTCTTGAGCGGCTTCTGCTTTCTTTCTTCGTCCAAACAATAACATGGGAATCGCTATCGTGGTGATTACCGGGGTGAATGAGTAATCGTGATTTTTGGGTTGAACATTGTCTGGGTCGGCTTTGTTTTTCATGCTACGCCTCTATCTACTATCGTGGTTTTCTGTTTATAAATTAATGCATAATTCAGCATAAATCAGGGGCGGTTCAAATCAGCGCGGATTCCATATGCATTTGACCGCTTTTGCTTCACAAGCCAAAACGCATGGGGTACTGCCTCTTTCGGGTTTGCAAGCTGCACAGGTATACTTTATTTTTTTGCGGTACTCCTCAGCGACCGCCACCACTATTTTGTCTTCTAGGTCGATGAACTCGGTTTCGAGTATAAGCGCTTTTTCCGGGCATTTTTGAATGCATTTGCCGCATCCGCTGCACCTGTCTGAGTCGATTACTATGTAGTATTCCCCTGAACCGTCGATGTAGCCGTAGTGCGTAATCAAAACCTTCACCTATGCTTTCTGGGCTTTCTCGTATAGTGCTTTAGCGAACAATGCTGCGCCAAAGGCGCCTGCAACCATGGGGTCTAAGTTGCCTTCATCCCTCCAGTTGGGCATCGGAAGACACTTAACGCCCAAAATAACTTCGATTCTGCTCACGATGCCGATGTTCTTAGATTGCCCTCCCGTAACCACCAGTTCCTTTTCCAAGCCAACTCTGTTTATCAAGTTAGCCATGCGAACAGCCATCGCCCGCGTGTAAGCAGCCAAAACCTTTTCTTTAGTCCAGCCCTTACGCAGCAAGCCCATGGCTTCGGTCTTTGCGAAAGCAACGCACGTGCAGCTTACCGGTTCGGGTTCTTTTTCCACTTTAAGCGAAATTTCGCCGATGTCTTCGATGGGAATCTGTAGCAAATCAGCAAACACTTCCATGCCTCTGCCCGTTCCAGCCGCGCATTTATCATTCATCAAAAACGAGACTACTCTGCCTGTCTCGTCGATGCGGATGGCTTTGATGTCTTGTCCGCCTACGTCAAGGACTGTGCGGACGCGGGGTCCCCAAATGTAGTTGGCGCCCTTGGCGTGGCAGGCGATTTCAGTTATGGCTTTGTTCGCCATTGGTACGTTGACGCGTCCGTAGCCTGTGCCGACGATGTATTTTAGGTCGCTTGCTTTGAGTTCGGTTCCTTCAAGCGCGTAAGAGAGGGCTTTTGCGGCGCTTTCGGGACTGTTGGAGCCGGTGCGTGTGATTCCCCATGAGTAGGCTTCGCCGTTTACCATTATGGCGGCTTTAGAGCCTACTGAACCCACATCTACGCCTGCCGTGATCAGGTCTTTGCTTGTCCATTTTTTGGGCATTACGCGGTGGTATTCTTGCCAGCGCCAGAACTCTGCAGCTTTCACGGTGCCTTGCTCCTTCATTTTTGTGCTCCCTTAGCTCGAGTTGCCGCCGTAAGCGCTGCACCTAACGCGCCGGCATAATCAGGGTACTCGGGAATAGACACGGTTAAACCTAACTTTCGGTTCAGCGACGCAACAAAGCCCTCGTCTTTAGCTACGCCACCAATTAGAACGACGTCGGGGTTTACTCCTAAACGGTGCACCATGGATGAGATTCGGTCAGCCATCGCGTCAAAAACCGCACGAGCAATCTCAGGCTTGGGTTCTTGGCGGTGAATGAGCGAGACCACGTCAGATTCGCCGAAGATTACACAGGAAGCGTTTATGGGGCTTGCACGCTCTGCCTTAAGCGCCAGCGGACCCATGTCCTCCAATTTAACTTCAAGCGCCCTCGCCATGGCTTCGATGAATACACCCGCACCAGCAGCACACCGCTCGTTAACTACAAAGTCAACCATAATGCCCTTATCGCCGCATTTTACAGCTCTTGCCTCTTCAGCGCCCACATCGATGATTGTCCGGGCTTTCGGGAACAGGTAGACGCCTGCTTTTGCGTCTGCGCCCATCATGCTTACTGTGCTGTTAGCGTATGGTGCCATATCCATGGCTGAACCAGTCGCTGCAAAATACGCCACATCAGACAGCTTCAAGTTTGCAACCTTGAGGGCTTCGTCCACTGCCTGCTCGGCGGCTTTGGTAGGGTCAAAACCCGAAAGCGCCTGTCCACGCGAGGCGACTGCGCCGTCTTTCAGCACAACGGTTTTTACCCGCTGCGTGCCAAGGTCCATTCCAACGGTGATCATTCTACATGTCCACTCTTGCAGTAAGCATTTCGAGGAACGCTTCAACGCGGGTTTTCATCTGTCCAACGTCCTCTCTTGTGTATTCGGTGTCAAGGTAGTAGACTGGGATGTTTATTTTGTCGAGTGCTTTTTTGACGCGGGTGTACTCCATGGCGTAGAGCATGCAGCCGCGGACCACGTAGTAGACGACGCCCTGAACGTTCCAGTCTTTGACTTTGTTTAGGAGCCAGTTGATTCGGTCTTGGTTGCCGTTTTTGCTGGTGAAGCAGGGGCACGTGGAAGCCATCAGGTAGCGTTCGCCGATGGCGTTTAACATGTCATCCATGGACCATTCGTCGACGCCTACAGGGTCGTTTAGGATGCGTTCGCCCGAGCACTGCTCATCCGCAACTATGATGCCCTGCGGGTTAGATTCTTCGACGAGCGTTGGTAGCTTCCAGTTGTCAGGCCAAAACATCGGCGTGCCAGTAATCATAACCCGTGGCGTATCAGGGGAGCAAACCCAATCTTTCCGCTGCGCCCTCTTCTCAAGTTCATCGCATAACGCCTCGGTTTTCTCCGTCCACCGCAATTTGTCGTCCCACAGGAACGTTTGATTAACCAGCATAGCATCTCTGCCCATAATAACTGGTGCGCCCTTGCGGAGTTCCTGCAGGCGGCGGAATGCTTTGGTGGCTCTGTGGCTCAGTTCGATGGCTTCTTTGAGGTTTTTGCGTGTTATCTTGTTGCCCGTGAACTGTTCAATCTGGGTTTTCATCTGTTTTATTTCGTCATTCCAGAAACGAAGCGACTGGGTAGAATCTTTTATACGGGGTACGTTCATTCCCCAGATTAGTTTGTAATCGCTCAGGATTTCGCTGAGTTTAGTCATGCCGTCGCATGTTAAGACGCTGATGAGTGCATCGCTCTGCTCCATGAATGGTGATAGCTCAATCATCTTTGCGCCGATGGTCGAGCGGATAACCGGGCAAACCTCAACGGGCACAACCCTGTCACCCAGCTTAGAGGTGTCATACCAGCCCGAGTTTACCCTTACGGGAATTGCGTCGGCAGCTAAAATCAGCTCTGTCGGCGCAAACAGACACATGTAGCCGATAACTTTCTTGCCCTTCTCCTTCTCAGCCTGAATCTCCTCCTGGCGCATACCGAATAAGTTCGAGATTTCATCAAAGTACTTCATTGCGTCGGGTCTGTGGGGGTCGGCTTTCTTCATGCGTTCGATGTTTTCAGCTATTACCTTTTCGGAAGCCGCTTTCATCGTGGTTTTGAGTTCGTCGATTTCTTTTCGGGATATTTCAGGCATGTATCTTTTATCAACGGGTTCGTTCATTATGTTTTCCTCATTCATTCCTTGATGGTTCCAACCAGTTTCTTGACTTAAACAACGTCTTACTGCCCAACTTAACTTTTAACGTGTCCTCGTACGGGCACATTTCCACGCATCTTGCACAGATCATGCATTGGGAGGTTTGTATTTTTCCACCCTTCTGCTCGTACACTTCGTTAACCTGCACGGGGCAAACTCGTTTGCAGACTCCGCATTTGGTGCATTTTTCTTCGTCTTTATCAATATGAAGCATGGGTGCCCACTTAAAACCCTTAAACCTGTTCACAACTGCGAGCGATGCACCCGTGGGGCAGAAACGGCACCAAACACGCCTAACGAGAAAGGCACCTGCTAACGTTACCCCTACGAATGCGACGGCAAGTACCTGCCCGATGTTTGCGCCCGCATAGGTGATGATGCTCAAAGCATAGGGATAAGTTAAGTTAACTTGGTTCACGATAACCTGTCCTTTCCATGGAACAATGAACGGAATCAGCGGGTCAAGCAGTATGCTGTAGGGACGGTAGTGGCCTGCTAAGAGCTGAGCCATCAACGGTGAAACCATGATTGGCTGCGGATCCAAAAACCACAACACCACCGGCAACAGCAGGAAAAAAAGCAGTATAACGTACCGCGATTTATGCAGAGCCACGTTTAGTTTATCGGGGATGATTCGGTAGCGGGTTTTAGCAGCTTTTCTTACGAGGCTTTCTAAGTCCATGATGAATCCAAATGGACAAAGCCAGCCGCAGAAGAACCTGCCCAGGAAAATGGTCATAGCAAAGACTACAATCATCACGTAAAGAAACAGAATCGGGGGAAGTCCTTCAGTCGCCGGAGCAACCGTGTAGGAAAGCACGTAGAATATCCCAGCTAAAGCAACCGCTTGGATAACAAACCTGAGAAACGTCACTCGTGTCGAACGGTTCTTTTTCCAAATCAGAACGGCGATAACTCCCGCTACTCCTAGTCCTCCAAGCGCTGTAAGGCGCAATAGGTCCCCGACTATTTCCATCGACATATCAAACGCGTCGTCAAAGTAATTTAATTAACGAACTCACCATCGTGATTATTCCGAGCCCAATCAGCACGGTGCCGCCTACTATGGAAATGTACTTTCGAAGTAGCGGCGCCTTGTTAAGTAGCCAACCTGTAACCCCACCCAAAACCAACATAGGCGAAATGGTTGTTCCCAACCCAAACAGGACAGCCAAAGTCATGCTTCCAAGTGGGCTAGAGAACGGTAGTGCGTAGAGTAGCAGAAGCGAAATGAGAGGCGGACAAATTATTAAGCCCCTGCTTAAACCTAGCGTAAATGCTCCGAAATCGATACCGAAACGCCCTGTTTTGTGCGATGCCATGGTATCGCCTTGCACGCTGCATTCACATGGGTTTCTTGCCTTCAGAAGAATGCTTGCTCCAATTGCTACGGTAACTGCGCCGAAGATTAGTGAAGAGTAAACTTGAAACGGTGAAATAGCGCCCGAAGCAACCAACGAAATTAGGCCGCTAAACACCCCGATCAAAGCGCCGATTAAAGCATACGCCAAAATCCGCCCTGAATTAAAAATAAGTGTAATTTTTATCCCTTTTTTGAACCCGGCGCCGATGCCCGCAACGTAACTTGTAAGATATGGAAGGCAAGAGGCGGTGCAAACCCCCAATCCATAGCCTAATCCGATGGCAAATGAGCCAAGGTACGGATTAGAGATTTCAGGTATCAACGACATGCAAGGGGTCTCGCTGGAAGGTTGATTAAAGCAAATAACAGGGTTAACCCATTTAAATCTTACATAACTTTTGCTCAGGGGATCCGCTGAAAGGTTTTAGCAGTTTCAAAAAAGAGGAAAAATGATTATGGCGGGGGTATTATTCGTGTGTTGTATGCTTCGATGTATGCTAAGTGGGCTGCGTCGTATGGGTAGCTTTCCGCGGCTGGATAGGGGAATCCGCTCATAGCCATGAACGGCATCGGGTCAACGGTGAAGTTGAATCCGTAACCCCACGCTCCAGGCGGATCTTTAAACCAGCAGGACACGACGAAGAAGTAATCCCTCACCATTCCCGGCGCTGGCGGAGCGAGGTCGGCGGTTGAGAACTGCATGTTAACTTGGTCACCTTGTCTTCCAATCACAAACATGTCATCCGCGTTTTGGAGCAGCGGTGTTACGTCGCCGTATCTTGTGAAAGCTCCTGAAGCGGTGGATTGTGTATCCCAGAATTGACCCAGCGTTGCTGAGGTGGGTGAGAGTTGCTGTATGGTTGTGGCTTGCTGGGGTGTCGTGTCTATTCCAATGTAGTCGTATGTGACATTCCAGAAGTTGGTGAACCTGATTTGGTAATCGCTTACGTTTGCCGGGAACAATCCTGTCAAGTCCACGGTGAAGGTTCTGGCGTTGTAATCTGAGGGTAGTGGAATCTGTTTGTCCTGTGAAATCGGTAGCCAATTTCCGTTTGCATCCCTAACTTCCATAGTGGGCGCGGGCGTTATCGCTGTGCCGTTGGGTACAAGTCCCTGTGTAGCTGCTTCTTTGAAGTTGTTTATCCAAGTGTAGTAAGTGTCGGCTGGGCCCCAGTCAACCATTCCAGTAATTATGAGTTTTATTGCTGGTGCAGATGAGAGGTTGCCTAAGTCCAATGTTAGCTGGTTTAGGGATATGTTGTTCCAAGATTGACTAGCGACGCCGTTGATGCCTGGCGTGTAAACGCCGTCTTTCTGGCTTATTTGAGGTAGGACGTTTTGGCCTTTCTCGTTTGTGGCACTAATGGGCGATAGAAGCGTGCCGTTGCTTACGGTGTAAATTTGTCCAGTTGAACCCTTGTTAAGATAGTTAGTCATGGAGGTGTATGCGTCGGTTCCGGCAGGGTGGTCAACAACCAGCATATGCGCTGAGTCTAAATAGAAGAGTTCATCCCACTGCTGGGAAAGCGTCATGTCGAAGTTGCCGTTGTTTGTGGCTATCAGACTGCTATCGAGTTTCACGTAATCCCAGGGGTTGCCGCCGCTGTTCACGATTGTGCCGTCTGAGTTCATGTAGCCGATGTATCCCAGCCAGCCTGGGTTTGAAACGTCAGTAACGTAGGAGTAGCCTGTTCCATTCCACATGTACAGTGAGGGGCAGGATGCGTACCCGCTGATTATCGTATAAGTAACAACTAATATCAGGCGGTTATCTAATGTGAAAGTTCTCGATGGATTTGTGTTTCCGTCGCTCCAATACGAAAATTCTAGCACACCAGTTCCAACACTGAACGGGTTAGGCACAGAGATGCTGTATTCACCCACTGGAAGTAGCGCTTGGTAAGCGGTCTGGTAGTTTTCTCCGTTTAATGTGAAGGGTAAGGCTTTGGAGCCGCCGCCTGAACGGTTGACGATGAGTGTGTGGTAACCTGTCTTGACAACTATAAATGAACCAGAGAGCGTGTTTAGTTTAGCTGTATGTTTTCCTTCCGCCGCGTTGGACGCGTTAACTGTGAATTGTTCGGTTTGACTTGCTCCAGCGTCTAAAGCGATAACTTGAGTGCTTACCATTACATCATCAACCATTACTTTTACAGTTAACTTATCAGATTGATTTGATGGATTCTCCGCGATCGCCGTAAAAGTGACGTTGTCATAAGCCCAAACTTCATAGGGGTTACTTAGAAAGTTTGATAATACGATTTTGCTGGATTCTGGCGGTGCAGGTTTAATGTCGAATGCTCCCGTCAAATCGCCGACTTTAACACTATAGTTTCCTTCAACCATTTCAATGTCGGTGAACTCGACGATTTGCGTTGAATTTCCAGATAGAGTAACATTTGTGGAGTCTTTGACTGCGTTGTTAATTTCAAGGTTTACTGTTTGGTTGCCTTCTAAGTCGCCGATGTTCGTTAAGTTAACTGAAATTTGGATCGCTTCACCCACATAGGTTTCAAGCGGGTTTACAGTGAGGTCTGTCATGGTGAACGTGGCTGGTTTAGCCGCGTTTGAAAGGACACCTTGACCTTCCAGATAAAAGTAGGCTCCTGCAACCGCGCCTATGATGATTAAGTCTATTATTAGAACTGCTTTAAGTTTAACTACTGCTGATCGAGACAGCATTTTTCCCACGCACTCCGTTTATATACAATGTTATGTTGAGCATTAAAGGTTTATTGAATTAGGGTGTGTATTTAGCTCGTGCAAAATTTTGACTGCGTTTCTGGATTAAAATGCTAAAACAAGGTTGTATTATGCGTTTCGGCGTGCTCGAAGACTCTTGGTAAAAACGCTAAATTTAGACATATTTTGCCTAAATGGGGTCATTACGCAGATATCTACAATTTCAAGCTAGCATTAGATGGAAAAGTAGTTTTGCATTTTGATGTTTTCCGGTCCTGATCTCGACATGCCTTGAGAGATACCGCTTAAGCAAAGGTGTTTCTTTGAACAGTTTTATATTTTCAAACCTACAATAACTGAGAAATTGGCGGAGTTTAGGGCCTGATCTACCCGGATCGGCTTTCTCGAATGCATCTGCAAATGCTTAATGTCGAGGCGGCCCAAACCAAGCCCATTTAAACCATTAAAACCTCAATTGCGCCTAAGGTCTATTAAACCTTAAAAGGTACTTTTCCATCTACTGAAAAAATAGCATATGAAGGAAAAACTAAGCTATTTAACCGTAAAATTCACGATACATTTTGAGCTACCAAAAAAAAATTACGAAAAAATTACGAAAATGCAAAGGAATAAACTAAAACAAAAATTTTGCCCTACTTCACAGCAAAAAAAAGAGGAGCAATGGACCTTTTGCCGATATAATGGATAATTCTCCCGCAACAATATCGCAAGTTCCCTCCCGCAACTATAATTACGACAAAATAACCCTGCGGAGCCAGAGCACTAAATATTTCTCCGTTTTCTTTTCCCCCCCAACGCGCAAACTGAACCTGCGACAAATAAAATCAGCAACGCAACCAACGGAGAAAACTCAGGAATAGTAGTTGTCGGCGAAGAGTTTGGGCTTGGTTCGGATGTGCTTGGATCACCAGTTGGAATAGGCATTGGGTCTGCAGTATTAGATGTTGGGTCTGGAGTTGGCGAATTAGCTGGCGAAGTTGTAGGTGCAGGTGCCGTTGACGAATCAGGAGAAGATAAGGGGTAAGGTGTGGCTGTCGGCGAGATTGTCGATGCAGGTATTTGGGTCGCGGTTGGTACTGGTGTAGGAGAAGGCGTGGGAGTTGGCGCTACCGGAGCGCCGGGGTCAGGAGCATCAAGAAGGGGTAAATAATTAATGACACTGGCACATGAAGCGTCATCATTTTTGTCATAAATCATGGAATCAATAATTGAGGTGTTAGTGGTACCCCAAAAGTTTTGGGAAGCATCCATGTCCGCAGTGGTTGAACCTTGCTCCACTTCCAAGATTATTCCATCAGTGCCGGTGAAAGAATTATTGTTTACTATGGTTTTGCTTAATCCATAGCTGGCAAAGTTGTTTATGATAAAGCCCTGGTTGTTGACGAAAAGGTTGTCTTCAATGTAAACAAAACCTGGGGAATGAGAGAAATAATCATCCGTTCCTATTTTGAACCCTGCGGTATTTGTGAAGGAATTATATTCGATGTAGGTGTCTTGCGAGGGGTACCATAAGTAGGAGCTTTCTGATAAGTTGCTTAACTCCGAATTGGTCAAGTTAAAAGAGCCTGTGTTGTCAAACCAAAAAGCACTCTGACCATCTCTAATAATGCAGAAATCCAAGTCTACGAATCCATTAGCAACGGGGTGGTTTGTTTTGAAGAAGTTTGCGTTGTCGCCGCCGTTGAATGTGATTTTGTCTGCAGGGGTACCGTGGGCTTGGATGATTCCGTTGATTAGGAACATGGTGGTGATTGAGGGTTGGGCGGTGACTGTTACTCCCGGTTCGATTGTTAAGTTGACGTTTTCGGGGATTTGTATGGTGCTTGTGATGATGTAGGGGCTGTTTGTGGCTGTCCAGATGGTGCTGTCCGTTAATGTTCCGCCGACCTGCGTGCCTACATCGCCGGAAGCAAGTTTGCTGTTTTGAACATTAATTTGGATTGCTAAGAACAGGCTGGTTACTATCAATGCTATGAGGAGTACACTTTTTTTGTGTTGCTTGTTGATGCCCAAGGGATAACCAGTTTGGTTATGGAGCACCTGCTTTTATTGTTTATTGAGATTAACGACAACATGTAAGGGGTACAACAAAAATACAGAAACCAAAAAAACAAATACATCCTTAACCTAACATGTTTGCCATTGTAGTGTAAATAATCCCGACAAATATTAAAAATCCCGTAGCAAGGTTTGTCTTAAACAGAATAGTAGATTTTTCCTTTTCTGCCCAGCTTGAAGAGAACTGCAACCCATGCCGCCGCAAAGGCTAATCCGAAGATTATGGAGAGCGGAAAGGGAATCAGTGGAAACGGCATACCACCTGTCTAGCCATTTGCTTATGTAAATCCAGAATTTTCAACATCCAAAAAAAGGAAACGATGAGATTTTAACCCTGCGACTTTGAACCGCTGTACTGCGTTATCAGTAGATGGAAATCTTTTTGGGCGAGGTAATTATTTTTGCAAAGTAAGCCATAATTATCTTTATGGAACTTTTGAGTCGCAGTTTAAAAAACTTCAAATGCGAAAATATAAAACTGTTCAAAGAAACACCTTTGCTTAAGCGGTATCTCTCAAGGCATGTCGAGATCAGGACCGGAAAACATCAAAATGCAAAACTACTTTTCCATCTACAGCAAGCTTAGAATGGTATATAGGTACCAGAACATTGTATATTTCACTGTAACAACTAAAAAGAAGCGATGAGAATATGACAGAAAAATCTAATGACGTAATCTTCGTTGGAAACAAACCACCAATGAGCTATGTGCTCGCCATCATAACAGCGTTCTCCTCAGGAACAACAAAAGAAATCACCATAAAAGCAAGAGGCCAAGCAATAACTACAGCAGTTGACTGTGCAGAAATAACAAGAAGCCGCTTTATGAAAGACCTCAAAGTAGCAAAGATAGCAATCGGTACCGCAGAGATGCCACCAAGGGAAGGCGAGACTAGGTCCAGGATGGTTTCAACGATGGAAATAACTCTCAAAAAAGAGTAACCATCGGAAGGACAGAAATTTAAAAAGGGATTTTATCTCTCCAACTTTTTTAGTAATGAAACTAACTTACTTGTTTTTACTTGTGTATTCCTCCACTCGAAAAGATTTTCATAGTTAGTTTTTGCGCTTCCGTTGAAAGAGACAAATTATTATTAACCACCAGATTTAGACAAAGCGAATTTATGGGAGCATCCATTCCTATAGCTTGGTGAACTAAATGACACAATCAAAAACCCACTTGGGAGAACGCTCTATTTGCCCCAAAAGTCCATTCGGGGGAGCACCTAAATTATCTTTGATTTAAATAGAAACCAAAAAAGATAGACGCGGAACGGTTTGTGTGATTATTGGAAATGGAATTTACGCCTATTCTCTTGTTTTTTTGGCTTTTCTAGGCTCTAACTATTCTTTGCTTAGACTTGAATAACCGTTCTATTTACAGCGCGCTCAAAAGCCGATTCAGAGAAAAGTTCAGGCTGGTCTTGAGTAAAAAGGCAAGAAACACCAGGGCAGTTTTTTACCAATGACCTTCCCTTTACAATTTTTGGCACCTACTGCCGTAAAAGGGTTGTTATCCAACGCGCCAGAGCTGACAGCTTACTTGATTTTGCTGTTCTGCTATGTAATGCAATGGTTTTTGCCGGCAGCCACTCTATGTAAATCTTATACCTCGGATAGTTGAATATGTAAGGCGGGGTTCACATGGCTGGCGCACATGAAGACGAAATCTACTCGACGATGTTTACTTCGCTAAAGCATCCCGTTAGGCGCAAAATTCTGCGAATGCTCGGAAATAAATCCATGACGTTCATGGAGATAGTTGAGGAACTTGGAATTTCGAGTCCCAATTTGACGTACCACCTCGAAAGCCTCGGCGAACTGGTCTCTAAAATGGACAATGACCAATACAAACTGTCGAGTTTTGGATTAGCCACTATAAGCGCCATGAAGGGTATAGAAGAAATCCGCGAAACTGAACCCAAGCGGCGTTCAGTAACCTTCAAGTGGAGAGCTGTTTCTGCAGTGCTGCTCGTTGCGGTTTTGCTTTTATCAGGGATGGCGGCTCTCCAGTACACTCACATAAACGACCTCACCAGCACCCAGCAGTCGCTTACGGCTGAAAACCAGGACTTGATATCTTATGGCGGGGGCACGGATAAAGTGCCTAAATTTTTGCAGAATGTCACAAAAATTGACATTCAAAAGTATACTATTTCCCTGCTTAGCAATACGATGCAGTGGCGCACCGATTTCGGCGGTGTAAATGAAGAAGTGATGCAGTACTCTCTTACCAACAGTACAAGCAACCTGAACGTAGATTTTAGGTTTAGAAACAACCACTTCTCGCGGTATCAACTTGATATGATTGAAAGCTCACCCATTTTTACTCAGCTGCAACCCAACGACGTTATACAAAACGCAAAATACACACTGGCACGGTACAGAACCTACTCGGGCGACGATTACTTAACGAATATGAGCAGAATATTAGACACTGCTGGCTCGCTGGGTAACCTGAACGTAACTCAGGGCAACATAAAGTTGGAGATTACAGTTTCAGCGGGCACAGTTGTCTTCTTTTGGATGTACACCGAAAACGGGATTGATTACCAAACTAAGGGCTTGCAAATGACTTTCCAAAACAACGTGTTAACCACAATGACAGACGGCTACTTCCTCTTCACTGTCGACAACACCAAACTCGCAGTTGTTTCTCAAGAACAAGCGGTAAGTATAGCTGAAGATTATGTGAAAACCTTAACTTGGAACATTGAAGGCAAATCAGTTTCTAACTTTACCGTGGTGGACCCCCCCTTGTCGGTTCAAATGGTTCCTCATACCCGGGGCAATTCAGTTGCTCTGATTCCCTATTGGTACGTGGAAATGCGTCTTGGCAGTATTTACGCTGGAGGCATAAATGAAGTTACGGTGGGCATCTACGCTGACTCGAATCAAGTGGCAGATGTGCAGATGCTAAGCACCATCGCCGGCACAGAAACATAGTACGAACAAACAAAAAATACTGCAAGGTCATAACTGTAGACTCCAAAAAACAGCATGTGCCATCAGACATGCTGATTTTTGTAAAGAAACTTGGAGACAATCCCAAGCGCCAAGCCTTAATATCCAAAATTCAACCGACAACGATACCACCCCTCGGCGTTGAATCGAACGGAGATGAATCCGTAAACTGGCTTATACTTGGAGGCATAATCGCTGCAGCCATGGTGGTATTGATCTGGTTGTATGAGGTTTTCAAATGAACCGACTGATCCACGGCTACCCAAGCGAGGGAAACCTCGCTCTTTACTTTCTTGTTCTTCAAAAAAGGACTGAGGTGATGAAATTATTGGCGGATGACACTTATGATAGGTAAAGACAGGAGAGACACCTACAGAGCGCTCTAAACATATTCTACTTTTTTTGTTTTGTTTCGCTGTTCTGCTTGAGTAAGACGATTGTGTTTGCGGGCAGGTCACGTTCCACCATGAAGTTTGCTCCGACCCAGGTGCTTGCGCCCACCTTTACGCCTGGCATGAATAGTGATTTGATTCCAGTCTTTACGTTGTCGCCTAGGACTGCGCCGAGTTTCCGCCTTCCCGTGTCTACGGCTTGGTCTTTAACCACCATTTTGATTGAGCCCGCATCGAAGCGGTAGTTAGCAATTATCGTGCCCGCGCCCAAGTTGCATTTTTCCCCAAGAATGCTGTCGCCCACGTAGGAGAGGTGCCCCACATGGGTACCGTCCATTAGAATGCTGTTTTTGATTTCGCAACCGTTGCCTACGCGTGTTTTTTTGCCAAGGCTTGTGCCTGCGCGGATGTAGCAGTTGGGTCCGATGTCGGCTTCTTCGTCGATGAAGACGGGCCCTTCGATGTAGGCGCCCGAGCGAACCCGCGCCGATTCCGTAACCGTTACGGGTCCAATCAAATGCGCTCCCTGCTCAACGGTGCCCAGCACTTTGTGTTCCATGCGTTTTAGCGCCCACATGTTGGCATCGAGCAAGTCCCACGGTCTGCCAACGTCAAACCAGTCGTCTTTGCTGAGATGCGCCGCCAAAACCGTCTGGCCCTCGGCTGCGAGCATTGTTATGGCGTCGGTGAGTTCCCATTCGCCGCGGATTGAAGCTTTGGTCTGCTTTATTTTAGCGAAAACTTCATGGGAGAAAACGTAGACTCCTGCGTTTGCAAGGTTTGAGGGCGCCTTTCCAGCGGCTGGTTTCTCAACTATGCGCTTGACCTTTCCTTCTTTGTCCTGCTCGATTATTCCGTAGCTTTCGGGCTTGTCCACTGGAACAACGCCCATGACCACTGCGGTTTTACCGCTCTTAAACTGGGAAAGCACATTTTTCACGGCGTCTTGGCCGAACAGTAAATCCCCGTAGATTAGAACAAAATCGCCGTCCACATACGGCTCAGCGACTTCTGCAGCGTTGCCCGTGCCCAAAACCGCCTTCTGCTCCATGTAACTCAGTTTTAAGCCGAGTTTTTCGCCATCTTCAAAGTAGCTACGGATGGATTCGCCCATGTAATGGGTAACGATTACCGCCTCGTCGATTCCAGCCTTCTTAACCGCTTCCAAACAGAACTGCAGAATTGGTTTTCCACCGACCTTAATGAGGTGCTTGGGACGCGTCGCCGTTATAGGCATGAGTCTGACTCCTTCGCCCGCCGCTAACAGTACAGCTTTCATGTCATTGTGCCTCGATTTGCCTGTGTATTAGTGCTGTTGCCCTTTGAGTTATATCCTTTGCCGCCTGCGGGGATTCGCCCTCGACGGTTAAGCGGATAAGAGGCTCTGTGCCCGACGCCCGAACCAGCAACCAGCCGTTTTTGAGGGCTAAACGTGCGCCGTCGACCGTTGAGAAATCCGTGTACGCTGGAAACTCTGCTTTCAAGGCACCGCCGAGCTTCTCCACCAGCTTGTACTTCTGCTCGTTCTTGCAGGCGATGTTTTCCCGCAGAGTTATGTATTCGGGAACTTCATTGATGAACTCGGAAACGCTCTTTCCCGTGTCCTCTAAGGCTTTCAGGAACAAAGCTGCAGAAAGGGGACCATCAGGACACAAATGCAGCCGGGGATGCACCCACGCACCGCATGGTTCGCCTCCGAAAATGGCTGCGTCGCGTTTTATGGCTTCCGAAACGTAGATGTCGCCCACACGCGTGCGGACAACTTTGCCGCCATACTTTTCAGCCATCGTCTCAACGCACATCGACGCCTCAACATTGGTGACGACGACTCCGCCGCCGCTACGCTTCAGCGCAAAAGCGCCGTAAGCCGCTAGTGAACGGTCAAAATTAACAAAAACCCCATTCTCATCCACAAACGCCACTCGGTCAGCGTCGCCGTCGAAGGCAACCCCAATGTCTGCGTGGAGTGTTTTCACGGTTTTTGCCATGTCCTGCAGGGATTCGGCGGTGGGTTCTGATTTTCTGGCCGGGAAGTAGCCGTCGGGCTGCGAGTTTAGCGCGGTTACTTTGCAGCCTAAGGCTTTAAGCAGCTGGGGGGCAGTGTTGTATGCGGCGCCGCATCCCGGGTCAACGACGACGTTCCACCGTTTTTTGAGGGCGACAGCTTTCTGCGCCATGCTCATGTAAACTTGATTCGCGTCGATGGATTTGGTTTTGCCGAGGCTACGCCAGTCCGCCAGTGCAAAGTTTCCTTCATTCACGATTTTTTCCACCACATCCTGGTCTGCGTCGGTGTAGGATAAGCTGTCGCCGTTGAACACTTTTATGCCGTTGTACTGGGGCGGATTATGTGAGGCGGTAAGCATGAAACCCGCGTCTGCGCCCAAAGCTTTAGTGGCGTAAGCCAGCACGGGAGTCGGAACCATTTCCGCGAGCAGAACATCTGTGCCTGTTGAGAGTAACCCTGAAACCAAGGCGTCCTCAAGCATGCTACCTGAAACTCTTGTGTCCCGGGCAACGACGGCTTTTTTGGCTTTTGCATGGGTCGCCACTGCTGAAGCAACCTTACAAGCCAGAATTGGAGTTAAATCGACGTTTGCTAAGCCCCTAACACCTGAGCTTCCGAACAGTTTAGTCATGCACACTCACCTAACCAGTTAACTTACTGCATGGTAGAGGTTTGTTGCTTAAAATAATTTGGCATCCGCCTAAACATAATTTCTAAGAAAAGCAGATACTTTTTCCCTGGTTGGATGCAACCCATCGATGTCTGAGAGGTAACACGCGGCAACAGCATTAGCCAGCGTCAAACGGCACTCGTCGGAGAGCCCATTATGGTCCCCCACGATGTTTCCCGCGCACCAAGCATCGCCGGCGCCCGTTGCACGCAGAACTTTAACATTGAACGTTGGAACCACTACCTCATGTTTGCCCTTTAAAGTGGCTGAGAACTCGGTGGTGTGCAAATCGATTCTTGCAGGCAGATGTTTGGCTAAAAGCCTGGCGGCTTCCATCGCCGATTCTGCAAACCCCAAACGCGTTCGCTTTTTTTCTCTTAAGTCCTTGTCGAGCAGGCTCGCGTAGGTTACGGCTTCGTTCTCGTTTAAACTCAGAGTATCTACTTTATCGGTTTTCAGAACCTTATCCATCAAACCCGCGATTGCTTTAGCATTTGGGGTTGGGTCTGCTGTATCGAAGTAAGTCTTGCCCTTGCCGCCCTGTTTTGCACGCTCAAAAACGGTTTGTGCCAGTTCGGTGCCGAACTTTAATGTTCCAGCCCAATTAAAAAGGCACACGTAATCCGCTTCGTCGATGAGTGCATAGTCGCTTTCGTCGAGGTTTGCGGGTCCAAAACCCGCCAGCGCACCTAAATCACGCATCATAACGTTTGTTTTCTCGTTTTTATTCTTGAATTCCAAAGCCGTTGTGATGGATGCTTTGCCGCTTGTTTTTACGTGCGACGTATCGATCGGGGTGTTTTTGAAGTGGAACTTGATTTGCTGCAAACCGAATTCACTCGTGCAGACAATCGGCGTAACCTTGGCGCCTAGGCGCGCTAAGGCTGACGCGACGTTGACGGCGTTTCCTCCCGTCAGGTCTGTCTGGGGGATTCCGTCTATGCTACCGCCTTTCCGCTCAGCCACATCCGCAACCAGCACCGAAAACTCGGCGGTGCCCCAATCAAGGTTTATGAGCCGGTCAAGAAAAAAATCCGGCAATACAACAGCTTTACAGTCTTTTTGATGTTGTTTTTGTAGAAAACTCTGCAGTTCCGTTTTGTATTCTGCTAAAGACATTTGGGGACTCCTTAAAGATGTATTTCCAAAAAGCTAAAATAACCTTTTGATTTAGAGTATGAATTTATAATACTTGAAGAGGGGAAAGGAGAAGTTGAAGTTTAAAACAGAAGCCAGCTTGTTGCTGTTGGCAATTACGCTTTTTGCAGTAGCCATGTTCTTTTACTCGTACCAGAGCGGCGTCGGCGACAGTGCATCCAGGAGCTTAAGTTTAGTGTACCCATACAGGGATATCGCCCTCGCGTTCGTGGGTTTCGGCTCGGTCTCTATGGTTACAGCATCAATTTCTTATTCCAAAAAAAGCAAAAACATCATACAGTAATCCAAAATTTTTTAGGCGCCAAGGACAAGCCTGACCAGCAACCAAACAAAATCCCCAAGCACCAGAGCAACAACCAGCCCTAACGTAACAAAAATCAACATAGGCAAACCAGGCGTCGCCCAAACGTAACCATCAATTTTGTCTTCTTCAACCGCTTTGGATAAACGTTCAAGCATTTTTTCCCGCCCCTCATCATGAGGCACAACGACCAGCTTGCGTTTCATGTTAACGAACTGGTCATCTACGTCTTCCATGGGAAAAATATGCCACTTCTCCTTAATCTTAGGCAAACTCATCTTGTAACCAGTAATTAATATGAGAAACTTTTTCCCAATCGATTCGGATGCGAGGGTTCCTTGGAACATTTTGGTCTTGGTTTTTTGGTGCCAGACCAAGTTGCGCAGTACCATGTAGACGCCGCTTAACGCTGCAAACAGGACAGCGTTGCCGAAGATGGTTATGGGAAATATGACTTGCGAAGTTGGCGAAACTCCCCCAGCTATCACAGGCGTAAACAAGACTAACGGAGCAAAGGGCAAGGCAAGGGCGATACACATTAGGGCTTTTGAATCTGCGCCGCCGAAGCCGCCCGCATAGAACAACAGAATAGCCAGCCCCGCGGTTACGCCGAAGCTTAACCCGTACAGGGGCAGCTGTGACTGGTTAAACAAAAACAGTTCAGCCAAGGACAAGGCGAGTGCTATGGGTGCGTAGACTACCCAGACAAGGTTGCTGACTTCGCGGGTTTTGTAGTCGCTCCATGAAGAGTAAACTAGGACGCCTAACGAAACCGCTATGCTCGCCCCTAAGAGGATTGCTTGTAGTGTTTGAATCTAAGTGCACCTTTGACTGTTGCTGGGTAGCATGTTTAGAGTTGAGGCTAATAAGATTTTGTCGGTAATTGCCGAACCGCACAAATGGAGCAGAGAAGTTTTGAAGACTCAGCTTTCAGCTGTTATTGTTAACGTAGGCGGGTACTCAGCCAGTATCCAAAGACCCATCGGCGTGGTTCCATCGTACAGACTGCACAGCGGCGTTGTGCCATCGAACGTTACCACGGCGCCCTGCCAAGTAATGTCGTAGGCATATGTGAATTGAACCTGCCTCAAATCTACAGGAAGCAACTCGATGAGCGGGCTGTTAGCAGTCACGTTTAAGGAGCCTGTGGGCTGCCCAGCAATTGAATCGAGCGCGTAGAGCCTCTGGTTATCGTTATCGGTAAACATTATTCCAGCACCCTTTCCACTGCCTGAAATGAATTGGCTAAAATGATGCGGCGTCCAACCACTGATTGTAGAGTTAAAGAATGCCGCGGTGCCGTTTTGAAGGGTTGGGAACCCAGCGAAAGTGCCGTTTTCAGTTTGTGTCTGCACCGAGGGTAAAGTGGTTGTAAGTTGGATTGGACATAGATCTGTGATGGAACGCGTCTGGGTTGAATTGATGAACATTATTCTCAGCTGGTAGGTGTAATATGTTGCGTTTGCGGGTAAAGTTAGGATTATGTTTGCGTACAGGTTAGGGGAACCTGTTGGTCCGTTGTTCCACTCTGCTTCCTGCTCCACAATGTCTCTGACTATGCCATTCTGGATGACGTATGCGGCTCCAGCGCCGTAAGTGCTTGCCTGCTGGTTAATGCGCATGAAAGTCGCCGTACTATAATTGCCCGATCCCGTTACGGTAGCTTTAACGTTAAAGTTTCCGAATAGAAGAGTAACATTGCCGTTGGTAAGAGTTGAGGCATTAGAATTATCGTTAACGAAGTATCTGTTGGTAAATGCCATAGGCGTCTGGGTTGCTACGTCACTGCCGTCCCACCAAACCGTAAAGTCGGTGACTCTACTGTCCAAAAGGAAAACAATCATCTGGCGGTTGCCAAAAACCGTGGAGTTACTCGTCAAGCCCAGCGGAATTTGGTAGTTGGATGCCCAATCTTCAATTTGGAAAGGAACCTGCTGGTTTATGCCGTTTATGGTTTCGTTTACGTGGATTGCCTTGACGGGGATAGGCGGGATGGGCAGAGTTTGGGTGGTTGTCTGCATGTTTTGTCCCAGCCAGCGCATGGTGCCGTTCTGCAGGAGCTCAAGGGTGAATGTGGATTGCTGCAGGTTAAGCAGATAGCTTATGTCGGGTTCATCCTGCAGGTAGACTGAGTCGATGTTCCAACTGTCTTGAGTTGGGTCTGTGGCGTTATTGCTATCTATAAAGCGGACGGTAAGAGTTGTTGAATCTATGTAATGCGCTATGGAAGCATTGTTGAAGTAATTTGGGACGAGCGTTGTTAGATTCTGCCATGACCCGCCATGCCAAACCTGCAGTATTAGGGGCTCGGAGCTCATGTTGCCTGTTTTTATGCATAAATCTTGTCGGAGGTTTGTGGCGTTAACGTTTGTCCATTTTTCCTGGAGATTAATAGCATAATTAGGCGCTTGGGGGTTGTACTGAATTAGGTCTAAGTTAAGGTTATACGAGGTTGACAGCACTGCGCTAACCATAACTTTCCAATACCCACTACTGTTCACAAAGTTAGAGGGATTGGCTGATATTACTTGCGTATCGGTTGTGTCGCTTGTGGCAAGAATTGTGTTTAGGTATCCGTCTCCAATAGTTGAGTATTGCCCTGAGACCCAGTTGTAGAGTTGGAAGGTGGCGTTTACTCCGCTTGTGGTTGCTGAACCGTCTATGATCCATGTCAAATTAGCCCAAGAGGAAGGTGTAATTGTTGACCCTGTGAACTCGGCTTGTACATTATACAATGTTGGAAGGGCGATGTTAGTAATTCTTGTCTGAAGGGTTTGATTCAAGCTGTTATTATCAATCATTAGGTACATGCCATTGTTGTTATTATTTTTTGTAGTGACTTCCATAAAATAGTCAATTTCTAAATAGTCACTTTGGTCAACCACAGTGTAAATAGGCGTTGAGTATGATCCATTAACCGTAGACCAAGAACTGGTAAGACTCCCTGAACTTGCAGTATTCGACACAAGCGTTGTCCGCAAAGCTCCATTTGATCTTGTAATAACAATATCAGCATCACAATAACCCGCAACGTTAGAATCACGATAAGCTCGGTAGAAAATTGTTCCCGAATTTGCAGGAATCGAGGAAATTCCGGTTAATGGAAATACGAATTTGCCTATTATGTATCTTCCCGTACTCTTAGCGTTAATCGAAAGCGGCTGTGTTCCACTCTGATCAGAAGAAACTGATTTGAGATAGTAGTAACTTGAACCTAAGGGAGCAGTTTCTTGGTGAGCATAAAGAGTTTGCGCAGAAGGCAAACTACCATTACTACGTAACGCCATGTAGACACCATCATTCAAGGTCAAATTTGATAAACTCCCTGAAGCCAGATTCGTTGAACCTTGAGCGCTCCAATTTATGGGGTAGCTTGGCACCTGTGTGGTTCCTGATGGGGCTTCGGTTAAAGTATCGAAGATTCCGTCGGGTCCAAATTGTTGTGCGGTAAAGTTGCTGTGTGTTCCCAAAACGTTCAAGCTAACATTGTCGACGTAGTCCAAGTCGGTTTTAAACGCACTGCTGTTCCAAGCAATGGTGGAAGTGAACTTGCTAAATGACGATGCCAGAACAGAAAGCCCGCGAGTATCTTCCACTTGTACCACGTAAGAACTACTAGAGACTCCTGAAGGAAGATCCACTAAGTAAGTTCCATCCCCGTGAGATACGATGTTAGTCGGCACCGAGAAGTCCCAAGATAAATTACCATAGGCATATTGGTAAAACTTTATGTTGTTAGAGCCAAGGTTGATCAGCGGTTCACCATCATCAGTCAGTATTTTAAACTGCGCTTGTGTTGGGGAACTATCGTTAGACACTTGTACCTCAAGCCGACTTGAAGCAGAATAACTTATGCCAGTAATGCCTAAGCCGTTCAAATCGTAGGTAACATTCATGCTGCCTTGGCTGTAACTGTCATTAGTAAACCAGTTGGCGCTGAGTTTCAAATCACTGGCGTTCAAAGAAAGCCCCCAGTCTGGCTTAATAGAACCCACATTCTCAAGACCGCTGTTGAGGTAAGTTGTTGCTAATTGTTGAGCGTAAGTTACGTTACCAGTTACTCTTAAAACTGAACCATAGTAGCCCACTGTAAAGCCTAAAAGCTGTTTGAGCGCTTGATTGGTTTCATCTACAGAACTCAGGATTTGAGGCTGCGCTTGTACGGGGCTGTAGCGTATTGCTGAGTAAGTCGCCATTACCGCGGCAACTAAGACTACTGCTACAAGCAACGCGGCAATTATTGAAAATTGACCTTTATTGTTCAATTTCATCCACTCCCTACCAAGCCTAACTGCAAAATTACAACTCGCGAAGTTCCTTCTGCAGTGTATTCTGAAGCATAGAGCCTAGGCTGATAGTATGAAAGAAGACTCAGGCCAGTAACTCGAACGTCGGGTGTTCGGGTTAAGCCTAAAGCTAAAAGCGAACCCGTGATGTTGGTTGAGCCCGCGGCGTAGTGGTTGTATATTGCTCCAGCCAAGTAGTCACCTGAAGGGTTGAATATGTTAAGCCCGACTTTGAGGTTGTACCCCGCTAAGGTTGAGTTGGATAAGGCTCGGGTTGAAGTTTGGTAAGTTGAAGGGTAAATTCCATAGTAATTGCAAAGGCCGGCAACGTTCTGCGTAAGCGTGACCTGCCTGCTTGCGCTGTCAGTGATTGCATTCGTGTTGGAAGCATAGGCTTGGTTGTTTAAACCCTCAAGGAAACCCCTTGAACCCCCCGGACCAGTCATCTGCATCCCATAAATGCCCCAGCTGTTCTGTACACCAGAAAAAGCGGCAGTGTTGCTCACGTAGTAGAATGGGTACCCTACGATGCTGGACCAAGTCCAATTATACAAGTTTACTCTTTGCCCCAAGTAATAGCTGTAATAGGCGTATGAATCGGTAGAATAAGGCGCTTTACAATAAGCAGACGGAATGGGCACAGCTTCTCCGTAAGTATTGATAACCACTGCGTTTTGAACATTTTCTCCCTGCAAAGCTGTCCCATTCAGAATTTGCCCAAGTTGTGAGGTATTCTGCACCATTACTGTGTTAACAAAATAGGGCGACAATTGATTGTATAAGTCTTGAGCTAAACTTTGTGCTGTGTAACCAGTAATCCACCAGCCGTTAGCGTCGCTACAGTTCAAAATGTATAGAGTTCCACCGTTAGTACCTTCCCCAATTTTTTGGGGTGTAAAGTTAAAAGAAACGTTTGAAGAAGCCACCGTATAGGTGGAGAGATCGTTGGTTAGGCCCAGATTTTGAGTGTTGGATATAGAAGTTACGTAGTTATAGATTTGCCCGTCATTATCGTTGACATCATAGACTGTCAGATTGTAAATTATGTTGGGTGGGAGGGAAGCTGAAAGCGCAACTTGTAGACCGCCCCAAATCGTAGCGTTGTCGGTTTCGAAGGCAGCACGACTTAAATCATTGCTTGAATCAAGCGTCTGCAATGTTGTAAAGGAAAGACGCCTGAGGTTTATGGGTGAAACCTGGCTCGGCAGAGGCAACACCGTAAACAATGATACCGCTGTAAATGCACTAGCCATAATTATAATAACAAATAAAACTTCGATTGTGCGAATCATTTAACCACTCCCTGAATACCCGAGGTTCCAAAGTTCGAGTTTTGCCTGGTAAGAGATGCCGCCAATGGATACCTGGCGAAGATCAGTTGTAACCCACTCTTGACCCGCTGGGCTACCCCCGAACGTCAATGGAAAACCGAGTGAACCAAAACCCCAAGGCATCAAAACAAGCCCATACTGGCCCGCAGTGCCCTTGTAGGTTATTACCAATATTCCGTCGTTGCTGGGAACGGTCAAAGAAGAATAGTTTTGTCCACTGCCTGAATTAAAGACCACACTTCCAAGTGAGCTAGGCTGGTCCAAGTCGACTTGGCGAAGAGTGTAATCTTCGGTTAGAATGACAAACGACACGTTATAACTTAACAGTGAATATGAAGGGGATTGCGACGGTTGACCCACAGAATCGCTGTGAGCAATCGTTATGTTATTGTTTTGGAAACTATCGATTAACGGAACCACGCTTTTAGTCGATGACTGTGGAACATGCACGTAGTAGCCAATTCCCTTTAGCCCGTCAAGATAAGTATAAACTATTAACGCGTAAGCTTGGTTCTCGCCATCGACTGAAAAACTCAGCTGCGCTGAACCTGCTGAGTCAGTGACACCGCCCCCGCTGATTATCCTATAAGAGGGATAGTTGTTTGAGTCCTGGTTTACTAGCAGAAGATTGTAACTCAGGGGTGCATTTGCAAACGGATAATCCGTTCCCGCAATGTCCACCGAAAGTATCAAAGGTTGCCCGAGTGAAATTTTTTCGATTGAAACCGTTATTGTGGGCGACAGGTTAAGTTGGAATCCGTAGGTTCCGTTTATTCCCAGTAGCTTAGAGGCAGTAGAGCCGTTGAGGCTCTTTGCGGATGGTGTAAGCAGGTAGCCGCCGAACCCAGCAGTTACATTGCTGTAGTAAGCACCAATCCTTGGATAATAAACAACCGGTTGAATGGTAGAAGCTAACCGCATACACGAAAAAGAACTCAGCTGGTATTGGCTGAAATCGGGATCCTGCAACCCCAAACCCGCGATTGCGTCATCTCTTTGTGACCAATTATCAGGTAACCCTGGATTTAGCAATATGGTGTCTAAAAGGTCACTTGTTTTAGTTGACACCGCGCTGTTGCGTTCATAAGTAAGTCCCGACTGCATGCTTTGGCTGAAGAGCCCGATGAAAATCATGATGGCCGCCATAAATATTATTAAAGAAATCATGTGGTCCAAAGTCGCGCTTGCCACTCTAAGTGCTTCCTCCGAAGGAGATCCAGATGAAATTTGATGTTTTGTTAGCGATTAAACTGGGGTTGTGCGCGGTACTGTTGAAAGACAGGTTTTCTGTCCAGTTGACGTTATCACCCAGAGTAACTATTGTTGAGACAGCGGATTTTATGCCTATGAGGCTAAGTGTGACGTTCATAATTGCGTAGGAGGCACCCGTCTGGGTCACATGCCGCAGAGTCGTGGTGTAAGCACGGTTTTCTATTAAGGGTGGACTGCCCAAAGTGATTTTCACGGAGCCGTTTGAGATTGACGCATGGTTCAAAGTATAGTAAAGCTGCTGTATGCAACTGCCAGTGTGCCCTGCGGCTTCTTGAAGTTGAAGGGTCGTACTTGAGTTAGACCATGTGTCCATGATTACAGAGGCTGTTAATGGAAAGAGGAAAATCTGCATAATCAAAACGGGAATCATTATCATGTATTCGATAGTTATATGCGCCAACTTGCAGCCTCCATACTTTACACCTGTCCGATGGCAACTATCACCTTGCCAACGTAGAATTCAACAACTGAATTGGACGGCAACTTTGGAGTTGAAGTGCTGTTGAGAGTTACGGTGGTACTCTTAAAATTGAAGAAGGAAGAATCAAATCCATGAGATACCGCTTGTGGAAAACTAACACTGATAATTACTTGATCAACTCCGCTTCGCGTAGCTTTTATGATACCATCGCCTGTCAATGTTACGGATTGGGACCTGTAGAGGTTGCTACCGTTTTCAAGGTCAGGTAAATAGAACTTGAAGTAACTCGTTGACGTGACTGTTGAAGTTAAAACTCGCATGGTGGGAATTAGAGCGATTCGGGTGTAGCTCCCGTCTTTCATGGGCAGTTTTTCTTCACAAATCACTTGGCTAATCGGTGACGAAGAATCAGACAGCAGAAAAGAGCTGTTGGCGTTTGAGGGGAGGCGCTCAAAGTAATTGTTGCCCACTGAGTAGGAGCTCACTGGCATGTTGTAGAGGATGATTCCGGTTTTTCCAGAAATGGACATGTTTTCCCATGAGGAGGGGTTGGTGTAATGAACTCGAAAAGTGTAGTTCAGAGCTGCATCTTGGAACTTGACGGTTCCATACCTGCTCGAGAAGCTGACTGTCTGCGTGCGGCCAACCGTCCATGCAATATCGTCAATCTGCTGCCCGGTTGTTTGCATAAATTGTTTGTTGGTGCTGAATTCGTTCTGCGCCATCTTCAGGCTCAAGATGTTGTTTGCGTAGCTCATCGCAACCAAAATCATGACGATGCCGGCGGCTGTCAATATGACCGTTGAGATAGCAGGGCTGGTTGCCTTCTCATCCTTCCGTAAACTTTGAGGTCTTCGCGTTTTTCGTTGCTCCTATCCGATTTTTACGAATTGTGGAATTACTTTGGCAGCTACGATTGAGATTGCCACGAGTATGGCTGCATGCTTGAAGCCTGCTCCGACTGATTCTTCGCTTATTTTTCCTGCAACGATTCCGATGAGGTAACTGTTGAAGATAACTGATGAAATGAAGACTATTTTCATCAACCCGTTATTTGTAGGCGCTGCAGTGGCGCCGGGAACAGCAATTCCGGTGGTCAAGCCCATCATCATAATGGTGGTTGCCACCAGCAGAATAGAAGCCAAATACGGCATGAACACGTAGGGGCGAACCGCCATTTTCTTTTCTTTGTCAACTTCCTGAGTTAAATTGTTGAAACGCGCCAACGACTCAATCATAGGAATTGTTCCTCCTCCCACATCTATGGTTTCCACCAGCAGGAACATGACGATTTGCACCATCCAACTGCGCGTTCGATGCAGAAAATCCATCATAACCTTTTTAATTGGAATACCCCAGGAAATTTCGGAGCTAATTTTTCTAAGTTGCTTGGTAAATGTGCCATAATCTCGTTTTGAGAGGGCTTCGATGCATTTTTCTGGTGAAAGCCCTGTTTTTCTGACTTCAGTTAGGTCCCGCAGAAAATTCGTGACGCCTTGTTCCATGCTGTCTCTGGTTTTTGCTAACCGTACATACACTATGGCGGCTGGCACAGCTGAAATAATCAATGCTACTGATAGGGCTATTGGCAAGTCAAGACCTAAAGCCTGCAAGCTGGTGAAAAACGGAAGTTGCGTTGCGCCCATAAAGTTTGTTAGCAACATGAAAACGACTATGGCTAATACACTGGAGATGCCAAAGACTTTGTAGGGACGCATTTCGACCAGCGGCGTTTTCGGCTGCATATTGTGCGCCATATAGACGAACATGATTGAGAGCATGGGCGTAAAAATGTAAGTATAGAGAAGTATGCCCGAGAACTGGGAAATATCTGTTGTTGTTTGAGATCCACCTTGAATGCCGTTTACAGCAAAGAGGATGTAAAAGCACAAAGACATCATAACCATAACGATAATGAAGGTCTCCAGCAGCATCCCCAACCGTTCAGCGGCAGCTTTAACGCGAAGAGCACGGATTTGGAAGATGTCTTCTGCTTTGCGTTCAAGGTAATGTCCGATGTCGCCACCTATGATGACGGTTGAAGCGTAACCACCTAGAAAGTCTTTGAATATGTCTAGCGGCGTCTTTTTTGCGGCCAATTCAAGAGCGGAAAGGGGGTCAACGCCGAAGATTTCTACGTCTTTTATAATATCTCTGGCTTCTTTACTCATCGCAGGCATTAGGTCTACTTGAGTTAAACGTTTGAAGCTGGAGTAGGGTGCGATGCCTCCTGAGGACATGACGCTGATGTAAGCGGCTGCAAAAGGCAGTTCACGCTCCAAACAGGAGGATCTATCACTAGCATTATTCAGGGGAACAACTATGAAACCTGCGATAACAAAGAGGGGGAGGGGAACTAAGATCAAGAGAGGCAAAATCCCGTACATCAAAGCGATAATTCCGGCTAACACTGAAAAAGGAACAGTCAGCAAGGCTATGAAGAACATGAGCGAAACGTAGGTTTCAGGATAAATTTTCACGCGTCCCTTTTCCAGGGATCTCTTGATTGTTGTGAAGACGTTTTTCAGGAAGTATGGTGCGAAGCGTCCGAAGAGACGGAAAGAGAGTGCTTCAAGTTTATCTAGAAATGGCAACTGGTTTTACCTCCTCACCCAATAGGATTTTCTGGTAGAATTCTTTGGGTCTGGCGTAGTATTCTGCGATTATCGAGGCGACTTCTTTGTAGCTTCGGATGTTGCTTTTCCGCATCCAGCGTAGTACTTCGCTTCGTCGGTTCAGCTCGGTTATGAGTTGTTCACGTGTTATCCCGAGGCGCTCTGAAAAGTTGGTGAGTAGGAAGCTGCTATCTAAATCTATGGTTTGCTCGTCTTTGATGGGGTCCCATTTGAAGGGGTTCACGAATTTTTCGGAATCAATAATTTCGTTGACGGAGAGGACGCGGCGGTAAGCTTTCTTTACGCCGTCCTTCACCAAGTGGACACGCTGTACCGACATGACGATGTTCATGAGCGGAATGTATGCTGGTGAAATGTCCATGGGTTTTTGGGTTAGACGTCTGACTGCTGACTGGACGTTTTCAGCGTGCATAGTACACATGCCACCGTGGCCCGTTGCGAGCGCCTGGAACAGCACGTATGCTTCTTGACCTCGGACTTCCCCTACAATCATGAGGTCGGGGCGGTGCCGCATACAGGTCTTCACCAAGTCAAAGAGTGCAACTTCACCTGAGGTGCTGCCGCCTAAACCATAGCTTTGTCGTGCGATGAGTGAGACCCAGTTTTCGTGGGACAAGTTGAGTTCAGCTGTTTCTTCGATGGTCATGATTTTGCTGCCTGGCTTAATGAGGCAACCTAAAGCGTTCAAAGCAGTCGTTTTACCCGCGGCTGTTCCGCCTAGAACCATAACTGAAGCGCGGTTTTCAAGGCAAATCCAAAGGTAAGCCGCCATTTCTTCGGTGAAGGTGCCAATGTTGATGAGATCAATAATTGAGTATGGGTCGTCACGGAACTTTCGAATGGTAAACGCAGTGCCGAAGGGTGTAATTTCCCGTCTGTAAGCTACGGCAAGACGGTGTTTGCCTGGAAGCGAAGCGTCAACGATGGGGAAGGCGCTGCTGACGTGTTTGCCACCCATGTGAACAAGTTTAACCACAAGGTTATCGAGTTCCTCATCGCTTTCAAATTTGATATTAGATTCTAAACTTTCAAAGTTTCGATGCCAAATGTAAACTGGCCTGTTTACTCCGTCGCAGGAAATGTCTTCTATGTTGGGGTCGCGCATCAACGGGTCAATTTTGCCAAAACCAACCAGGTCGCGTTCTGCATGATAGAGGATTTTGTACCATGAAACGTCAGGAAGCCAGCCGAGGCTAATTCGGTATTTGTCAACGATTTTTTTAGCTGCTTCGGCGAAAAACTTGCGTGGGTCAGATATTTCCTCTTTCGGCGATTCAATTTCGGCGAGCACTATTTCCAAGACACGATTGTAAATGCCGCGTTCCATCTTGTCAAGCTGCAGTTCGTCTAGGATGTATTTGTTTTCGCCAGTTTTTGGGTCTTGAACTATAAAGACTTGTGCAAAAGGCTCATACAGGGGGTATTTGTCGATAATTTTTATTCCTTTTTGTAATGTTTTAGCGACTAAAGTTGCTTCGGGTTCGGGTTGCTTCTTTTTGGAGTTCAAGTTGATTTTGAATTTGATTTTTGGGAGTTTAGGTGCTTTGATGTTTTTGATCTTTGTTTTTGTGTTTGCGATGGAGGCTTTGAATTTTAGTTTTGCAGTTTGGAAGCGGAGCTTAGCTTTGCTGGTGGATTGGTGTAGTTTAGCGGTTGCTTTGGCGATTTTTTCTTTGATTGGTTGTTTTATGTATAGTTTTGGCATCAGGAGGTCTCCGCAATTTATATTTTGGGCTTTCCATTACTATTAAATATTATGTCTCACTATACCGTAGTGTCAATGTGTGCTACACAAATACAAACAAATAAAAACCCACAAAAAAAGCAACAAACAACAAAACCATTTTTAAACCCACCAAACATCACATACACCAACACACTAACGGAAGAATAACAATTGAACCAAACCGCAAAAATAATCAACCAAGCCAAAAAAGAAGGCATAAAAGCACTCCTCGAAACCGAAGCCAAAACCATCTGCATCGAATACGGCATCCCGGTCACCAAGTTCAACCTCGCAAAAGACGAGAAAGAAGCCGCAGCCCAAGCTAACCAAATCGGCTACCCAGTCGTGCTAAAGATTGTTTCGCCCGACATCATCCACAAATCCGACGCGGGCGGAGTCATAGTCAACCTCAAAACTCCCGCAGAAGTCGCAGGTGGCTACAAAAAAATAATCGAAAACGTAAAAAAATACAAGTCAGACGCAAAAATCGTCGGCGTATTAGTGCAGGAGATGGCGCCGCAGTCGACCGAAGTCATCGTTGGAGCCATCAAGGATCCGCAGTTTGGGCAGACAGTGATGTTTGGGTTGGGCGGCATATTCGTTGAACTCCTAAAAGACGTAAACTTCCGCGTTGCCCCCATAACAATCGACGACGCCAAAGAAATGATTACCCAACTCAAAGCTTTCCCGCTCCTCAACGGATACCGCAATACGCCGCCAGCAGACATCGACGCAATAGTCAATATACTCTGCGCTGTTTCGCGCCTCGTCATGGATAACCCAGAAATAAAGGAGCTTGACTTAAACCCTGTAATGGCTTACCCGAAGGGCGCAAAAACAGTTGACGCACGCATAATCCTCGAATAATATTTTTTCATTACAAATTATTTTCTAATTATTCTCCAATGGGCATTGGGACAAAACTATTTTGGGTTAATTCTTATTGCGTAGAGATTGTGGAAGAAAGCGTTTGAGAAGAGCACAGTCTGTTGTCTGTCTTCTCTTTTCTGCCTTACAACTCTTCCAAACCTGCCCTTATCAGCAGAAAAACCGCTCTCACACACATTCCTATGAAAATACTCCGACAAAAAAACAACCGGAGAAGCCATCATCCCACCTAAAATGTCACTCCAAACACCGATTCTAGCGATGTTTCTCTTAGGAACCAAAAACAAACAAACCGACCTATCAAACACCCTAATCACCTTACGTGAACTAAAGTACTTATCAAGACGCATAGACCTAACCACCACCCCAATCTGCCTGAGCATTGCGACTGCTTTAGAGAAAGCATCCCACTCAGAGAGATGCGGTACACCACAACCAACATACATGCCAGTAGCAAGATCAATCAACGAGAAGAAATGGACATACCGTTTACCATATTTTTTTGGGTCACTGCGGTAATGATTTTCAACACTAACTGAGTAACCTGTTCCATCTCCAGCATAATCGCCGCTATTTCCCTCATCTTTTAGCAGCAAAATAAACAGGTTGTGAAGTGCCAGTTTCACTTCTGGGTCGCAATAGAGGCGCTCGATGTACTTGTAACTCACATCCACGCCAAAGAGGGGCTGAAAATACTGTAGCGCTTCCTCAGCGTTGCGGTTAGATTTATTGAGAAACCTCACCAGAATGAAGAGGTTTACTTTCTTTTCCAGGTCAAGTTTTGGTGGTCTGCCCATTTTCTGTTCTTCTCTGTTTATGGTTTCTACAGCTTGGTGGATGTATTCTGGTATGCGGTGGAGTCGCTCTTTGACTTGATCTCTTTTGTGTTCCCACTCGGTGTAGGGGTAGGTGCATTTTCTATCTTTGAAGAATGTTTCTTTGGTTTCATCAAGAACGGATAGCATTTCTTTAGCGCTTTTGACCATCAGTTTCATGGTTAAAGCATAAAAATGAAGCTAGTTATAAGGTTATCATAATCGTTTTTCGTGTGATACTAGATTGCAAAAAACATATCTTCCCGCACCTAACAATCAATCAAGGAGAGATAAACGAAGAAAATAGCTCAAAGAACTTTTATCCCAAAGCCTCTCCAATGAATAACTATAATAGATTGCTCCGCGCATCTCAAAATGATACCAAATGAACAAAACTGCCCAACCCGAAGACAATTTGAACCTAAACGTCAACAAAATCGTCAACGACGCCTTAGGAGTCTTCTTCAAAGATGCAATCCGAATAGCGCTCACTAACCCATCGCAGTCAGTTTTCTTCTTGCACACACTTAGGTGGCAGAACAAAGCAAACAAGATGAGGAAAAAACTGGAGCTCGAAGGCATGCATGTTCCTCCAGTCCTCGTCATAAGCGTAACCAGCAAATGCAACCTGCATTGTGAAGGCTGTTACCACCAAGCACTACGAGCTAAAACGGATTCGGAAATGAGCGATGAGCGCCTTGATCGGTTAGTGGATGAGGCAAAGGCACTGGGCATATCCTTTATTGTCCTAGCCGGGGGCGAACCGTTGATGCGGCCCAACATTTTGGATATTTCCAAGAGGACACCCGAAATTTTGTTTTTAATGTTCACAAATGGGTTAGTGCTAAATGATCAAGTTCTGGAGCGAATGGCTTCAAACAAGAACATCGTTCCGCTCTTAAGCTTGGAAGGTTACCAGATTGACACTGACGGGAGACGCGGCACTGGCGTATACAACCAATTGCTCAAATCCATAGGCAAACAAAAAAACAAGGGTCTATTTTGGGGAGCATCCTTGACTATGACCAGGACCAATTTTGATGAAGTAACCGAGGATGCCTTCATAAAACAGCTTGTCGATAACGGATGCAAACTCTTTATGCTCGTCGAATACACCCCTGTAATCTCTGGAACCGAAGATTGGGTGCTCACGGAAGAACAAAAAAACAAAGTAATTGGAATCCGTAATGGCTTCCGCAAAAAATACTCTGCCATGTTCATCGCGTTACCCTGGGATGAGGATGAAATCGGCGGCTGCTTATCGGCTGGACGCGGATTCATCCATGTTAGTGCAGAAGGAAACGTTGAGCCGTGCCCGTTCATTGCTTACTCGGATACGAACCTGAAGAACCTGCCGCTCAGGGATGCGCTCCAATCGAAAATGCTCAAAACAATACGCGAGAACCATGATGAACTCAAGGAGATTCAGGGTTGCGCCCTTTGGGAGAAGCGCGAATGGGTTGAGTCATTGGCGAAGGCACCCGCTGAAAACAAGTAATGGGTCTAATACAGTGCAAGCATCTACTGTAGTTAAAGTAGAAACTTTTTGCCAGTTTTTAATTTAACGCCCAACATTTTTTTTGTTGCGTCCTGCATTTGTACAGTTGACTCAGCAATATATTAAATCATAATGTTTAATATAGCAGACAGAATAACTCCAACCAACACTCGGAGAAAAGAAAATGGTCTATGCAAGAAAATCAAGAAAACTGCTTTTCATTGCAACAGCACTAACCATAATATCATTAGCCTCACTCCTAACAGTTTACGCAGCTGTGCTTGGAACATTCAACGGAAACGCATTTACAGTCAACAATGTGACATCAGGAACAGTTACGTACAGCAGTGATGGAAGTACAGGCTGGGACGCAAGTCCTACCCCATTCAACGTAGGCAGTCATTTGTATTCAAGATTTGAATTAAGTAGCACCAGCTACTCCGGATCCGCCACCATAACTTGGCAACTTCAACAGGATAACTCAGGATGGACAAATGTCGGCTCACCCGTAACAACAACAGTGACACTAAGCGGGTCAGCTCAGACGATTTATGGCTCAGCGAACGGCCTTTCAGCGAACAACCACGATTGGGGAGACGACATCTCTACAGGCGGATCTTACAGAGTTACCGCAACAATCGCAACAGCATGATAACCATGCTGAACCAACAATTTTTTTTAAGTCAACAAACTGAAAACATGGGGAATAGTCTTGATTACGTTTGAGACCATAATATTCACCGTCATAACCTTCGTATTAGTCGCAGTGATCTTGGCGGGTTACGTATCGGTACTGAAAAAGAACGGTTGGATTGGCAAAACCAGCTTTGAAAAAGACTTTAAAACAAGCAGTTTCCGAAGCCAGCCAGAATTTAAAGCACAAAACGCATTCGGTTCATTCATTGAAGTCAAAGAGCCTAAACCCAAGGAGGAGGGAAAGGAACCTCAAAACCAAAAAGACAAACCTGCAGTATGCAACCATTATTTTGGCTACCTCTCAACTCTTCCAAAGATGGCAGCACCCCCCGAAGAGTGTTACTTCTGCGCCAAGCTGTTAGAATGCTACAAAGAAATGAAAAACTAAAAATCTTATTTTAATTGCTTTGAGGCATCAATTTTTTGCGGTTGTAACGAATCAAACCTACACTTCCAACAACTAAAACGGAAGTTCCGATTCCGCCAGCAATTAGCAGAGTTGTTCGAGGCACCGACTTTTGCTAAGCAGGAGCATCGTTGGGTGTGGTGGTTAATTGATGCTGAGTTGCTGTAGAGCTGGGTGTTGGGGTTGGATTTTGAGTTGGAGTTGGGTTTTGAGTGAACGCGGTTGTTGGAGTTGGCGTTGGATTAGTGGATGATGAAGAGGGTGAAACGCTTGGAGTTGGAAAGAGTGTTGATGAAGGTGAAGGCGCTGGGGTTGGCGTGGGTTCTGGAACATTCTGTGGCGTTCCGATAGCGTAGAGATTGCCATCTCCCGTGCCTACGTAGACGATACCTCTAGCTATAACAGGACATGAACGAATCCAGGCACCTGCCGAGTAAATCCACAATTTAGCGTCAGTAATATGTTGAAAATCAGAGTTTAAGATAAAAAGGGAAAAGTTGCGGAGAACTATTGTTTTTTGGTTAGTTCTTCGATGATTTCTTTGGCTCGGTCAACGCGTACTTTGCGTTCTTTAACCATGCGTTCAGCAACCAAGTCAACCATCCCGTCTTTTGCGCCCGCCGTGACGGCGATGTTTCTGGCGTGCAGCGACATGTGGCCGCGCTGGATTCCCTCACTTGACAACGCACGCAATGCACCAAGGTTCTGGGCTAAGCCAACGGCGGCTAAGACTTCGCCGAATTCGTTTGCGGATTTGACGCCCAGGATTTTCATGGCGATTCTGGCGATTGGGTGGGTTTTTACTGCGCCTCCAATTAGGCCAACAGCCATGGGCAGCTCGATTGAGCCTTCCAGGTCGCCCTTGGCGTTTTTGGTCCATTTGGATAAGCTTGTGTATGGTCCGTTTAGTGCTGCGTATGCGTGTGCTCCAGCTTCGATGGCGCGGTGGTCGTTGCCAGTGGCTAAAACCACGGCGATTATGCCGTTGAGGGCGCCCTTGTTGTGTGTGGCTGCGCGGTATGGGTCAACGGCGGCAAATGCTGATGCGTAAGCGATTCCGTCCACTACGGCTTCTCCGCCCAGCGCTTCTTTGGGCACAGTGCACCATGCTTTTGCGAGGCGTTTAACAGCTAAGTTGGAGATGATGCGCAGGTAAACGTGTCCGCCTGTAAGCCGTTCAATGTCTGGTGCAATTGCTTCCGCCATCGTGTTAACAGCGTTCGCGCCCATCGCGTCTCGGCAGTCAACGAACAAGTGCACTATGAGCATTTGTCCCATGGTGGTTTCGATGACTCGGGCGTCGAGGTCTTTGGCTCCTCCGCCGAACGAGTTGAGGACTGGGTCTTGGTCGTTTGCTTTCTTGAGAAGTTCCGATTTGGATTCTAAGACCTGTTTTTTTGCGATTTTAGCGTCTTTAAGTTTGACGAGCTGGATTTGCCCGATCATAACTGGTGCGGTGCTGCTGGTGTGGAATCCTCCGCCGTCGCGAACCATCTTGGCGGCGTAGCTGCATGCGGCAATAACGCTGGGTTCCTCCGTGGCCATCGGGATAAGGTAGTCTTTGCCGTTTATTTGGAAGTTAACGCCGACGCCCATTGGCTCGGGGAAAACGCCGATAACGTTTTCAACCATGTGGTCAGCCACATCCATGGGCAACGAACCAGTGTTCTCCAGTAAACGCACTTCATCGTCGGTTAAACCCGCAAAATCTGTAATGATTGCTAATCGCTCTTTGGGCGGCAGCTTGTAGAAACCTGAAATTACAGATGAGTTAGCCATTTTCAATCACTTTGCAAATGACTGTTTGGCTTTTCGCTTTTAAACTTTAACCAATCCCCAGCACAAAACATTGAGCCTAAAGAGTAGTTTGGCCGCTGCTTCGGGGCATAGCGACAGCGGAGACGCCTAAGCGCTTGTTGATTTCCCGGGCTAACGCGTCGCCGTTGCTTCGGTAGTTGTCGGTGATAACCTGCTTGGCTTTAGAGCGCTTAACATACTCGATTAACCCGTCAAAGTCGGAGTGGTCGCTGAGCGCCACCAGATGTTCGCGGTCGCCGATTTGCCGGCAGGGCAAACGAAACTCCCATCCGCTCACGCAAATCCGGGCATTACGCAAACCCACATGTTGCCGCTGGTTCATATGGTAAAACGCGACGCAAGGCAGATTGCCGTCTAAAAGTTCCTGACCCTCCCTGTCGGTGGAGAGCGACAGGCATCCCAGCCGCATGCCATGGTGTTCGCAAACCTTCGTGACCTCGTAGACGCGTTCAGGCATTACGAACGGCACTGCAACATCTGCATCGCGCAGGATCTGCATGACTTCCTGAAGTTTTCCGTGGTAACCGAAAACGTAGACTGCACCTCCCCGCAGGCGTTTTTCAATCATGGAAACTAAGAGTTCGCGTACGTCAACGTCGAAGTTGCGCCTGCACGATGGACTCCCATACGTTGCCTCAACGACCAAAACATCGCAGTCTATGACTGGTGTGCCGTCCAACCTGAAATCGCCCGTCCAGACGATGCGTATACCGCCAGCATCTTCAACCAGAACCTGTGCGGCGCCCAAGATGTGGTCGGCTTTGACGAAGCTGATTTTCTCGCCTTTGTACTTGAGGACTTTGCCGAACTCTAAGGTTTTTACTGCTTTTGAATCTTTGAGTTTGAGCGTCCCGTTGAGGGTTTCTGTGAGGTCTCGGGTGGCTTTAGTCATCAAAACCTTCTCGCAGTGTTTGAGGCTACTACGCAAACCGTAGAGGTGGTCTGCATGGGCATGGGTTACGACGCGTAGCGGTCTTGAAGCGTCGAAGGCGTCGCAGGCGACATTGTCACCTAGCAAAACCGCGCCGCTCTTAGTCACCGTTGCCCTTTCAGCCAAACCGTATTCTTTCCTGCTAAGTTTTTTCTGCCAGCCAATCGATAAGCTGCTCGGGATTATCGGTTTCAACGTTGACTTTTATGGGGCCAAGCGGCGATTCCGCGGTTTCTTCGGAAAAAGAAACGTGCCCTGAAAAAGCCACCTGCTTATTCAAGTAAAAAGAAATCATGGTTCCCCTGATTGATTTGAAGAGCAGTCTTCTGGATGCATCGCGGATTCTGTCGTTGCGAAGCATGTTACGAAGGTTAAGGAGTGAATTTTGCCCCTTAGCCACTGCGGTCAGGGTGCTACCTTTGCCTGATGGCCTGATTGTTATTGTGGCATCGCTCAAAAAGTTGTTGACAGCTGTTTTAACGCTGTCCTCGTTTTCGGTAGGGTATATTTCAGCCTCAACAAAAACCGTTACTTCAACCATTTCTTCTCAATCCTTCCCAAATTATCTTTCACTTGAGCTTTAAACTGTGCCACACTTCTATCGTTGATTAGTATCTTCTCTGCCAACGCAATAGTATTTCCCAAGCCTACGCCCAATTCCCGCATGTCCCGCTCGTGGAAAACCTCCAAGTTGGAAGGGTCATCGCTCCTGCCCCTGTTGGATAAACGATTAAACCTGACTTCTGGCGGCGCATGCACAGCCACAAGGGTAAACTTGGCAAAATGCTTTTTGAAAATGTCGGCTTCAAACATGCTTCTTAATCCGTCAACGATTACTCTGTCGCTGGTCTGTTCTTCGATTTTCGGAATACATTTTTGGGCAACAACAAAGTTACCACCCTCTGCACGTAGCTGCAACATGACTTTCCCAACGTTCTGGGGGGTCAATTCTAAACCGCACCTGAGTGTTTCTTGCCTAACCACATCGCCCATAGCTACAACAGCATAACCCACTGCGCGTGCAGTTTCCACTACCAGAGATTTTCCTGAACCAGGCATCCCTGCTAAACCGATAACCAGTTTGTCAGCGTTCACGTTAAGTACCTTTTTTTGGTTTCATATTAGCAAGCGTCTGCATTAAAAAGAGTTTGTTTTTAAACTAACCGATACGGGCATTCCCGTTTGAATCAGGTTATTCTGTGCCACTTTACCAAAAAGAGTTGAAACGGGGTTAAGGCGACAATAGCTATTTAAGGTAAAACGATTCAGTCCGCGGTAACTGGGTTTTCCTTCCATCTGGCTTGCATCTAAAAAATTACAGAATATACAAATACCCAAAAAACCAGCCCTGCCAGAACAATTTTTTTGTATTTTTCGAGTCGATTAATTATAAATCAAGTTTCCTGTGTTATTCTGTAAATAACAATCGGGCTGTTTCAGGTACCACTTTGAGGATTGAGGATATGTTCGAAAACAGAGCAAATAACGAAGCATCATTATCTGTCAACGCGGCTGTTAAGCTTAAAGAGGCAATTTCCTTAAAAAACAAAGGCAAATTCGAAAGTGCCTTAATGTCAATCGAGGAAGCCCTCAAACTCCAGGGAAACTACGTTGACGCGTGGCTCATGAAAGGAGTAATCCTGGGGCAATGGGGCAGGTGTACTGAATCACTAAAATGCTACGACAAAATACTCGAAATAGACCCTCACTGCGCAAACGCATGGCATCTGAAAGGAGCCACATACAGCATGATGAGCCGTTTCGACCAAGCATCCGACTGCGAGGTTAAAGCAATCGAGCTGAACCCGGACAACATGGACTTCTACTTGAGCCTGGCAACGTTCTATCAAAAACAAAAGAAGTTTAAAGACGCACAAAAGTGCTACGAAGAACTTTTGAAACAGAAACCCAACAATCCGCAAATCCACTATTTAATCGGAATAACCCTGGGAAACAAGGGTGAATACCAAAAAGCACTCGATTCAATCGAACAAGCCTTAAGGTTAAAGGCTGATTTCAACGAAGCCTTGATAATTAAAGGGATTCTCTTGACTAAACTCGGCAGAGGCGACGAAGCAAAACTGTGCACAGAGAAATTGTTGGAAACGAAAAACGAGCCAGAAAAACCAAAACCCGAGCAATTAAATCCACCCAGGTATTACTTCCAAAAAGAAACTACAGATACCAAAAAATCAAACATGTAAAAAATAAATAGACGGAGAAGAACATCGAATAAACATGGGCATCACCAGCGGGATGCATACATTAAAAAGCATTTATGAGGGTTATATGTTAAATTTAGTGAAGGAACAATATGTCAGAACCACAAATTAGAAGCTTCATCGCTTTCGACATGAAAAACGACAACGTTTTGAATAGGCTTGCTGCAGCGCAGAAACTATTGATTCAAACCAACGCAGACCTAAAAATGGTGGAGCCATCCAACATCCATATTACGCTTCGTTTTCTGGGCAACATCCACCCCGAAATAGTAGATAAAATCTATGCGGTTATGAAGAACGTGAAGTTCAGCCCCTTTAACATTTCACTCCGCGGTTTAGGATTATTTCCAACGCTCAATTACCCGCGGGTAGTGTGGGCAGGAATAACTGACGGTGCAGAGCAACTCAAAAGCATCTTTGAGCAGCTTGAACCCCAAATCCACGAATTGGGTTTCGCGCCGGACCCCAACGGTTTCACCCCTCATTTGACAATCGCACGCGTCAGGTCGGGTGCAAACAAACAGCGTCTAGTTGACCTTGTTACTAAACAGGCTAACTATGACTTCGGCATCATAAGAGCGGACTGCCTGAGGCTGAAGAAAAGCCAGCTTTCACCCAAAGGTCCAGCTTACTTAACCCTCAAAGAATACTGCCCCTAAATGATAAGCCATGGTAAACGAAATCAGCGCGGTAACCAAACAGATTTTAGAAAAAATTACGCCTAAAAAAGAGGAATACGCCAAGGTTGAGGCGTTAAGTCGCGAGCTGGAACAGAAAATCGCAACAGCTTGCCAGCAGGAGGGCGTTGAGGCAGTCGTGCGGGTTGAAGGCTCAATAGCCAAGGATACGTGGCTAAGCGAAAACCCCGACATCGACATTTTCATGCGCCTGCCAACTTCGAATCCGCGCAAAAACCTCGGCGATGTGGGACTGAAAATCGCTAAGAAAGCCGCTGGAAACGCAAAGCAGCTGGAGCGTTTCGCTGAGCATCCTTACCTTCAAATATTTATGGATGGTTACAAAGTGGACATCGTACCCTGTTACGATTCTAAGCCGGGTGAATGGCAAAGCGCCACAGACAGAACACCCTACCATACCGACTTCATCAGAGCACGCTTAGGCAAGCAGCTACGTGGTGACGTTCGGCTCTTGAAAAAGTTCATGCAGGGCATCGGAGTTTACGGCGCAGAAATAAAGGTCGGCGGCTTCAGCGGCTACCTCTGCGAACTTTTAATCATGAAGTACGGCTCCTTCGAGGCAACCCTGCAAGCCTTTGCACAATACAATAAGCGAGTGGTAATTGACATTGAGGGTTTCTACGTTGACACAGAAAATGAGCTCCAACTTCTTTTTCCTGAACCGCTGGTAATCGTTGACCCCGTGGATAAGGGAAGGAACGTTGCTTCCGCAGTGCAGCACCAAAAACTCTACGAGTTCATAGGTGCATCACGGGCGCTCCTGGAGAAGCCGTCTGAGGAGTTCTTTTATCCCCCTAAACTAGAGGTTTTATCCACCCAAGCATTGCTCAATCAGCTTGGAAGCCGCGGCTCATCCACCTTGTTTCTTGTTATCGGTGAGTTAGATGCTGTCCCAGACGTACTGTGGGGGCAGGTGTACAGGTCCAAGCGCTCTTTGCGGACGCTACTTGAACTGAACGATTTCAAAGTCCTCAAAGATGCGGTTTGGAGCAACGAGAAAACCACCAGCGTTTTCATGTTTAAGCTTGAATCGCAGGTGTTGCCCAACGTGAAGAAGCATCTGGGTCCACCGCTTGAACGCGAAGCCGAATGCGTAAAGTACCTTGCAAAATATGCGGACAATGAACGGGTGATTTCGGGACCTTACATCGAAGATGGACGCTGGATTGTGGAGTTACCGCGCAAAACCGCCGACGCCGCCGCATTGTTGAAGGAGAAGCTTGCGGATGGAGGCAAGAGTGCTGGCGTAGCCGATTTAATTGCAAGGGCAATCCAGGAAAACCTCGAAGTCCTCGTCAACGGCGAAGTGCTCGAAGTGTATGAGGGCAATGTTGACTTTGCAGTGTTTTTGACTGATTTTCTCTCGGGCAAACCGTTTTGGCTTAAACCCTAAGCAGACTGTGTAAAAACTTGGAATTAGAAACGAAGTGCGCTTGGTACTCAAACCCTCTTCTTACACCTGATCACTTATATTTTGCCTTTCTACATTCTCATTAAAGCTATTAGCATGCCAACTCCGAG
>Ga0209777_10000562_pt1 | contig 60070 bp, 75 predicted proteins | sample FrelakmetHBP12HB_FD_187147 | JGI IMG/M metagenome (GOLD analysis project Ga0209777, IMG submission 187147) | Freshwater lake sediment microbial communities from the University of Notre Dame, USA, for methane emissions studies -HBP12 HB (SPAdes)... | ecosystem: Environmental > Aquatic >...
CTCTCGGTATGGTATAGAACCAGAGTTCTAGGCATGACATACTCCTGACGAATGCAAGGATCAAAATTAAAACGATTATATCCACAATTTTAAGTGTCCCTCACCAGGAGGTTAGAAGACGCCGTACCTTAGATCTTTCTGTTACTATTTTTCTTCAGAGAACATAGGTTTTTCCAGGATTTTATTACAACCGAATTAAAATGAATACATTTTTTATTCAATTGAGCATATTATGTACTCATGCTGGAAGCGCTCATCCCCTCCAGGACCCGGGTAAAGCTCCTCACCCTGTTCCTCCTTAACCCGGAGAACGAGTATTATCTCCGTGAGATTGTCCGCAAGACAGATGAAAATTATAACTCAGTACGCCGCGAGCTCGCAAACCTCGAATCCTTCGGTCTCATCACCGGGCAGAGAAAGGGGAACCAGCAGTACTATATGGTCAACCGTGACTTCTTCCTGTACGATGACCTCCAGAAGCTCGTGCTGAAGACCGAAGGAGTTGCGAAAATTATAAAAGAAGACCTCGGATCGTTCAGTGCTATCGAGTGCATGTTCATCTTTGGATCTTTTGGGCAGGGAACCGCAGGGTACAAGAGCGACATCGATCTTTTTATCGTGGGGGATGTGGATGAAAATACCCTGATCCCCCTTATCCACAAGAGCGAACTGGTGATAAACCGGGAGATCAACTATGTCCTGATGCACAGCGATGAGTTCAGGAAGAAAAAGAAGGCAAAAGATCCTTTCGTAACGAATGTAATGAAAGAGCCAAAGATAATGATCACCGGAGCCTGTGATGATTGAAGAACTCGAACGGGATGGACTTATAAAAAAGCTCCCGGTCGACCGGAAGAAAATCCGTGACGCAATGGCGCTTGCCCACCGTGATGCAAAAACGTCCCGGGCGATTCTTGCAAATAATTGTGACTGGGCATACACTATTGCCTATAACGCAATACTCCAGGCTGGTCGTGCCCTGATGTTTGCACACGGTTACCGCCCGGATGGTGCAAACCAGCACATATCCGTGGTAAAATTTGCCGGACTGTATCTTGAAGAAAAAGACGCAATCGTGTTCGACCGGATGCGACGCAAACGGCACAGTTCGGTATATGACGCTGCGGGGGCAGTATCAGAAACAGAAGCAGAATTCGCCGTTGACCAGGCAGAACTTCTGATATGCAGGATCGAATCTCTTCTCCCGAAGGTCTGAATTAATTTCACCTGTTTTGTAAAAAATGAGCAAAGCCTGAATTATTTACATTACTAATGTATAAAAAGATTCTACGGGGTTTGGTACGTATTCACCACCGATATCCCCATTGGCTTTTTTCAGGATAACGAACCAGGGCTGTATACGCAGGACGCTATTGGGAGGCAAAACTCAGGGTGCCATGGGGTTTGGAAGGGGTACGGTGAAAAAAGGGCGGTTTTTTTTGGAGGGGGAGATTTGTGGGTGGAGAGTGGGTCTCAACGGAGATCGAAGATACCTGTTTCGGTTTTTTTGACGGTGGGAAGGAAAAAGGCAACGAGCGGGAGGAAGGGAATATCCAAGGTTTTTTCATCCTTGAACAATGAGAGGATGTATTGTCAGAAGGAAGGGAAGATAATGAAATTTCACGCAATCATGGCACGGTCTTTTTTGGGAAAAGCGGATCGTATTAAACAAAATCTTATTTCATTGAAAAAAGAGGGACGGACAAAAAAATCGGTAGAAGATATTTTGAACATTGAAAAGCGATTTGAAAAAATTAAGGAAGGTTATATTCCAAAGCTTAAAACTGCAACCGGACATGAATTTCTTAATCCGGATCTGTTCTTTTTCGTTTTCCTGTACCAAGAGATCGCTATGGTCTTCAATGAAGCGAAGACAAATCCGGTAAAACCGGGTGGAATTGAGCTATTGAGTTCACAGGATCTGCGGGAAATGATAGAGGTTTCTGAAGACAGACAGACACTGGCATACATAGGTGATGCTGTTTTGGAAACTGGCGTCATGGCTAGTACCTGGGCTTTGCAGGATGCACAAAAAATCCTACTGAGCGAATTCCTGCATAATGAGAGAAACAAACTCGTGCAAAATGAGCCTTTGTCCCGGTTCTGGGATTCGTTGAAACTGAATGATTCACCAAATATTGCAAATCTTCTTCCAGAAAATGATAAAACGAAAGGTTCCTCAATGGAAGCTGTTTTTGGAATTATTTTTCTCGAAGGCGGATTGGGCGCTGTCGAAACATCTCTTCAAAATCTGAAAAAATATTATGAGAAAGCAAAATAATCCTCAATTTTTGTTGGGAAAAAAAAGCATGGAAAAACGCAATTGATCCGGATCATTAAAATACCCGAGGTCATTCCGGGCCTGCTACGGGCTCCGATTAAGGTAAAAGAAGGCCTGTACGTGCCCCTTTTTGCAAAGTCCCTGAAACGGACGTATTTTCCCAAACGGGCGATTTTATAGATCCCCCAAAGCTAGGTGAGATTTCTGGTTACCGGAAGAGTCGGCACTAAAGGAGCGAGGGGGGTCCGGATATGCTCCTAGACGACCGTTAAGTGGTTTTTAAAGATGTGCTGAATAAAATCTCAATGGAGCTGGATTGGCAAACGGAAGGCATAATTGGCGGGAATTACCGACGGAGAATTGGTGCTACGACGGAGGGGGATTTACGTTCGATTGGTAACGTTTCTGAAATCTCATGAGTCACCCTGGTCATTCATCAGCTCAAACAGTTTCTCATGTAACCGGACCATGGCATGTGTATCGAGCATACAATACCTGAGCAACGCTCTCCTTTTTTGCTCCATCTCCTCCACACCCATCATTCCCTTTGCCATTAATGCATACGTCACCATTGCGGTATCGCCGTCAGCAATTTCATATCCATCATAGGAAAGATCCGGGATAAGAGCGGGAAGAACTATCTTAATCGAAGTCCTGCCCCGGAACTGTGGGTGCCGGACACATTTGACACATTTTTCGAGATCGACGAGGCGTCCCAATAATCCCTGTAATTCTTCTTCGAGATCCGGAAAGGTACCACACAATGCCGTAATCACGGTCTTTTCAAAACTGCTGTACGAGATAATTGAACCGTTCCCCGCCAGGTCCTTGATCAACCGACCGGTAAGTTCTCGGCGACAATCACGGTACGGATCGGCAAGGTAATCCCGGTGCTCCAGGATATGCCCGCAATGATCGCAGATATGGATGGAATATTGTGTGGGAAATTTTTCGTAAGGCGCAAGATCATCAAAAAGCGGAATCGCCGTCATTGTCGTCTCAAAATCAAGATAATATGCGGGCCAGTGGATCTCTTCGAGTTTTTCCCGGAGCGCTGCATCTACAGAAACCGTTCCGCATTGTATACAGTCGACCGTTTGTTTCTGTAATTCAGTCAGGGGAAAATTGTGAGGAATATCGTGGATGGATACAATGCCCTTTGCAATTAATAGCTCGGTATTCTTCTGGCTGAGTCTCGGGATATGGAAAATATGTTCTTTGATTTCTTCCCCAACACAACGTTCGAAATACTCGCATTGTTTACAGTTCAACGTTAGCCGGACTTCCGGTTCGTCGGGAAGACTGGCAATCCGATTGATTTCTTCGAACACCCGGGAGAACTCATCAGCCCGTTCAAAAACGTCGGTCGTACAATCAACAATTGTAAAAAGATTTTTGAGAGGTTGTCCCAGCCGATAATTTTTATCGAGAATCTGCAGGAGTATTTTTGATGGCCTGAACCCGGATTTCAGGGCAACAAGAGTGGTGTAAGCCATGTCATCGATATGTTCCTGGTTTTGATTAACGCTCGATTTTACCTCGACAAGATCCCAGCCCTTGCCATGCTGTACAATTATGTCAGCCTTCGCCACGTAATTATCAACGAGAAATGTAGCTTCAAATAATACCCGTTTTTTTGGGTTCTGGAGGTATTGGTTAGTTACCCGTGCAGATGATACGGAGTCAGATTCACTGATGGGAATCCCCTCCGGATGCAAATCCCTTGCCAGTCTTCCAATCTCTTTGCCCTGCTCCATCCGGAATAATGTGCCGAGAGAAAGTTCTTCTCGTATCTTTTCATTCTTTAATCGCCAGCCAAGGGTTGGGCAGAATACGGTATTGAGGAAAATGTTTTTCGAGATATATCTCATCCGTGAGTGGATTGCAGCGGATGAAGGATAAGGATATGTTTATTGAGATTTTTATGGATTTCCTGGAAATAACGGCTTTGAATTAGCTGGAAGCGAACGGAATAGGTACCGGGATTACTTATGATGTTGGACGGAAACCGAGAGTACACAAGAGTGTATTAATCCCTACCAGTGTGATATTTCGAAACCAATATTTCTTTATCCAGATACTGTCACCATTCTACTATGGCATCATTGAAAATCCGTGAACTGCAAAAAAAGATAGGGTACAAATTCAAGGTTCGTAAGCATTTAATCCGAGCACTAACGCATCCTACATTCTCTGAAGAAGAGAAAATGAAAAAAGTGGATCCCAGGGACTGTCCCCATCAACAAGCCTATAGCACTCTCGGGGATGCAGTTCTCAAGACAGGGTTAATTTTGTTGCTCATGGATAAGAAAAAGGAGACCAAAGGAGACATCACGATATCAAAAGCAGATATTGAAAATAATCTTCAACTCGCAGATGTCGGTAAGCGTCTCCAGCTTCTTGAAAATGATTTAATTATCCATACAATAAAGAACCAGAAAAAGTTGGATGAAGCCTCGGAAAAAATGTATGCTGATACCGTCGAAGCATTAATTGCGGCAATTTTTATCGATAGTAAATATTCTATGAAGAAAACAAAAAAATCCATTCAGAAAATCTTTTCCCAAGAATTAGATGAACTGGAAAAAGTTGCCTAATTCGAATAAGAAAAATATATCGTAACTCAAATGACAAGAGAAAATATGAAATATCTTCTTTTTCTCGTTTCACTGGCTGCATTTCTTATAACCGCCGGATGTGTTGTTCAAAATAATAACCCCCCAGTTCCACCATCGCCCCAGATCGTTTATGTGACGGTTCTTGTAACTCCAACACAGGCCGCATATTCGATACCTTCATCGCAGAGCGGTTATTTTACAGTGACCCCAGTATCGATCACTGGCTCCGAGTAATGCGGTAACGGCAGCATTCACGATTCAGTTTCCCGGAATGTTTCCTTCCGATGGCGAACTTCAGCTGTTCACCGATCTGGATAAGCCAAAGTGGACCTATACCATAATTGTAAACGGTAAGGAAAATTTACGCCCCGTCATGGGAGGAAGTACCATTTCAATAACCGGATTTGAGTTGAGTTACAGACCATCTGATGTGGTGTCCGTCCGGGTTACTTTGGAAAGAGCTGCACCTCTAGTGACACAGACCTCCACAAAAACAATCTTCAGAGTTACAGAATATGACTCAAACAGCAAACCTATCACAAGTTCCCAATTTGAAAAAACGGCATTGGTTCTCAACACCGGGGAAGTTGCAACAGTTATTTCATCTACTGATGCCGCTCTTCAGGTCTTAAGGGAGCATATCGATATGAGGGCTGCATACGGAGTTGACACATCTGCTGCAGAGGCGAAATACAAAGAAGCGCTACAGAAAATAAACTCAGCTAAGTCACGTCCAGTAAGTCAATACGCTGAAGCCATGACTGATCTTAATGCGGCAAATGTTGCTATTCAAGGTGGATTAAATATTCTTAGGGTCTAACCGTATTGCCTTTAATTTTTAAATCTTTTTTTAGTCAACGGCGAATTTAAAAATCAATACAACATCCCGTTCTCCCACGAGAATTGCTTTTTAATATCTCTTTCATATTTTGAAAATACACTTTTGTAGAGTGCGGGATACTTTGCATCTTTCAATGGAATGTTAAACATAAATTTTTGAACGTGATCGTAATATTGTTTATCATATTTATCCCATTTTCTTGTTGTTTTCATATATCCAATAACAATATAAACCGGAATTTTTCTTCTATATTGAAATTCATTATATCTCTTTAATTGGTCAGGATATGACCATTCCAATTGTCCATCTTTATTCAATGTCGTTCTAAATTTGCATTCAACAGCAAATTTTTCTCTCGTTGGTATGTATTCGAAAATAAAATCGGGATTTAAACTACTTTCAACATATCTTTCTTTATTTGTTTCGAACGAATGAGTTTTTTCAATGAGTTTGAAGTATTCAGGTGAAAACAGATTTTGAACGTGATCCTCAAATCGTTTTCCAACTATTTCAGGATCATTAGATGTATGATATTCAATTTTATGAAATACATCTCCAATTTTTCCCAGAATGCCCATATGTAACCAGTGCAAAATATAATTTTGAATCCGATAATCTTTTGGATTTTTTTAATTTTTGATAATTCCACAATCTAATGGCGTATTAAAAAAAATTATCGGTCTTCATTTCCAAATTGATAATTCGGTGCTTTCCGGTACACCTCAAAATAATTCCCGATAAGGTCATTTTCCCATTCTTTCAGATTATGGGGAAGCAGTGATTTTTCCACAATATAGTAGGAAAACATGAGATCTTTATCATCAAGGAATTTCATCGCATGAGTCCTGAGTCGTTTCGCACAGTCTGCGGACTGGCCCATATAGACGAGATCTCCAGTATCAAGTTCGAAAAGAAGATATAATCCCGAAGAAGACGGCACAGGTCCAATTGTTTTTCCATCGAGTAGCATCTTCCCGCTCCAGGCAAGTCCCATCCATTCCCGGTCGCCAGGTGTTCCGGTGATGGGTAACGGTGGCCCGCTTGGACCACCAGCCGGATTATCCTTATGGCTTTCATCCAGTTTCCCGCCCCGTTTATTCTCTTTCCGGTTTGTAGATTTCCGGTATCTCGGGTGAAACCGTCCGAAGTTACAAAGAGTTGATTCACCATGTTCCTGCCGGTATCGATAGAGGAGATAACTTTCCATTCCCCGTCTACAGCTCTGTGAAGCATCTAATGGAGTGGCAGAGCACTCATATTCAAATCCTTCGGCATCCTTCCAGGCCCAGAGAGTGGGGCAGCTGTATGAGGATCATTCCATGGCATCAGATCTGTTCTTTTGATATTGTGACGGAGTTCATTCAGTCTCTCGTGAACAGTTCGTCGGGTTTCACCGATGTACATCAGGAAGTCTTTACCGATCGGACGGATGCGGTAGAGGCCGGGTTCTTTGGGGATTCCTCTGAATTGTACCTTCGTCGCAGTGAAGGGAATCCATGGTGACCAAGGAAGAGAGCACCAGCTTTCTGAGAAATAATCCATCTTTTAACCTCAGGACAATGAAATCATCCGGATTTTGCGGAGTAGACCCGCTCATACTGGAGAACAACAGAATTCTTCTCAGTCTTTGCGACGAGTTTGAAAACATCACCGGGATTTATTTTGAATGATTTGACAACTTCAGAAGGGATTGTGAGATCAAGTGAATTACTGCCATGATGAAGCCGGGACTTCACCGTATTCTCCATTTCTGCCATAGTTCCCGGTCAGTGAAATGCACATTTAGCGCTTAATGCACATTATGTGCATAAAGATTCAGGAACTGGTTTGATCTATTTCTCATTGAGTTACTTTGAATATCTCGTACGTTTTTCCAAATACTTCTGAAATTCCTCAGCGTGGCGGGCTCGACGAACGACGGAAACTCGCGGAGTCTGCAGAATGCTCATTCGTTGAAGTACCGGCGGATATGATCAAAAAAGGATCTGAAATTACTGCGACTGGGCAGGAACTCTGCTCCTTACTGACAAGCCAGAGTATCGCAACACTCTATAAACCCACACGAAATCCATCGGATAAAATTCCGTATATTCTTCATACCGAACCGTCACTTAGAAGAACAGGAAATTTGAATATCAAGAAGCAGGCTCCATTGCGGTGGAATGATCTGTCATGGGTTGAAAATTTTATCAAAATGACCCTCGATCTTTCGGATTTTCTGGGTTCAGCCCCGGCTAAGATAGAGATTCATCCCGGGGACAGCAGGAATTCATTCTCGGATATTATAAAAAGTGTAATACAAATCCAAGAGGACTATAGAATCCTTTTTGGTACCGTCCCTGAGGTACTTCTTGAGAACAGGACAGGCCAATTCATTTCAGATGGCGAATCTATCGCAAAATTCTGGCAATTTATTCAAGAAAATAATTCAGAGTTAACAGAAAATTTTGGTATAGTCCTGGATATTCAGCAACTATCAACAGTAACCAAGCAGAATTTTCTTCTGTCGCTACATAATATTCCTTTAGATTGTGTCAAAGGATTTCACATTCACCGATTGCACAGACCCCCAAAAATTGGTGATGGAATCCCGTGGAAAGTGGTCTTTGATAAAATTGCTAGTACACCACATAACATCGTCATCAATCCGGAAATTCACCATAATAATCAGGTTGCTGGTGTAATTGGATTTTGTAAGGAAATGATACGAGAAAAAACAAATTCACCCAAAAGTAAGGATCTATAGAGCTAACTTTATCGATTAATCCAGGCTTACTATTGATCATTATCGAGATGCTCCTCTAATGGATTCCCAGAATAATCCCTTCGGTTGGTTCGGCAATATTCAAACATTTTTATCGCTTTCCAAACCAGAATGGATTACTTCATTGCAGGAACATCATCTGCGGTGCATGAATTGTCCTGAAGATGTGAGTCAGAAGGCCGCTTGGGATCATGAGTTCGATATTCTCCAAATCGAATTGAAAAAACTCCTCATCGCAAAACCCAATACGGGGAATTTTTCCCTTATTTTCGAATATGAATTACCCCGTGAGCGAGGAAGACGCCCGGATGTAATCATTCTTGGGTCCTCGACTATCTTTGTTCTTGAATTCAAAGACTATAGCAAAATCCTCCAGGCTCATGTAGATCAAGTCGATGCCTATGCACGGGATTTGAAACACTATCATGCTGAATCTCAACCCTATACAGTTCTTCCAGTGCTTGTATTAGCCCGAGCAAAAGATCTGAACCAGAATTATGACACTATCTCAGTTGTCTCTGCAGATTCTTTATGCACTTATTTCGTGGATATAATTTCATCGGACACTTTGTCTCTGATTGAGCCAATTGAATGGATACAATCAGATTATTCACCTCTTCCCTCATTAATCGAGGCAGCACGAATGCTTTGGGATGATAAGAAACAGTTACCCCAAATTAGACAGGCTAATAATAATGGAATTCCCCAAACGATTGCTGAACTTTTCACAATCGCAGAAAAAGCTAAACAGAACAATGAGCTCCATCTTGCGTTCGTAACTGGAGTTCCCGGGGCAGGAAAGACTCTTGTCGGGATTCGATTGGTTTATGAGAATCACTTAGATGAATCAAATAAAACCAATAATGCAGTGTTTCTTTCAGGAAATGGTCCCTTGGTTGAGGTCCTTCAGCATGCCCTCAAGAATAAATTTTTTATTCAGGATGTTTTTGGATTCCTTAAGCAATATGGCGGTGAAAAAACCTCCCTACCGCGTGAACATATTTGGATATTTGATGAGGCTCAACGTGCATGGGACGCTGAACAAGTAAAAATCAAGCGGGGACATGCAACTTCTGAGCCCGAAGATTTTCTCAAACTTGCAGAACGCAAAAATTCATGGATATTAATTGTTGCCCTTATCGGCGAAGGACAAGAAATATACACCGGTGAAGAATCGGGATTACCTCAATGGAATGTAGCTTTATTGAAAATGCAAAAAAAATGGATTATTCATACACCTGAAAAAATAGCAAATATTTTCTCTCCATCTTTACGAATAGAAACAAATAATGTTTTAGATTTGACAAGAACGTTACGATCTCATTTGGCGGAAAAAGTTACCCGATGGGTCGAGGCTCTATTGGATGGAGACCTCGTCCTTGCTCGTACTTTGGCTAATATACTCTATAGCCAAGGCTTTGACTTATATCTCACCAATGACATCACTGTTGCGACGAATTACGTTAAGGAACGTTACCGAAGTGTAGAAAATAAACGCTTTGGATTTTTAGCATCATCAAAAGCGAATAATTTGTCTAATTGGGGAATTCCTAATGATTTCTTAAGTACGAGAAAAATGAAAAAAACTCATTGGTATAATGATCCTCCGACCTCGTTTCTTTCGTGTTGTTCCTTACGTGATGTCGCAACTGAGTTTGCATGCCAGGGATTGGAGTTGGATTTTCCGATCGTGTGCTGGGGAAATGATTTTATTTGGGATGGTTCATGGAAAAGTCAGTACTCAAAGAAAACGGAAGGATCTCTTGATAAACCGGTTTCGATTACAAAAACGAAAATTGGACCTTTTAAAAAATCCAAACAGAAAAATCCGCATCAGTTGAGGGTGAATAGTTACCGGGTATTGTTGACGCGAGGACGTGACGGATTCATTGTGTTTGTACCCAATGAGATTGGAATGCAATCGACGTACGAGGCATTAAAGTTGGCGGGGGTAAGGGAGATATCAGGTATTGGATTGAATAGTAAAATCGACGAGAAAGTTTTTTCATTATAAAATTTTGATAATATGATTATTGAGTAAAATTATTGATTGGTGAATTTTTTTGAATCCTCTATTACAAATTGTTAAAACTGAAATATTAGCAAGAGAAACTCTGGAACAAGAGGCATTTTCAGATAATGCCATCTTACGTGCTATTGAGGGATTCAACCAGGAACGAGCTGCATCAAAAAAAGCTCAATATTTTTTCGAAGCTTTAACTCCGTTATGGGAGACATATTCAAAAAAAAATTACGTTGAATTGTTTAAAAGTTATATAAAAATGGAAACAGGACTCGAAACTTATTCTTCTGACTATTCTTCTCATTATACTCACGTAATTCACGAATTTCTCTTCGGTTATTGTATAATTATGAACTCAACTGCAATTAAAGAGGAATATAATTATAAAGAGGGGAGAAACAACCCAGAGAGTAAATTTGGAAAATTATTTTTTTCATGGATGGCGGCTTCTTTACTTCACGATGTTGGCTATGATATTGAAAAAGCCCCAGAAGAAGAGGCCTTTCGAGAATTTCAAAATGAATTTTGGGATTTTATGTCTCATAGATCAATAACAAACACTCCATTGCAATTGTTAGATGGAGGTCCAGGAAGGAGATTGATTGAGAAATATATATTTAAAAATATCAAGCAATTTTTTTCTGATGATATATCCTATAGTGAATTTGAGGAATTATATAAAAGTAAAATAGAAAAAAAGGATTGGGTAAGGTATGACCACGGAATTATTAGTGCAGTAAAATATCTTTCAGAACTATCAAAACTAGAAGAAAAAACCGGAAATCGAAATTATTTATCTTGGCAGCCCAATATCCATGCCGCTCTTGCGATGGCATTGCACAATTTTAGATTTAAAAAATGTAATTTGAAATTATCAAGTTCAGATACGATTACATTCATTCCTTATCTCTTAATCACATGCGATGAAATTCAAACATGGGATAGAGAAAGAGAGGATATATCTGAGTTAGATACTCTAGCAAAAGAAGGTAAAGAATTAAGGAAAAATGTTGAATTATTAGGTTTAATTTTCAGAGAAAACTATGCTTTTGTATCTATTAATCATAAATTAAAGCTGCCAAATTATCGAGATAAATTCGAAAAATATTTTGATGGGAAAATTTCGGATTTGAAGAGAGATTATCCAATTCAAATACTTATTCCTAGATTAGATTTTGATCAATTTTGGAATTATGATCCGACAAATGACTATACTTCTGGTATTAAAAGGTTCGATAATCTAAAAAATTATTGGAGTTCAAAACATTTTATAAATATCAGTAAAATTGAAAATGAGAACCAGGATCTAGAATTTAATCTATCTCATAAAAAAGTGAAAAGTCGTTTAAAAATAAACGAGATTGAAACTAAAAAACAATTATTGGTTCCGTCTAACCCAGTGAAATATAAAATATTCGTTGACCACCGAATAGATGGCTTGCCCTATTTGACTGTGATTTTTCAAATTTAATTATTCGGCTTCTACCAATTAACAATAATATTTATTTGCTCTAATTATGACCCAGAAATTTGGTTAAGGCCCGTGAGTTTTGCAAGTTTTTGTTGGGAACCTTTTTTGGCTTTTCGTTCATCTTGCAATATTTTGCAAAAAATTTCTTCTTTGTTCAATTTTTCACCGAATGAGATTAGGGATATGAGAGAAATACTAGGTTTTTAAAAATAGCAGAGGTGAGGGAAATGGTCAGAATTAGTGGAAATATTTGAGAAAATCCAAAAATAACGCTGAATATACAAAAAAATTAAACAATATATATTTATATTATAAAGAATGATATCGAATTATTGAATTCTTATGAAGCGAGATTCTATTCTTTTTTACTATTACTCAATGTCGGAATTACCTGATTATTGCTTTTTAAATCTGAAACCAGAGATCGCGTATCGTAACATGCTGATGTTCCCATCCCAGGACGTAATTCATTTTGAACTTCCTGTGTTTGAAGATCATTCCTATAATACAATTTGTAATCGAGATGGATTGAAAGCACTTATCAAACGATCTCCTGAAAATGAAAAATATATTATTTTTCAAACGAAGTCAACCGACGATGGAAAAAAATACATTATTGGATATTATCGAGTGGGAAGAGAATTCTTTTATGAGACAAAAATGTGGGATAATTACGGATATGTTTGGGGTATCGAGAGCTCTCAAGTCCATTTATTAAAAAAAGATGAGTTAGAATACGTCGGTCAAAAAACACCAAGGACACCGCCTAGATCATGGGGATCAAATGGTAGTTGGAAGCCTATTCTTGAAGGATTGACCGACGAAATTTCCTCAAGACCGAATATCGCTTCGTTATATAAATCAGAATCAGAAAGAATAGTCAATCTTTTTAAAAATCCTCAAAAACTCCAAGAATGGCGTGAAAGATGTAGTCATTGCGGAAATCGCAAATGCACATTTTTTAATCGAAATCAGCGTTATCACAATGAACACCCCGATTCTGATTTAATCTCTGTAATTCAACATGCTTATTCAAGTAATTTATATTCAAGAAATATATTAGAGAAATTAGATAAACACTATCTTTCGAGGACCTGAGGATTAAAAATGGGAACGAAATGCACAGCGTGTAACAAAGTAATTTCAGAGGATGCAGTTCATATGCCAAAAGTATGTCCACATTGTGGAAATACGGATAGGACTAAATTCATTAGAGTAGACGAAGATGACGATAGTCAATCATATCAAGAGAAACATGAGGTAGATAAACAATATCTGGAATCTCGTCGTGAAACATAAATGCATTCTTTTGATGAATTAAGTGTTGAATTAACGAAGAAATGTGCTTTAAATTGTATTTATTGTAGTAGTGATGCAAGTATCTGTCGAGAAGAAAAATTAGATCTAGACAAGCTTAAAGAGACGATTTTAAGCGTTAAAACTAATCATTGGATCAAGAAAATTTCACTTTCCGGTGGAGATCCACTCTTGTACTCAGATTTTCTCAACTTTTTTAATTTTTTACGAGAATTAAAAATTAAAATTATTATCTATAGTAGTGGGGTAGTATTGGATCCCAATGGCAATATCATACCAATTTCTCAAAAAATGCTTAAGAATATAAAAATTTCATCTGAAAATCCTAAAATTCATATCAACATCCAGGGATTTAATAAACAGACTATAGAAAATATAAATGGAAAACCCGGATCTTATGATTGTATTCAGCAAACAATATCTAACATTAAGGCAGAAAAAATGTTTTTAGGGGCAAATGTTGTTCCGTTTAAGAATAATTTTCGTAATCTCGAAAAAATTTATGATTTTTGTATCAAGAACGAATTTAATCAAATCAATTTTTTAAGGTTTGTTCCTCAAGGGAGAGGAAAAGAAGGGTCGTTCGACCTTACACCTTCTGACTTTTATAAAGTGCAAAAAAGCCTTGTGAGATTACTCGAACGACCTGAGACCCAACAACAAAAAATAAAACTTAGAATCGGACATCCGATTAACTTTTTATTTCTTCTCGGGAAAAAGGACCTTTATCCACAAGAAAAAAAGCATTGTTGTCGTGGTGGAATTGATGCGCCATTGATTCTGCCTGATGGTACTGTTGCGATGTGTCCTGCATGGAAAGAATTAACACACTTCTCTCCTGGAAATATTTACAATAAAAATTTTTGGCTTATCTGGACTTCAAGAGAATTTAAACTATTTCGAGAATTTGTTGACACCGGCTATAAACAGTTGAACGCTCCTTGTAAAATGTGTCAATTTCTTGAGGAATGCAAAGGAAAATGTGTAGCCCAGCGGTTGTTATTTTCTTTAGATAACGTCGAAAGAACATCATTTGGAGAATTATACAGATATGCTCCGGATCCACTGTGTTTTAAGGATCTAATCTAAAAGATAGAGTATGAATCCCCTCAATGAATTGAAAACATTTTTTGAGGAGAGTCCTTTAGCGTTCATGAGGTCTGTTCCTTTTAATGAGGTTTTTTTTGATGATAGGTGTAAATTTCTCTGTAAATATGGCTGTAAAAATTATCAGAGGAAATATTGTTGTCCCCCCGATTCACTGGAATTGAAAGAAGTGATTCAGAATCATAATTATAAGTGGGCATTACTTGCTGCAACAACTTCCCCCTTACCTCCTGATATTTCACCATATAAAAAATTATTTTTGAATCGGTATAAGGAGCATGAAATCCAACGAGTCTCAACAAATCTTCAAGATTTGTTTATAAAAAATAATATCGAGCACATCGTTTTATCGGGAGGCGCATGTAAAAAATGTCAAATTTGCTCAAAAATAGTTCATTTGAAATGTAAAAAACCAAATAAAAAATTGACCAGCATGGAGGCTGTCGGAATCGATTGTCAAAAAACATTATCCTTTGCGGGTTTTCCCTTCGAAATGCCCGCAAAAAATAGTATTAACCGTTGTACGGCATTACTGTTCGACTCCGATGAATTTTCTGACGTTAATTGGAAAAAGATGGATTCGTATCAGACTTTTCAAACGGTAAAGAAGGATCAAATTCAAATTGCAATTGATGCACTTCTAAAAAATAATCCTAAGATATTTAAAGAAATCAAATTGATGCCAATCAAGGAGATAAATACAGATAAATATCTCTGCGAAATTTGTAGATCAAAGCAAAATAATTATTCCTGTCCTCCATATTCAGACGAGATCAATTTATCTCTCTGGGATATGTGCTTAATTTGGGAATGGAACAATAACGACTCGAAAAAAAATAGTTATAATCATGCTTTGAAATTAGTCCATAACACAATTTTTTCCCTCGGGTTATACTTTGCCTTCACTATGAGGGATTGTTATTGTGATGAATGCTCAATCTGTGAATATGGGAAAAGTGATTCACTCACATGTAAGAATAAAAAAATATTGTCCCCGTCTATGCAATCTCAAGGAATCGATCCAAAGCAATTTGGCGATGGAAAATTCGGATTAGAATTGGTATGATTTCGGAAGATCATTTTGATGAATGAAACAATTGATTTGTCTCAATTTTTGGGTGGGACACCGTTTTCCCCCGAGGATTTATCCAATTATTTATTTTCAAATAACTGTTGCGTTTCTCTGGTATTAACATTTGATAAGGCCCAACATTGGCCGTTTCTTCGAACACGGTTCATTGATCAAAGAATTGAAAATATCCCCGTTTTATGGGCCATTTTATTTGCTAAGTCACAAACTCAAATTGGATTATTGTGGGATATCCATCCGATGAAATGTTTTCCAACATTATACATCTCGAACAACCCAAATTATTCTAAATATAAGATCCCGCCCCTGCAGAAAAATGATGGTGGTTCAACATTAAGTGGATGTACAAGATTTGTGGTAAACGTATCAGGAAAGGAATATTCTGGGAGACAACCTGAATACTGTTCTGCTTTTGGACTCCCTGATGATTGTTTTGATCCAAATTTTGGTAAGAAATATATCACCGCATTAGAACTGTTTAAAGGGCAGTCAATCTGGTTTTTAGAGAATTCAGTTTTTCTTCAAAATAATTACTCAGAACATATCTCGAAACAATGTATGAAAGACACGTTCTTACCTCGTCAATATTTTTTTTACATCGATTCTTCGGCACAATTTTTATCAGGAATATTTAGTACGGCGGAAATGGCAGAAATCAATCGAAATTTCTGGTATCCCAACGGACACGATTTCATTAAAGAGAGAGATTACCATAATTCTGGTCGGGCTTTTAGATTTGAAGAGTCTTCAATCGAGACAATTAAGAATAAAGTCATTTTTGAATTAATACGCTTATCATTATTACTCAAAAACCAGGACCAATTCAGAGTTTTTACGATTAGGGATACACCTCAATTTAATGAAGAGAAAAAAAATCGAAGTGAACTATGCATTAAAGATATAATTGCAGAAGTGAAAAATGAGAATGAGCAGAAATGCAATTCTACAATTCAATCAATAATTCCTCATTTGGATCAAACCCAATTAAAAAGAGCAGATTTTCTTGTATTAGATGTAGAGTTTTATTCTGTAAATTATCCAATACAAAGCCCTATAAAGGACCCTCGAGTGTTCAAATTTCCCTGTATCTATTCGTCGATATATTGGAATAGTAAATCGAGATCTGCTGAATTTGACATTAACGTTCTAAATCTCCCCTGTCACTTCTGTGAAAAACCGTGCCGGGAAAATAAAAAACACTCATTAAAATTTGATTGCACTTATTTCACGAATTCATTTGTTAATAAGCAAACTACCTTCTTCAAAGAAAAACTGGCTGAATATAACTCCCTTAAATTATATTCATATGGAAACGGAGATTTCAAACAATTGGAGCATAGTGATAATTTCTTTATTAATTCTTTCACTGCGAGAATGTATTATAGGAAAAATCGAAAAAAACCTTTACGAATTATCCACCTTGCAGAAGATATCTCCATTCCAGATACACGTCTCGCTACAATTGAAAAAGATATTATACAACCATGGTTGATTGGATGGTCGAGACAAGGAAATCATGTAAATGTAAACAAAAATTTTTCAACACCCCTCTCGAATCAAGATTTCAAAAAACGATATCATGATGCTATTGAAACATGCGTCGCCGATTCAATGTCTACATTTTTGTATTTATTATACCGGGATTATCGATTGAATGATAAACCGATTAATATTCGACAAAATGTTCAAACAAAATTATTTTAATTTTGTAATCAACTCAATATCCCGTTTCCCCGGCAATATCCCACGGATCCCCCGCGTATATCCGGTACATCTTGGCATAACCGGCGGAATTACGGTACAATGGCAGTGCATCACTGTCTGCCAGGTCGCCACACATTGACGTTGAACCCGATGTTGTGCCCAACCATTATGGATATGATCGGACCGCATACCTGAACAGGGATTACTAACAGTTGACACTTTGTTGATCTGATACGATATCAGCGGGCATAGTAGAGATCGTTCTTTTGTTATTATTTTATCGGCGGATGGATTAATTTCGAGAGCCGAACAAATTTTCAAAATCGTGGATAATGTGGGGCTTCGTTTCCCATTCTCAATAAGACTGATGAAGGTCCGGTCAAGGCCGGTGAGTTTCGCGAGTTTTTCTTGTGAAATCTTTTTGGCTTCTCGTTCTTCTTGCAATATTCTGCCAAAAATCTCTTCTTTATGCATTTTTTCACTGAATGAGATTCAATGAAAATAGGCTAATGTCTATCGCAGACTATAGTCGACAATTAATATTGACATTCTTTCATTCCTGCTGTGTGTTACGCAATGTGGTGATGGAGTTCTTGTGCCAAGGGATGGAATTGGATTTCCCAATTGTTTGTTGGGGAAATGATTTTATTTGGAATGGGGTGGAAGAGTCCTCATGCGAAAGGATCAAAGGCGAAGGATCCACATCAGTTACGAGTGAATAGTTTCCGAGTGTTGTTGACATGGGTCGGGATGGTTTCATTGCGTTTGTGCCGAATGAGGGAGGGACGCATTCGACCTTCGAATCGCTGATTGGGGTGGGGGTGAGGGAGATTGGAAGAGTCAATGTTATAGATGCGATTGAAGTAAATGAATACAGATCTACACAACGGAAAATTGAAGGATGCTTCTCAATTGAATCGCATCTTCCTCTTAGGAATTATATTAAGAAAGTTTTGATTTTTAATCAAGGTATAGGAACATGGAAAAAAATTCATTAATTTTAATATAAAGTCTATTCCACAAAATGTATGTTTTTAAATTGTGTTAGAATAATTTTTAAAAATTAATTGATCGGTTGGGGAGGTTTATTCATAAAATAAAATACGATATAGAGCAAAATCAAAATGATTTGACTGCCTTCAAAAAAAGCCAATTCGATCAAAAACTCCTCAAATGGAACACCGCACATGCTTCTTATAATGCAGAAGACTAGCGTTATACCTTGTAAAAAAGCTTCAGTGTAAAGTAACCCCTTTTGATCTATATTTTCCATCACCAATCCCTTCCCTCACTAATCCTATACTTGCCAACCCTTTTCTTGTACCTATTTTATGTTTGTTTTTTCGAAACCTAATTACCACTAATCAGTGTAGGAATCGCAAAACATTCTCTCCCCGCAGATTGCATTTTGCACCTAGATCATTTCTAGGACAAATGCTTGCCACTTTCCCAAATGGGACAAATACCAATACACACCGTAGCACTTAAGCATTTCCCTTTTTTTATTGCAACATATCATTGCAACGCATTTTTTTTCGTTTATTTTGGTTTGATTTTATCATAACCCACTGTAATTTTATCGTCAGAAAATTTTAAATTGTATGATCCAAACTGTAAATTTAATAAAATTGGGAAATTAAATATAGTAATTTGAAATTGGATGTAATTTGTATTTTAAAATCTTTCATACTTTTAAAGATTAATTAACAAGTGGTAATGAATAAAATATATCTCCATCTAGATGCGGGATCCAACCTACACAATATAATTTTGTCGTCGTATCCTATCTAAATTTTCATACGTATTATGATGAGTATGATAATGATACATATCGCGGACCCTAAGAAAGATTAGGATAATAAAAATGTTAACAAATTAGCAATTGGATGTATTGTTTATACTAAAAAATTTTTATAATTTTTATAAGTTTGAATAAAAATACATCTCCATCTAGATGCGGGATCCAACCTACACAATATAATTTTGTCGTCGTATCCTATCTAAATTTTCATAATGATTATGATGAGTATGATAATGATACATATAGCAGACCCTAAGAAAGTTTAGGATAATAAAATGTTAACAAATTAGCAATTGGGTGTATTGTTTTATGCTAAAAAATTTTTATTTTTTTTTTATAGGTATGAATAAAAATACATCTCCATCTAGATGTGGAATCCAACCTATGCACAATTTAAGATGTCCTGTCCACAATGCAAACTATTTCTTTCACGCTTATTTTAATTTCATACGCGACTCTGTATTCGTGATCCCAAGGTTATCATTTTTCTGCTTTGTTTCCCCCTCTCCTGGCGTTAATGATGAAACGATATTAGCCCAAGTTTCAAACCTTGTCCGTATCGATTCATCTGAATAAGCAGTTCCGTCAAAAAACAACGAAGAACGGAAGAAAAGGCCAGATAATGGGAAGATATCACAACGACTAAAATTTAGCATCAAGTTTCGCTTGAATGAATTATCATAGTTTTTACTATCGATGGATTGCAGTTTTTCCTTTTTTCAAAAAATAAAAAAAATCAAATGGAATGATTTTTCTCGTTGATTTCATTATATTGAATCAGGTTGACCGTTAATGGAAAAAATCTGTAATAATTGTGGGAAACCCACAAATGCCAATACAGGTTTTTGCACAAATTGCGGTTTTTCTTTGGATGCTACACCGGATGAAGAATCCAATAATTCAACATTAGTGTTTCATGAAACCGTCATATTGGAGACATTGGATGGATTAGAATTCGAAAAATTATGTGCTAAAATTTTTCAGAAATTAAATTACGGAACTGTTGAGCTGATGCCCTATGTCGGCGATGGCGGCCGGGACCTGATAATTCATTCACCGGAAGGATTAATCATAGTCGAATGCAAGCACCAGCCTCATTCGAGTGTCGGACGGCCTGTTGTGCAGAAACTGCATTCAGCGGTGATCTCTTCGAATGCCTTTAAGGGTATACTAATCACGAGCGGAAAATTTTCAATCCAGGCAGTCGAACATGCAAACACTCTCTCGCCGAAAATTGAAATGGTTGATAAAAAGATCCTGGCCGACCTTGCAACACGTTCCGGAATAGAACTAATTCTTGAAGGCAAACGGCATACAGTCCTCAGGTACCCAATATCTGAAACTGATGCGGTAAAAAATAAGATTTCATCTTTTATCGACAGCAGATGCGAAAGCAATCCGAAGAAGCCCTCTGACATGCTGACAATTTCCCAAAGAAATGTCGCACTGCTACCCTCATACATGATCCAGTATGATATCAATTCGATTTTTGAAACCAATGTTGGCGTGATTCATAAGGAACACCTGGAGGATGGTGTTTTTCTGGTCGACGGAAATTCTGGGGCTCTTCTGAAACAGGAACTTGCAGATCATCTGAATTCAGCACCGCTTACGGTATACAACGAATCAGATTTTTCCCGGATTCAATTCAGCCGTTCTGATTTTGTAATCGATGATCGTACATTAGCGAATTTATCAAAAAAGATAATTATTGATCGTCATACGAAGACGGTATCATATTATGGGAGGAATAATCAGCATTATTCCAAAGTCTGTATCCCTGGTGAAAAAGACATTTTCATTTCCAACATCAAGCAGGTGTACCTTCCGTATCAGGATATCAGTTTCAATATTCTGACTCAAAATTATGATCTAAAAGGCGTTGAAAATGCCCAAAAATTGCTGAGTTATGCCACGATGCTGAATTGCAAAGTCTGTAATTCGTATGTTAGTTCCAAAGGGTTACTTTGCAATTCCTGCGGGGGCACGGTTCATAGTCCACGTCTTCTGGATGCTCATGGATTTAAATGTAAAATGTGTGGTAAAACGATCTGCCGGTTTTGTTCTTACGATTTAGGTATAAACAATAAAGTCTGTAAAGAATGTGCGGAAAAAAGTGGCAAACCTATGATTCCGGTTTCAAAAAATATGCATCAAAGGTACATCGTTGGAGGAGGATGCTTTATGCTCAGCCTCGTGGGTTATTACGTAAATTTTTTGTTGTGTTTACTATTTTTCATCGTTGGAATTGGCATTTTTGTATTTGATTATAGAGCTAAAACACCACCTTTTGAAATCATTTGATTTTTTTTTAACTTTCACTCTATAATGATATCTTTTATATCTTGAAACTATTATCAAGTATTAACAATATTTCTCATAGATCAATGAGAAAATATTGGAGGAGTTAAAGATGGCAAAAAATACCGGAAAAGGATACAGGGCGGGACCCGTTGATGACCGGAGTCAGACTTTAAACACTAAAACAGGACAATTCGTAAAACGTGATGCAGACACGGGTAAGTTTATTAATGTCAAACAAGATGGAACTCCTTTCAAAGGAGTCAGAAAAGAGAAATAAAAAATTTCCAATTATTTTCATCACCGAATTTTAAAGGACATGTCAAATAAGTTTTTTCAGACAAGGACAATTTCTAACTATTATTCAATACAATTATTCTAGCAGTGAAACTGCATTTTCTCATTTTTGAAAATGATTCAATTGATTCTTAAAAAAAAAATTTCTGGTAACAAGTCTTTTCCTTTCAATATGCAATGTTATCAATATGTCCAAATTTTGTGCTGAATGCGGACAAAAATTACCCAATGAAAATATGAAATTTTGTCCCGAATGTGGTAAACCTGTAATATCCTCGTTAGTTCAACGAGAGTCTAAAAAATCTGAACCAATTACTCACGTCACCGTAAATGTTGAAAGGAAGCCGATTACTGAAACTTCAAGATTGTCTAATTTAAAAATTGAAAAATTTCTTTTACCGAATGAAATAATTATATATTCGACTGAAGGTAGTTTGTACGTCGGTGGAGAAGAGGGATTAAAAGGGTACGTTACAAACAATCGGGTGATTTTTTATGCAAGTAAGGGATTGATTTTTAAATTAGATCGTTTACACGAAATTCCCCTCAAAGAGATTAATTATTTTAAAATTGTTGAGGAAGGACTTCTCCTTAAAAAAATGTACCTTCAGTTGAACGATTTGAAGATTAAAGGGGATCGATCAGACATTTTAGAATTGTATCGCACAATTCAGGTTGCAAAACAAGCTAAATGAAAAAAAGAGAGCATTTGCTTATCGGTGTAATTGCTTTTTTAGCATACACATATTTTCTTTCTCTTATCGTCAGAATTCCAACAGATGCTAGTATTTTCGGTTTTGTTGGTGTCCTTTTTGGTTCTGTCCTTCCGGATTTTTTAGAGCCCGCCACAAACTGGATGCATCGGGGATTAGGCCATAGCAAACGAGCCTTGAAATTTGTTACCTTAATATTTGGTATAACGGCTATATTCAGCCTGGTCTCTTTTTTATTCTCAACATTTTCAATATTCTATATTATTTCGTGTTTTTTTCTTGGATATGTGGCTCATCTTTTAGCTGATGCAACAACAAAGGCTGGACTTCCAGATTAATTAGCTGAATTGCCATCCGGGGAAGAGAGAGAATCAACGGATATTTTATATTCCAAAATTTCGTGAGTTCCTCATGCATCCCCTTTTCGAACGGCTTATAAACCCACTGCCTCAGAGAATCTTTTCCAAAATCTCCACCGTATCCCGGGTAAACCCCGGGCATCTTGTTGCCACTGCCTGTAATGCATGAACCTGTGTACGCTGCCCGGGATCCCGCAGGTCATACCCATGGAGCTCCGTGCAGTTGATCGATCCGTTCTTTGCCCTGAATGCCGTGATGAACTCCTGCACCAGGGCATAGGGCCTCTCCTTTGCAGCATCATCCCCGGCCGCTGACTTCCCGTGCTTCAGGCCGCTGACCATGACCGCACCCTCACCAGCCGCCACACCTTTCACACCGAAAACACCCTGATTACGAGATATCCCGCTGCAAGACAGATCCACCCATACCCGACCCCGCAGTCATCTCCGGTCAGGAAGATCGCATCACACCTGTCGGAACATGAGCCGGCCCATCAACAACCGTCCCATCCCCACTCGTTACCATCCTCTCGATAAACTCATTCTCCTTCGAATACGTCACAACCAGCACATCCGACGCCCGGGTCATGGCAACGTACAGATACCTCTGTTGAAGATCCAGATCCCCCCGGTTATGTGGTTCGAACAGGTCAGCCCACATCACAAAAACTACCCGGTACTGGAGACCCTTGGATGAAGCCACGGTCTGGACTTTCATCGACTGTTCGAAAACTTTCATCCGGGAATAATAATCCTCATTCAGCCAGGTGACAGGAGCGAGAGTACCGAGGTCCTTGAGGAAACTTTTGAAAATCTCATTATCTTTGTACATTTTTTTGGGATAGAGTATCCCCATATCGTAAGGAAGTAAGGATATTTTGATCTCATTGAAGGGTACATTCCCGTCAAGGAGCACTTTCGAGATATTGACAATCCGTTTGCATTCATCGGCATGGTCCTGGCATCGGATGAGGATTGGCTTTGGTCCCCGCCGGATGGCCTGGCTCGGATCTACCGGCACAATCGAGATTGAATCCTCGTTGTTCTTCACATTTTTCGCGGTGAAATGCGCAGCAAGCCGGAGGATCTCCCGGGTATTCCGGTAATTCCGGTCAAGGTCAAAAGCCGAGTGGATGGTTCTGCCCACCGCTTTGATACCCAGCGATTTCCAGCTCACCGCATCGATGAGCCGTATTCCCTGGTTGCCATCACAGACTATCAGCAGGTCGCCATCTAGCGGATCGGAGAGCGCTTCCAGGATACAGGAGAACCAGACGGGCGGGAAGTCCTGGGCCTCATCAACCAGGATTGCATCGTACTTCCGGGAATCCCCGGCAGGGTGCTGGAGGTGTTCCAGCAACCGTTTTCCCAGGCTCGCGTCATCCTCAAGCTGCCCGGTCGAAGGATCTTCCCTCCTGGTGAGAATTCCGTTATGTTTTGCCCACCGGTCGAAATGAACTACGTTGATCCGGGAATAACCTTCGAGTACATGCCTGAGGTACACGCTCAGGACAACGTTGTAACAGAGCAACAGGATCTTTGCACCGGGGTCCCGTTCGTGCAGCCATTTTGCCCGTGCGATGAGAAGAACGGTTTTCCCGGAGCCGGCAACCCCATATACTATCCGGTGGCCTTCACCGATCTTCCGTGCATTGTTCTCCTGCCGGCGGTCAAGTACGACCAGGTCAAAACATTCCTCCGCTTCCTTCTCGGTCAGGGATTTGGATGGCAGGTAACCGAGAATTATTTCCGGATGAATAATCGAACGGAGAACATCGACCTGTTCGGGTGTGAAGGGGGTGATTTCCCAGTAAGGATCAAAAAACCGCATCAGGGTATTTCGTATCTCATCGGCGGATGCATGTTCAAGATCAACCAGTTCGTCACGGAACAACGTGTTATCTGTCTTGAAAATTACCGCAACGTTCTGGTCCTTCCTCCGTAAAATATTGTCACGGGAAATATTGGATAACACGACAAAATGACAGAACGGGAAGAAGAACTTGTTTTTACGGGGACCATCTTTATGGAAAAGCAGGGAACGGCTCGGACTTTTCTCACACGCCCCTGTCAGTCTCCACATATAATTCCGGGCCTGTTCGAGCGGATGGATTTCCTGGCGCTCGCGATCATTGATATTGACCGTTATTTCTGAATGATTTCCCCTGACGATATCGTCAAGATACCAGCCCTTCACTTCAATAATGATGACACCGAGATCCGGTGCGATCACAATAAAATCCGGATGCCGGTTATCGATAGTGGGTTCATAATAGATGAGATAATCATCAGGAAGTTTTTTCAGAAGAGCGAAAGTACGTTCCTCACCCCGGCTTGCCTTTGCAGAAAGACGATCGGGGATGCATTCGGCCATGTATAACACCACAAAAATTTCAGTAAAATTTTTTTAAGAGAGAACCCCTCTTTTCCAAAAAAAGGGTTTATTATAATCTCGTTCATATCTCGCAAAAACACTTTCAGATAATGCCGGATATTTTGCCGCTGCTAAGGGAATATTAAACAGGTATGATTCAATTTTGTCGTAATCCGGATCATTTTCATCAATCAATGTCAGTTCCAGTCCAACAATGATAGAGACGGGAATTTTTCTCTCGTAGGCAAACTCCTGGTACCTTTTCAGCTGGGCAGGTTTAGACCACTCCAACTGATTTTGCCGATTTAACCGGGTCCGGAATTTACATTCAACGGCAAATTGTTCTTCCGTCGGGATATATTCAAAAATGAAGTCCGGGTTTTTGCTGCTTTCAACGTACCTGTCCGAATTGATTTTGAAGGAGTGTGTTGTTTCGATAATCTTAAAATATTGTTTAGAGAATAAACTTTCGACGTGGTCTTCGAATCTTTGTCCTTTTATTTCTGGTGCATCAGAGGTATGATATTCAATTTTGTGAAAAACATCCCCGATTTTTCCCACAATTCCCATAGAAATAGTTAATGTATTGTTTATGTATATATTTATTATGTTTATTATTTTTAGAATTTAAGATTGTTATTTCATTTTCTGATGCAAAAACCGCGAGTATATGTTCAAAAATCCAACTTTGTCCTAAAAAATACTTGTAAACTTAAATCCCCTTTTCCCCATCCCACCTCCTCCAGCTCATCTAATCCGGGATTCATCTTCCACCAGGTGCTGTTAGCAGTCATTTTCAGCTCCAGAAATTCCTCCGAAAACCGAACCGGCCACTAATAGGGGGTATCCCAAAACAATGGTGTCGTTTTTTCCCGAATTAGTGCCAGATTTGGAAGTCAGAACCTCTTCGGGATATGATGGCTCCGACACATAAGCAGCTACCCCCCGGGATCGCTGGTCCGGATTGCCCGGGGGATAGTCCTCTGCCAGACAATTTTATAGCCCTCCGGACAAAACGATGTTTCATGCCACCCGTTTCCGATACCGGCCGGATCTTCATGGAGAAAACAAAGTACCGGTACCTCACACCTTCGGACCAGGAGAAGCACCTGCCCCAGCCTCCCCTTGAGGTCCCGCCCGACCCGGAAAAACCGGTATTCGGCCTCCCGAAACCGGAGACGATCGATGTCCCTCCTCTTGATCTCCGGACAGCAATCGAAGAACGGCACAGTGTCCGTGTGTACGAAAAAGAACCCCTGACCATCCCGGAGCTGGGGTTTTTACTCTGGTGCACCCAGGGGGTGAAAAAAGTTGCCGGCACCTATGCAACCTTCCGCACGGTCCCTTCAGCCGGTGCCCGTCACGCACTCGAAACGTACCTGCTCATCAATGATATCGAAGGTCTTGAGCCGGGACTCTACCGTTACCTCGCGCTCACCCACCGTCTCCAGCAGCTCGACTGCGACCCGACGCTGCATATCCGTATCGCCAAAGCCTGTCTCGAACAGCAATTTGTCATGCGGTGCGGGGTGGTCTTCCTCTGGGTCGCCGTACCCTACCGGATGACCTGGCGGTACAGTGAGCGGGGCTACCGGGAACTCCACAAGGACGCGGGGCATGTCTGCCAGAACCTGTACCTTGCAGCATTGGCGGTCGGTTGCGGGGTCTGCGCAATCGGAGCATACGATGACGATATCATGCACGACATTCTCGGCATTGATGGCGCAGACCAGTTCCTGATCTATCTTGCTACGGTCGGTAAGACAGGTCCGTCAAGCGGGTGAGAATGCTCGCCCTTCGTTCTGCGTGAAAGTTACCATCCAGGGATTCCGGACCGTATTTCAGGGCCCGATGACCATGACCGCTCCCGCCACCGCCCCGCAGATGTTCCCGGTCCTCGCAATCCCTGCACCAAAACCGCACGAGATCTTGTATGCGGTATCGTTGCCGGGCCCCAGGTCGCCGGAAAAGCTGGATACTACTGCCGGGGAACAGGAAAATCCTTTTTTGAACCGTGCTGCTGCATCATCGGGCTTCTTTATGCCGGAGGTATTGGTGCGTCTGCGGTCGATCGTCAGGGAAACGGTCGGCGTTGCATCACGGTTGGTTTGAGGGTATCGTTTCCTGAGGTGACACCGGGAAAAAAAGGATTACAATGAGGATCTAAATAAGTTTTCTCGCTTCTTCCGCCGGGACGGCAACCATGGTTTCTATATCCAGGAAGTCTGCCCGGCGAACAGCCATTTGCAGTGCTTCTTTTTCATTCGGGGCTTCAAATATCGCCACAGCATCGTACCTGCCAAGCGTCCAGTCTATACTCAGCCATTTGATTCCTTTTTTTGATTCCGCTTCAATCAATTTTATGTTCTCAGGGACGAAGTCCTTGGGCTTTTTTTTGAAATTCACCAGTGCAATGAAACGCATAACCCACATCCTTTTCCCACAACCCGTGGCAATGGGATGCGTTTGTATTGCTCATTGAATACTTATCTTTACTCCCGAATTACAAATTTTGAGAAGTGGACCTTTATCTCTCCACCACTCACATCGCCATGCGCCGGTGACCCGCCAGGGTCTGACCATCAGGTAAACAGATGCCCGATTGATAAAAAGGCCGGGAAGGGTTGTGCCCTGGTGACATTTTCACGCCCTGCATACCACAACGCCATTCGTGGTACCTGAAGTTTTCTCTCATGGAAAAACTCTGGTGCACGAAACACAATTCCCTGCAGGAACTGATGAAGCCGGATCGGGCAGGAAGAAATCTATTTCATATACAACACGAAACGTAGTGAAGAGGTACCACGTATGACGACGATGATAAAAAATCATATTCCGGTTCAGGTTCCTGCAGGTACCGGGAAAAAAACACGGGCAGCAAAGAAAAAACCTGCCGTGAAAGGATTTTTCGGCCTGCTCCCGGACTGGAAGATTGATACCCAGGCATTCAGGGATGAGCTGCGCGATTAAATCATGCCCTCTTATTTTGCCGATTCATACGCGCTTATTGAGATGCTGAAAGGGAATAAAAATTACCGGTCGTTTCAATCAGAGCGGCTTATTACCACAGAATTCAATATCTGCGAAGCAGGATTTGCCGTCTGCAGGGATTATCCGGAGAATGCGCCAAATGTTCTTAAAACGGTAAGAAAGATGGTCACACTCCAGGAAACCCGGGACGAGGATTATTGTTCAGGTGCCGCCTGGAGGAAGATGGGATCAGATAAAGGAAAGAAATTATCGACAATCGACTGCGTCGGTTATGCTGTTGCCAACCGGTTGAATATTCCCTTCCTGACCGGCGATCGCGAATTTGCCGATATGCAAAATGTACAATTCGTCAAATAAGGAAAAAATTTTTTCAGGTCGCACACAGGTCCTTCCCTGCTGGCCAGGACGGGTAATCCAAAGGGATTTGAGATACCGATCGTTTTGTCCCCGGACCTGTTGAAAATTTTCCGGATTGAGCGATTGGTCTTTGACGGGATTCCCGCATCAGATAACCTGTTCAGGGATTTTGATATCCACAAGATGAGAGGTTCTGAGAATTATTATCGCATCCGTACCGGACAATAATGGATCGGGTATAAGATCACATCAGATACCACGATCATATTCTACCGGGTAAAGAGCCGTGGAGAGATCTACGGGGTTTTTCCATAACTTTGGTTATTCCTCTTTTTCGTTCCTGCCATCAATCCCAAAAAAATCACGTTCTCCAGAACCTCTCGTTATCAGCAGGTATGTCTGGTCAACCAGGAGGTCCGCCAGCCAAACAGGTTTAAACAGGCCGGTTTTCCTGCCTTTAAAATCGATTATTCCCGATTCTGCGCCAAATAACAAGAAATCCGGAAAAATGCACACAAAAACGCCCCATTCAGGCCGGTCAGAAAAGTCCGACCCAAAACAAAATACGCCCATTTTGAGCCCCGATTTCCGTTTTGGGCATTATTGGGTACATGAGAGGTGTGTATGTCCAAAAAGAAGATCTCTCAGTCGATGCTAAAATCACCCATGCCCGGGTCAAAAACAACTTCACAGGGATCAGGGCCCTCCCGGTGCCGGTGGTTACCTTTCGAAATATGAGCGTCACATTCGCTAAGGTGGGGACACCGCGTGCAATCCGAAAAGGTTCTGAGGACCATTGTCTGTGTGCCTGACGCAGTATGGGCGATATTTTATATATTTATTTTGATGATCCTCAATATTTGAAACATGCTGGCGGCCTTGTGTTTTTTTTTGGTTACCGGTTGTTTTCACCCAATGGCAGACCAAAAATCATTAAAAAGGATTGACCCATGTCCTGCAAAAATCACCAGGATAAAAAGACGGAGACACGAACCAGTGAGCACACTTCAGCAAGCCAAATCCGGAAAAAGAGGATACTTTTTATTGGTTAACACAGAGGCGATCAATGACGAGCCCGTGTTTTATAAATATATCACATCCCAGGCAAAAGCATTTGGCGATGGTTACTTTTGAGGGAATCTCTGATTTTCCACGGGCACAGAAGAGTGCACCGGGAGGATAGTCTGCAAACTTGTTCTCCCTGAATGTCGGACACATTGTACAAATACACTTTTCCAGGTTTTCTTCAGTATCATCCACTCTCTGAGTATCATCCTTGGGCGTTTTCATGATAGGTTCACAACACAGGAATATCATAAAATATAGGTTAATATCCTTCCCGGGCATCATCCCCTTCATTCATGCAGTGCTATCGTACAATTCGTAACCGGAATAATGTGAGAATGGCCCGGTCAGGTACCCGTGGAGAACATGGCCTGATCAACGTTAAAGAGCCAGGGCAGGATGTCTCCTTACCGTGCTCTGCTCAATCCCGTAAAGAGTCAATCAGGACTGCATGGCCATCGCACCGGACCTCCACAATCCGGTCATCAGAAATCGGGAAAAACTGCCACGTTTTCCCGGGAGAGAGTACCCGGATCTCTTGGGATATGACAGAGGTTTTTTAGTATCCTACAGGAGATCCGAATGTAACGTCCAGACGACATACGGTATACAGGCACAAAGGAGAAGTACAATTAACTTTTTATCGTTGGGAAGAATCATCAGAATATTCTCTCAGCGTACATACAATGAAAAATACTAAAAGAGGTAACGTATGAAAAAAACAACAAAAACAACAACTCCCCGTCAACAAAAGCCCGGCCCGCATGCGGACACGGCAGACGGGGAAAGCGCCGTGCTCGCGACGATCGCCGCGATGCCGGAACCGGATCGCGTCATAGCTGAGCGGCTCCATGCGATCATCAAAGCCAGTGCGCCAGCCCTCTCACCGAAACTCTGGTACGGGATGCCCGCGTATGCCAGGAACGGCAAGATAGTCTGCTTCTTCCAGAGCATGCAGAAATTCAAGACGAGGTACGCGACCTTCGGCTTCATGCACGAGGCGAACCTCGACGAAGGTAACATGTGGCCGACCGCCTTCGCGCTGAAAAAGGTGACTGCCGCCGAAGAGGCGAAGATCGCCGCGCTCGTGAAGAAAGCGGCAAGCTGAGGACTGAACCGCCACCGGGCACGGGACAGGGAGTCGCCCGGGCATTCTTCAAACCGGTATCTCTCCGTTGTTCTCACCGTCGGAGGTCCGAAAAAGGGGGAGTATTTTTAATGCCGGGTGGCCGGTCCCTGCATTTTCAGATCATGCTCATCGATCCGGGTGGGAAGACCAGGTATTATCCGGGTACCTTCTCCCCCTGCAGGACCGACTGCCCGTCGCACCGGATCTCAACAATCCGGTCGTCGAGGATCTCGAAATACTGCCACATTTTCCAGGGAGAGAGTACCCAGATCTCCCGGGATGCGACAGCGGTCTTCGGTATCCTCCGAATCTGTTGGATGTCTTCCCGGAACATCATCGCTATCTCCTGCGGGTTGCTGACATGCGTACGTATCCGCTTGATCCGGACAAATACCGTACTACCTGGAGTGAGAAGGATGAAATCATAGTGGGATCCTTTCAGGACCGGTTTGTCTACCACCACTCCACGGCGGGACGCGATCTCCTGTGCCCCGCGGATAGCCATGAGGGGCTGCGGTCCTCTTGTCATTCCGGCTCACTCCGGCTTCCCTGGTCCGGGTTAACGTCCTTACGAGTGCATCCGGAGGATTCCCGGATCCTGCACCCTTTCCCTCTGCCACCCAGCTCCCGTTTCACCGGCCGCGTCCGGATGCGGATATTGTAGAAATGGCTCTCGGTAGTATGCACGTTGAGACCTTCCAGTTCCTCGCCATAAGTGTTGACCTCCCGCTTCACAATATCCGGGATGAGCCAGAGGGGGATGTCTCGCTCGATCTTCGTCGGCCGCCGGGGCATCAGGACCACTTCCGTAGTACGGGATGAAGGGTATTCTCCCGTATGGTTGTCATGTCTTTTGGTGAAGTCCCTGCATCAGTTCCGTTTGTCTCAGGGAAGAATAGGAGGCTCTCGTTTCTTTGCGCCTGCTTTGTCGGGATCCGGGAGGATCCCGGTGTATTGATTTCCTGGTGGTTGTTGGTCATGGGTAATCAACGGTGAAATGGTGTCGGTTGTTCGTTTGTCTGGAGTATTTCTTCGAAAACGAGAGCTTACGCTCTCCTTCGTCAATGTCAGGACGCCGGTAGTACGGTGAGTATGGACAATCCCTGGCCGGGTTGTTCGGGTCAGGAATTGTTGGTACGCGACAGGTAACCGGGAAGGTACCCCGCCGGGGACCATCACAGTCACCGTCCCGGAGGCGCTTACCGGCGATCAGGGAAAAAAGTAAAGAGGGAAAAGACCGGAGAATGGTCGCTGGTTAGACGGTACCGCATGCCCATGTGCATCGCCTCGCCGGTTTCCGGTGAGATGGCAGGAACCGGGAATGTCTCCCGGGGGACTGAAGCCAGGAGCCGGTACGATAATGCACTGAATTTTGCTTTCATTGCGTGTGCCGCCTTCTTTGCCCGGTTGAGCAGGTTTCTGAAGAATTCCCGGATCATCGTAATACTCAATCAAGCACCGGTAAGGAGTTAAATAGAGCTGAACCATTCGGTTCGATGAATAGTATGTCTGACGAAATGCTGTACGATTTCTGCCCGGATTGGTGAGGGGGAGCGGGTGTGGGTACAAACGCGGTGCGGGTGCGATTGAACACCGTTTGTACGGGGAGATTTTCCTGGATACGGTGACGGGGACATGTGGTGGCGGCAAAAAAAAATCCTGGTATGCGTGCATTCCTGCAATCACCCCATTCAAAAGGATAACTCTTCCGGAGAGCGTTTCTCTGGGAAAATTGTTAGAGAAGAGGGTTGTATCCCTGAGGCAGTTATCTCAGACCTTTACACGTTCTTTGATTGGTTTTCATGGAACATTCAAGGAACAAACCGCAGGCCGGGATAGATAGTGCCCCGTGAACCGTCCTTTGCAATCGATACCCCGAATATATCCCCGATGGTACTGCTGAACTCTTGTTCAAGAACCTGTTTCGGGAAATCGTTGGTCCGGCGCTGGAACAAACGGACCCATTCACTCCAGAGCCGCATGCACTGGACATCGCAGACGCGGTTCGGCTCGACATGGTGCGCCAGGAATTCATAAAAGACCCTGATTTCAGAGAACTTCTCAAGGCTGATATCACTATTGTCCGATCGGAAGCGCCGGTTAAACCGGTCCAGCATCTCATTGTCTGCGGTGTTCATGAAGACCGGGGAAAGGAAGTCTCCTGCACTCAGGGGTCTGCCGGTGGTCCGGGGGGATCCAGAAGCAATACAGGTTACGGTGCTCTTTGTTGCGGACATGGTGAATGTACCTGGACAGCATAGGAGGACCGGGTTTATAGGGGGTCTCCTGAAAACCAGAATTTGAAACGTTATGGTAAAAAAATACCCAGGAAACGGCTTCGAAGAAGAATCCGTGGTTGTTCCAGGGTATGTTCCCGGCGGTCCTGTACCGGTCAAGAAAACGAGCGGACGGAAAGGAACGCAGGGTGAGTCCAAAATTCATGTTTCACGCAAAAGTATTAGTAGGGAATCGAAGGTATGTGTTGACCATGGATATATTGGGTTCCGCTGCCGGTATCATTCTCGCAATTGTCGTGGCTGTCATTATCTATTTCGTCCTCAGAAAGTTCGTTGCGCTGATTATCAACGCTATCGTGGGGATCATCCTCCTCTTTCTTTTGAACGTGTTTCATGTCATGGGACTCTTTGGAGCTTCCGATCTCCCGATTGACTGGATCACGGTCCTGGTCTCGGCAATCGGCGGTCTGGTCGGAGTGATTATTGTGGTGATCCTGCACCTGGCAGGCGTTGTACTCTAGAACCGTGTTTTAGCTGAGGGCCGGCAGGTACAACATTTTTCCGGGAATTACCGGATAGGTTTTACCCGGGAGAATTTTTGAAGGACGCATAAGGATTGAATGATAGGGCAGATCACCCGATGACGTGGTCATCCTGGTACCTTAGCATCCAGATTCTGCAGATAGTAGCGTTGTGATACGAACCATACGGGAGACGGAACCGGGGGGGAAGTCCGGGATTTGAGTTTATGAGATTTCATGTCATAGGGTTCGTTCATGGGATATATCACACGGTTTTATGATGGGAATACGTACCTTCCGGAATAGTAAGGCATCCGAAAAATTGATCCAGCGCTCCTGAGTTTTTTTCGCCGACCGGATATTTTCCAACTCGGGAATATTTCCTGAGAGAATGGTACCAGAATATACCCTTTTTGGAGTCATTGCAGAGCGTTCCCATCATGCAGCCGTAAGGAACATTTTTTGTTCCTTCCATCCCCCGCAATAAATCGCCCCGTTTCCTCAAAATCCTCACCAGCATCCCCCATTTCCCGGTTATTTCAATTCACAATAAAAGCACTTGTCCCCCCACATCCTATATGAGTATGTCAAAGGGCCCCGCGACAAAAAACAAAAAACAAACAAAAAAAGGAATGAAAAATATGGCAGATTTCGTACAGAATTCTCAGAGCAAAAATGCGGTTCGCACGCTCGCGAACCCTATTGCAGACGTGGCGGCCTTCAACACGATTGTCCAGTCGGTCATTACCGACAACCCGTTTGCCTGTGTATCGTATATGACCGCCGGGACAAACCATGCCCCGGTAGAGAAGACCCGTGAATCCTACTCCGCACGGATCGCGTATGAGGACGCCAATGCAAAGAACGTCGGCACCTGTTCGCACCGGTTCAATACCCTTGCGGGGTTCACCGCCGGCGTACCCGCGTTGCTGGCGGCTGCGGCTGTCAGTACGGCACATGGCGGTACAGCCCTCCATGATGCCGGGACCGATGCATTCACCGCAACCCTCCGGTGCCACGATGCAAACGGTGAACTGTACAACGTGACCTTCAGCCGTGACCGGGTGTCGCTCACCTCCTACTCGGATGAGGCAATCCGGACCGCAGTGGAGACCTGGGCGGACACCGTCCCGGCCCTCGCGTAACGGGACCGGACGAATCGGCCCGGAAGGGAGGAACCCCCCAGGGCCCCTCTTTTTCCGGTTGATTCGTCGTGGTGAGGAGGACCGTTATGGAAACCGAAGTTTTAGGGGTTGTGCTGGGAGCGGTGCTCCCGCTCTATCCCCTGCTGTTTGCCATCTACCAGAAGATCGGCACCTATGATGAGATTGTGGAGGAGTTCAAAAAACTGCGGGCCGAACACGATGCCTACCGGGAGAACTGGCATGGAAACTGAACGCACACCCCGGGCAATTGCAGAGGTAATGGGTATTTTCCGGGGAAAATCCGGCGGGTTTGAGCCGCTCGGTCCCGGGACACCGCTTACGGCGGATGAGGTACGCCGTAACCCGGTCTTCTATATCCTTGACCTGAACAGCGACACCAGCAATGAGAACCTGATCATCGATGTGATCTATGACAACCTCTCGCCCCTGCGGCTGCAGGACCTGCGGCGGGGAACGGACATCCCGCGGGGTGTACGGTTCTGGCCGGACTGGTTCGATATCCCCCCGTACCAGGAGATGCATGACACGGATGGCCGCCCGGTGTATCCCCGGGCGCCCGGTATACATACCGTGCAGGTCCGGACCGGCCGGCGGAAATTTGCGCAGATGGGCCGGGTCCGGGACTTCAGCCCGGGGAATGGCGGGTATACCAGCCCGGTGTTTGAGATCGCGATCGCCGAGGACAGGTATGTTTGAAGATGAGCTGCAGACCCGGTGTGCTATCTGCGGGACCGGGGTCCTTCTCGGGTTCATCGTAGTGCTGGCATATCTTCCCATTCTTTTTCTCATCGTGCCGGTGGCAGTGCTGTTTCTCGGCATCGTTGCTGACCCGGAAGAGACACACGCGGTGTGGTACGGGATGCTCAATATGCTGGGGGTCTTCGACCTCTCCGTACTGACGGACGCTGAGCGGGTGAACTACGCGGAGAAGCGGCATTACTTCTGGTTCGGCGAGGTGGGGATGGCCGCGATGATGGCCGGCACCTTTGCCGTCCCGCTCGGGATCTTCCTTGCGGGCCGGGCGGAGATCACGCTCGCGTTCATCGGGGCTGCGGTACTGTTCCTGCCGCTCTTTGTGTTCCTGCCGAAGGTGGTCCAGCGGGAGATGAGGGTTGATCCTGAGGTCGTGATGGAAGCATTCGGGAAGAACGAGCAGGTAAAAAAAGTGTTCTGGACCTTATTTGCCGCGATGGGCGGGCTGGTGCTCGCACAGGTCGTGGACCCGGAGACCGCACACCAGGTGGTGGAAATAATTACGGGTATTAGATGGTGAAACCTTTCTTTTGTGCATCGGATGCAGAAAGGATCTCTATTCAGATCTTCCTGCTCTTCCTTGCGGTCAGGACAAGATCTTTAATCCCGGGTGGCAGGTGTTCATCCTGCCATCTTCTTTCCCCATCGATTGATCTACCTGCATTTTTCACGGCTTTCAATGCATACCACGCAGCTCCCAGTGAATGGTCAGCCATATGAGCAGTTGCCACAGCCTGCCCGACGGATCGGGCTACTGCAATTGAAGTCGGATGAGCAGACTCCCGTGCCGCAGCGTGCGCAGCCACAGAAGCTCTCATCGCGTCACCGGTTGAAGCATTTCCCTGTGCCCATTCCCGGGCAATCAACAGGGCATTTTTCAGTCGTTCATCGGTTATTTCACCAACGAGGGGGAGAACATGTCCGGCACAGTCGCAAGCCCATCTCATTAACTGGTAATGCTGTTCCTTTTTCAGGGGTCCGCCCCGGTGTTCTGCAACAAATCGTTTGTCCCGCATGTTACTTTCTCCGCACGGTTTCGATACGGTATGCCATTTTTTCCCGGAACCGTGAATTCTCAGATACCCGTTATCTTTCGTCCGTTTTCAGACTATTTTATTTCATACATCCTGTCAATAATCCCTCCTTAATGCTTTGGATATCCTAGTGAAAATATCTGGTCGGGCTGGCCGGATCTTCTCATTATCTCAGGATTTTCCTCGGGCCGTACAAGGCCTAAGAATAATGTTCAAAGGATCGTATTTCGGATCGCAGGATGAATAACGTTCCGGACGTTACGGATCGTGCCCTTATTGCCATTCTCAGCCTGATTTGGTATACGGGGAGAGAGTGTGTCCTGAATGGTGGGTACGGCCGATACCAGGATCCTGTCCTTCAAGGTGAAAGAGCCGGGAAGAAATGAACCGGATTGATCCCTGATGGGAAATTTTCCTCCCTTACCCGGATAGGAGGGGAAACAACCTATTTAAGAGCAAGAATGATGATATTTCTAATGAACAAAAGAACGGTTTCTCAATGCGTCAGGTACACGATACAGCTTCCGGATTCCTGTTGATTGTCGCTGTTGTATGCATCATCATCCTCGTACTGCCGGGCGGAGCCTGCGCAGCTCCTGATAATACCACTCCTGGCGCGGATATCCTGCCCGGCATGTCACCAAATGGTATCAGCGTACCGGCAACGGCTCCCGCCGTTTCTTCGGCCCCCGGGAACGCGACAGGCATAGCACCGAATGTTACCACCCTGCCGTCAACACCGGTTCCGCCGGTCTTCATGGTCCGGGAGAACACGACCGATACCGCCAGCCCTCCCCCGCTTCTTATCTTCGATCCACCGGTAATTTTTGAAAATCTGACGTGTACCATTTACGGGTTTGCCGATCCCGGGTCAGTAAACACGACTATTGAAAGCATTCTCTGGGACTGGGGGGACGGCCAGGCGCCGGAATACCATGGGTTCCCGGGCTCGCATGGATACAGCACTCCAGGTGTCTATCTGTTCTCGATCAGTGCCTTGCAGTCAGACGGACAGAAGGTCACCCAGACCACATCGATTACCGTAGGGCACCCGTTCATCCCTGAAACGGTTCCCGTTACCCCGGCCCCGGGCGAAACCGGTGGACCGTTCATGGTGATACAACCGCCGGTCCTGACCCTCCTTGAACCGGTGATTAACCGGATGAATGTAACGCTGAACGGGAACCTCAACCCGGGATCACCGGGCGTCACCATTGAATCGGTGACCGTCGACTGGAATGACGGGAACATTACCACATCTGCCGAACTTCCGGTAACCCACCAGTACGCCGCTACCGGTATCTTCACCGTGAGTGTTACGGGAAAGCAGTCTGACGGCCAGTCAGCTACCCGGAAGATTATGCTGGAACTGAGAAGAGAGACCCCCGTTCCTCCCGGATCGGACCCGTCGGTTCCCTCCCGGAATGACCTGACGGCATACCTCATTTTCGCCATGGCATTTGGCGGTGCGGTGATCGTGGCCGCCGTCCTGATCACCCGTCGGGGCAGGGAGCCGCCCGTGGCTCCGGATACCCCGAAAGCATTCCCGGCAAGGGCTGGTTCCCTGCGGGAAAACCGGCCTTCACCGGAAGAACTGAAAGCGATATGTTCCGGGACCGGCGTTGTCCCGGATGTCCTTGACTCGGTCATACGGGTCGCCCAGGAAATTGCCCGGGAAGGGCGGGAGGGCCAGGCGATAGGGACGGCCTTTGTTGTCGGGGACACAAAAAACGTCCTGCACTATTCAAAACAGTTTGTCTTAAACCCGTTCCATGGTCACCAGGAGGCCGAGCGGCAGATAACCGATGCCGGGATCCAGGGAACTATCAAGGAGTTTGCCCAGCTGGACGGGGCGTTCCTCATCACGGGTACCGGGGTGGTCGAGGCGGCAGGGCGGTGTATCACGGTGGACCTGAGCCAGGTGGACCTTCCCGGGGGGATGGGTTCACGGCATTTGTCCATTGCCGCCATCACCCGGGTCACCACATCCATCGGGATCGTGGTCTCGCAGAGCGGAGGCCAGATCTCCCTTTTTAAGGATGGGAAGATCGTGTACACCATCAGGTCGTGAATGAGCAGCCCGGTCTTGCCAACAGGGCAGGGGGATGAGTGCAACCTCATCGATGCCGGCCGGTTCATCGGCAACAGAACTATTTTTTTGTTCAAATTCCGACTATGCACCTTTATATGCCTTTACGACGCTAATCAACAACAGGACTGCCGCCGGTGGAGAGCATGCCCTGCCGGGTATACTCTTTTTTCCGGGCGTTACGAACGGGCACGGGGGGAAACTGCATATGCCTGCGTCAGGATTTTTTCCTGACGTTTTCTTATCCGCCCCGATACCGGGGAGCTGATACTCATGAACCGGGATGATGATCATCGCTGACAACCATAACCTCACTGATGTCCTGCTTGGGTGGAGATACGGGAACGCCGCATATTATACTTCCCTGGCAGGGTTATTCCTCATCGGGATCGCAGCAGTTTTTATCCGGCATGATATCTTTCGTGCACGGTGGGCGTTCGTTGCCCTCGTCGTCGCATTATTACCGGCTGCAGCAGAACGGCTGACCGGTATACGCTTTCCCTGGCCGATGAAATTTTTGATCACGCTCGCGCTTATCCTGCATTCGGCAGGAGGGGCGTTCGGGCTCTACTTCTCACTCTATCCGATATATGATAAAATTGCGCACCTTGTGGCTTCTGTTGCAATCGCCTACCTGCTCTTTGTCGTTATCCTGGTCACCGGGGGAATTTTCCGGAAGTATCCGGGGCGTGTCTGGATCTGCTGCGGTATTTTCCTGGGCGTGATGCTGCTGGGGTTATCCTGGGAATATGAGGAATTATTCATCGATTTATCGACCGGGACCACCTATTTTGTCAACCCGGCCGACTCATTTTTTGATATGGTATTCAATATCATCGGATCGGCATATATTGTCCTGATCGTCAATGCCTACCTGAAATCTGAATCGTTTGAACAGCTGTACCAGCGGTTCATACGGTGGCAGTGACCCGGGGAGACAGGTATCCCGTCTCCGCACAGGACAGGTCCGGATGAGTCCCCCTCAGAACCACCCGGGGAGCGGACAAGGGTCATGGTCCGGGCGGTACGGGGCACCTGACCGGACACTCGCCTGATCCACCGGCACTGACGAGGACTGGCATGGATCCGTGGACGAGAGGTACCGATAAAAATGGATGAAAGCACTAAGGGAACTCTCCCCCCTGCGTATTCTCCGCAGGATCGCGGAAATCGTTCTGACTGCTCTCATGCACCGGCAAGGCAACTCATGAGAAGTTTATACACACATGCCGGCGACCCGTCGATCTCATTCCAGGCGGTTTTCCTGAGGATAAGGCTTGCTATGACTGCACCGGCAAGCAGTACCATGCCGATGAGAAGGACTTCGGTATTGGCAATACCCATGAAATTCCGTGAATAGTCCGTAAATATGCCAATTCCTGCCGGGACCGAAGAGACCGGCCAGAATATCGCCGATGACGGGTTGTAGACAAGAGCATCCTCGAAAAGGTGAGCGGCGAACCCGGTCCCGGCAAAGAGAGCGACCGGTAAAAACTTCAGCCTGAACACATACATAAGGGCGATACCGGCCAGGACCGCATAGACTACAAGGGCCCCGAGGGTGTGGAAATCCCGCGAATGTTCAGTCATCCGTGGCAGCAGCTGCCCCGTTATGTAGACAAGGTGATTCTGCAAAAGATCGATGATTCCGTCAATATCCGGGACGCACCCGCTTATCACGATGATCAGGGTGCCCCACCCGGCAAACTCCCGTTGAACAAAAGATGTCAGGACAACTGCAAGAGCGAGGTTGTATATGACATGTTCAGCAAACATCTGGTAAAAAAATCGGTTATTTCACCCTAAATAGGTACCGGTGCTGACAGCATCCACTGCCTGTTTTTACTCCCGTCCTTTCAACCTCCTCCTTCAATAATAACGATTACGTGCGAAAAAGATAGTATTTTACCGGAAAAATCAATACATTTTTCACGCTCGTACCGTAGCCGGGTAACCATCATCGTGTTCATCGAACCTCTGGTCGTAAATTTCCCGCATGATTATCTAAACAACGGCGGGATGGGATCATGGACCATTCCCCGGCCCCGGATCCATCCGGGTCTTCATTTTTTTCCGGATGGTATCCTCCTGTCCTTTCAGGGATAAAATCCCCCGGTCGCCCTGGTCATAATAGTAGAGCAGGAGATGAAAATAGTCCGCCACCAGGTCCTGGAACTCTTTTTTGTACCGTACCTCGACATTACAGTCCCCGACAAAACCCTTAATCGAGATGAATACCTCTTTTTCAAATGAGAAGTAGGGTTTCCTGAGCTGCTCTAGAAACCGGACGGAGCCGAAGTTTTCTAAAAATTTCAGGAAGTCTTCGGTCAGTGGTTCGTCGAGCACGTACTCTTTCATGAGTGAACCGTCAACACAGACTTTAGTCTGGACGGATTTGAGTATCTGCACTCTCTGCCACCTCACGGATCGCCAGTACTGCAGCGCTTAATTCATCGCGGCTCGTGAAATACGAGAAACTTGCCCGGATACACCCGTTCCCGCCATCAATACGTTCATGGACGAGCGGGGCACAGTGGAGGCCGGTCCTCGTGATTACGTTGTAGGCCCGGGCAAGGATGAATCCCGCCTCATGGTTGTCGATGCCGGCGATGTCGAACGATACTACGGGGAGGTCAGGGTTTTCAGTATAGAGGGTGATGCCCCGGATGTTTTTCAGTTCGCGGATGAAATAACGGGTAAGATCCCTATTCTTTTTCTCAATTGCCTCCTGACCGGTCGCGGTAATGAACCGTATTCCGGCGTAAAGCGATGCGATGCCGGGATAGTTGGGTGTTCCTGCCTCGAATCGCACCGGCATCCCGGAGGGATGGGTGAGTGTCCGTGAATCCGTGCCCGTGCCTCCCTGCCGGGTGATCGCGATTGCACCCGGATCAGCGATGAAAAATCCCCCAATCCCGGGGATGCCGAAGAGTGCCTTGTGCCCGGTAAATACGAATGCACCGGCCGGGATATCCGAAAAATCAACCTGAATGTGGCCGGCGGTCTGGGCACCGTCCACGATGAAGAAAATATCATTGGCATGGAGGTATTCCGCGATCGGCCTGATATCCTGCACCGACCCGAGCACGTTACTCCCGTGGGTCATGACAACGAGGCGCGTATCTTCACAGATGGCTTTTTTTATCGCAGCAAGGTTCACGCGGTTATCGGTGAAAGGCACAACGGTGAGGCTAATCATCCCGTCCTGCTCCAGCGCCGTGAGCGGACGGAGCACCGAGTTGTGTTCGAGTCCGGTGGTGATCGCATGGAACGGCATGCCGGTCTTTTTCGCAAATCCGTGAATCAGCAGGTTCAGTGAGTCGGTGGCGTTCTGCGTAAAGACAAAGTTCTCGGGAGGACCGGCATGGAAAAACGCTGCAAGGGCCTCACGTGCAGCCGAAGGATAATCCAAGGATCCATTTCCCGTTGTCCTTCCCGGTTCGTGGAGCGGTTGGCGCAGGCATTCAGCAACTTCTTCCAGCACCTCAGCCGGCTTTGGCCATGTCGTCGCAGCATTGTTGAGGTAAATCAGCTGAGGTTGCGTATCCTGCGGTGAATGCTCCATTGAGATGACTTTTGTTGTGCACCTTCTTTGTTCTTTTGACAACAAAGCAGTCATCGGAGAATAAACCGGGTATCCTTATCTCGCGTATTGATCAATAATACTTTTATCCTATGGTCACCCAACCGGCCCCGTCAGAATTGCAGCAACCTTCGCTTGCTTCAGTCTTTTTCGCGTTTTTCCGGCTTGGACTCACTGCATTTGGGGGACCTGCCATGGTCGCCTACATACGGAAGATGGTGGTCGGGCAAAAGGGCTGGCTTGACAGTGCAGGTTTTGACGACGGTGTCGCACTCTGCCAGGCTATTCCCGGTGCAACGGCCATGCAGGTTACCGCTTATGCAGGTCTTCGTATCCGGGGCGTAACTGGTGCATTTGCGGCATTTGTGGGGTTTGGTCTCCCTGCATTTATCCTGATGATGGTTGTCTCGGCAATCTATGTTTCAACATCGGCACTTCCCCCGGTGATGGCATTATTCCTCGCTTTACAGGCAATCGTCGTAGCGCTGGTTGCGTACGCGACGGTCTCATTCGGGCGGACATCACTCAGACACGGGATTCATGTGCTCATTGCCGGGATCGCGGCGGTACTCTTCTTCGCGGGCGTGAGCCCCATTGTCGTCATTGTCCTTGCGGCCTTGCTCGGTATCACGCTTCTTCCTGCAACCGGTAAAAAACAGGAGACTCCTGTAACAACACTACCGCGCCCGGAAAAATCCTTTCTTATCATGCTTGCCCTGGCAGCAGCCTTTTTTGTACTGCTCTGGTTCCTGCAGGCCAGTCTCTATGACCTTGCCGCTACGATGGCGAGGATCGATCTTTTCGCCTTCGGAGGAGGATTTGCTGCACTCCCGCTGATGTTCCACGAAGTGGTGGTTGTGCATTCGTGGCTGGACAGCACTACGTTCATTAATGGACTGGCACTGGGACAGGTGACCCCGGGTCCGATTGTAATTACCGCAACGTTTGTAGGATACCTCACGTATGGATTCTGGGGCGGGATTGTCGCAACGATAGGGATTTTTACGCCTTCCTTTCTTTTTGTGGTCGGCACGGTACCGTATTATGACCGGCTGCGTGGTTCGCAGCTGTACCAGAAAATGTTCCAGGGTATCCTGTTCTCGTTTGTGGGGCTGCTCCTGAGCGTGACCATCAAACTGGCGCTTGCGGTTCCCTGGTCATGGTTTCCCGGTCTCCTCGCAGCAGGGGCGTTCCTCTCCCTTCTTCTGGGTGCCGGGAGTCTCTGGGTGGTCATTGCCGGGATTGGAATCGCGGTAATTCAATTCATAATTGTGCACTGACCGCATGCTTTTCTCACAATACCCGTCCGTCAGTATATCTCTGCTTTAACGATATGGTTATTGATTCCCGTTTTTATTGGAATGCAAGGTACAGCCATGATCGGTGAGTCTCTTCCCGATATCGAACCCTTGGAAATTGAGGGAAAAAATCCGGTGACCGTGTACTCTGAACTACTGGAGAATTAAAAAGGAAAAAAATTCATACATTCATTACCGGAATGCACGAACAGACCTCCCCCCACGAAAAATCAATACGCCTTGCCGCCGATGCAGCTTCCCGGGCGCATCGCGGACAATACCGGAAAAACGGAAAGACACCGTTTATCGTTCATCCTGAACGGGTTGCAGAGCGGGTGAAATTCTTTGGTGGTGACCATAGAGGCATCATCGCCGCATGGCTTCACGATGTGATAGAAGACTGTGATGAAGGCGACACTATTGTATTCGAAACTCTCCAGCAACTTGAGCTGCCCCGGCACGAGCGTGATGAAATCTATACTATTGTCTTAGCCCTCACGAAGAACGATGCCATAAGCGGAAAATCGGACCGGCTGGCAGATACCCTGGAAAGAATTAACCAGTCTCCTCCCCAGGCAATCCTCGTCAAACTCTGTGACCGGATAGATAACCTGGTCGATGCATGGGACCGTGACGAGAAGTTCTTATCCATCTATCTCCCCCTGACCGATCAGGTGATTGATACGTTATCAGACGGCGCTGTGAACCATGGATATGTCAGGGCGCTGGAGTCGTTGAAGAAGTTACGAAAAACATATTCCCGGTAACCTGGCAACGCAGGCCCGGGCATCCGATCTCGTTGTTTTCCTCATTTTTTTGGTTGTGGTGGTTTCATCAGGACGAATGCGATGAAAAAGCCGATGATCGCGAGGGCGAGCACCCAGGGAAACACCCCAAGGTAGTTCCCGGTCGTCGTCCTGATGAACCCGGCCAGCTGCGGGCCGGCGATCGCTCCCGCACCGAAGGCGAGGAAGACCAGGCCGTAGCACCGCGGGTAATCACCGTGCCCGAAATAGCTTGCCGTGGCAGTCGGTGCGATAGCCAGCCAGCCCCCGGAGCAACCCCAGAGCACGGCAAAGGCAATGATATAAACCGGGACAAAAGGCACCTGCCACATTGCCAGGGAGGCAAGGGCAATCAGTACAAACGACATCATGGCGGTGTACCTGGGGGTGAGCCGGTCGGTGAGAAACCCGAAAACCGGCCTCCCGCCCCCGTTAAAGATTGCAAAGAACCCGACGAGGGTTGTCGCAAGGCCGGTCCCGATGTGTACCAGTTCGGTTCCGACGGGTTGTGCAATGGAAATCGCCATCAGCCCCGCAATACACCCGATGAAGTAACAGATCCAGAGACCGTAGAATGCAGGGGTCTTAACCATTGCTGAACGGCTGCACTCGCAGGTCACACGCCCACCCTCCCGTGGAACAGGGGGGTTCCAGCCGGCAGGTTTCCACCCCGCCGGCGGGAAGGTGAGCAGGAGTGCCAGGGGGACCGTGATAATAATAATCCCGGCGCCGAAGATACGGAAGGTGCCCATGACGCCATATAAGGCAATGAAGTACCCGGCAAGGTTTGCGGTGATGAGTGCCGAGAACCCGACCCCGAGCACGGTCATTCCGACCGCGAGCCCCCTCCGGTCAGGGAACCACCGGGCTGCTGTGGCGACCGTTGCCCCGTATGCAATCCCGATACCCATACCCCCGATCACCCCGTACATGACGCACAGCATTGGCAGGGAGGTGACCGTTGACGCGAGGAGCCAGCCGAGGCCGGTCAGTATACATCCGATGATCGTGACCTTCCGTGGCCCATGGGTCTCGACATATTTTCCGGTCAGGGCCATCGTGATCGCAAAGACCGCGAGGATGACCGAGAATGGCATCAGCACATCATTCGCCGTGACGTTCTGACCGAGACGGGTGGTAAAATAACCGGTGAGCGGATTGACGAACACGCTCCACGCGTAGGTAGTCCCCAGGCAGAGGTTGATAATCAGGCCTGATGCGATGAGCACCCATCTCCCCTTCTCCAGGGTCATCCCTAAAAGTGAAGGTATTTCTCCGGCCGGGCTGTTCAGCATAACGTTGCCTTCCTGACCGGGAAAATGAGGGTTGCCATTTTAGTAACCATGGGTCACTGAAGGAAAAAAGATTTGGAAATGGACCGGGTTTCCTGATCCCGTGAAAAACGGAGTGTGTTCCATTTTCATTCATTTCATGCTGTAAGCCGGTCCATCGGTTACACAATAAATCTGATCGGTACCAATGGCGCAGTTGTATCATCGGAAACAATCGCCGTTCAATACATGAAGAAAAAATAGATGTGGTTTATGGAAAAAAGAACCGTTACCAGGTAACCTTGATGGCATCTTCAAGCTTCATGATCGGACTGATGTGGGCAACGCCAAGACCGCTGAAAGGCCCTACGATCTTGATCAATGCCTCTTCATCCTGAGCCTCGAATATCGCCACCGATGTATGCCTGCCGATAAGAAGGTACCGGTTGAGGAGCTTCACTTCTGAGGGAAACCTGAAGTGTTTCCAGAGCTCGATTACCTTGTGGGTATTTTCTGGTCCGAATTTGAACCAAAGAATGAACAGCATGTCTCATCACCTCATTAACTGACTGCCCCGGCTGCCCTGAATTGCGAGAACGATTTCCCGGGGGGCCACAAAAATTCTTACACTGTTTCAGGACATTGACAGAAACATGAGTACGTGATCTGATATATCTTTCGCACCTGAGGAGGGAAAATTCCTGAGATGATGGATAGCTAATCCCTCCTCAAAACTCTGAAGGTTCACGAAATCCACGCCCATAGCCACTGGCGAGGGTGCGAGAAAGCCCGGTGAGCGTCAGACCTTTACTACCCCCGCCTATAGCAACCGGGGTTTCAATCACGTATTTTTTTCTTTTTATTGTCACCCGGCAAATTACGAAAAAGTGATGATGTTTTCTTCCGTCCATCTCCGTTTATCATTCTATTCACCATCCCTCCATGTCTTTAGTCCTTTTTTTGCTTTATGCTGAAATACAGCAATGACGATAGGGACGTTAAGTACCCTGAATATTATTTCCCGTAACACGCTTTGCATACCTTGGCATTTTTGAATAATCCGGGTAATCCCTTAACCGGTTTATCCCGGACGCATTTTTCACAACCGGTAATCCCGCATGATGTGCAGGCATGCACATGGTTTTTTCCCACGACTGCGTTGCATTGCGGACAGGCAATGGTACATTCCGCACAGAGGGGAAGGTGACAGTCCGGACACACCTGCAGTGCATGCTCTTTACAGAACAGGGTTTCACATGAGCTGCATTCAACAGAATGATCTTTACATACCCATTTTTCACAGACCGGACATTGATCGATATGGACTGCACAAAATGCTCTGCCACATTCTTCACAGACGGCAATCGTTTCAGGCCGGGTGCCCGGACCTTCCGAGGGTATTCCTGATGAGGGATGGCTTGGACAACAGGACAGGGTATCTTCAAGGATTGTCCCCGAGTGTGCAAGAATTTCCCTCGTAAAAATGGTTCCGCAGGCATTGAAGTGAACGGTCCACCGGGGAACAAAAATTACATCGTTTGACATCGGGGTGATCTCATGTAGTTTGGGAATAACGTCAATTCTTCTGACCTGGCCAAAAAGATCATTTTTCTTTTCTATCGGATATGCTACCGTATGCGTATTTTTTGCAACGATATAATCCAACGCCGTTTTTATCGCATTTTTTATCGGGTAAACCTCCTTAAGCCTGCATGCCTGGTAATCCTGCGACATGGCAAGTGAATAATCAGGCAAGGGTTGAGCGTGAATTAATTCCTGTACTACCTTTTTTGCCCTGCTGCTTTCGTCAGGTTCCTGGGGCACTGAAACAATTTTCAGGACTTTGGATAGTCCGTCTGCGACATCCCGCATAACCGGCCGGTTCAGTACAGTACCGTCAAGCATGTCGATAATGATGGCTCCTTCATCCTGGAACGGGTGGATTTTTTTTGATGGATCGCAAAATTGTGCCTCGAAATGATAGGAGAGTCTCAGGTAGGGATAAAAGGTTAATGTTGCGTCATCAACAGAAATTTTGTCCTTATTTTTAAGATCCAAACGCGTTACTTTGAGAAAATCGTGATTAACTGCCAGGGCATTTTCAAGATCAAGAATTTCCCCTGTACCCCTTATCCGGCCGAAGGAAAACCGGACCCATTTTTCAACGATTTCATCATGTCCCCAGGTTTCAATATTATTCTCACCGGCGATCTGTTCTGCTCCTGAAGACAGATCACGAAACGCAACAAAAATACCATGCCATTTTTCATCACGTTCTTCACCAAGCCACCGGAGTTTTTCTGAAAATTGACTGAGCTCCTTAATCCCGACCGGCTGAGTATAATTATTACATTCAATGGCGATTCTGGTAGTATTTTTTTGTGCAACAATATCTATCCCGAATCTCCTGTTGCCCCGTACATTAAACCAGACATTTCTTTCCGTCGTGTATCCCGATCCCCTGAATAAAAGATCAACCTTTTCCTCAAGGTTATTCCCCAGGTTATGAATGCTGGTGGCGATTGATGCATCCGATTCTTTGCTGTCATGTTCAGCTCCAGACCGGGTCTGAACACCGTTCACCGGCTCCAGGAATTGTTCCGGCGGTGAAAATGCAGCAGGCGGAGACAGGGAAATGCCACACCCATGACAAAATTTTGCATCTGCCGATTCAATTTTTTTACCACAATGGGCACAAAAGTTCGGCATACTCTCCCTCAAACAAAGATTGACTTGTTACTCCAGATGAAAAACTTTTTGAAACTTTTCTCCGGGCCGGTTATTCCGGCCGGGATAGATGTCGGGAACTGAACGGGTCGTCGTAAACAGGAGCGGCAGCCATTTTTACACGGCGGCATCGGCCGGTCAAATGGGAGCTGAGAGGCTGGCTGCGAGTCCTCGATCACCCATGCCGGCCGAAAGCGATGGTGATGCTGGTCAGCTGGGAAGGAGAAACGAATGAAACCAGGAGAAGAATAGGAGAGAAAAGGGATGAGCCGTGAATAACATAACCGTTCAGAAGGTGGAGAGCAGGAAAGAGGGTTTTGACCGGTGCTTAATCCCTGGTCCTGTACACTATTTTCCGGAAGAGCACCGGAAATCCCTGGTTGTTTCAGATTTTGCAACGAGGGGTAAGATATTTATGGACTCCCGTTAGTATTCCGGTTCGCTCTGGCAGGAGTGGAATTGAAACCATCATGACTGACAATCCACCGGGAAAGGCCGGAAAAACCTTCGAGGATGCCCGCGGAGCAGCACATACCGCATATCCTTATGGTAATTGCGATAATTATGGTCACACTTTTGGTGTCAAATCGACATGGTTATGTCATGATGAAAAAAATTGCCCTTCCGGCATAAGGAAAATGATGGTTATCCCGGGCCCGGATGAACACCCGTCAACAGGAGCGTAGCATGGAGGAGTATGATATCTGTGTCATCGGCGCAGGTTCGGCCGGTCTTGTTGCCGCTTCAGCGGCAAACCGGTCGGGTGCCAGCCCGGCCGGCACTTTTACTGTCCCGGTAAGGATCTTCCTTGCCGGGAAAGCCGGGATCACGGCACAGCAGGTTGTGAGGATTATTATGGGAGCAGGAGTGTGAGACAAACCAACCGGGTAAAATTTTTTTTCAACCGTACTCACACGATATAAATCCTGAATACCGGGCTCCTGAAAAGAGAGAGCGTGCGGTTGTTACCTTCCCGGGATGCCTGCCTGTGCAGGACGATAATTTATTCCCCATATACGGTTATGTCGCTTCAGGTTTCTGGAAGACGTAATGATTATCCTTTTCTGACCAGTAAAAAGCTACCCTGCTTCCAACCGGAAAATTTTTTGCAACAGGGACTACCTGGCCCGGATCGACCGAGATAAACCTCATACCGGTCGTTCCGCCATCAATAATCATTATTGTTTTACTTTCCCCATCGGTGAGACATATTCACTGATAATACCGTTGCTGACCTTCCCATCCCGATCGTTGCGTGTCTTCTCCGCCATCAATAAAACCAATACTCTCATGCACGAAATAATTTAAAAAAATATGCCCCAGTTACAAAAAATGAAACCACCGGGAATCGGGTGTCCCGGCTGACACACCTGAAAAAGAAGTGGTGAACAGAAATGCTGCGGTCATTCTGCAGTGATCCGACGGAATGGTATTTCCCTCCCTGGATTATCGGGTTGTTTCGAAATATGGTTATTACCGTATGCAATTACCTCTCATCAAAACCCGGGTTTTGTTTTTTTCAGAGAAGATTCCTGCACAGTCAGCAGGCATCAGACCCTTGTAAACTTTCCTCCAACCGGATCGTAAATACCGTTTCCTTCAGAGGTGGTCAATTCTTTTTTGACGGGAACAGGAATACCCCCCATTTCTCAATTTTCTGCATTTTCTGTTTTTTCTGAAAAATATAAATAGTCGGTCACCCCAACATGGTACTACGATGACAGGAAAGAAGAGTGCGAAAGAGGCCGGTTCCCCTGCCGGATCCCTGTGTGGGTGCACGCCGGGTTCCGGCTGCCAGGTGGAAGCGGTACTGAGCGTGGATGACCGGGGGCAGATGGTGCTCCCCAAGGATATCCGGGAAAAAGCCGGTATCCGGACCGGTGACAAGCTCGCCCTGATCAGCTGGGAGCGGGAGGGGAAGATCTGCTGCCTCGCCCTGATGAAGGCAGATTCCCTGAGCGGAATGGTGAAAGGTATCCTCGGCCCGCTGATGAACGAGGGGGAGTGAGGGAGCCCGTTACTATGGACGATTCCCGAACCACCGGACCATGCCCGTGCTCATCGCAGGCGCCGTCCTGCGGCTGCACCTTGCCCCCGTCAGGGACAGAACCGGCCCGGGTCACGGACAGCACTATTACGTTTGCCAACCGGCTCGATCATTTCCTTGCCCGGTGGGGCGTGGACCGGATGGGCCATATCGTTCCTCCCGGCCTGTACCGGCTCGGCAACCCCGGCCCTGACAGCCCGGTCCTTGCCTCCGCGAACTACACCCTGAGCTTCGATGCGCTCCGTTCTGCGCTGAAGGGGACCGACTGTTTCCTTCTCGTTCTCGATACCAAAGGGATCAACGTCTGGTGTGCGGCCGGAAAGGGGACCTTCGGGACAGAAGAACTTGTCCGGCAGATCCGGCTCACGGGGCTCGAGAGTATCGTCCGTCACCGGAAGGTCATCGTCCCCCAGCTCGGGGCCCCCGGAGTCTCCTGGCCGGAGGTGCTCCGGCAGTCCGGTTTCACCGTGGAGTTCGGCCCGGTCCGGGCCCGGGACCTCCCGGAGTACCTGAAGAACCGGAAGGCTGCGCCGGCGATGCGGAGGGTGGAGTTCCCGCTCCGGGACCGGCTCATCCTCGCGCCCATGGAAGTGGTCGCCATTGCCCTGCCCGCAATGGTGGCTGCAGTCGCGCTGTTCCTGCTCGCCGGCCCAGTGAGTGCGCTCGCGGCGATCAGTGCTGTCCTGGCCGGCACCGTGCTCTTTCCCGCGTTCCTGCCGGTCATCCCGACCCGGGACTTCTCCACGAAAGGATTCATCCTCGGCTTCATCGTCGCCCTCCCCTTCGCGTGGCTCTTTTCCGCCGCTCCGGCCCTGCCCGGCTGGGCCGCAGTACTGGCCGCGGTCACGCCGCTCCTCATAATCCCGGCGGTCACCGCGTACCTCGCCCTCAATTTCACCGGTTCGACCACGTTCACCTCCCGGTCCGGAGTAAAAAAGGAAATCTTCCGGTATGTGCCGGTCATGGTTGTCATGGCCGGTACCGGGGTAATCGCCGGTGTCGCCCTTGGTGTAGGCAGACTCATGGGGGTGCTCTGATGCCTGACTCGTACACTGAGAATACGCTCCGGTATTACCCGGAACGCTGCATCAACTGCCGGCGCTGCACCCAGGTCTGCCCCCACGGCGTCTTTGCGGAAGGGCAGGAGCATGCAGAGCTTGCCCGGCCGACAGCCTGCATGGAGTGCGGGGCATGTGCCCTCAACTGCCCGGTCCAGGCGATCGTGGTGCAAAGCGGGGTCGGGTGTGCCTGGGCGATGATTTCTGCAGCGCTGAAGGGAAAGGATATGGACAGCGGTGAATGCGGCTGCGGGGGAGAGACCGGCTCGTGCTGCGGCGGACCAGCGGACAAGACACCCTCCTGCGAAGGAAAGTGAATGGGTTTACCGGCAGCCCGGCACTCGGTGAAAAATAATCACTCCGGATATTTTCGTCCCTCATCCGTCGGCGAATAAATACTCCAGTTCCCGCTGTATTCACCTTCGATCATGCCGCTCTCTTTTAAGATAGTAAGATGGCAGGACAGTTCCGGGCCGGCGAGGCGCATTGACTGCTCGTGATCTTCGCAGGTGTTTTGTTCGTATCGTTCACGCTGACCGGCCACCTGTTTAATGCAATATTGGGATAAAACAATGATACAGGGAATATGCCATGGCAAAATCTGATGAAGCGGTGGCCAGTTACGGGAAAAGGTTCACCTGCTCTGCTGCAGTATTTTCAGCCTTTTCTAAAGATCTTGGCCTGGATCCCAAAATCGCAAAGAAGATCGCATGCGGCTTTGGTGCCGGGATCTCAAAGACCGGCAATATGTGCGGGGCCGTATCCGGGGCAATCCTGGCAATCGGGCTGAAATACGGGAAGACCGAAGCGGAGGACGACGCCGCGACCGAAAAGACGCGGGCCCTTGTCCGGCAGTTCATCCATGAGTTTACGGAGAAGAACGGCTCGGTCAACTGCACGGAACTGCTCGGGTACAACCTCAACATCCCGGAAGAATTTGTAGAGGCACGCGACAACAGACTCTTCGTCACGAAATGCACGGCGCTCGTCCAGGATGCAGTGGATATTCTCGAGAAAATTCTTGCGAACGCGGACTGAAGAGTATGGAAAATAAAAAACACCTCTCCTTCCTCGACCGCTACCTGACGCTCTGGATCTTCCTTGCCATGGCAGCAGGAATTGTAATCGGGTACATCTCGCCCGCTGTACCGGGGATGATTACCAGCCTTTCGGTGGGGACGACTTCAATCCCGATTGCGATTGGCCTGATCCTGATGATGTACCCGCCGCTCGCGAAGGTCCGGTACGAGGAGCTCCGGAATGTCTTCCGTGACAAAAAGGTGCTCGGGCTCTCACTCGTCCAGAACTGGATCGTCGGCCCGGTGCTGATGTTTGCGCTTGCGGTCCTTTTTCTCCGCGACCAGCCACTCCTGATGTACGGCCTCATCCTCGTGGGGCTTGCCCGGTGTATCGCGATGGTTATTGTCTGGAACGATCTCGCGGGCGGTGACTGCGAATACTGCGCCGCGATTGTCGGCCTTAACTCGATCTTCCAGGTATTTTTTTATTCCGTATATGCCTGGTTTTTCATCACCCTCCTCCCGGCAGTGCTCGGGATTGCATCCGGTGCCGCAGTCAGCGTGACCATCGTGGATATCGCCATCAGCGTCTTAATCTATCTCGGCATCCCGTTCCTCGCAGGAATCGCGACGCGGTTCATCCTGCTTTCGGTAAAATCAAGGGAGTGGTATGAGCAGACCTTCATCCCGAAGATCTCCCCGGTCACGCTCATCGCCCTGCTCTTCACCATCATAGTCATGTTCGCGCTCAAGGGTGAGTATATCCTTACTGTACCGTACGACGTCATCCGGGTCGCGATCCCACTGCTCTTCTACTTCCTGCTGATGTTCTTTATCAGTTTCTGGATGGCGTTCCGGCTGGGCGTGAACTACGGGAAAGCGACGAGCCTTTCGTTTACCGCCGCGTCCAACAATTTCGAGCTCGCCATTGCAGTTGCAATCGGTGTCTTTGGCATCAGTTCTGCCGTTGCATTTGCAACCGTCATCGGGCCTCTCGTGGAAGTGCCGGTGATGATCGGGCTGGTCAACGTCGCATTCTGGCTGAAAGGACTGTGGTACAAAGGGCAGGACGTTGCCTGTGGACGTGAAGGGGTGTGACGGAAAGAAAAAAGTCCTTTTCAACTGAAGGTATAACGCCGCCCGGCCCGGCAATACTTATTGTTTGAAATGCTGGGAAATGTAGCGGTATATTTCGTTTATCTTCCTTATTTCACGTGTCTGTGCCCCGGTCCGGACAAAAAATAACGTTTCGTTTCCTGCGTCCAGGAAAAGGGGACGGTCTGATTTTTTTACGTGTACCCGGCACAGTGTCTTACCGTGAATTTCTTTGAAGGTAACTGACAGGAACGTGCTCTGCCGGGTGAAAAAATCATCATCAAAATATTTTCTCACCACGGAATCAGTGATCATCGCCTGGTACCCTTCAATCCCTTCGTCGGCAATGTACCGGTAATCACCTCCGATTCCGATCACAGAATTTTCCGCAAAATTTTTTTGGCTTTCCGGAAGGCCAATGATGAGATCTCCCCCGTTGGTGTTCAGGAAACCGGCAATGGTCCTTGCTATGATAAACCCGGACGCGTCTGCCCCGTACCTGATCTGTTCAGGAGAAAGGCTTTGAGCGTTACCGGGATCGGGTGGATCGAAACTCCATAACGCACGGGACTTGAACTCAATACTCTCTGATTCTCCCTGTTCAAGTAACCGGGAGAATTCATCGTCCTGCTTTACTTCATGCCTGAAAATGATATCGTCATACCAGGTGTCAGGTTGTATGTCCATGAGTTCAGTTGGCCGGGCGGACAGGACATTGTCCCGGATAAAAATCCCAAAAAATGGTAATGCGTTATCTCCCCTGCCCCACCGGTGACCGGCGTGAAGGACCTCGACACGGGGGAGGTGCGTTATGCGTGACCAGCTGAAAATCCCGTGAAGGGAAGCCAGGCCGAAACCGGTGAAATCAAAAATGCGCCTGATTTCATAGTTCCTGATATATGCCACCAGCAATTCTGTTATCCGGTCGTTCTGGTTCCAGATGGTACATGCTGCCGTATCGTCACCCGGCGGGCAATTGCAATACTGGACCGGCTCAAAAGGTTTTAGTAACCCGTATCCTTCCGATACAATGAGAAAATGGTGCAATGAGTGCGCAATACGTTCTTTTCCTTTATCTCCGAGTCCTCCAAAGACACCTCCCAGGTAACGATTCACTGCTGCCAGGTATCGCGCATCGTCGTTACCGGTCCCAAAAAAGTCTTTTCCCTCTTTCAGGTCCTGGTTATTGAAGAGCTCCTCCTCATCTCCTTCGCCGGTGAGGGGAGTATTCCTGAGATGCTGAAAGACTGCTTTACGGCCGTTAACCAGGATCGTCCGGGATTCCTCATCCGTCAGTGAAGAGAAAAACGTTTTGGATTCATGATATTCTTTTACTTTTCCCTCTCGTGTCTGGTTATCGGAATCACGGGTAAGTATCAGGACCGGACTTTTCGGAAGGTAGGGATGCCCAGGAGTGAACATGTATATGGTATGATAAATGTCTCCCCTAATTAATCCTGATTGTTTTTTTACCGTACTCAGGACACCCTTCCGGCATACTGTTTTCCGGTCATCAGATAATCGCCGGATACATCTGCGGCCCACGGGACCTCAAACGCGTAAGTAAGAAAATCCTGTCACACCGGAAGATACCTGTCCTCCATCCATTCCCTGGTCCGGTATGCACAAGATTGATGTCAGAATCAGGGACAATAATCAGCAGGGAGGGTGTAACGTTTGACAACAACGATGAAAAAACTCCTCGAATCGCTCAGAGTTCCGCCGGGTAAAAAAATCGATCTCCGGCACGACTACGACCCCGGCTATATCGATAATTTCATGTCAAAGGAGGATGCGGAGGAACTCACGGCAACCAGTATCCAGCTGCTCGCGCAACAGCAGGACAAGTTGTATGCCCAGAATACCTATGGCCTGCTGATCATCCTCCAGGCCCTGGACGCGGCTGGGAAGGACAGTACCATCAAGCATGTCATGTCCGGGGTGAACCCCCAGGGTGTGCAGGTGACCAGTTTCAAGGTGCCCGGTAGTGAAGAACTCGACCATGATTATCTCTGGCGGAACTTTAGAGCCCTTCCCCGCCGGGGAGACATCGGGATTTTCAACCGCTCCTATTACGAGGAAGTCCTCGTTGTCCGTGTACACCCGGAATACCTGGAACGCCAGCAGCTGCCCCCGTCCCTGAAAGACCGGGATATCTGGAACCGCCGCTTCCGGGAGATCAATAACTTTGAACAATACCTGACAGATAACGGCATTATAGTCCTGAAAATTTTCTTAAACGTTTCAAAAGAGGAGCAGAAGAGACGTTTCCTTAAGCGGGTGGAGGAGCCGGACAAGAACTGGAAGTTTTCCGCAGCGGACATCCAGGAACGGGCCTGCTGGGACGATTACATGACAGCGTACGAGGAGATGTTCAATGCGACGAGCACTCCCTATGCCCCCTGGTACATTATCCCCGCCGATCACAAGTGGTTCACCCGGCTTGCAGTCGTCTCTGCCATCTGCGAAACCCTCGACAATCTTAACCTTAAGTACCCTGAAGCCTCAAAGGAGCAGAAAGAGGCTCTGCTTGCTGCGAAGGCAGAGATGGAACAGGAGACCGAGGATAAGGGTGCAGAAAAGAAGAAGGTAAAGAGGAAGAACGTAAAGAAATCCTGATCCTTTGTAACGTCTGTGCACTTTCCGGGACATAACGATTCTGCCGGCAGGGAAAGTTAAAGACCCGGACGAGATCGCCCGGGTATCATTCCTGCAATACTCTGTACCCCGAAAATAATCCCCATTAACAGCCCTCTTTCTCTTTCTCCCCCATCCTCCCACCGGTAAAAAAAGGAGTTCTGCCAGCCAGAAGGGTCTGTCAGGGTAATTTCCCCGGCGCGTAAATATACCCGTTTTGCCTTAAAACCCTGGAAATCTGTGATTTCAGGAAAAACGATCTATAAACCGGGATTTCTTTGCGACCTGCCCCGATCCCGATCCACCCCTTTTGCCAAAATAAGCCTGAATTGGGGAGATTTAGCCCTGAATATACCCCGAATCCTACCCAAACCCGATACGTATAAACCGGATTCGCAAAACCCGATCATTTTCCCGTTTCTCCCGACTCCCCCCATCTGGAGGACGATTTGTCTCCCCAGAGGAGCCGCATGAGGATATTTCCGGAGGGTTGTTGATCGAAAACGTATAAAATTTAAAAAATTAAAATCAAAAAATTCAATTACTGCCGGATAAGGAATTTTATTGAATACCATGGAAGGAAAACGTGCAGATTTTTTATTGATTGCAGGATTTTGTACACTCCTTATCCTTGCAGTATCGACGGCAGGTTGCACAAATACGAATGCGGGTACACCTCCGGTCACTACTCCGGCTCAGACAGTCCCGACAAGCTTTGTAACGCCTTCAGGACTTCCTTCACCAACCCCCGCCCCGGCCTCTGCATCTGCTGCAACAACAACACCGGCCAAAGTTTCGGCTACCCAATCCCCGGACCCGGTCAGCCTTACGATAAACTCTGCCATAAAACAGACAAAAGTGTATACCATGACACCAAAACCGGGTAAGATCTTCCTGGTTCTCAACATCACGATACAAAACAATGCTGTTGAAAAGGGATTTGACCTTACCGACAGCTCGCTCTCCCTGTCCTACGCCAGGGCCGGTACAAGCCCGGTACCATCACTTACCACCCAGGTACGGGGTGGACTTGAAAATCCCATCATTATGCCGACAAAAATTGAACAGAATGATAAACGGATCGGGCAGGTTGTCTTTAGTGTAGCGGATGATTCCGGCAGGTACACCATAAACCTTCTCGGCAGTGATGGGGCTGTCGTCGCGTCTTCTGCACCAATCGCGGTGTAATTCGCAACAAAACCGATCTCACTTTTTTGGTTTTGAGGGGTATGGCATACGAATGCTGATCGTTTTGCGGGTTACTGTTGTTTTCTCCGGGTCAATTGACTCCGGTATTACCGCACACTTTTCCGTCCAGACATCCGGTAACAAAAGATTCGCCTGCATACTAAATTTTTTCAAAAAATTCAGTGAAGTATGAAGTCGAGGCACAAGCTGGTATTGATGCATTCAGGAAGAACGATACGGTGAAAAAGTGTTCCGTACCGTGTTCGTTGCCATGGCCGGGCTGGTGGTTGCCCGTGTTGAGGACACGGGGACCCCCTGACAGATGGCAGGGATAATCCCGGAGACATTTCATGCATCACTCTCAGGAATTTTGTCCCTTTTTTAAGTAACAAAATCAAATACCCGTAAGGTGAGAACTGCCGGAAACATCCACACCCTCTCCTGAAAAACAGGTCCCCAGCCGAAAAAATATAATCAAAACAAGCGAAAAGGTGACCCCGGAAGAACTACACTCCGGATGGTTACTGGTATCAGGCTCATTGAAATGGTAAAAATTTCCTGACAGTCCCTTTCCGGTAACCTTTTCTTCAACCCACTTTTACCTAAATCCCCTTCGAAAGGTTCCACTGCTGGATCAGTTTGGCACAGCCGATGAACCCGAGGATTACGATGCCAAGGACAAGCACATCAAGGACCGGGGAGTAGACCGCATTACCGTTGATCGAGCCGTTAAACAGGTCGACGAGATAGGTGAGCGGGGAAAGTGAGGTGAGTATCCATTCCCAGTTCCCCAGCTGGCTCAGGGGGATGAAGATACCGCTGACAAATATCAGGGGGAGGCGGATCAGGTTGGAGAGCATCATCACATTGGAGGGATTACTCATCGCCGGTGATGAGAGCAGCGTCCCGAGCGCAGCAAAGGTCAGCGCGCCGAGAGGCAGGGTCACCGCCAGCAGTCCTGCATTGGCCAGGGGCAGGTGGAGGATAAGCGATCCGGCACTCCAGACAATGGTGGTGATAACGACCCCGAAGATTGCACCCGCCAGGATGTCCCCGAGAATGATGCTTTCCAGCGTAACCGGGAGGGACAGGAGGCGCTCGTAGGTTTTTTCCCGTTTTTCCCATGGCGTGATAAGCGGCCCGGTCGATGAAGCGGAGAAAAACAGCATCATCCCAAGAAATGCCGGGTAAAACATCACGAGATCAAGGTTCCTCCCGATAAAAAACGTCAGGAACATGATAAAGGGGAAGAGGAGCCCGAAGATCACGACCGCCCCCTTGTAATAGTAAATCCGCATATTCTTCTCGGTGACCAGAAGGACGCTCCGGGCAAATATCCTGAGATCCATCATGCACCTGTCGTCAGCTGGACAAATGCCTCTTCCAGCGTCGGGTTCGATGTCGCAATGGAGAGGATTTTTAAGTGTTCCCGTTCTGCGAGAGCGGCACAGTATTTTACCGCCCTGTCCGGATCTTCCGTATACAGTCTCCACTTATCCCCGTGGGTTTCCACCCGGGAGATCCCGTCACCGGCAAACCATTCTTTTTTTACGGGTTGTTCGAACGCGATTTCGAGATAGTTTGCCGTATCAAAGGTCTTCTTGAGTTTTTCCGGGCTGTCCGTCGCGATGATCTTCCCTTTGTTGATGACGCTGATGATGGTGCAGAGCTCATTTGCCTCCTCGATATTATGCGTCGTAAGAAAGACCGTGCTGCCTTCGTCATTCATCCTCCGGATCGTATCGATGACCAGCCGGCGGCTGAATACATCCAGCCCCCCGGTGGGTTCATCAAGAAACAATACCGGTGGCGAGGGGACGATGGCACACGCGATGCTGATCCGCTGCCGCATCCCCTTTGAGAAGGTACGGACGATGTCATTTCTCCGTTCGGTGAGGCCCAGGTACGAGAGGATCTCATCGGCCCGCTTTTTCCGGGAAAAACCGTCCATGCCATAGAATTTTGCCGTCCAGAGAATGTTCTGTTCGGCAGTCAGATCGCTGTAGACCGTGCCATTCTCGGGTATGATACCCATCTTCATCTTGGCTTCGAGCGGGTTTTTGTGAATATCGATCCCGCAGATGCGGGCAGAACCGGCATCCGGTGTCAGCACACCGGTCATCATCCGGATGGTGGTGGTTTTTCCGGCACCGTTCGGGCCAAGAAACCCGAAGATCTCCCCTTCTTTCACGGCAATACTGACCTTATCGACCGCCCTGACGGGTCCGAAGGATTTACTGAGATTATCCGCTTCGATAATTTCCATAAGGTGATGTTCCGGTAACGGTTCTTAAAAGAAAGATGGGGTTAGTCGGTTATGAAGGTGACTGCCCGCATAACTGTCCTGATTCAGGGTTAAACGCCCGGTTCTTCTTCTTAGAGCGAGTCTCCTGCACCACTGTGCTGCTTTACCGAGCTTTACCGGAGTTCATGGAATTTCCTGCAGCACACCTCAGGCGGAACGCCGCCATTTCCGCATCAATATCCTTATCTCATCTCTCACCAGATTCCCCTCCAAAGAAGGGATTACGCATGAAGGTAATCGGAGTGAATGCAAGCCCTAAGGGCAAGGATAGTAATACGCTCAAACTGGTACAGGCGGTCCTGGCAGGTGCACAGGACGAAGGAGCAGAAACGGAACTGGTGGATCTCTATACCCTCCGCATTGAGTACTGCACTGCCTGTGGCACCTGCTATGCGAAAGGAGAATGCACCCTGCTCGATGACTTCACGGACCTCTTTGACCGGATGATGAATGCCGACGGTATCGTGCTCGGCGCCCCCAACTATATCGATTCTGTGCCGGCCCCGATGAAGGCGCTTTTCGACCGTATGGCTGATGCCATTCACTGCCAGATGCTGACGGGGAAGTATGGCTGTTCTGTATGTACGGCGGGGGGAAGCGGCGAGCATGAAGTTATGGGATACATGAATAAAGTGCTCACCACGCTCGGTGTGA
>Ga0209777_10000563_pt1 | contig 60038 bp, 52 predicted proteins | sample FrelakmetHBP12HB_FD_187147 | JGI IMG/M metagenome (GOLD analysis project Ga0209777, IMG submission 187147) | Freshwater lake sediment microbial communities from the University of Notre Dame, USA, for methane emissions studies -HBP12 HB (SPAdes)... | ecosystem: Environmental > Aquatic >...
GGCGTCGCCCGCCGCCACCAGCGAGCGGTAGCCGATGAGGCCGGCGCACAGGAGGGGCGCCGCGGCGGCGTCATCGTAGCCGGCGGGGAGGGGGAAGCAGAAGCGTTCGTCGGCCACGGTGTACTCCGCGTAGCCGCCAGGGAGGTGGTAGCCGGTGAACCGGGCGTGTGCGCAGAGGTTCTCGCGGCCGCTGCGGCAGTAGCGGCACTCCCCGCAGGTCCAGCCGAGCCACGGCACACCGACGCGGTCGCCAGGGAGGTGGCGCGACGCGCCGGGGCCCGCCTCGACGACGGTGCCCACGATCTCATGGCCGAGGACAAGGGGCAGCGCTACGTCGGGGAGCTCGCCGTCGGCTACGTGCAGGTCGGTCCGGCACACGCCGCAGGCGCGGACGCGCACGAGGACCTGCTGCCGGCCGGGACGGGGCCGCGGCAGGTCGGCGGCCCGCAGCGGGCGCCCGGGGGCGTCAAGAACCATGGCGTGCATCACCGTCCAAAGTAGCGCCTGCGGGCGCGGGCGGCAGCAGCGCGGCGTGTCGCGGGGCGGGCCGCTAGATTGGCCCGGCGGAGGGAGGGGGCCCGATGGAGGTGCAGGTGTTCGGGGTCCGGAAGAGCGCCGCGACCCGGGCCGCGCTGCGGTTCTTCGCCGAGCGGCGCGTCAAGACCCACTTCGTGGATCTGCATGAGCGCGCCGCGTCGCCGGGCGAACTGCGGCGCTTCGCGCAGCGGTTCGGCGTGGAGGCCCTGCTGGACCGTGCGTCGCGGCGGTTCGCGGACCTCGCTCTGGCTCACGCGCGGCTCTCCGACGAGCGGTGGATCGAGAAGCTGGCCGCGGAGCCGCTCCTCCTGCGGCTGCCGTTGGTGCGGTGGCAGCAGCGCGTGACGGTGGGCGCCGCCGAGGAGGAGTGGAAGGAGTGGACGGAAGCGGAGCGTTCGGCCAAGCGGCCGCGGCCCTGCTCCGGGCCATCCTGATGCACAGCCACATCCCGAAGGCGACCGAGCCGGCGAGGGCCGCGAACGCCGCCAGGCGCCCCCATCCCGCGAGCACCGTGTCCCGCCGCAGCATCCCGACGCTCGAGAGGAGGTAGTTCCAATCGTGCTCCGGGTCCCTCGAGAAGGGGCTCACGAGGGGTAGCTCCTGTGCGCGCGCGTCGGCCACGACCGACCCTCGGCCAGCCACGCGGCGGCGTCCCGCCAACGTTCCGAATGCCAGGCCCGTAATCCCATCAGCCCCCCTCGCACGCCGCGGCCCCCCGGTTGCGGCCCGGCACGAAAATCGCTATCTCGACCGGGTCGGCCTCAGGTCGCAGCCCCTAACGGAGATGAATCTATGGTTCCGGTGAAGCGCACCGCGCTCTGGCTCGTGGCTCTCGGGTTCTTCGCGGCGGCACCCGCCCTCGCGCAGCAGCCCGCCTCCGGCGAGTACCCCGGCCTCGAGACCGGGAAGATGTGGACCTTCGACGTGCCGCCGCTCGAGTACTGGGCCCGGCGCTACAACTTCCGGCCCTCCCAGGAGTGGCTCGATCACGCGCGCCTCTCGGCCGCCCGGCTCCCCGGGTGCACCGCGTCCTTCGTCTCCGCCGACGGCCTCGTGATGACCAACCACCACTGCGCCCGCGGCTGCGTCGACGCCGTGGCGCGCCAGGGTGAGGACCTCCTCGGCAACGGCTTCTACGCCCATACGCGCGCCGAGGAGCGCGCCTGCCCGGGCAATTACGTCGACCAACTCCTCGAGATCAGTGACGTCACGCAGCAGGTGGCGGGCGCCATTCCGGCCGGGACGCCGGCGCAGCGCGCGGCCGATCTGCGCAACGACGCCATCCGCGGCATCGAGCGCACCTGCCGCGGCACCGCGACCGACCTGAACTGCCAGGTGGTCGCGATGTACGCGGGCGGCCAGTACAAACTCTATAAGTTCCACCGCTACACCGACGTGCGCCTGGTGATGGCGGTCGAGGCCAGCACCGCGTTCTTCGGCGGGGACCCGGACAACTTCACGTACCCGCGCTACGACGTGGACATGTCGTTCCTCCGCGTCTACGTGAACGGCCAGCCGGCGCATATGGAGCACTACTACCGCTGGAGCGCCAACGGCTCCCGCGACGGTGACCTGGTCTTCGTGGTCGGGAACCCCGGCTCCACCGGTCGGCTCCGCACCATGGCGCAGCTCGAGTACACCCGTGACACGCAGTATCCGGCGTCCATCGACCAGCTGACGCGGCAGATCGCCGTCTACCACCAGCTCTCCGACCTCAGCCCTGAGCGCGCGGCGGCCAACCGCAACCAGATCTTCGGCCTCGAGAACTCGCTGAAGGCGATCACCGGCTACCAGTCGGGTCTCCTCGACCGGCAGCTGATGGACCACAAGCGGCAGTGGGAGACGGACTTCCGCGCCCGCGTGAACGCCAACGTCGACCTCAAGCGGCAGTACGGAGCAGCGTGGGACAACATCGCCCGCATCCGGCGTGAGATGGCCGGTCTCGACGCGCACCGCCGCTACTACGCGTTCGGCGCCTTCGGCACCAGCCTCCTCAATTACGCCGGCACAATCGTCCGCTACGCGGCGGAGATGGCGAAGCCCGACAGCGCGCGGCTGATGCCCTTCCGCGACGCGATGCGGCAGCGGATGGAGGGGCGGCTGTACGGCAACACCCCGATCGACACCACCCAGGAGATCCGCCTCCTCACGGCGTACTTCACCGCGATGGAGCGAGAGTTGCCGGCCACCGACCCGGTGCGCCGCCAGGCGCTCGGGACGCGCACGCCGGAGGACGCGGCGCGCGCAATGGTGCAGGCGTCGCAGATCCTCACCGGCGACCAGCGCCGCGTGTTGGTGCAGGGCGGCGCGGCCGCGGTGGCGGCCTCCACCGATCCGTTCATCGCGCTGGCGAAGGTGATCGACCCGCTCGAGCGGCCGATCGCCACGCACTGGACCGAGCTGATGAACGAGGAGACGTCGAACAACGAACTGGTGGCCCGGGCGCTGCTCGCCGTCTTCGGCAATACCGTGTCGCCGGACGCAACCTTCAGCCTGCGCATCCAGGACGGCGAGGTGCGGGGGTATCCGTACAACGGCACCATCGCCCAGCCGTACACGACCTTCTACGGGATGTTCGACCGCTCGATCGGGATGGGCGGCCGGGAGCCGTTCGCCCTCACGCCCAAGTGGCTGGCGGCGCGCGACCGGCTCGACCTCTCGACGCCCCTCGACGCGGTCTCGACGAACGACATCATCGGCGGCAACTCCGGCAGCCCGGTCATCAACCGGGACGCCGAGGTCGTCGGTCTCGTCTTCGACGGGAATATCGAGAGCCTGCCGGGGAACTTCCTCTACACGGAGCGGCTCAACCGCTCGGTGTGGGTGGATTCGCGCGCCATCATCGAGGCCCTGCGGCGCGTGTACGACGCGGGCGCGCTCGCGAACGAGATGACGCGGGGTAACTAGCCGCGGGGTTCCTCCCCGGCGCCTCACGGCCCGGCTCCCGATCCCGGGGGCCGGGCCGTGCTGTATCTGGCGTCACGTTCCCCGGGCTGCGGGTCGGGCGACCCGGCAGGCCCGGCGGGGCGCTTCCTGTTGCGCGTCCAGAGGTGTGAGGCGAGACTCTCATTCGGTGTGCCGCGCCACCTCGACCGAGGACCGCCCGATGATCCCTCGCGCCCTCCTGAGCGCCCTGTGTGCCGCCGCCTTCGTCGCACCCCTGGTGGCGCAGACGCCCCGGACGGTGACGGTGGGCCGGCCGGCGAGCGACTCCCTGACGTCCCGCGACCCGGTGCGCCGGACCGTCCGCGCGCCGTATCACGTGTGGCAGCTCGAGGGACGGCGCGGCGACCGGCTGACGGTGGACCTCGTCTCGTCGGATTTCGACGCGTACCTCATCGTGCGGGACCCCGACGGCTTCACGCTCGGCTCCGACGACGACTCGGGGGGGGAGCTCAACGCGCGGCTCCACCTGATCCTGGCGCGCGACGGGACCTACCGGATCATCGCGACGTCCGTGGCGGATTCAGCGCGCGGCCGCTACACCCTCTCGGTGAGCGGCTGGGAGACGCCCGCGGCCGCAGCGCCCGGCCAGAGCGCGGCCATCGTGCCCGGCGAGACGCGGGCCGGGGTGCTTGAGCCCGGCGACGAGCTGAGTGCGGACGGGCCCTACCAGGACCGCTGGACCTTCGATGCCGGTCAGGGGGCGCGCCTGCGCGTCGAGCTGCGCTCGGAGGACGTGGACGCGTACCTGACGGTCCTGGGACCCGACGGCGCGCTCATCGGCTCCGACGACGACGGCCTCGGCGAACGCAACAGCCTCGTGTCGTTCCGGGCCCCCGCCGCAGGGCGCTACACGATCCTCGCCTCGAGCTTCGGCGACGAGCTGCGCGCCGGCGTGTACCGTCTCACACTCCTCGAGGAGGAGGGGGTGTTCCCCGATGCCGGGGCGCCCGCGACCATCGCTGCGGGCGAGACGAAGATGGGTCGGCTCGAGACGGGGGACGCCACCGGCGCGCGGGGGCTCGAGGACCATTGGGCTTTCCAGGGTCGGGCCGGCGACGTGGTGCGCCTCGACGCCGTCTCCGCCGACTTCGACGCCTACCTGGTCCTTGCCTTCGGGGCGATGCCCGTGGACTCCAACGACGACGGCGGCGGCGGGCAGAACGCACGCATCCTGACGGCGCTCCCCGCCACGGGCACCTACACTGCGACGGTCTCCGGCTTCTCGGAGGGACGGTCGGGCGGGCGGTACACGCTGTCGCTCGCCACCGCGGCGGCGCCCGCGGCGGCGGGGCGGGTCGCCCGCATCGCCATCGGCCAGCGGCTCGTCGGCCGGCTGGAGCGCGGCGACCAGCCGCGGCCGGACGGCGGGTACCAGGACGTGTGGGAGTTCGACGGCCGAGGCGGCCAGGACGTGACGATCGAGCTGCGTTCCCCCGTTTTCGATACCTACCTGGAGCTCCACGACCCGCGCGGGGCCACCGTCGCCGAGAACGACGACGGATTCGGCGAGGGCACCGACTCCTTCATCGCCGCGCACCTTTCCCGCGACGGGCGCTATCGGATGGTTGTGCGGGGATACGGGGAGTCGGAGGCGACGGGACTCTACGAGATGGCGCTCGCCGCCGCGGCGCCGCCGGCGGCGCCCGGGCGCGTGGTCGAGGTGCGCCTCGGCGAGACGGCGACCGGCCGCCTGGAGGCCGGGGACAGCACGCTCGGGGACAGCAGTTACGCCGACGTCTTCCTCTTCCGTCCGGCCGCGGCGGGGCGCGTCGTGATCCAGCTCCGCTCGACGGACTTCGACGCCTACCTACTCCTCCAGGACGCCGACGGCCGCACGCTCGCCTCGGACGACGACGGTGGCTCCGGGACCGACTCCCAGCTGACGTACGAGGTCGAGGCGGGACGGACATACCGGATCGTGGCCAACAGCTACGGCGACGAGCGGAGCACCGGCCTGTACCGGCTCACGGTGCAGCCCGGCTCATGACGCCCCGTCGGCGACATGCGATCGACGGGTCGGCCCGGGCCGGCCATGCTCCACCTCGCACGCCGTCACGCCCCGCCGCCGTCCGGCCCGGCTACGGCGCCGCTACCGACCGCGCCCTCGCCCTGTGGGTCGCCCTGGCTCGTTGCGCCGCGTCGGTGCACCGCGTGTCGGCGCGCGACATCCAGCGCTACGGGCTCACCCAGCCGCAGTTCGCCGTGCTGGAGGTGCTCTACCACAAGGGCCCGATGCCCCTGTGCACGATCGGCGAGAAGCTGCTCGTCACCAGCGGGAACATCACCTACGTGGCCGACCAACTCGAGAAGGCGCGCTACCTGCGGCGCGAGCGGAGCGCCGAGGACCGTCGCGTGGTCCGCGCCCGGCTGACGCCGAAGGGCGCGAAACTCCTGGCGCGGATCTTCCCGGAGCACGCGGGCGCCATCGCCGGTGCGGCCGCGCGCCTCACCCCCCGCGAGCAGACCGCCCTCGCGCGGCTCCTCAAGAAGTGGGGGCGCGCGGTCCAGGCGGCCGACGTCTAGCGCCGGTCCATCGGTGCGGCCGGCCCGTCCAGGCTCGCGCCGGGCATGTGCGGCCGGGCCGTGACCCCCTTCCACGCCATCCACGCCGCCATCGCCAGCATCACCACCCCCGCGCCGCGCAGCAGGCGCTGCCGCGCCGGCAGCCGAAGCCGCTCGAACACGAGCGACACGCTCCCGAGGAGCGGCACCGTGCCGAGCCCGAAGGCCAGCATCAGCAGCGCGCCGTGGGTCGGCGAGCCGCTGCCGGCGGCGAGCGCGTACATCGGATAGAGCAGGCCGCACGGCAGGAGCCCCATCGGAAGCCCGAGCAGCAGCCAGGCCCACGGACCACCGCGGCGGCGCAGCGCGGCGATGAGCCGCACCGCGGCGCCGGCGCCCGGCTCGAGCCAGCGGCGCGGGACCGCGCCGATGAACGCGAGGCCGAAGAGGAGCAGCAGCAGGGCCGCCACGAGGAACCGGAGGCGGTGCAGGCCGAGCGCAGCCCCGCCCAGGTCGAGGCCGTGACCCACGAGCCCCGCGACCGCGCCCAGCGCCGCGTAGCCGGCGAGCCGGCCGACGTGGAACAGCCAGCCGCGCGGGCCGCCCGCCGCCGCCACGAGGACGAAGCCACCGCACATCCCGCCGCAGTGCACGCCGCCGAGCAGGCCGGCCGCGAACGCGAGCGCGAGGTCCGTCAAGAGTCTTGCTCCAGCCGCATCGCGTTCGTAAAATAGCGCATCCACTCCCGGGAGTCCCGCCTTGGCCGATCCCTTCTTGAGTTCTGATGAGTACGACGAGCGTGCTCACCAGCTGTACAACGAAGGGCACTACGACGAGGCGATCGACCTGTTGCGCAAAGGGCTGCAGCTCTACCCCGACTCCGTCGAGCTCGAGGTGGGGATGGGCTATGCCCGCCTGGCACGCGAGGAGTACGCCTGGGCGCGTCGCGCCTTCGAGGCGGCGCTGGTGGAGGACCCCGAGCACGAGGAAGCCCTCGCCGGACTCGGCGAGGTCCTCCTGAAGGTCGGCGAGCGCCAGGCCGCGCTCGGCTGCTTCGACCGCGTGCTGTCGCTCGGCTTCGAGGAGGACCTCGACTTGGTCCTCCAGATGGGCCGGGCGCTGTTCCGCGAAGGGCTGCTCGAACCGGCGCGCCGCTACTTCGAGTTGGCGGTGCGCGCGCACGACGAGAGCGCCGAAGCCGCCGCGTGCGTCGGTTACGCCGCGCACCGGCTGGCGCAGGAGGCGGACGCGCTGCACTGGCTCCGCCGCGCCCTCGAGATCGAGCCGCAGCACGCGGAAGCCCGCATCTATCTCGCCAATCTCCTGTACGACCGCGGCGACTACGAGCACGCGCTCGGCGAGTTCGAGGCCACCGACCCCGACGACCATTGGGACGAGCTCGGCATCTGGCGCGTCCTCGAACTGAAGAAGTCCGTCTACCGCCTCCCCGACGACGACCCCGAGCTGCGGCCGTGGCTGGTGCGCCTCGCCGACCTGGCGGGCGAGGAGGACCCGACCGAGATGCTCCTCGCCGAGCTGGAGGCGACGGGGCCCGACGGCACCGGTCCGCGTGATCCCGCCCAGCTGGAGCTCTTTAGCACGCTCCTCACCGAACTGCAGGAGATGCACAAGCGCAGCCGGGGCGGCGAGGTGCACCGGATCGCCACCCGGGAGGGCGTCCACTACATCGGCACCTGGGACGAAATCGTCTTGGGGATGCGCGACCGCGACGCGGCGTACGCGGGCCGCACCGTCGGAGAGTTCCTGACGGGCGCGGCCGCGCGCGGGACCGCGCTCACCGGCGTCGCGATCCCCGCCACCGATGCCGAGAGTTTCCTCCGCGGCTGCGCCGAGGCCGGACTCCTGCGCATCGTGCGATGAGCCGCGCGGGCCCCCCCGCCATCCGTTAGCTTTCGGCGTGCTCGACGCCATTCTGAAGCCACGGTCCATCGCCGTCGTGGGCGCCTCGCGGCGGCCCGCGAGCATCGGCTACCAGGTCCTCGACAACCTGCTGCGCGGCGGCTTCCAGGGCCCGGTCTTCCCGGTGAACCCGAACGCCGCGTCGGTCCACTCCCTGAAGGCGTATCCGACCGTCGCGGCCATCCCGGATCCGGTGGACCTGGCCGTGATCGCGGTGCCCAAGGACGGCGTGCTGGCGGCCGCGGAGGAGTGCGGCCGGGCGGGCGTGAAGGGGCTGGTGGTGATATCCGCCGGCTTCGCCGAGGTCGGTGGCGAGGGAGTGGCGAGGGAGCGCGCGCTCGTCGAGACGGTGCACCGGTACGGCATGCGGATGGTCGGTCCCAACTGCATGGGGGTGCTCAACACCGGTCCCGCCGTGGCGATGAACGCCACCTTCGGCTCCGCGGTCCCGCCGCACGGCGCCGTCGCGATCATCAGCCAGTCGGGCGCGATCGGCCTCAGCATCCTCGACCTGGCGGGCGAGATCGGCATCGGGGTCTCCCAGTTCGTCTCCACCGGCAACAAGCCCGACGTCTCGGGGAACGACCTCCTCGAGTACTGGGAGCACGACCCGGAGGTCCGGGTCATCCTGATGTACCTCGAGAGCTTCGGGAACCCGCGCAAGTTCTTCCGCCTCGCGCGGCGCATCGGCCGCACCAAACCGATCTTCGTGGTGAAGGCGGGGCGCACCGCGGCCGGGGCGCTCGCGGCCTCCTCGCACACGGCTGCCCTCTCCGGTGCCGATCTCGCGGTGGACGTCCTCCTCCAGCAGTGCGGCGTGATCCGCGCCCAGACGGTGGAGGAACTCTTCGACTACGCGATGGCGTTCCCGCGGCTGCCGGTGCCGCGCGGCGGCCGCGTCGCCATCGTCAGCAATGCGGGCGGGCCGGCCATCATCCTCGCCGACGCGTGTGAGTCGTCGGGGCTCACCGTCGGCGAGCTGGCGCCGGAGACGCAGCGGGCGATCCGCGAGCGCGTCCCCGACGAGGCCGCGGTGCGCAACCCCGTGGACCTCATCGCGTCGGCCACGGCGGCGTCCTATCGCGACGTCCTCTCCATCGTCCTGCGGGACCCGGGGATCGACGCGGTCATCGCGTCCTTCATCCCGCCCCTCGGCATCCAGGCGAAGGACGTGGCCGACGCCATCGTCGAGGCCGCCGCCACTCGGGCCGACATCCCGCTCGTGGCGGTCCTGATGGGCCGCGCCGGGGTCTCGGCGGGGATGCGCACGCTGATGGATGCGGGCATCCCGGGCTACATGTTCCCGGAGTCGGCGGCGCGAGCGCTGGCGGCGCTCAACCGCTATCGCGCCTGGCGGGAGCGGCCGGAAGGCACGGAGCAGACCTTCCCCGCCGACCGCGAGCGGGTCGCCGCCATCGTGGCTGCGGCGCGCGGCGAGGGCCGCGCCAAGCTGACCGAAGCGGAGTCGCTCGCCGTGCTCGACGCGTACGGCATTCCCACGGCGCCGTGGCGCCCGGTGCGCTCCGCCGAGGAGGCGATGCTGGCGGCGGCGGCGGTGGGCTACCCGGTGGTGCTCAAGGTCATGAGCGACCAGGTGGTCCATAAGAGCGACGTGGGCGGGGTCGTCCTCGACCTCAAGACGGTGGATGAGGTGCGGGCGGGCTACGCCCGGCTGGTGCGGCGGGTGCGGGAGCGCACCGGCATCGCGGTGCGGGAGGTCCTGGTGCAGCGGATGCTCCAGGGCGGCCGCGAGACGATCGTGGGGATGAGCCGCGACCCCCGGGTCGGGCCGCTGCTGATGTTCGGGCTCGGCGGCATCTTCGTGGAGGCGATGCAGGACGTCGCCTTCCGGGTCCACCCCCTCACCGACCGCGACGCCCGGGAGATGGTCCGCGGGATCCGCGGCTTCGGAATCCTCGAGGGGATGCGCGGCGAGACATCGGCGTATCTCGTGGGGCTGGAAGAGGTGTTGCAGCGCGTCAGCCAACTCGCCGGGGACCACGACGCCATCCAGGAGTTCGACGTGAACCCCCTCGTCGCTTTCCCGGACCGGGTGGCGGCGCTGGACGCCCGCTTCAGGATCGTGTTGTGAGGCCCGCGGGACGCGGGATCAGAACATCGACATCGCGAGGAAGGAGCGCAGGTTGTCGTTGGTGACCCGCAGCCGCGCGGAGAGGAGCCGGACCACGGCCCAGAGCACCTTGTACGCGATGTCGCGGTTGAAGTCCATCAGCAGCTCGAAGTCCGAGCGGGTGATGGTCAGCAGGATGCTGTCGGCGTTGGCGATGGCGTCGGTGGAGCGCTCGGAGCGGTCGAAGATCGCCATCTCCCCGAAGCACGAGCCCTTCTTCAGCACGGCGAGTGCCTCCTCGCCGCTCCCGGGGATGTTGCGGCTGATGCGCACCTCGCCGTCGGCGATGATGTACAGCCGGTTCCCGGGCTCGCCCTCCTTGAACACCGTCTCCGCACCCTGGAACTTCTGCTCCTTGCAGACCTCCAGGACGCGCGTCAACTCGCCCTCGTCGAGGTCGGCGAAGATCGCAGCCTGCTTCAGGAGCGCGATGTCCATATGACGCCCGAAGCTATGGTCCGCGAAGGGGAGCGGCAAGGCCGCGCGGGGCGCGTCTGGACGGTGGCGAACGTGCTGTCCGCGTCGCGCATCCCGCTGGCGGTGGCCTTCGCCACGCTGGCGGATGCGCGCATCCGGCTCGCCGTCCTCGCCGCCGCGGCCGCCACCGATCTGCTCGACGGGTGGACGGCGCGCCGCTTCGGGGCCTCGAGCCTCGGCGCCAAGGTGGACCCCGTCGCCGACAAGATCTTCTCCCTCACCGCGTTCGGGGTCCTCGTGCTCTCGGGCGCGCTCACGCCGCTGGAGGTCCTCGGCATCCTCCTCCGAGACATCCTCACGCCGTTCGGCTACCTTGCGAGCGTGGTGGCGCGGCGGCCGTTCACCACCCCGGCGCGCGCGGGCGGCAAAGCGGTCACCGTCGGCCAGAGTCTGACGCTCTGCGCCTGGCTGCTCGACTCGCCGCTCCTGCGGCCCCTCGCCTGGGCCACCGCCGCGATGGCGCTGTACGCGCTCTGGGACTACGGCCGCCTGGCGGTGCGCGGCGCGGAACGACCGACCGACTGACGAGGAGACCACCATGCTCCGAAGTGCCCGGCTCGTCCTGATCGTCGCTGGCCTGGCGTGGCCCTTCGCGCCAGCCGTAGCGCAGGAGTTCCAGCCCCCCGCCTCCGGGTCGAGCTCGGCCTCGAGCGGCGTGCGGTTCGACCTGCTCGGGTTCTCGACCAGGGTCGGGGCGGACCTCACGGGCGGCGGCTCCCTCGTCCTCGGTTCCGCGTTCGACGTGGCGCAGCTCGGGTCGCCCCAGGTACGGCTCCGCCCCTCCTTCGAGTTCAGCGGCGCCGGGACCAGCACGGCGCTGCACCTCGCGCTGGAGGTGATCTACCGCTTCCAGCCGGACCGGGCGTCCGCGATCCCCTACGTCGGCCTCGGCGCCGGCTACTTCTCGCAGGCGAGCGCGGACCGGCACACGGTCTGGCCGACCCTCGTGATGGGCTTCGAGCTGGCCTTCCGCCCCTCCTTCAACTGGCTGCTCGAGTACCACTCCCTCGACCGCCTCGGACGGCACCGCTTCCTGGTCGGGCTCTCGACCCGGGGCAAGGGAAGCGACTGATGAGCGGTCCCACGCACGTATCCCTCGCCTGGAAGGCAGGGTTGCTGTTCGAGGGCGGCAGGCCCGGGCGTCCCTCCGCGCTCATCGACGCCGACGGGCGGGAAGCGCCGTCCCCGATGGACGCGCTCCTGCTGGCCCTCGCCGGGTGCACCGGCGCCGACGTCGTCTCGATCCTCGCGAAGCAGCGGGCCGACCTCCTGGCTTTCCGCGTCGAGGTCGTGGGTGAGCGGCGGGAGGAGCATCCGAAGCGCTACACCACCATCACCCTCACCTACCACGTCACTGCCCCCGGATTCGCGCGGGAGCAGGTGCTGCACGCCATCGAGCTGTCGCTCGGGAAGTACTGCTCCGTGACCCATTCGCTGGCGCCGGACATCGCGCTGCGCCATGAGTTGGTGCTCGCGGCCTAGGCGCGCTGCCGTCCTCGCGCTCCTGGCTGCGGCCGCGCCGGTGACAGGCCGCGCCCAGGGTGTGAGGGAGATGCAGGTCCAGCTCCTCGGCATCGCGTCGAGGCCGCTCTTCGGCGGGGCCGGCGTCGCCGTCGCGTGGCGCGATAAGGCCCGGACACGCTGGCAGGCCGCCTTCACGCTCGGCGCCCTCGACGGCCACGGACCGGCCGCCCGGGCGGACGTGGCGTACCACTTCCTCCTCGACCCCGCGAAACGGCGGGGGAGCGCGGTCTACGGGGGGGGAGGGCTCTCGGTCCTCGCCGCGAAAGGCCGCGTCACGCCGTACGTGCTCCTGGTCATCGGTGCGGAGAATGCCCCGGGCGGGAACGGCGGCTCGTTCGTGGAGATCGGGGTGGGGGGCGGCGTGCGAGCCGCGGTCGGCTACCGCTGGCGGAAACGAAACGCCCCGGGGCATTAGCGCCCGGGGCGGTCCACCTGCAGGTCGCAGCGGCGCTTCAGGCGACGCCGGCCTCGACGCTTTCCTTGCGGGCCACGACCGGCTGGCAGTACCGCTCACCGAGGGTGCGCAGGTCCTTCAGTTCGGCCGCCGTGAGATCCTCGTAGCGCTCCGCCAGATACTCCATCGTGTCGTCGAACCACTCTTTGCGCTGCTCGTCCGCCGCTTCCAGCACACCGCAACGCAGGATATGACTGAACAACTCGTCCCTCGCCTGCTCGCCTGCGGTGGGCACGTACTCCTTGCGGCGGCTCTTCCTCTTCGACATTACCCCTCCGGTAGGAGGCGGGGGATATCCCTAGCCCGCTGAAATCTACCAAGGGGGCGGCGGGCACGCAAAGCCCTACAGCAGCGATGCCGCGAACGTCGCCGCCGCCTCCGCTGCGCGTGCACACCACCCGCGGCGGCGCCACTCGTCGGGCACCACCCTGACGGCCTGCTCGAGGTCGCTCGCGAACAGATCCCGCATCCGCTGGCCGATGACCGGATCGCCCACCAGGAGGTTCAGTTCGTAGTTCCGCCGCAGGGAAAGCGGGTCGAGGTTGCTCGACCCGACGAGGGTGATCACGCCGTCCACCACCGCCGTCTTGGCGTGCAGCATCACCCCGGCCCACTCGTGGATCTCGACCCCCGCTTCGAGGAGGGGCGCGTAGATGCGGCGGGCCGCAAGACCCATCACCGGGTGGTTGTTGCGCCCGGGGACGAGCAGTCGCACGCGGACCCCGCGCCGGGCGGCCCGCCGCAGCGCGTCGGTAACGACCGGCGGCGCGACGAAGTAGGCGTCCGTCAGCTCGAACGAAGCCTGCGCGTGGTCCGCGAGCCACGTGTAGGTGGCGGCGATGTGGCCCGCCCCGGGCCAGTCCCCCACCACGATCGCGGCCGCCTCACCCTTGGGTTCCGCCGAGGGGCCGTACACCGGCACCGGCACCGGGATGAGGCGCGCCCTCCGCCACATCCGCTCGAAGGCCGCCTGCAGGTCGACTACCGCCGGCCCGCGCACGAACAGCGCCGTGTCCCGCCATCCGCCGCCGCCGCGCTCGGCGCTCGCCCAGTGGTCGGCGATGCAGATGCCACCGATGACGGCGTTGCGTCCGTCGCAGACCAGCAGCTTGCGGTGGTCGCGGTGACGCAGGCGGATCCAGCTCCACGGGGCCAGCGGCGAGAGGGGGCGGAAGCGGCGGGTCTCGATCCCCGCCGACCGCAGACGTGCCGCCTGCGAACCGCCACGCACCAGCAGGGTACCTATGGGGTCGTAGAGCACCCGGACGTGCGCCCCCCGTCCCTTGCTCCGCTCGAGCGCCCGGACGAACTCGGCCCCCGTAGGGTCGTCCGCCAGAATGAAGTTCTCGAAGCAGACACTGGTGCGGGCCGCCCGGATGGCCGCGAGCATCGCGGGGAAGGCGAGCGCACCGTCGCGTAGGATGCGCACGGAGTTGCCGAACCGGAGAGGAGACTCGGCGATCGCCGCCAGATCGAGGAGCGCCCGCGCGGACGCGAGGTGCGGGGACGAGTTGGCCTGCGGGGGCACGGTGGGTATGATAGGGAGACGCGGGCCGCGGAGCGAGACCCGCGCGGCGCCGAAGGCGGGGATGACGGACGAGACCTACGACCCGGAACGGGCGGAGCGGCTGGTGAGGATGCTCCGCGAGCTCGCGCAACGCCTGATGGCGCTCGACGCCGAGGGCCGGCTGCTGGACGAGCCCGCGCAGCTCCTGCGCGCCCTGGGCGATGTGCGGTCGGAGCTGTTCCGCTACGAGGTCCGCCACACCTTCGACACGCCCGAGACCGCCGAGCACCGGCGCATCGTGGGGGAGGCCTCCCAGGGCTGGACCCCCGACGCCGATCACGACAGCGACGAGGAGGACGGATGGCCGCCCGCCGGCCGATGAGGGCTTTCTATCTCACCCTGGGCATCATCGCGGTGCTCGGCGCGCTCCTGATCGTGTGGCAGACGAGACTCCTGCGCCCCGCGCGCTCCGTGACCGAGACCCTCGCCTCCGCCCCCGTCGCGTCGATGAGCGGCGCGGCGGCCACGGGCCACGTCCTTGGTTCCGACTCCGCCCCGGTCGAGATCGTGGAGTTCGCCGACTTCGAGTGCCCGTCGTGCGCCCGGTTCGCCATCCTCGAGTGGCCGGAGATCCAGCAGCGGCTCATCCCCACCGGCCGCCTCAAGTGGCGCTTCATGAACTTCCCCCTGCAGGGCCACACCGCCTCGCCCCCGGCGCACCTCGCCGCCGGCTGCGCGGGTGAGCAGGGGCGGTTCTTCGAGATGATGGACGCCATCTTCAACCGGCAGAACGAGTGGGCGACGGAACGGAACCCGGCGCGCACGATCCGCGACTACGCCAAGCAGGTCGGACTCGACATGTCGCGCTTCGATGCCTGTGTCGAGACCGCGCATGCCAAGCCCGGCGTGGACGCCGAGTACGCCGAGGGAGAGCGGCTCGGCGTGAACGCGACGCCGACCTTCTTCGTCAACGGCCGCGAATGGCCGGGTCTGCTTAATTTCGACCAGATCCAGGCCATCGTGGACTCCCTCGCCCCCGCGGGTGGCGCGAAGCGCGCTGCGCCGCCGGCGCGCCGGCGGTAGCGCATGCGGCACCGGATGGCGGTCGCGGTGCTGGCCCTGCTCGGGCTCCTCGCTTCCGCGTACCTGCTGCTGTACAAGCTGGGGGTGGTCGGGTCGCTCGCGTGCGGAGGGAGTGGTGCCTGCGAGCGGGTGCAGACGAGCCCCTACGCGCAGTTCCTCGGCGTCCCCGTCGCCGCCTACGGGGTCGCCGGGTTCGCCGCGCTGCTTGCGGTGGCGCTCGCCGGCCTCCGCGAGCGCTGGGTGGACCGCGCGACACCGAGCCGCGCGCTCGCGGCGATGGCCGGTGTCGGCGTCCTCTTCGCCGCCTATCTCACCTACCTCGAGATCGCCGTCATCCACGACATCTGCCGGTGGTGCGCCTTCTGCGCGCTCCTCATCACGGCGATCCTCGTGGTGTCGCTCCTCGGAACGCGCTCCGTCAACCGCCCACCCTCACGGTGAGCACGGGGCAGGCGGCGGTGCGGACTACTCGCTCCGCCACACTGCCCAAGAGCAGGTGCAGCACGCCCGTGCGGCCGTGTGTCGCGACGACGATCAAGTCCGCCGCGTGCCGCCGCGCGGCGTCGGTGATGGCCTGAGCGGCCGGCCCCGTCGCCACCTCCGGCGTCCACGGCACGCGGTCGCCGATCTCCCGTCCTCCGAACTCCTCCAGTTGCTCGTGCGCCATCTCGGCAAGGCCGCGCAGCGCGGCCTTTCCCGGATGGCTCGGGTCCGTGGACGGGGCCTCCAGGACGTGGATCAGAACCATCCTCGCGCCGAACTTCTCCGCGATCGCGAGCGCCGGTCGCATCGCCACGGCGCTGTTGGCGGAGAAGTCGGTGGTTACCACCAGGGTCCGGAACACGCGTTCCCCTTGGGTTGCAGGGCGCCGAAGTAACAGGGACTCTTGCGCTTAGGATTCGCGAATCGTAAAATCGTGGCGCTCGTGTACGAGTCTTTGCGCCCTGCGACGACAGGCGGCCAGAGATTCGTCGTCAGGTGCCATCTGTCAGAGGAGTTAGGTATGTCGCGCATCACCGGCCGGGTCAAGTGGTTCAATGACGCGAAGGGGTTCGGGTTCATCGAGCGCGAGGGAGGGCCCGATGTCTTCGTTCACTACTCGGCCATCCAGGCGGACGGCTTCAAGTCCCTGAAGGAGAACGACAAGGTGGAGTTCGAGGTCCGCGAGGGCCCGAAGGGCCTCCAGGCCGCGAACGTGACGAAGATCTGACGGTCGTAACGACTGAAGGAGACGGAAGGGCCCGGCCAACGCCGGGCCCTTCCGCTTGTTGCAACTTACACCTGATGTGCAGCGTGCAACTTCCAATCCGTATTGCGAAACGCCCGCCCACGCCGCGTAGCGATCATCACTCAGATATGGTTAAGTGATTCCCCCTCCTAATGTTACATGTCATGGCACCGTTCCTTCTCTCATTCCCCCACGGTATGACAGGCTTCGCTGTGCACGCCCCCGCATCGTTGGGTCGCGAGACCCGCGCAATCTTCCGGCGCCAGGCGCTGGCGGCCCTCGACGCGCTGGAGGCGTCGGGTGGTTCCGGTCCGCTGGTCATCGATCTCACGGCGACCAAGAGCGTGGACAGCGCCGGCCTCGGGGTGCTGATCCTCGTGCAGCGCCGGGCCGCGGAGGTGCGCCGCTCGGTGCACCTCTGTGATGCGTCGGAGGAGTTGCGTTTCCTCCTCGTGATGACGCGGCTGGACGATCGCTTCGTGTTCGAGGAGGCGGGCCCGGCGTAGGCGCCTGCGGCCGCGCCCCTTCGTCTGCCATGTCGTTCCTGCCCGCGTATATTGCGGGCCACCATGCGGGCATCCCCGTCGCGCTCGATCCGGCGCGCGCGCTCTGCGCGGAGGCGCCGTTGACGGCGCCGGCCGTGGGCCGTGCGGCCCTCGAGGTGCGCGCGCTGGAGCGCAACTTCGGGCACGTGCGCGCGCTGCGCGGGGTGAGCTTCGCGCTGGGCGCCGGCGACTCGCTGGCGGTGTTCGGCCCCAACGGCGCGGGGAAGACGACGCTCCTGCGGATCCTCGCGGGCCTCCTGCGCCCGCAGCGGGGCGAGGTCCTGCTCGACGGCACGCCGCTCGCGCGCTCCGACGCGGCCCACCGGCGCCGGGTCGGATTGATCGCGCACTACTCCCTTCTCTATGACGGCCTTTCCGCGGCGGAGAACCTCGCGTTCTACGCCCGGCTCTACGGGGTGCCCGACCGCGACGCGGCGGTCCGCCGCGCGCTCGAGGGCGTCGCCTTGGCGGACCGCGCGGACGATCTCGCCGGGACGTTCAGCCGGGGAATGGTGCAACGGCTCGCAATCGCGCGGGCGCTGCTGCACGAGCCGAGCATCGTGCTCCTCGACGAGCCGTTCAGCGGCCTCGACCAGCGGGCCGCAGCCACCCTGCGGGACCTCCTGATGCGGCTGCGCGGCGAGCGGCGGACGATGGTGCTGGTCACCCACAACCTCGACGAGGGGCTCGAGCTGGCGACGCACGTGGCCATCCAGGTCGCGGGGCGGTTCGCCGAGTGCGCTCCGGTGGACGGCGACCTCGCCGCCTACCGGAGCCGCTACGCGGAGGCGACGGCCGCCCGTGGTTGAGCTGCTGCGCGTCGCGTGGGCCATCGCGGCCAAGGACGTGCTGCTGGAGTTCCGCAGCCGCACGGCCTTCGTCTCGGCGCTCGTCTTCACCGCGCTGGTGCTGGCGATCTTCAACTTCGCGCGTGACCCCACCGCGGTCAGCGCGCTCGACCTGGCGCCCGGCATCCTCTGGATCACCTTCACCTTCGCGGCGATGCTGGGGCTCAACCGGGCGTTCGGCCTGGAGCGCGAGAATCGGGCGCTCGACGGCCTGCTCCTCTCGCCCGCGAGCCGCACGGCGATCTATCTCGGAAAGGTGCTGGCGAACCTGGTGTTCGTGGGGTCCGTCGAGGCCATCGCCCTCCCGCTCTTCGCGCTCTTCTTCAACGTCCCGGTGCTTCCGGTGCTGGGGCCCATGGTGCTGGTGATCGCCCTCGCGACCCTGGGCTTCGTGGCGGTGGGGACGCTGATGAGCTCGATGGCCGTCAACACCCGGCTTGCGGAGCTGATGCTCCCGGTGCTGCTGCTGCCGTTCCTGGTTCCGCCTGTGACGTCGGCGGTGCAGATCACGGCGCGGCTCTTCGCGGGGCGTCCCTTCTCGGAGGTCGGGGCGTGGCTTAGATTGCTCGTCGGCTACGACATCATCTTCGTGGCGGCCTGCATCCTCTTCTTCGAGTCCACGATCGAGGAGTGACGCCCATCGAGTCTGCGGAACGCGCGCTGCGCCGCAGCGCCGTGTGGATCCTCGTCTCCCTGCTGCTGCTGGCGGGCGTGTACGTGCGCGCCCTGGTCTTCACTCCCGCCGAGATGGTGCAGGGGCTGGCGCAGAAGATCTTCTACATCCACGCCCCGTCGGCATGGGTGGCCTTCCTGGCGTTCGGCATCGTCGGCGTCACCAGCATCGTCTACCTGCTCCTCAAGGATCCGCGCGCCGACCTCTTCGCCGCGTCCTCCGCGGAAGTGGGGATGGTCTTCACCACCGAAGTGCTGATCACGGGGCCCATCTGGGGGAAGACGATCTGGGGCACCTGGTGGACCTGGGACGCGCGGCTCACGCTGACGCTCTTCCTCTGGTTCGTGATGCTGGCCTACCTCGTGCTCCGCTCGGCCGTGCACGAACCGGGGCAGCGGGCGCGCTACTCGGCGGTACTGGGGATCCTCGGCGCCCTGCTGGTGCCGTTCATCCACGTCAGCGTCTACCTGTTCCGGACCCTCCACCCGCTGCCGGTGGTGCTGAAACCCGGGCGACCGACGCTCCCCGGCTCGATGCTGGTGACGCTGGTCTGCGCGTTCCTGACGTTCACGCTGTTCTTCGGGGCGCTGCTGTGGCACCGCTACGCGCTCGCCCGGCTGACCGATGCGCGGGCCCACGCCGACGCGGAGCGGGCCGATGCCTGAGACCGGCGGGTTCATGGTGGCGGCGTACGTGGCGGCGGCCGTGATCTACCTCTCGTACGCGGCCTATCTCCTTGGGAAGAGCCGGCAGAAGAAGCGCTAGGCCCCTCGCGCGCCCCGGGCCAGCTCGCGGCGGGCCTCCGCGACCCGGGCGGGGCCGTCCGCAAAATGCGTCCCCCACATCTCCAGCGCGCGGAGCGCCTGCTCCGCGTCCCCCGCACTCCACAGCGACGCCGCGTTCTCGTACAGCGCCTCCGGCCCTCCGCCGGCGGCGAAGGCGCGGGCGAACATCCCCGCCGCCTCCGGGTGGCGCGATTCGCGCCGCAGCAGGACGCCGATGCGGAACGCCGCGTCGGCGCGCTCCGCGAGACCGAGCGCGCGAGCGAAGGCGTCCTCGGCCTCCTTCATGCGGAATGCCCCCTGGAGGGCCTCGCCGAGGAGGAACCAGGCGTCGCTCGCCTGGGGGAAGCGGGCGGTGGCGAAGCGGGCCGCGTCGACGGCCGCGAGGCGGTCGCCGCGGGCGCGCCGCGCGGCGACGAGCGCGCCGGCCGCGTCACCCAGCGTGGGTTCGGTGCGAAGGGCCAGGAGGAGGAACCGGTCCGCGAGCGGCGGGTTGCGCCGCTCGCGGGAACGGGCCGCCCGCACGAGGGCGCGTGCGAAGCCGGCCCGGAGTCGTGCGAGCGCGCCCACGGCGGGGGACGCTAGGCGGCGTCCCGCTTCAGCAGGAGCCGCTCGTAGACCTGCATCGCGGCGACGGCGCCGAGGATGGGGCCGATCCAGTACACCAGATGCGACAGCCACGCGTTCGACACCAGGGCGGGGCCGAAGGCCCGGGCCGGGTTCATCGCGGCGCCGGTGATCCCGCCGCCCGCCAGGATGCCCATCGCCACCGCGAGGCCGACGGCCCAGCCGGCCACCTTGGGGGCGGCCGCGTCCACGACCGTCGCCATCACGGCGAAGGCGAGGAAGAAGGTGAGGATCGCCTCGACGAGGATGCCCTGCGTGAAGGTCGTGTCGGTCGCGAGCCGCGGCGTGCCGAGCTGGGCCACCTGTCCGGCCATCTGCGGGAAGAGCCCCTTGAGGGCGATCGAAGCGAGGACCGCGCCGAGGAGCTGGGCCACCACGTACAGTCCCGCCTGCTTCCAGCCGATGCGTCCCACCGACCACAGGCCGAGGGTGACCGCCGGGTTGATGTGCCCGCCCGAGATGTTCATCGTTGCCGTCACCGCGATGGCGAATGCCAAGCCGCTGGCGAGGGCGACCCCGACCGGGCCGATTACCCCGTCCCGGTAGGTGTTGAGGACGATGGCGCCGGCGCCGATGAAGGTGAGCATGAACACGCCGATGAACTCTGCCACGAGGGGGCGCAGGGTCTTCTGCATCTAACTGCCTCGCTGTGGGTTGGACTCGCTGCGGACGCCGTTGTCCGCGGGGCCAATATGCCCGGGACGCGCCGCCGCACGCAAGCGGTCAGCCGTCGCGGCGGAGCACCACGGCGGCGTTGATGCCGCCGAACCCGAACGAGTTGGAGACCGCGACCTCCGCGCCGCGCCCGTCGCCCCCCGCCGGGAGGTAGTCGAGGTCGCAGGCGGGGTCCGGCTGCACGAGGTTCAGCGTGGGTGGGAGCCACTGGCGCGCGAGCGCGAGCGCGGTGATCGCCGCCTCGATCGCGCCGGAGGCGCCGAGGGCGTGGCCGTAGTAGCCCTTGGTGCCGCTCACGGCGAGCCGCCGCGCGTGGTCGCCGAAGGCCTGCTTGAAGGCGAGGGTCTCGGTGGTGTCGTTCAGGGGCGTGGACGAGCCGTGCGCGTTGACGTACTGGACGTCGTGGGGCGCGAGGTCCGCGTCGGCCAGCGCCAACGTGATGCAGCGGGCCGCCTTGGAACCGTCGGGGCGGGGGGCGGTCATGTGGAACGCGTCGTTGGTGACCGCCGCGCCGACGACCTCGGCGAGGATCGGCGCCCCGCGCGCGCTCGCGCGGGCGCGATCTTCTAATACCAGGACGGCCGCCCCCTCTCCCATCACGAACCCGTCCCGCCCTGCGTCGAAGGGGCGCGATGCCGTCGCGGGGTCGCCGTTGCGGGACGACATCGCGCGGATGATGGAGAAGGCCCCGAAGCAGAGCGGGGCGAGCGGGGCTTCCGCCCCGCCCGCGAGCATCACGTCCGCGCGCCCGTCCCGGATCGCGTGGAACGCCTCCCCCACCGCCACCGTCCCCGAGGCACAGCTCATCGCGTTGGTCACGTTCGGGCCCGAGACGCCGAACTCGATCGCCATGTTGCAGCTCGCCGCGCCGCCGAACACCGACAGCGCCAGCGCCGGGTCCACCGCGTGAAGGCCGCCCGCGGCGTACACGCCGACCTGCGATTCCGCGAACGCCACGCCCCCCAGCGCCGAGCCCATCATCACGCCCACGCGGTCGCGGTCCTCGCGCGCGAGGTCGAGGTGCGCTGCCTCCAGCGCCTGCTGCGCCGAGACCACCGCCAGCTGCGAGAACCGGTCGTAGCGGCGGGCCCGCTTCGCGTCGAGGAGGTCCCCCGGGCGGAAGTCGGGGATCTCGGCGGCGATGCGGCTCCGGAACGGCTCCGGGTCGAAGCGCGTGATCGCCCGCACCGCGGACCGGCGAGCGTGGAGGCCGGCCCACAGGCCGTCGGCACCGGTGCCGATGGGGGTCACGCACCCGATGCCGGTGACGACGACGCGGCGGACTGACGTCATCGGGTTCCTCCCTCGGCCACGCGGGAGAGGCCGGCAAGGGTGCGCTGGGCGATGGCGTGCACGAACAGCGGCCCGATCACCAGGCCGGCCGCCGGCACGCGCAGGAGCGGCCAGCGCGGGCCGTCCCACCAGTGCGTGATCGTGACCTCGAGGCCTCCCCCCGCGATGCGCGGCGCGAACGCCCAGAGGACGTTCATACCCCGCGTGATCCCGCGGACATGGCGGTAGCGGACCGCCGGGGCCGCGCGGTCCACGGTCATCTCCGAGACCCACCACGTCGGCCAGCGCAGCGGCCCGAAGGCACGCCACGCCGCCATCTCCACCAGGCCGCCGTCGGGCCTCCGCTCGAGGAACCGCACCCAGCGGTAGTGGGCGAGGTGTTCCGGCCACCGCTCGACGTCGGCGGCGAGGGCGAACATCGCGTCGAGGGGCGCCGCGACGATGCGGCGGTCCACCTGGATCATCGCCCCCCTCCCGCCGGCCGCCAGGCCGCTGTGACGCGAAACCCCGGGTGCCGCCGCACGTCGGGCTCTACCCCCGCGGCGCGACACAGGTTCGCGAGCTCGGCCGCGCTGAACCCCCGGAACACCGAGATCACCCCGTCGCGCCGGGTCACTGGCTGCACGCGCAGCGCGAACGACGCGACGTAGAACCCCGCGGCGGCGAGGGCGCTGCGCCGGAGGTCGGCGATGACCACGCCGCGGTGCGCGACGCGGTCGAGTTCCCGCACCAGCCGCTCGGCGGCCGCGCCGGCGAAGTGGTGGAGCAGTTGCGAGCAGAGGGCATAGTCCACCGACCGGTCGGGGAGGGGCAGGCGGCCGCCGTCGGCGACCAGGGCGAGGAGGCCGTTGCTCCTCGCCGCCCGTGCGGCGGCAGAGTGGCGCTCCACGCCGACGAGCCGGAGCGCGATGCCTCGGGTGAGCGCCCTGCGTGCCGCGGCCGCGGGGATATCGCCGAGCCCGGTGCCGACGTCCAGCAGGGAGAGCGCGGCGCCCGCGCGCTCGGCGCGGAACAGCTCCTCGAGGCGCGCCAGCGCCGCGCGGCGCCCGCCGAGGAGGAGGTTGATCCGGGCCACGTCGGCGAGGGACGCGAGGACGAGCCCCGCGTTGGAGGCCGGATCGTCGAGCAGCTCCACGCTCTCGCGTGCCCAGCGCCGCGGCGAGAACACTACCGGGCGCTGCGCCGGTAGCCGCCCAGCAGGACGTTCACTCCGAAGGACGCGCCGCGGGTCAGGGCGGCGTGCGCCGCCGCCGACTGCCCGATGCAGGCGAGGAGCATCGGCGGGTCGAGCGAGAGCGACGTCACGGCGCTGGCCGTCATCCCGATGAACGCGCCCTCGCCCTCGCGGGCCACCAGGACGGTGACGCCGGTGGCGAGACGGGCCATGGCGTGGCGGAACAGCTGACCGTCGATCGGCATGGGTCGGTGGTCCCCTACCAGAGGAAGGCGGCGAGATGGCGCGGCGAGAGGAGGGCGCGGACCGGCACGGTGTCGCCGGCGGCGCCCACCCACAGGTCGGCGACGCCCGCGCGGCGGCCGAGGCGCCGGGTGAACCGCCGCATGACCGCCGGGTGCGTGGCGGCGAGGCCGACGATGCGCTCCAGCAGCCACTTGTCGCGGAAGGCGCGCCGCCGGGCGGCGGTGTACGGCGCGAGCCGCCGGCGGCTCGCCGCGCCCCCGTTTGCGAGCGCGTCCGCGATGGCGCGGGCCGCCAGGCGACCGCCGCGCAGGGCCGCGAAGACCCCTTCGCCGGTGAACGGGTCGAAGAAGTCGGCGGCGTCCCCCACCAGGAGCGCGCCGTCGGCGACGACGCGCCGCGCGCGGCGGGCGAAGGGGCCGGTCACCATCACCGGCCGGACGATCTCCGCGTGCCTGGTGCGCTCGGCGAGCTCGGGGAGGCCGGCGAGCCGGGAGCGGAAGTACCCGTCGGTGTCGCGGGCGATGGCCGGGCCATCTGCGAAGGGCACCACCATCGCGGCGTTCGCCACCCCGCCCCCCAGCGCCGCGACACCGACGTACCAGCCGGGGCCGCAGAACATCTCGCCGCAGTCGCCGAGGCCGCTCACGCCCGAGAGGTGCGCGACGAGGGCGAGCCGGCGCGGCCATCCGCGGCGGGCGACTCCCAACTCCCGGGCCACCTTCGAGTTGAGGCCGTCGGCCCCCACCACCACCCGCGCGCTGACGGGCATCAGCGCGCCCCCCTCGCGCAGCACGGCTCCCGTCACCCTGCTCCCCGCCGTGAGGAGCCGGTCGAGCCCGACCCCCTCTCTGACCTCAGCGCCCGCGCGCGCGGCGGCGCGCAGGAGGGCGGTGTCGAGGACGGTGCGCCGCACCGCGAGGCCGTAGGGGAGGTACGGAGCGTAGCGCGGGTCCCCGGCGAAGCGCCCGGTGACCGCTGCCCCGTCGTCGGAGACGATGCGCATCCCCGCCAGGCGCTCGGCGCCAGCGGCCTCGAGTTCCGAGCGGACCCCCAGATCCTCCAGGTCGCGGGACGCCTCCGGGCTGAGGTACTCGGCGCAGGCCTTCTCGCGCGGGAAGACGGTGCGGTCCACCAGGAGGACCCGCAGGCCTGCGCGCGCGGCAAGGGCCGCAGTGGAGGCGCCGGCGGGGCCGCCGCCGATGACGAGCACGTCAGGTGACTCCAGGAACCGCTCCGCGAGGGGTGGTCCGGTTAAGCTAGACCCGCCGCCCGCAGGACGACAGGCGCCGCGCCGACGGCGGCGCCGACGAGGGTGCAAGCGCCGTTGACCGCGTCGTTCGTCAGCCACGGGAAACCGGAGCTGCGCGGCGCGCTGCCGCCACACGGGCAGTGCGCTGCTTCGCGCACCTTGCCGCACCGCGCGCAGCGGAAGCGCGCCTGGAGCGTCGCGCCGAGCAAAGAGTCGGCGAGGCCGCCGGCGACTCCGCCGGCTGCGACCCACACCGCCGCCAGAGGCGTGGCGAGGCCGAGGAGCACGGCGCAGGCGGCGACGAGCGCGGCGCCCGCGAGCCCCCCGAGCGTGCCCAGCCAGGTGACGCCTCCCGAGGTGCCTGGAGGGACGGGGCGGCCGGTGGTGACGAGGCGGGGTGCGGAGGGGCTCCGCGCGCCGATCTCGGCGGACCACGTGTCGGCGGCGGCGGCGGCGAGCGCGCCGGCGAAGGCGAGGAGCCAGCCTCGGTCCCGCAGGGCGAGGAGAGCGGCGGCTGCGGCGACGCCTCCGTTCGCGAGGACCTGCACGGGGGTGCGGCGGCCCCCGCCGCGGGTGAGGGCGGAGGAGGCGACGAAGAAGACGGCGAGGAGGATCAGCCCGCGCCAGCCGGCGCCGGTGAAGACGGCGACGCCGACCGCGGCAGCGGCGGCCGCGCCTGCGGGAGAGAGCCAATGCTGCATGGCCCGCTAGATTGGGGTGGCGACCCTTGGCGCGCAACGCCGCCCCTTGGAGGAGGCGCGTGCTCGCGGTATCTTGGCGCCGCTTGTCACACATGGACTCACCGCCGCCCGACACCCACGCCATCCTCCCGCTCGCCATCCTCGAGGCGATGCGCAACCTCGACTCGCCCACCGACGAAGAGGCGGCGGAATACGTGGACGAACTCCTGAAGAAGCGGCTCGGCCTGTCGGACACGGTCGCCGCGCAGATCGCGCGCTACGACCTCGGCGTGCGGCGCGGGCGCCCCGTTGCGCCGGAGGAGTTCGAGCAGATCCTGCGGCTCGCCGGGCGGCGCCCCGACGCAGCGCTGGTGTTCGCGGACGCGGGGCGGCGCGCCTCGCGGCGGGCGATGGCTGGGCTGGCGCTGCCGACCCGGCTGGGCGCACGCTACCTGCCGCGTTTCCTGCGGCGGGCGATCGGCTTCCGGGCCGCGCGGCGCTGCCTGCGCGAGGTGTTCGCGGCGAGCCTCGTCCGGGAGGAGGGGGCGGTCCTGGCCCGGGTCCGCCACGCCATGCCGGTGCAGGCGACGCCCGACGGCGCGGCGTGCGGGTTCTACGCGGCGGGCGTCGCGGAGCTGCTCCGGCAGCTGATGAGCTTCGACGGCGCGGTTCGGCATCCCCGGTGTCGCGCGAAGGGAGACGAACGATGTGAATGGCGCACGACGGATGCGCCTTCGGGGGTGGCATGGGCGTTTCCACGGCGTTGACGCCCGCGGTGCTGGCGCAGGTGCGCGCCCTCCTCGGCAAGCAGAAGCTCGACGGCTGGCTCCTCTTCGACTTCCACGGCATCAATCCGGTGGCCACGCGGGTCCTCGGCGTGGGGGGCCTCGCCACCAGACGCCTGTTCGTGCTCCTCCCCGCCGCGGGGCGCCCGGTGGCGGTGGCGCACCGCATCGAGCTGGGACGGCTGGAGGGCTTCCCGGGGGAGATCCGCCCGTACGCCGCCTGGCGGGAGCTGGAGCAGGAACTCTCCCGGCTCCTGGCCGGGAAGACGGTCGCGATGGAGTACTCCCCCAAGGACGCGGTTCCGTACCTCGACCGGGTGCCGGCGGGGGTGCTGGAGCTGATCCGCGCGTCCGGGGCGCAGGTGGTCTCCTCGTCGGACTTCGTCACCGACCTCGCGTCGAAGTGGAGCCCCGAGGAGCTGGCGGGGCACCGGCGCGCGGCCGCCTCGCTGAAGGCCATCGCGCTGGCGGCCTTCGAGCACGTCCGCGCGGAGTTCGCGGCCGGCAGGGCGCCCACGGAGTATGGCGTGCAGCAGTGGGTGCTGGAGGCCATGGCCCGGGACGGCCTCTTCACCAACGACCCGCCGATCGTGGGCACCGGGGCCAACGCGGCGAATCCCCGCTACGAGCCGAAGAAGGACGCCGACGTCGCCGTGCGGAAGGGGGAGGTGCTCCTCATCGATCTCTGGGGCGGCGTGCGGGTGGACACCGTCTACGCCGACCAGACGTGGATGGCGTTCGTCGGCCGCACGCCCCCGGACGAGGTGGAGCGGGTCTGGAAGGTGGTCCGCGACGCGCGGGACCAGGCGGTCGCCGTCCTGCGGGACCGCTGGCGGGAGGGGTGGTCGGTGACGGGCGCGGATCTCGACGACGCGGCGCGCAAGGTCATCAGCGCCGCGGGCTACGGGGAGTACTTCGTGCACCGCACCGGGCACTCCATCGACAAGGAGCTGCACGGCTCCGGCCCGCACCTCGACAACTACGAGACCCACGACGACCGGGTCCTGGCACCGGGCGTGGGGTTCTCCGTGGAGCCCGGGATCTACCTCACCGGCCGGTTCGGCGTGCGGAGCGAGATCAACGTGGTGATGCACGCGGACGGGCCCGAGGTGACGCCCGAGGGGCCCCAGCAGGACCTCGTGTGCCTGGGCGTGCCGGGCGCGTGAGGCGGCGGGGACCGGTGGCGCCCTAGCGGCGCCCCGGCCCCCAGTGGTATATGAATGCAGCGATCGGATCTTCCATCCATACGTTCGGAGCCCTCAGCGTGACGAAGCCGGAAGCGACCTCGCCGCACGAAATCGACACCGTCCGCCAGTTGCTGTTCGGCGCGGAGGTGCGGCGGCTGGAGGAGCAGATCGGGGCCGACCGCGACGCCGCGGCCGCGCACCTGCAGGACCTGGAGCGCCGGGTAGGGGAGCGGCTCGAAGAGCTCTCCCGCCGGGTCACCGCCCAACTCGACGACCTCTCCCGGCGGCAGCAGCAGCACGCCGACCGCGTCACCCAGCTCCTCGACCAGGTGATGGCCCAGCTGGGCCAGCGGGTCGAGACGCTGGTGGGGGAGACGCGCGCCCGGCTGGATGAGGTCCAGCAGCGGACCGCGGAGCTCGAGCGCCGCAAGCTGAGCGTGGCGGATTTCGGGGCGACCCTGGCGACGCTGGGCCAGCGGTTCTCCGAGGGCGGGAAGGGGTCTCCCGACGCCGGTTGAGTGTCCCTCATAAGGGACAGCGAGTTACTGGATTTGCTTGACACCCCAAAGGGGCGCGCGGCATATTGGCGCCATTCGGGGCTTCATGCCCTCTGTGTATCGGCGCCCTGCTGCGAGCGGGGCTGCTGAGAGTGTAGTGCTGTCTGCACGAGCATCGACAATGGCTGTGGATCGTAAGGACTCTCGAAAGGAGGTGGCGTGCTGCTGCCTAGTTTGTCTTTCGTGTCCTCGTGTGTGTCTCCCTGTGGAGGTCGTCAATGACTGAACGTAGTCGCTGGGCCATCCCGCGGATCGCCCGCGTGGCGGCGGCCTGGGTGGCTGCGGTCGTGCTCGGGGCCAATGTCTTGATGGCCCAGGGTACCACCGGCAAGATCGAAGGCACGGTTCATGACCAGTCCGGCGCGCCGGTGAACGGCGCGCAGGTGTTCATCGTGGGCACGGCGTACGCGGCCGTCTCCAATGAACATGGTTACTACTTCCTCAACAACGTGCCCGCGGGCGTGTTCATCGTGCGGGCGCAATTCATCGGCTTCCAGCCGGCGGAAGTGCGGAACGTCCGCGTGTTCGCCGGCCAGACGATGACGATCAACCTGCCGCTGGAGCAGCGGGCCGTCGTGGTGTCGGAAGTGACCATCACGGTCGAGCAGACGCCGATCGTGCCACGCGACCAGGTGGCGTCGAAGTCCATCCAGTCGGGCGACGTGATCACCGCCCTGCCGGTTGACAACGTCGCCCAGGTCCTCAGTCTGCAGCCGGGCGTCGTGCAAGGGCGCACGGGACAGACGATCCGCGGCGGCCGGCCCGGTGAGGCGGCCACTTATATCGACGGCGTGCTGATCCGGAACTTGTCGGGGCACGCGTCGGGGGCCAGCATCGGCACCAACGCGATCGAAGAGGCGTCGGTCACCACCGGCGCCATCGGGGCCGAGTACGGCGACGCCCAGTCGGGCGTGGTCAACCTCGTCACCCGCGCGGGCGGCCAGCGACTCCGCGGCAACTTCGCGTTCTCGACGGACGACCCGGCGGGCAAGGTGTACGGCACCGGCCTCAACCGGCTCGAGGCGTCGCTGGGCGGGCCGCTGCTGATGCGCGGCCTCACGTTCTTCCTGGCCACCACGCTCCAGGGCCAGCAGAACGGCCGCCAGAACAAGGGTCAGGAGAACGTCCCCACCTACGTGCTCGACGGCATCGACACAACCGTCACGATCGCCCAAACGCCGGGGAGCGCGACGTCCGACAGCACCGTCGTCAACCTGCCGAAGTTCACCAAGTACTCGAGCGGCGGCAGCAGGCAGCCGTTGTCGTGGTCGAGCAACTACTCGCTCGACAGCAAGCTGCAGTACACCTTCGGCAGCGGTTCGCGCCTCGCGTTCACCTATCACTACACGGGTGGCACGGGGATGACCACGGGCAACACCTACGACCCCATGGCGCAGTACGGGAACTGGAACGGCTCCAGCGCCTACATCCTGAACTGGACGCAGAACCTCTTCCAGAGCACGGAGCGGGCGCTGTTCGTCGACGCCTCGGTCAGCTACCAGCGGGACCAGCGCATCTCCAGCAGCGTCGACCCGCAGTGGGCCGCGAGCAACCAGACGCCGTTCATGTGGTTCACGCTGGGGAAGCCGAGCTTCCTCTACAACCTGAGCAACTGGGCCGTAACCGACCAACTGCTCCAGAACATCCGGCTGGGCAACTGCCCTGACAAGTGCATCCCGGAGCCCAACCGCCAGGACCTCTACGGCGTGGCCAACTACCGCTTCAGCCCGTACGGGGTCTTCAGCACGACGTCGGGCATCATGACCGGCTACAACATCCCGACCCTGGACCAGGAGTCGCGCTTCACCGGCCGGGCGAACTTCGACTGGCAGATGAACCGCTACAACCGCGTCCACTTCGGCGGCGACTTCGTCAAGACGGACATGCAGTACTACTACAATTACGACTGGGGTACGACGTTCTTCATGGACGCGTACCACGAGAAGCCGTTCCGCTACGGGCTCTTCGTGTCCGACCGCATCGACCTGGGTGACGTCGTCATCGATCTGGGCCTGCGGTACGACCAGACGGACTCGAAGATGATCTACCCGCGCTCGCCGGGCCGCACGTTCAACGATCCGATCCGGACCGGCGACCTGACCTCGGCGTTCACCGCCGCCGACACGGCAATGGCGCAGCGGTGCGGCACCCTGTACTCGGCGGTGACGGGCGGGCATGGGACCGCCGCCGACACCACGGCGTGGTCCACGTGCAATTACTTCGCCGCCCCGTCGATCAGCGCGCTGTCCCCGCGCATCGGGGTCTCGTTCCCGGTGACCGACAAGACGGGGTTCCGGCTGTCGTACTCGCACCAGCTCCAGAGCCCCTCGTTCAACCAGCTGGCGTCGGGCGTCAACAAGGACGTCTCCCTGACGAACACGAACGACTACTTCGCCCGTCCCCTGGCGTACGGGAAGACGATCATGTTCGAGTTCGGCATCCGGCACGCCTTCAACCCGGACATGGTGCTGGACATCTCCGCGTACAACAAGGACGCGTTGTCGAACATCGCCGGTCGCATCCTCCCGGTCTGGGACCCGCTGACCGGCAAGATCCAGAATCTCAACCTGTACACGAACGCGGACTTCGGGAACATCCGGGGCATCGACGTCAAGCTCGACCGCCGGATCGGCCAGCTCTTCCAGGGGACGCTGGTGTACACGTACCAGTCGAGCCTGACCACCGGATCGGATCCGCAGGAGTACATCGCCCGCATATCCCGGGCGACGAGCAACGTGACCGGCGACCGGGCGCCCCCGCCGCAGGCGCTGATGGTCTCGGCGGAGAACCGCTACCACACGATCTCGGGCAACCTGGCGTTCAACTTCCCGCACGGGTGGCACAGCGGCACCGCGGTCGGCAGCATCCTGGAGGACTTCGGCATCAACGCCACCTTCCAGTTCGCGAGCGGACTGCCGTACACGCCGATCCCCCTCAACTCCGGCTCCGGCATCCAGGGTCCGGGGAACGCGTTCGGGAACGGCACCACCCTCGTCGGCACCGAGACCATGAATTCGGGAACGATGCCGTGGATCAAGAACGTGGACCTGCGGGTGACCCGCGGGTTCCGGGTCGGCGGCCGCGACCTTACGGTTTTCGCGGACTTCCGCAACCTGTTCAACTGGTCGAACGTGACCGCCATCTACGCCGAGACCGGCGACGTGGTGAACAGCGTGTACCAGGGGCTCTGGACCACGCAGTTCACCTCGGGGCTGTATACCGAGGCCGGGAGCCTCTACCATCTGGCCAACGTCACCAAGAACGGCGTGACCACGAACATGCCGGTCATCGACCTGACCGACTGCAGCGTGTTCGCACCGACCCGGTACTACGGCGTGCCCGACTGCATCATGCTGCGGCGCACCGAGGCCCGGTTCGGCAATGGCGACATGATCCTGGACCAGAGCGAGCTGAACGCGGCGATGGGCGAGTTCTACGTCGCCAACCATGGGCCGCAGACGATGTACGGCCCGGGGCTCAACATCCGGTTCGGGTTCGAATTCAACTTCTAGTCGCAATGGCGGGGGCGGCGCTCCCTCGAGGGGCGCGCCGCCCACCGGCGACGTTCAAGGAGTCCGCATGGCTTCGAGAATCCTACAGCGCTTGACCCTTGCCGTGGTGCTGGCGAGCGGGATGGGCCTCGTGCTCGCCCAGGCCGCCACCGCCGTGCCGTGGCCGGGGGCTCGCCCGGCACGGCCGACGGCGGCTCGCGGCTTCAACCTCTTCGCGGGCGAGGTCCAGCTCTCGGTCAACACGAACCGCATCCAGTGCGGCTTCAACAACCTGGGCGAGCAGTGCGTCAACCCGACGAACAGCCCGACGGTGGGCGGCGGCTACTGGCCGAAGGGCTCGCCCGACCAGTACGTGTTCAACGGCGGCTTCCAGCTCGCCGGGATCATCCCCGGCAGCAGGGCGAATTTCGCCTGGTCGGGCGACACCGTGGGCGTGTTCTTCCTGGACGCTTCCGGCACGATCCCCCAGGCCGCGGGCGTCACGAACATGTACTCGTCCACCATCCTGGACGACGTCAACAACTGGCCGTGCGCGGGGTACGGGAAGGATCCGACCCTGTACGACGCGGCGCTCCTGGCCTCGGATTGCACGAAGCGATTCCACGCCATCTCGCAGCAGGACACGTGGGTCCGGTATTGGGACGGCGCCGTGACCTTGACGGGAGGCCGCCCGCACCCGATGGGCGTGCTGGTGGACCAGCGGACGATGGTCTGGAACTACCCGACCGGGAACCAGGACATCCTCTACGTCGTCATGCGCATGATCAACATCACCGCCACCGACCCGAGCCGGTACGCGGGGCTGGCGGCGTACGGCTACTCGGCGTCGGACATCGCCGACATCGTCACGGTCGCCCAGAACTTCCACGCCGCCATCCTGACCAAGTACGGCGTGGCGATCCCGGACACCGGCTACCAGTTCACCCGGGTGTATCTCGGACCGCAGGAAGACCCGGACGTCGACGCGAACCAATACAGCCAGAACTACTCGACGGCGAACCTGCCGTTCTCGATGGACTTCGCCTATCTGGCCCCCTTCCACGCTCCGACGTGGCAGTATCCGCCCGATATCTTCTTCGGGCCGTGGCTGCCTACCCCCGGTTTCCAGGGGCTCAAGTTCCTCAAGGGACCGGCGGACGCAGCGGGGCACCAGATCGGCGTCACGATGATGACCAACACCACCAACGGCGGGGCGTTCCCGGACCGGGTCAGCGTCGCGTCGCTGTGGCGCCTGGCGTCGAACAACCTGCTGCCGGTGGATGGGCAGTGCGACGCCCCCGTGAACACGCCACTGTGCCAGCTGGTGCAGTCGAAGGCGGATACCCGGATGTACATGTACTCCGGGCCGCTGACGATCAATCCGGGCGAGTCCCAGGTGGTGGTGACGGCCGCCGTCTTCGGCGCGGCGTACGGGCCGGCCATCCAGAACGACGGCCTCGGCCACGTCCTCGGCGACCCGGCCTTCGACCTGAAGCCCGGTTTTCCCGGGACCCCAGCCGGCTACGTATCGGCGACGTCGCGGGCCGGGCAGAACGGCTTGGACAGCCTGCGGCAGATCGACCGGGCCACGGGGTGGAACTCCACGGGGCCCTACGTCAACGCGCTGGACGTGAACCTCAACGGCGTGATCGACCAGAATGAGATCCCGGTCATCAAGGGCTCGTTCCTCGACAAGGCCAAGGTGGCGCAGGCGGTGTTCGACGCGCATTTCCTGCTCCCGTATGCGCCGGACGCCCCGACCTTCTTCCTGATCCCCGGCGACCACCAGGTGACCGTGGTGTGGGAGCCATCCCTCACCGAGCAGGTGGGCCACGGCGACCCGTACTTCGCGGTGGCGAGCAATCCCCTCAACGCGCTGTACGACCAGGACTACCGGGCGAACGACGTCGAGGGGTATCGGATTTACCGCGGCCGGACGCAGTCGGCGATGACGCTGATCGCGCAGTTCGACTACGCCGGCACGACCATCACCGATTACACCGGCCAGTTCAGCAACGACGACTACGGTGTCCGCTGCGCGCCGGAGCTGGGCGTCACGGCGTCGTGCCCGGCGTTCCCGCACGGGGTCTCGCTGGTCGGCAACGTGATCCAGGTCGCCCCCGGCAACCGGGCGGTGCTGGCGAGCGGCGACGTGGTCATCAACAAGGCCGACACGGCGGTGACCGGCGGCCATTCCGGCAACCTGCCGCTCACGGACACCGGGGTGCCGTTCGCGTACATCGACAACACCGTACTCGACGGGTTCCAGTACTACTACGCGGTGACCGCCTTCGACATCAACAGCATCAGGTCGGGCCCGACGTCCCTCGAGTCGTCGCTGTCGGAGAAGTCGGTGACGCCGCGGGCCGCCGGAGCGAACTCGCAGTCGGCGGTCGTCGTCTCCGGCGTCTACGGCGGCGACGGGACGCTGCTCGACCCGAGTGCGGCGTGGCCGGCGATCGACACGGGCACCGGGACCTTCAACGGGCCCATCCCGCCGACCAACCGCGGGTCGTTCGGCATGCTCGCGGCGGCGTTCGAGGCCCTTCCGCAGGGCGCGTTCATCGCCCGCATCGATTCCATCGGCCCCGGCCTGGCGACCGGCTACGGCGCCTCGCCGAACATGTACGTCACCTTCACCCAGCCGGGCCAGACTCTTCACCAGGTGATTCCGCTGATGGACCCGGGCTACGCCGTTAGCACGAACGACACGACCGGCTTCCTGATCAGCTTCCCGTTCGTGAAGTACGATTCGGCGCGCGCCCGGCAGCAGGGCATCGCCTTCGAACAGGACGTCCGGATGCCCGTGGCGTTCGGCGGGATGGTTTGGTCCCTGAATAACACGCCGATGGGCGGTGCCCTCGCGCGCGGCCGGTGGCCGACGTACGACGCATCTGTCCCGGCTGTGAACCAGGCGACGCGCTTCCTGCGGCACGGGTACTGGTATGACGAGTCCGCCGCCACCCAGCCGCCGGATCCGACGATCGATCCGTACGGCAGCGCGGCCCACTCGGCCGGGCAGCTCACCGGCGTGACGGCGATCTACGCGCCCGCGGCGTACAGGCAGAACAGCGCCGGCGGCGCAGCCGCGCGGTCGGTGAACCTCTACACCCGCGCGTATTCCTCGAACCCGTACTGGTATCCCGCGGACTACGTGGTCACGTGGGGCGCCGGCGGCTCCGTCACGGTGCGCGATTCCACGCACCGGACGAACCTGCCGTACAAGAAGTCGGCGCAGATCGGCTACGGGTTCATCAGCGCGGCGAACATCGTCGCGGCGGGCGTCGTGGGTGGCGACATGAATGACGGGAACGCCGGGACGACGTTCGACCCGAGCGTGGTCTCCTACTACAGCCTCTACTCGATCGATCGGAACTGCCAGGACTACTGGGGCATGACCTGCGTCGACCTGGCGCAGAACGCCGCCCTCGAGCCGATCGACATCACGACGGACGGCATCAGCGACGGGAACGGGATCGCGATGGTCATCAACGGCGAGCCCTTCTTCATGCTGATGAGCAGCCTGCCGGCGGCCGGGACGAAGTGGCATCTGAAGGACGTGGGCGGCGGGATCATGAACGCCACCTGTACGCCGGCGCTGCCGGCCGGCACGGCCGCGATGACGTACGCGAACCGGCCGACGGACTGCGGCGGCTACTCGTTCACGCCCCAAGGCTGGCGCCCGCCGTTCGCGCCCGGCCTGCAGTTCAAGGTCACCGTGACACAGGGCGCCGCGATCGACTCGACGGTCGCCGACCTGAGCCGGGTCCACACGGTGCCGGACCCGTACTACGTCACGAACGCACTCGAGATCACCGCGAACACGAAGGTGCTCCGGTTCGTCAACCTACCGGACCGCGCCATCATCCGGATCTACACCGTCAGCGGCATCCTGGTGAACGTCCTGACGCACAACGACCGGACGGGTGGTGGCGAACAGGTCTGGAACCTCCGCAACCGGAATAACCAATTCGTGGCCAGCGGCGTGTACTTCTACCACGTCGAGGCGCCCAACGGGAATACGAAGATCGGGCGGTTCACCGTGGTCAACTACGCTCAGTAATCGAACCGGAGAGGGCCGGGGCCTCCGCGCCCCGGCCCTTGCGGAGGCTCGCATGAGGAAAGGCTCTTTGAAGATTGGCGCCGCGGTGCTGGTGGCCCTCGTGGCCGTCAGCACGGCGGGTCGTGCCCAGAACGCAACCATCACGTCGGAGCCGTCGAACAACATCGCGTACGGTACGACGGCCGCCGAGTTCCTGCTCATCCCTGCCACGGCGCGCGGTGCGGCGCTGGGCGGGACGTACGCGGCGCTCGCGAACGACCTGGGCTCCCTGTACTACAACCCAGCTGGCCTCGCGCTGATGGAGCGGCCGGGAGCCATGGCGAGCAGCATGCAGTACATCGCCGGGACCAACTACACCTTCGGAGCGGTGGGATTCCCGTTCTCGGGGGGCTCCCGGGCGTTCGGGCTGTCGTTCACCTCCTTTGGCTTCAGCGATCAGCCCGTGTACACGGAGGAGGATCCCCAGGGGACGTCGGGGCAGGTGTACTCCGTGAGTGAGACGGCGGTCGGCGCGACGTACTCGCAGCAGTTCTCCGACCGGTTCTCCGCCGGCCTCACGGTGAAGTACGTGAACGACCAGCTCGGGGACGTGTCCGGGAGCGCCTTCGCGATCGACTTCGGGACGAACTTCCACTCGATGCTCGCCGGGCGCGCCGTGCGGGCCGCGTTCGTGATCACCAACCTCGGCACGAACATCGCGCACGAGGGGCAGCCGCTCTACGTCACGTACCAGCGGCAGCCCCCGGCGGGGCAGGACCAGGTGCCGCAGGAGCCGGCCAAGGCGCAGCTGGCGACGAAGGCCTGGAGCCTGCCGGTGACGTTTCGCGTGGCGGTGGCGTACGACGCCTTCACCACGTCCCTCAGCCGGCTCACGCTGCTCGGCGAGTTCAACCAGCCGAACAACAGCGAGCCGGGATTCAGCTTCGGCGGCGAGTACAACATGGCGCTCGGGCAGTCGGGCTTCTCGGTGGCCGGGCGTCTCGGTCTCACGTACTACGGCGACGACACCATGGGCGCCCCCGCGGACTCGACTTCGGCGAACTACGCGGGGTTCACCAGCGCTCTGAGCAACAAGCAGTACCGCCTCTCGGCTGGGGGTGGCCTGCGGTACGCGAAGGGTGACTTCGGCATCGGGTTCGATTACGCGTACAAGAACTACGGGCTGCTGGGCGGCGTGAACATGCTCGGCGTAGCCCTCAGCTGGTAGTTGTGGAACGCGCGCCGGAGGCGGGGCCGCTCGCGGTCGCGCCTCCGGCGGGCGGGATACGATGAGAAGGTCCTGGGTGGCACCGGCGGTCGGCGCGCTGTTGGGTCTCGCGGGCGCCGGCGCCACGTGGCAGCAGGGCGGCGAGCAGCCGCTGAGGGTGAGCGCGGTCCGGTTCTATCGGCCGGCCAGCGGCACCACGACAATCGAAGGGGTGTGTGAGGTGCGCCTGTCGGCGCTGCCCGCGGTGGCGGGACAACAGGTCCGCTATCGGTTCGAGGTGGCGGTGTTCGACAGCGCCGGACTGGAGTTGCAGCGCGAAGGGTGGGCGCGGGCGGTGCCGCCGTCGGTGGCGAGCGCCGCGGGTGCGACGGCGATGGAGTCGTTCGAGTTCTCCGCCGCGCCCGGTCTCTACCGCGTCCGCCTGCGGGCGGTTCCCGAGGGTGGTACGGCGATCGAGCGGGACGTCGAGGTGCGGGCCTTCACCGGCCGCCCGGCGATGTCCGATCTCGCCCTTGGGACTGGCGCGAGCCGGGCCGTCTCCGACACGGAGATGATCGAGCCGGGGGAGTTCCGGCGGGCCGGGCTGGCGATGCGCACCGCGCCGGTGCCCCGCCTCAGTCCCACGGAAGCCGCATTGACGTACTACGCGGAGGTGTACCCGTGGGCGGGGGCCGCGACGGCCGGGGAGTTGCGCGTGGACGTGCTCGGCAGCGACGGACGGAGCATCGTCTCGACGCCAGCCAGGGCCGTCCAGGTCGGCCCGCAGGGCGGCATCACCCGGGGTTCCGTGAACCTGGAGGGGCTCCCCGAAGGGTCGTACCGGCTGAGGCTCCGCGTCCGGTTGGGTGACAGTTCGCTGGTGGCGGAGGCGCCGTTCCGGATGGGCTCCCTGGCGGTCGCGGCGGCCGGTCCCGGCGCCGAGCCGGCGGGGGATGACCCGTTCGCCGGTGCCTCGGAAGCGCGCCTCGACTCCCTGGCCGCGCCGGTCGAGCTGATCTTGGACGCGCGGACCGAGGGGGGTGTCTACAACGGCCTCTCGGTGGAGGGGAAGCGCCGGTTCCTTAGCGAGTTCTGGCGCCGCCGCAATCCGGTGCCGGGCAGTGCGACCAACCAGGCGATGGCGGATTTCTATCGCCTCGTGGCGTACGCGAACAGTGCTTTCCGCCAGAGCCGGGTGGCCGGATTGCCCGGCTGGCGCACCGACCGGGGGCGCATCTACCTGCGGCACGGCAGACCGGACGACGTGCTGCAGCGCCCGGTCGCGTCGCCGAGACCCTATGAAGCGTGGAAATACACCAGGGACCGCGGCTACTGGTACGTGTTCTTCGATCGCAACGGCATGGGGGACTACGAGCTCATCGCCACGAACGATCGACGGGAGCCCGGACGGCAGGGTTGGGAGGGCATCATCGGCAGCGAAGGGGCGGAAGATGTGAAGCGATTCCTGGGGTTGTCGACTACAACGACTTCTGAGCCGAACTAGAGCAGGTTCCACGAAACCTGAGCGAGGGGCGACATGAAGCATCTGAGTTCGATTGTGCTTGCGGTGGCGGTGCTGGCCGCTGGCGCCGTGGCATGCTTCAAGGATCCGACCAGTTCCCTGCGTAAGGGCGCGACGCACATCGAGTTGACGATATCCGCCACCCATCTGAGCGTGGGTGACAGCACCGGCGTCCAAGCCCAGGTCAAGGACGCGCAGGGCAACATCTACGACGCCGGCGACGCGGTCTGGGCGGCGACCAACACCGCGGTGGCCGTGGTTCATGCCGACACCACGTACATCCCCTACCACGCCTTCAGCCAAGTGAACATTGTGGGCGTCGGCGCCGGGCACGGGTTCGTGACGGTCACGAGCCACGGGATGACCGACACGGTCAGCGTCTACGTCCCGTAGGCGTCCGCCAGCGGGGCGGTGATCGGCCGAGGGATTTTTCGGGTAGTGAGCGCGATCGGGGGACGTCCCCTGCCGAGGTTCGTGGCCGGGGACGCCCCCCGCGCATTCCCGGTCACGGCGCGGGACGCGCGCGGGCGGCGTTGAGAAGCACGCTCACCGAGGAGAACGCCATCGCCCCCGCCGCGATGGCCGGATGGACCAGCCCCGCCATAGCCAGCGGGACCGCCGCCACGTTGTAGCCCAGCGCCCACACCAGGTTCTGCCTCACCACCCTCCGGGCTCTTCGCGCGATGCGGAGCGCCTGGGGGACCGCGCGCAGGTCCGAGCCGCTGAGCGCGACGTCGGCCGCCTCCAGCGCCACATCCGTCCCGGTGCCGAGGGCGATGCCGACGACGGCGGCGGCCAGCGCCGGCGCGTCGTTCACGCCGTCACCCACCATCGCGGTTTCGACGCCGGCCGCCCGCCATGACACGAGCAGCTCCGCCTTCGCGTCCGGGGAGAGTCCGTGGTGGGCGTCCGGCCCGGCCACGCCGGCATCCTCCGCCGCGCGACGGACCGGCGCGGAGGCGTCGCCGGAGAGGACCGACACCGCGACACCCATCGCCGCAAGGGTGCCCATCGCCTCGCGGGCCTCGGGGCGGACCCGGTCGGCGGCCAGCACGAGGCCCGCCAGCGATCCGTCCACCGCGACGGCCGCGACGGTCTCATCGACAGGGTGCCCGACCGTCACGACCCCGTGCGAACGGAGGAAGGCGGGGCTCCCGACGACGACCGCCCGGCCCTCGACCGTCGCCACCACCCCGCCACCGGCGACGGCGCGGAACCCCTCGGGGTCCGCCACGGCGAGAGCGCGCTCCCGTGCCGCCGTGACGAGTGCGCGGCCGAGCGCGTGCTCGGACGGGGACTCCGCTCCCGCCGCCAGGCGCAGGACTTCCTCCGTCGTCCAGCCCGGCTCCGGCCTGACCTCGCGCACGCGCAGCGCGCCGTCGGTGAGGGTCCCTGTCTTGTCGAACACCACCCGGCGGACCGCCGCCGTCCGCTCCAGCGCCTGCGCGTCGCGAAAGAAGATCCCGCGCCGGGCCGCGCCGCCGAGCGCGATCACCAGGGCCGCGGGCGTGGCGAGCCCGAGGGCGCAGGGGCAGGCGATCACCACCACCGCCACGCCCGTCATCACGGCGCGTCCTGCATCGCCGGTGGCGAGCCACCATCCCGCGGCCGATGCCGCGCCCAGGAGGAGGACGGCGGGCACGAACACGCCGGTCACGCGGTCGGCGAGTCGCTCGATGGGCGCACGTGAGGCGAGGGCGCGCTCGACCGCCCGGACGATGCGCGCCACCGCCGCCTCGACCCCGACGCGGTCCGCCCGGACGCGCACGGCGCCCCAGCCATTCAGCGCGCCCCCGTGCACGACGTCGCCGGGACCCGTCTCCTTCAGCCGGGACTCCCCGGTGAGCAGTGACTCGTCGGCCTCGGTGCGGCCCGCCAGCACGGTGCCGTCGCACGGGAAGCGCTCCCCGGGCCGCACCTCGACCTCCTGGCCGACCTGGAGGGCGGCGGCGTCCATCACCGTCTCGCCGCCCGCGAGACGCGCGGTGGCGGGTTCCAAGGCGAGGAGGCCGCGGATGGCCCGCAGGCCCTTCCGCCGCGCGCTCTGCTCGATCGTCCGGCCCACCAGCACCAGCGCGACGATCATGGCGGCGGAATCGAAGTACACCGGTCCCCCGCGCACGAGTCCCACCAGCGACGCACCGAGGGCGGCGGATGCCCCGACGGCGACCAAGGTGTCCATCGTGGCGCGGCCCGCCCGCACGGCTGACAGGGCGCCCTTCAGGAACGGCCAGCCGCCCCACAGCACCACCGGGAGAGCGAGGAGGCCCGCCAGCGTGCGCAGCAGCCCGCGGGCGGCTGCGGACATCCCCTGCAGCTCTCCCGCGTACAGGCCGAGGGAGGCCAGCATCACGTTCATCGCGAGGAAGAGCGCCAGCCCCGCCCGCACCAGCAGGACGCGCTCCTCCCGTCCCGCCTGGAGGGCGCTGAGGCGGGGGTCCGCCGGGCGGGCGCGGTACCCGATGCGCTCGAGCGCCGCCAGGAGGGAGCCGAGCGAGGTCCGCGCCGGATCCCAGTGGAGCGTGGCGGTGGAGGTGGCATACGACACCCGGACGTCGCCCACGCCGGGCCGTCGTCCGAGGTAGCGCTCGATGAGCCAGGCACAGGAGGCGCACCGCATGCCGACGACATCCAGGTCGGCCGCACCGGCGGCGTCGAGGCGGGCGGAGGCGGGTGGCAGGGTGGGTGCGGGGGGGGGACTCCCCCGTCGCGCTGCGAGGCTCCCCACTCCGCCGGCCTCGTAGAAGGCGCCGAAGCCCTCGTCGTGGAGGATGGCGTACACCGCCTCGCAGCCGGCGCAACAGAAGACCTTCCCGCCCGCGGCGCGCGGGGCGGGGCCGGCATCGAGGCCGCAGTGGGCGCAGCGCGTGGTGGAGAGGAGATCGGTCACGGCGCGTGACCCGTGCGGCCGCTAGGCCGGCGGAGCGCCGAGGGCGTCGAGGAGCGCGCGGACATCCACCGGCTTCGCGAAGAAGCGGTCGGCGCCTGCGTCGAGGAAGGCCTTGGAGATGGATGGGGCGCCGAGCCCCGTCACGGCGATGATCCGGCAGGCGGGGTGGGAGCGCCGCAGATCCCGGACGATCTCGAGGCCACCGACGCCCGGCAGCACCAGGTCCACCAGCGCCGCGTCGAGAGCGGCCATCCCCGCGGCCACGGCGAGCGCCTCGGTGCCGGTGCGTGCCCGGTGCACGGCCCAGCCCTCGCGCTCCAGCACGCGCGTGAACCCGGCCGCGAGATCGTCGTCGTCGTCGACGATGAGCAGCGTCCGCCGCGGAGCGTCGGGCACGGCTGTCATGGGGCCCGGTCCGTACGCAGATGACGATGCCGCTCACCGACACGTAGAGCCATACGGGCAACGTCCAGCGCGCGGGGCGCGCGTGCCGCGGGAAGTCGGCCCGGAGGCCGCGCGCCAGCATGACCGGGGCGAGCGGGACGATGGCGGCGGCGAGGGCCGTGTGCGAGAGGAGGATAGCGAAGTAGACGGGGCGAATCCAGCCGCGGCGGGGGAGTGGTGTCGGCTCCGGGCCGCGCGTTATCTTGGCGGATGCCTCCCACGGCCACCCCGGATCCCTCGCGCCCTCCGGCCGACCAGTGGGGCGAGCGCCTCCCGCGCCGCCTCGGCCTCCTCTCCGCCATCGCCGTCGTGATCGGCTCGACGATCGGGAGCGGCATCTACCGGACCCCGGCCATCATCGCGCAGCGGGTGCCCGAGCCGCTGGCGATGCTCGGCATCTGGGTGCTGGCGGGCGGCCTGGTGCTGTGCGGCGCGCTGACCTATGCGGAGCTCGCCGCGATGTACCCGCGGAGCGGGGGCGTGCTGGTCTTCCTGAAGGAGGGCTTCGGCCGGCTTCCGGCCTTCCTCTTCGGGTGGACCAACCTCGTCATCATCCGGGCCTCGTCCCTCGGCGCGATCGCCACGGTCTTCGCCGAGTACCTGCTCCGGTCCTTCGGCGTGAACCCCGGGCTGCCGGCGAACGTGGCGATGGTGCACTATGTGGCGGCGGCGGCCATCGCGTTCAACACGGTCGTGGCCTACCGGGGCGTGGACTGGAGCGCGGTGCTCGTCAACCTCACCACGGTGTCGCGCTACGGGGCGCTGGCTCTGCTGGTGGTGCTCGCGTTCGTCGCGGGGCACGGCGACTTCCGCCACTACGTCGCCGGGGGGGGCGCGGTGCACGTCGGGCTCTATGGCCTGGCGCTCGTCTCGGTGCTGTGGGCGTACGACGGGTGGGGCGACCTCTCCTATGTCAGCGGGGAGGTGAAGGACCCCGAGCGCAACCTGCCGCGCGCCCTGCTGCTGGGTACCCTCGGCGTGGTCGTCATCTACTTGGCGGCCAATGCGGCCTACTTGTACCTCATGCCCATCGGCCAGATGGCGACATCGCCGCTGGTGGCAGCGGACGCCGCGCACGCGATACTGGGGCGCGTGGGGGTGGGGCTGGTGGCGGTGGTGGTTATCATCTCGACCTTCGGCACGCTGGCGGGGTCGATGCTCACCGGGCCGCGGATCTTCTACGCCATGGCCGAGGAGGGGCTCTTCTTCCGGGCGGTGGGGCGGAGCCACCCGCGCTACCGCACGCCCGCGACCGCGATCGTCCTCACCGGGGCGCTCGGGGTCGGCTTCGTGCTGCTGCGCACCTTCGAGCAGCTGGCCGACGCCTTCGTCCTCGGCATCTGGCCGTTCTACGCCCTGGCCGCCGCGGCGGTCTTCGTGCTGCGCCGCCGCCGCCCGGACGCGCGCCGGCCGGTGCGCACGTGGGGCTATCCGGTCGTGCCGTTCCTCTTCCTCGCCGCCGCGGCATTCCTCCTGGTCAACGCCCTCGTGACCGACCGGAGCAGCCTCATCCCGTTCGGCGTGATCGCCCTGGGCATCCCCGTCTACTTGGTCTGGCGCCGCTCGACCCGCAGGCGGGCCGAGGCGTAGCGCCGACCCTCTCCGCGTGCCTGATGCGACGCCGGAAGGTCGTCTCCGGGCCGCTCCACACCGGCACCCGCGTGTCGAATGCCGACCACTTCGCTCCTCTTTTTGGGTCTGTTTCAAGAGCGGGGCGGCCGCGGCATCCGGATTGCACGGATCGTAACACCGAGGTCGGGAGTCCGGTGGTTTCCCAATCCGCGCGGTGTCGCCTTGCGCCCGCGTGAATCGTATATTCTGGACGGTTTTTCCCCCCGCGGCCGGTCCGGCGTCGTGTCGCCGTTGGACCGGAACGCATCCCATCCGTACCGCAAGCGCAGGAGCCGGGCTATGCGAATTGACTCAGTGCGAAGCGCGTGGGCGCGCGTCGTCGCCGTGCTCGCCATCGTGGCGTGCGCGGTGGTGTCGGCGGCCTTCGCGCAAGGCGTGACGAGCGCATCGGTGCGCGGCCGCGTCCTGGACGAGAGCGGCAACGCCATCGAGGGCGCGGTCGTGACCGCGACCAGCGTGGCGACGGGCCAGCGCTACCAGGGCCGCACCCGCGCCGGTGGGGCGTGGAACATCGAGAACCTGACGGTGGGCCGCTACACCTTCGAGGCGCGGGCGATCGGCTTCCGGCCCGCGCGGACGGAGGCGCTGCGCCTCGCCCTCGGCCAGGTCATGGACGTGGACCTCCGCCTGCCGCAGGCGGCCGTGGAGCTGGGCGCGGTCGAGGTGCAGGTCGAGCAGGCGAACCCGCTGATCTCGTCGTCACGGACGGGCGCGGGCTCGTCGGTGTCCGACTCCGCGATCCTGCGGCTCCCCACGCTGAACCGCAACTTCACCGACTTCATCTCGAACGTGCCGCAGGTCGTCGGAACCAGCATAGACGGCCTCAACAACCGGTTCAACAACATCCAGATCGACGGCGCGGTGAACAACGACCTGTTCGGCCTCTCGGGCAGCGGCACGCCGGGCGGGACGGCGAACGCGGTGCCGATCTCGGTCGAGGCGGTGCGCGAGTTCCAGGTGCTGATCGCGCCCTTCGACGTGCGGCAGGGCGGGTTCACCGGCGGCATCGTCAACGCGGTGACGCGCTCGGGCACGAACGAGTTCCACGGGACCGCCTTCGGGTACTACCAGAGCAACAGCCTCATCAGCACGTACACCGACTCAACGGGGCTGAAGTACAAGCCGTCGGACATGAGCCGCTACCAGTACGGCTTCACGCTGAGCGGCCCCATCATCCGCGACAAGCTCCAGTTCTTCGCCGTCGTGGACCTCTCGCGGTCGACGACGCCTTCGCCGGTGTCGGGGACCATCGGCACGGACACGACCGGCGGGGCGGACTCGGTGGGCATCGGGATCCGGTACAGCACGATCCAGCGGATCGAGCAGATCTCGATCAACCAATACCACTTCGATCCGGGCGGGGTCCTGGGCGCGACGAACCACAACCCGGACAGCAACATCCTCCTCAAGCTGTCGGGCCAGCTGGGCGCCTCGACGCACTTCGAGCTGTCGGACAACTACATCAAGGCGTCGCTGGATCAGTACTCCCACTCGCCGACGAACTCGTCGTACGGGTACGAGCCGACGAACAGCAGCTACAGCATCTTCAACAAGCAGAACTCGCTGCGGCTTAACCTGAACAGCACGTTCTGGGGCCGGTTCACGAACGAGCTGATCGCCGGCTACTCGTACATCCGCGACTACCGCACGGTGCCGAACCACGTGCCGCTGATCCAGATCGCCGGCGACCGCGCGAGCACGTACATCAACATCGGCACCGAGCGGTACTCGGGCGCCAACATCCTGAACCAGGACATCTACGAGCTCACGGACAACCTCACCTTCCCGGTGGAGCGGCATCTGTTCACGATCGGGACGCACAACGAGTTCTTCAAGTTCATGAACGTGTACTTCCCGAACGAGCAGGGCGTGTGGTCGTTCGCGAGCGTGGACGCTTATGCGGCCGGCACGCCGAACAAGTACGTGATCGCCCTGCCGACCGCGCTGCGTCCCGACGGGCCGGTGGCCCGGTTCCGCGTGAAGCAGTACGGCGTCTACGCCCAGGACAAGTGGACGCCGGTCCCGAGCCTGACGGTGTCGCTGGGCCTGCGGTACGACGCGCCGTCGCTGCCGAAGCCGGCGTACAACGAGAAGCTGGATTCGACCTTCTTCGTGGCGCACGGCGGGGCTCCCGCGGCGTTCACGCCGGGCGCGCCGGGGGGCATCAACTCCTCCACGATGAGCATGTCGGGGGTCCTCTCGCCGCGGTTCGGCTTCAACTATGACGTGGGGGGGAGCGGCACCACGGTGCTGCGCGGCGGCGTGGGGGTCTTCACGGGCCGCCCGGCGTACGTGTGGGTGTCGAACGCGTTCTCCAACACCGGCATGGAGCAGGCGACGCTGACGTGCAACCCGGCCGACACCATCCCGGCGTTCACGGTGGATCCGAACGCGCAGCCGACCCACTGCGGAGGAGCCAAGGCGGCGACCGCGCCGATCCCGAGCATCGTGTACTACGACCCGAACTTCAAGTTCCCGCAGACGCTGCGCTTCGCGGCCGGCGCGGACCGCAAGCTGCCGTGGGGGATGGTCGGCACCTTCGACTTCATCTTCACACGCTACGTCAACAACTACTACCTCAACGACGTGAACCTGATGGGCCCGCAGGGCCTGGCCGTCGGCGAGGGGAACCGCATCATGTACGGCACGATCAGCGCGTCCGGCACCGCGACGGCGAAGCGGGTCACCTCGTCGTTCGCCGACGTCCTGGAGCACTCCAACCGGAGCGGCGACCGGGCGTGGTCGGGAACGCTGCAGCTGCAGAAGCGGTTCAGCAACGCCATGGAGTTCAGCGTCGGCTACACCTACTCCAGGGCGATGGACTACATCACGCTGGGCTCCAGCATCGCGAACTCGAACTTCCGCTACACGACGCTGGACGGCCCGCTCGCGAACCGCTACCTGCGGCGCTCGGCGTTCGACCGGCCGCACCGCTTCGTGGCGAACGGGTCCTTCAACCTGCCGTACAGGGTCAACGCCGGCCTGCGGCTGACGGTCCAGTCGGGCACGCCCTACGGCTACGTCACGTCGAACGACGCGAACGCCGACGGCCTGACGTTGAACGACCTGGTCTACGTCCCGATGTACAGCTCGGACATCTCGCTCGCCACCCCGAGCGACTGGACGAAGCTGAACAACTACATCAACAGCGAGCCGTGCCTTAACTCGCAGCGCGGGCGCATCATGTCGCGGAACAGCTGCCGGAACCCGTGGCAGACCTTCCTCGACGGCCGCGTCTCGAAGTCCTTCGCCACGATGCACGGGCAGTCGGTCGAGATCTCCGCGGACTTCTTCAACGTGCCGCGGCTGCTCGGCAGCATCCTCGACAACAACTGGGGCGTGGTGAACTCCACCAGCTCGAACGAGGACCTCGTCCTGCTCGCCGGGTCGGGGTACAGCACCGCCCTGCAGCGCGGCATCTACAAGCTGTCGCTGCCGATCCTCCGGCAGACGAGCATCGACGCGTCGCGCTGGAAGATGCAGTTCGGCATGCGGTACACCTTCTAGGCCGCATCCGGGCGTAGAAGAGGGACGGGGAGGCCGCGAGGCCTCCCCGTTCCACGTCCGGGCCCCGCGCTGGCGGGGGCGGGCGCCGCGCCGCTAGGTGCGGGCGCGGACGAAGAGGACCAGGCCGCCGATCGTGAAGAGGACGTTCGGGGTCCACGCGGCGACGAGCGGCGGGATGGCGCCGCCGTTGCCGACCGCCTTGGTGACCTGGATCATGGTGAGGAAGACGATGGTCGTGGCGAGGCTCACCGCGACGCCGTACGTGGTGCCGGCGCGGGCGTTGGCGACGCCGAGCGGCGCGCCGAACAGCACGATGATCAGGCAGGTCATGGGGATCGCGAGCTTGAGGGCGCGCTCGACCTTGAGCTTGGCGGCGTCGGAGCCCGACCGCTCGAGCGTCCGCACGTAGTGGCCGAGCTCGGCGTAGCGCATCTCGTTGGGCTCCTTGGGCTCCGCGAGGAGGTCGAGCGGGCTCTCGCCGAGGGCCCGCTGGCGCAGCGAGTCGAAGCCGAAGGCGATCTCCTGTCCGGGGCCCGGCAGGAGGCGCAGCATCCCGCGGCCCAGCGTCCAGCCGCGCGCCGGGTCCCAGCGCCCGCCGCTGGCGATGAGGAAGTACCCCGGGAACGCCGGCCCCGTCCCCTCCCGCTCGATCTGCACGTCCCGCATCAGGCGCTCCGGCGAGGAGAGCGACCCGATCACGTAGACGCGCCCGCCGTCGGCCCGGTAGGCGAAGTTGTAGCGGCTCGTCTCCGTGCGCGTCTCGCGCTCGCGGAGCCGCTCGGCGCGCTTCCCGTTGGCGATGGGGGCGAACTCGCCGAGGAAGAAGGTCGCCACGGTGATCGCCGCCGCCACGGCGAAGACCGGCGCCACGAGGCGGTGGAACGAGATGCCCGAGGCCTTCGCCGCCGTGAGCTCGGAATGGCGGGCGAGCCCCCCCACCGAGAAGACGGTGGCGAAGAGCACCGCCGCAGGGATGATGAAGAAGATCTGCTGGGGGACGCTGAAGACGTAGGCGAGGGCGATGTCCCGCCCCGGGATGTTCTTGTTGAGGTAGCGCTCGATGTGGTCGGTCAGGTCGATGGCGATGGTGAGGAGCGGGAACCCCAGGACAGTGATCCCGAAGATCTTCAGGAACTCGCGCAGCAGGTAGCGGTCGAGGAGGCGGAAGCCGAAGGTCATGCAGCCCCCCCGCGCCGGGCGCGGCGCGCGCGCCACGCGTCGCGGGCGGCGGCGACGCGGTCCATCCACTCGCTGCCGCGGGTGGTGGCGTGCTCGCGCCCGAGGCGCAGGAACAGCGCCAGGCCGACGGCGGTCATGAGCAGGTTCGCCCCCCACATCGCCCAGAAGGGCGAGAGGATGAGCTTGTCGGCCAGCGACTCCCCGCCGATGAGGCCGACGTAGTACAGCCCGAAGATGCCGGCGCTGGCGCCGATCACGAGGCCGACGCCGCCGCGGGGGAAGCGCAGCGCCAGCGGTGCGCCGATGAGCACGAAGACGATGCACATCGCCGGGATCGAGAACTTCTTGTGGATCTCCACGCGGTAGCGGGCCAGCGTTGCCAGGTTGATGAGGCGCTGGGAAGAGAGGATCTCGCGCTGGCTGCGCAGCACGACCCCCGGCACGTCGGCGGGGGGGCGATGGGCGCCGGTGGGTGCCACGGCGGGCGCGGGAGCGAAGCCGGGGGCGCCGGGCGGGAGCCCGACGAGGCGGCGCAGGGAGTCTCGCGCGGCGGTGCCGGCCCGCGCAACGGTATCGGCCCGCGCGGAGGTGGGGGCCAGCCAGCGGGTCACGGCCTCGAGGGCGCGGCAGTAGGGCCCCACGGTCACGCCGCGGCCGGCGGCAGGGGGGCCCGCCGAGCCGCTGGGCCGCAGGCCGAGGAGCCCGCGCAGGTCGTTCAGCCGGGCGAGCCGGAGCTGGGCCTCGGTCGCCGCGAGCGCCACCTCGCCCTCCGCGGCGTTCCGGTCCATCTCGCACACCGACATCTCGCGGTCGCTCTTGTAGGTGTCCTCGCCGGTGCGCTGGAACTGGTTCGAGACGCCGCGCAGCCGGACGTAGTCGGTATGGAAGAAGATGCGGCGGAAGATGCCCGGCTGCCCGCGGTCGTAGTCGTGCACGAAGCCGTCGAAGAGCGTGAGGTGCAGGTCGGTCCGCCCGTCGGCGATGGCGAAGCGCATGAAGCCGCTGTCGGCGTAGATGGTGCGGCGCCGCTCGGCGTTGGCGAGGTCGTAGATCACCACCTCGCGGAGCCGGTCGGTGGCCTGGTCGATGCGGCCCGAGCGCAGGTAGAACTGGCCCGGGATGACCGCATTGATCATTTGCTCCTTGAGCTCGAAGGTGGGCTTCTTCCGGGCGATGTCGACGGTGAGCGTGCGCAGCTTGTGGTTGGTGCGCGGGAGCACCTGGTCGTTGAACGCGAAGTTGACCATGGCAAGGCCGGCCCCCGCCCCGAGGACGGGCATCACCAGCCACACCAGGTTGACGCCGCTCGCCTTGAGGGCCGTGACCTCGTTGTCCGCGCCCAGGCGGCTGAAGGCGTAGAGCACCGCCACGAGCACCGCCATGGGAAGGGTCATCGCCACGATGAACGGGACGGAGAGCGCGAAGACCTCGCCGATCACGCCCCAGGACAGGCCCTTCCCCACCAGGTCGCTGAAGTCGCGGGCGATCTGGTTCACCAGCATCAGGCCGGTCAGCGCGCCCAGCGCGAAGACGAACGGCCCCACGCACTCGCGGAGCAGGTAGCGGGAGAGGAGTCTCACGGCCAGGGTCCGGCGTTTCCTCGGGGTTGAGAGGCCTCTGGGGCGCTCGTATATTCGCCAAACGTACCCGTTTCCGGTCTTACCCGCGTGGGGGACGAAGGTGGCGCGCTCGCTCCTCGCGCTCGCCCTCCTCGTCCTCTTCTTCGCCCCTCGCCTCGTCGCGCAGCAACCCGACTCGCTCGCGGGCGCGCGCCGCCTGCGGCTGCGGCGGGACACGCTGCGGCTGGTGCTTCCCCCCGAGCTGGCCCCGGGCGGGCGCCTCGTCGCGCCGCGGCTCGACGCCGCCCAGGTGGCGCGGGACTGGGCGGCCGGGCTGCGCGCGCGCCTCGCCGGGCGCGACGCGGCCCTGTGGCGCGCGCTGATCCTGGGCGGCGACACCAGCCTGGCGGCGGTCCCCTCGGCCGCCCCCGCCGAGGCCCCGGCGGCCGCCGCGCCCCTCCCTCGGGAGGCGCCGGCCCAGCGGCCCACCGTCCTCAGCCGCTACGCCGACCTCAACCTCCTGATGACCGCGCGGTTCGAGCTGCGCTTCGACCAGCTCAGGAACCTGCGCTGCACGCCGTCGGACGCCAACCAGTTGGGCTCCGGCTGCCAGTCCCAGATCACCCCGCCGAGCTTCGACCCGCAGTTCAATGTGCGCTCCGGCGGCCTCGTGGGCCAGCGGGTGCACCTCAACGTGGACTACGACAGCAAGCGCGAGTTCGAGGCGTCGAACAACATCCAGGTCTACTACCAGGGGCTGGAGGACGAGGTCGTGCGGCGGGTGGACGTGGGCAACGTGACCTTCGCCGTGCCCGCATCGCGGTTCATCACGGCGGGCATCCCCTCGAACAACTTCGGCATCCAGGTGCAGGGCCAGGTGGGCGCGCTCGACTTCACCGGCATCTTCGCCCAGCAGAAGGGTAACGTCGTCCACGGCCGTACCTTCACCATCGGCAACCAGACGGTCCAGACGCTCGACCGGGACGTCGCCGACCGGGACTTCGAGCCGCTGCGCTTCTTCTTCGTGGTGGATCCGCAGACCTTGCCGGGCTACCCCGGGGTCGACGTGCTGCAGCTGGCCCAGGTCCTCCCCGTGGCGGTGCAGGTCACCCAAGTGCGGGTGTATCGCCGGCGGAGCCTGCAGAACCAGGCGGGCGCCGCCCAGCAGAACCTCAGCGGCATCAGCGCCGTGGCCCTACGGGGGGACTCCCCCCAGCGTGCGGGGCCGTTCGCGTGGGAGTTGCTGATCGAGGGACGCGACTACTTCCTGGACGCGTCCGGCGTCTGGTTCGGCTTGTCCGCGCGCCTCGACCAGGACGACTACCTCGCGGTGTCCTATGTGACGGCGGCCGGGGACACGGTCGGGACCTTCCCGGGCACGGCGACCGCGGGGCGGGTGGACACGCTCCGTCTCGTCTACGAGCCCCGGCGCGGCGCCGACGTGCCGACGTTCCGCTACGAGATGCGCAACTTCTACCGCGTCGGCGCGCAAGGCGACGTCGTGCGCGAGACGGCGCGGCTCCGGATCGTCGTGGGGGAGTCCGAGCGGCCCGCGTCCGGGGCGGCCACGTTCCTCGCCCAGCTCGGCGTGGCACAACAGTCGGATCAGACGACCTTCGACCAACTGAACCGGCTCTTTCCGCGGACCCGGGACCCCGGCGCCGGCTCGCCGATCAAGGACTACTTCATCGTCTTCCCAAACCTCCACCCGTTCGCGGACAGCACGGCGCTGCCGGCGGCGTTCCGGAACGACTCGCTGTACCGGACGCCGACGTATCTTCTGCTCACCCAGGGTCCCACGCCACTCTACACGCTGCGCCTGCATTACGATGCCCGCGGCGGGGACAACCGGAGCGTGTTGTCGCTTGGCGGCTTCCAGATCCGGGCAGGGAGCGAGACGATCACCGCGGGCGGGCGCCAGCTCGCGCGGAACGTGGACTACACCATCAACTACGAGATCGGGCAGGTGACCTTCACGTCGCCCGACTCGCTCTTCCAGACCCCGACCACGGTGACCGTCCAGTACGAGGAGCAGCCGGCGTTCACCATCGCGCCGACCTCGATCTACGGCCTTCAGTCCCGCTACGACTTCGGCGAGCACGGCACGCTGGCGGTGCTGGGACTCCTCCAGCGCCAGCGTACCACCTTCACTCGGCCGCCCCTCGGGTTCGAGCCGTCGTCGAACTTCGTCGGGGGCGTGACGGGCAACTTCCGGTTCTCGCCCGACGGGCTGACGCGCCTGCTGAACGCGCTGCCCTGGGTCCACACGGAGGTGCCCTCGCAGATCACCCTCGACGCGGAACTGGCGACGTCGCGCCCCTCGCCGAACCAGGTTGGCGTCGCGTACGTGGAGACCTTCGAGGAGGAGGGCGGCTCCTTCCTCTCCCTCGGCGAGAACCTCTGGGAGTACGGCAGCCGGCCGGCGTCGCCTCGGGGGCTCGAGGCCCACGGCATCGACCCGGTGCTCGGGTTCCAGGACCAGGACGCGGTGCCGTTCACCTGGCAGAACCTCATCGCCAGCGCCAGCGGGGTGGTGCAGTTCCGCACTAGCGACATCGACCCGTCCGTCGTGGTGCAGGGGACCGGTGCGACGGCCGAGCCGGTGCTCTGGTTCCTGATGTACCCCGACACCGTGGGCGGCGACCCCGACCGCCAGACCGGCGCCGTCCGCTGGTACGTGCCGCACACCGACGGACCCCGCTGGCGCTCCATCACCCAGCCGCTCTCGGCGACGGGCATGGACCTCTCCCGTATCGAGTACCTCGAACTGTGGGTCTACGAGGACAACCAGCGCACCGCGCGCGCCGCGGGCGCGACGCTCGCGTTCGACTTCGGGACGGTGTACGAGGACGCCGTGGACTTCCTCCCCCAGCGGTTCACGGTCACCGCGCAGGGGGACACCGTCTACAGCGGCCGGCGCCGCGCCCACGAGGGGCGGCTGCAGACCGAGCGGGACACCCTCACGGGCGCGTGGAACGCGACGATCAACGACAACGGCATCATGGGCGATGTCGCGGACAGCATCCTCAATGCGACCACGGGCACGATGGAGCACCAGGTGCCGCTGTGCGAGTCGGAGCTGAGCCGGGGACTGGTGGTGTACAGCTGGGGCGACCTCCGGGAGCACTGTACCCGGCACAACGGCCAGGTGGACAGCGACGACCTGAACGGAGACGGGCACCTCGACACGCTCATCACGGCGACCCCGGAGTCGTATTTCCGGTACGTCTTCCCCATTGGGGACGACCATTACTACGTGCGGGACGGGGGGGCGGTGGCCGGCTCCGACTCGGCGGTGGCGGGGCGCTGGCGCCTGTATCGCATCCCGTTCCGGAGCGACACGATCCAGGTCGGCGCGCCGAACATCCGGTTGATTCAGGACCTGCGGATGACCTTGGTGGTTCCCGGGAACGGCGCCGCGGAGCACGCCGTCTACTTCGCCCTCTCGCGCGTCAAGCTGGTCGGCGCACCGTGGGTCAAGCGCGCGGCCACGCCCATCCCGGGTCTCGACGGCTCGGTCGGGAGCGTGCACGGCGAGGTGGTCGCGAGCGTCGTGAGCACCGAGAACCAGGCCGACCTCGGCTACGTCTCGCCCCCCGGCGTCACCGACGCGGGCGAGACCACGACCGGCAGTCTGTCGGTCGGCCAGGTGCAGATCAACGAGCGCTCGCTGCGCCTGATCGGCTTCGACGTCCGCCCCGGCGAGCGTGCTGAGGCGTTCTACCAGTTCCCGCAAGGGGCGCGGAACTTCCTCGGCTACCGCCAGATGCGCGTCTGGGCGCGCGGGCGCGGCTCCGACTGGGACCACGGCCAGCTGGAGTTCTACATCAAGGTCGCGCAGGACGAGAACAACTTCTACCTGTTCCGCGCCCCAGCCCGCACGACCTCGTGGGACCCGGAGGTGGTCGTGGACTTCGGCCGCTGGCTCGATCTGCGGGCACAGGTCGAGGCCAGCTTTCTCCGCGGCGATCCGCCGAATGTCGCGCGCGCCAGGAGCTGCGGCGCTGACACCCTCGCGTACGTCGCGTGCGACGGGCAATACATGGTGCAGGTGCTGAACCCCGGTGTCGCGCCCCCCAACCTCGCGGGCGTCCGGGAGCTGGCTGTCGGCTTCCTGCGCGACAGCGGGCAGGCGCAGGACAGCGCTGAGCTGTGGGTGGACGACATCCGGCTCAGCCAGGCGGTGAACACCCCGGGCTACGCCGCGGCGCTCAACCTCCACGTCTCGGCCGCCGACCTCGCGGACCTGAACCTCTCGATGACCAAGCGGGACGCACAGTTCCGGCAGCTCGGCGAGGCGCCCCCGTACATCGGCTCGACCCAGTTGTCCTTCGCGTCCACCCTGCGGCTCGAGAAGCTGGGCCTCGACCGCCTCGGGATCTCCGCGCCGCTCACCTTCCGTGTCGACCAGTCTGCGGACGACCCGTACTTCCTGAGCGGCACCGACGTGCTGGCGGGCGCTATCGACGGCCTGCGGCGCCCGCACTCGACCCAGACGGGGTTCGGCGTCACCGTGCGCCGGTCGCGGCGCGGCACCCTGTGGTGGCAGCGGCTGCTGGCGGACAATCTCACCCTGACCGCTTCGGGCTCCCGGGCCGCCACGACGACGCAGCTGGGGGACGCGCAGTCCAGCCTCCTCAACCTGCGGGTCGACTACCAGGCGAACCCCGCCGAGCGGACCTTCCGCTACGTGCCCGGCTTTCTGGTGAAGCTGATCCGCGCGCTCCCGGCGTTCCTCAGCCGGTCGGAGTTCGCGCGGGGTCTTGAGAACGCACAGTTGCGGTGGACTCCGGTCTCCGTGCGGTTCAGCACGTCGTACAATCGAATCGCCGCCGTGCAGCAGACCTTCCGGGTGCCGGTCGCGACGACGAGCGACACCCTGGCGACCACGGTCTCGACGGTGCAGCCCGGACTCCAGCAAGACGTCGCCTTCGACCTGCGGCCGCTCCGTTCCCTCACAGCGGGGGTCACTTGGTCGCAGGTGCGGGACCTGCGGGACTACGGGGACTCCACGACTATGGGTGTGCTGGCCGGCCAGGACGCCCGCCGCCTGCTCGGGCTCAACGTCGGCTTCGAGAGTCGGCGCTCGGTCGGCACGCGGCTCGCCTTCCAGCCGGTGCTCGCGGCGTGGCTCCGGCCCCGCGTCAGCCTCGTGTCCCAGTTCGGCCTCAACCGCGACCCCAACGCACGGACCGCGGAACGGCTGATCGGCGACACGCTCGGCGCCTTCCGGATGCCGATGGCCTTCCAGAACCAGCGGACCGCCGACTTCGGCCTGTCGGTGGACTTCGCGCGCTTCGCCCGCAACTTCGCCGGCGACTCGTCGCTGCTGACGGCGCTCTTCGACCGGCTCAACCCCATAGACCTCTCGTCGCGGACCGACCGCCGCTCGCAGTTCAGCCAGCGGGGACTGACGCCCGACCTCGGCTACCAGCTGGCCCTCGGCGGCACCAACGCCTTCCGCTACTACGGCGGGCAGTTGGCCGACGCGGCCTCCGAGTCACGCGACGTCCGCGCTTCGGGTGGCGTGCGCCTGCCCCTTGGCCTGTCGATGACCTCGGACTACGGCTGGAGCCGCGCCCTGAGCTGGGCGCGCCGGCGCGACGGCCAGTCGGAGACGCAGCAGACGGAGCTGGACTGGCCGAGCGTCACCGGTCGGTGGGTGTGGTCGCCGCGCCAGGCGTTCGTGCGGAGCGTCATCACCAACGTGAGCGCCTCGGCCTCGTACCGCGTCCGCGAGACGGAGAGCTTGCTGTCGGTGCTCGAGGGGGGGGACCTCTCGGCGGGCGGAGGGGGGCCGGCCCTCGTGACGACCCAGCTCACCCGCGCGGCGCCCCTCTCGCTGACGGTGTCCTGGGCGCCGCGGATCATCTCCACCGTGAGCTATACAACCAGCCGGTCGGAGAACATCCAGACGGGCAACGTCAGCCGCAACAACGGCACCGAGACGGGCGCCAGCGTCTCCTTCTCCTTCCGTGTGCCGCAGCAGGTGATCCCGCTGAAGAGCGACGTCCGCACGGCGTTCCGGTACTCGAACAGCCAGAACCTCGGCTGCATCACGTCGGCTGGCGACAGCACCTGCGTGCCAATTTCCGATTCCCGCCGCACGCAGCTGAACCTGACGATGGACACCGACATGCCGCCCAACGTGTCCGCCGGGATCGGCATCAGCTACATTCTGACGGAAGACGCCCGCGTGAACCGGAAGTTCGCCCAGTTCGTGTTCACGGCGTCGGTGACGGTGAACTTCTCCGCAGGAGAGATCCGATGAAGCGGTCCGCGGCCCTCGCCCTCCTGGCCCTCGTGGTCGCCTGCCGGGGGAGCAGTCAGGCGGCGCCGCCGTTCGACGGCCCGCAAGCCCTCCGCTGGGTCGAGTACCAGGTGGCGGCGGGCCCCCGGATCCCCGGCACGGCGCCGCACCGCGCCGTGGGGGACTGGCTCCTCGCGCAGCTACGCCTGCGGGCCGACACCGTCGAGGTCCAGGCATTCACCCACGTGACCGTCTCCGGCGACACCGTTCCCCTCCGCAACTTCATCGCGCGCTTCCGTCCCGGCGTGAAGGACCGGGTGCTCTTCCTGGCGCACTGGGATTCGAAGCCGCATGCCGACCAGGACCCCGACCCCGCGAAGCGGACGCTGCCCGTCCCGGGCGCCGACGACGGCGCCTCTGGCGTCGCCGTCCTCCTCGGCGTGGCCGACCAACTCAAGCGCACGCCACCCTCGCTGGGCGTGGATCTCCTCTTCGTGGACGGGGAGGACTACGGGACGTTCGAGGGCGATGCGCCCGACAACCTCCTCGGCTCGCGCTATTTCGCCCAGCATCTTCCCCCGGGGTACCGGCCGCTCTACGCCGTCCTCTTGGACATGGTCGGCGACAAGGACCAGGCGTTCCCCGAGGAGGGCTACTCGCTCGAACGGGCGCCGGAGGTCGTGGAGCGCGTCTGGCAGACCGCCGAGGATATCGGCCTGAGCCGGATCTTCCAGCGGGTGCAGGGGATCGCGCTCACAGACGATCACATCCCCCTCCTCGGGGCCGGCATCCGCACGGCCGACGTGATCGACTTCGATTACGCGTACTGGCACACCACCGCCGACACCCCCGACAAGGTCTCCGCGACCTCGCTCGCCAACGTCGGGAAGGTCGTTCTCGCCCTCGTGCGCTGATCCGCTCCGCGCGGCGTTGATCGGCCACCACTGCCGCTTCGCTAGGACCTACCGTGCGGTCCATGGCCGCCCGTGACGAGCGCCGTGCCGTCCTCCTCCTCGCCTTGGTCGCCGCCGCCGGAGGGGTGGTGCGCGTGGTGCGAGCACCCCAGGGGCCGCCGGGGGCGTCGGCCATCGCGCCGGAGCTGCGCGGCGCGGACCCGGCTCGTCAGGCGGCGCTCTCGCGCCGCGCGGAGGAGATGGAGCGGCCCCTCTCGCCCGGGGAGCGGGTGGACGTGGACCGGGCGGCAGCGGACGAACTCGCCCGGCTGCCGCGGATCGGGCCGAAGCTGGCCCGCCGGATCGCGGAGGAGCGGGAGGCCCACGGCCCCTTTGGGAGCCTCGAGGGGTTGGGTCGCGTGCCGGGCATCGGGCCGGCGCTCCGGGCCGGCCTCGAGCACTCGGCGACGTTCTCTGGGGTGGCGCTGGTTGGCCCCCCGTCGTCGGCCCCGCCGTCGGTCGGCGGCCCGCCGCCGCCGTCGGCCGCGGCCGGTGCAGCGCGCGGGTGCGGCATCCTCCCCCTGCCGCTCAATGCGGCGACGGCCGCGGAACTGGACTGCCTGAAGGGAATCGGCCCGGCGCTCGCCAGGCGGATCGTGGCGGATCGGGCCGCGCACGGCCCTTACTCCGGCGTTCAGGACCTCGACCGCGTGCCGGGCATCGGAAAACGCCTCGTGGACCGTCTCAAGCCCTTCCTCCGCGCGCCTTGACAGGGGGGGTACCGGCCGTACTATTCCGAGTAACTCTAGGCTAGTTACGGTTTTCCACCTCGTCGGGACTCCTCGTCCATGTCGGCACCAGCGCCCGCAGCCGGCGACCGGCTCGGCGATCTGCTCATCAAGGAAGGGCTGATCACCAAGGATCAGCTCGAGAAGGCCCTTCAGGAGCAGAAGGCCAACGGTACCCGGCTGGGCTACAACCTGGTCAAGCTCGGCTTCGTGCAGGAGACCGAGATCACCAAGATGCTGGCCCGGCAGTTCCGGATGCCGGCCGTGGATCTCTCGCGCTTCGAGGTGGACCCGAAGATCGTGAAGATGATCCCCGCGGACATCGCGATGAAACACCTCGTCCTGCCGCTCAAGAAGGAGGGGCGGACCCTGACGGTCGCGATGGCCGACCCGACCAACATGGGGGTCATCGACGACCTCAAGTTCGTCACCCGGTACGACATCTTCCCGGTGATCGCGGGCGAGTACACCCTGCGCACGGCGATCGAGAAGTACTACGAGCAGGTGGACGCGCAGCTCGACAACCTCCTCAAGGAGATGGGGGAGGAGTCGGAGACCGAGGAACTGGAGATCGTCCAGGAGCAGGAGGAGGCGGAGCAGGCCGGCGCCGCGATGGCGGACGACGCGCCGGTGGTGAAGCTCATCAACGCGATCCTCACCGACGCGGTGAAGCGGGGCGCGTCCGACATCCACGTGGAGCCGTTCGAGCACGAGATCCGGGTGCGCTACCGCATCGACGGGGCGCTCTCGGAGGTGATGAAGCCCCCGATTAAGCTGAAGGCGGCGCTCACCTCGCGCATCAAGATCATGTCGGCGCTGAACATCGCCGAGCGGCGGGTGCCGCAGGACGGCCGCATCCGCCTGAAGATGGGCAAGCGGGTGATCGATTTCCGCGTCTCGACGCTCCCGGTGCTGTTCGGCGAGAAGATCGTGATGCGGATCCTGGACAAAGGGAACCTGACCCTCGACCTCTCGAAGTTCGGCTTCGAGCCCAAGGCCGAGGCGGACCTGATGAAGGCGATCCTGAACCCCTACGGCATGGTGCTGGTGACGGGGCCGACGGGGTCGGGGAAGACGACGACGCTGTACTCGGCGCTGTCCCGGGTCAATACGATCGACGTGAACATCATGACGGCCGAGGACCCGGTCGAGTACAACCTGATGGGCATCAACCAGGTCGCGGTGCGCAACGAGATCGGAATGACGTTCGCGGCGGCGCTGAAGGCGTTCCTGCGCCAGGACCCGAACATCATCATGGTCGGTGAGATCCGCGACATCGAGACGGGCAGCATCGCGATCAAGGCCGCCCTCACGGGCCACCTCGTGCTCTCGACGCTGCACACCAACGACGCGCCCTCGACGATCACCCGCATGATCGACATGGGCATCGAGCCCTTCAACGTGTCGTCGGCGGTGAACCTGATCGTGGCGCAGCGGCTGGTCCGGCGCATCTGCAAGGACTGCAAGGCCGAATCGACGTACAGCGCCGACGAGCTCAAGGTGCTGGGCACCACCGAGAAGGAGTGGGAGGGGGTCACCTTCTGCAAGGGCAAGGGGTGCGACACGTGCGGCGGGTCGGGCTACAAGGGCCGCGCGGGCCTCTATGAGGTGATGGCCTTTTCCCAAGAGCTGCGCCGCATGATCCTCCGGGGCGCCTCCACCGCCGAGCTGCAGAACCAGGCCGTCACGGACGGCATGCTCACTTTGCGGATGGACGGCATCGTCAAGATCAAGAAGGGCGTCACCACGCTCGAGGAAGTCGTCAAGGAAACGGCGGAAGGCTGACTACGTGACCGCACCCCATCCGGCCCAGCCGGCGACCACCATCAACCTGCGCGCGCTGCTCGAGGAGATGATCGAGCGCGAAGCGTCGGACCTCCACATCACGGCCGGCGAGCGCCCGAAGATCCGGGTGGACGGCGACATCGTCAGCAGCAAGGTGGACACCGTCCTGACGCCGAAGGACACCCTGCAGCTGGCCTACTCGGTGCTGACCGAGCAGCAGAAGAAGCGCTTCGAGACGGAGGACGAGCTCGACTTCTCCTTCGGCATCCAGAACCTGGCGCGGTTCCGCGGCAACTGCTTCAAGCAGCGCGGGTGCGTCTCGATCGTGATCCGGCAGATCCCCTTCCGGGTGAAGACCTTCGAGGAACTGCAGCTGCCGGCGGTGGTGGCGAAGTTCGCCGAGCGGCCGCGCGGCCTGATCCTCGTCACGGGGCCGACCGGCTCGGGGAAGTCGACCACCCTCGCGGCGATGATCGACAAGATCAATCGGGAATGGAAGGGCCATATCATCACGGTGGAGGACCCGATCGAGTTCATCCACCGGCACCAGGGGTGCATCGTCAATCAGCGGGAGGTCGGCACCGACACGAAGTCCTTCGCGAACGCGCTGAAGTACGCGCTGCGCGAGGACCCGGACGTGGTGCTGATCGGCGAGATGCGTGACCTGGAGACGATCCAGGCGGGGCTGACGATCGCGGAGACGGGCCACCTGGCGTTCGCGACGCTGCACACCAACTCGGCGGCGGAGACGATCAACCGCATCATCGACGTGTTCCCGGCGCACCAGCAGTCGCAGGTCCGGGCCCAACTGGCGTTCGTCCTCGAGGGAATCGTCACCCAGACCCTGCTGCCGAAGGCGAAGGGCCGGGGCCGCGCGATGGCGTGCGAGATCCTTGTGGCCACGCCGGCGATCCGGGCGCTGATCCGCGACGACAAGGTGCACCAGATCCAGTCGTCGATGCAGGCGGGGAAGAAGCACGGGATGCAGACGCTGAACGATTCGCTCTACCAGCTGTACATGAACCGCGAGGTGGCGCTCGAGGACTGCCTGCGGGCCACGCCGGAGCCGAACGATTTCCTGCGGATGATCGGCGAGCCGGTACCGGGGGAGGACGACAAGCCCGTGGCGCCGAAGGACCGGCCCCTCACCGGCGGGCTCAAGCGCTGATGGCGCGCACAGGAGGCTGACCGATGCCGGTCTTCAACTACACCGCGCGGA
>Ga0209777_10000564_pt1 | contig 59972 bp, 54 predicted proteins | sample FrelakmetHBP12HB_FD_187147 | JGI IMG/M metagenome (GOLD analysis project Ga0209777, IMG submission 187147) | Freshwater lake sediment microbial communities from the University of Notre Dame, USA, for methane emissions studies -HBP12 HB (SPAdes)... | ecosystem: Environmental > Aquatic >...
GGATTTTCATATGCAGCCAAATCCCCCCGCCCCCTTTGCAAAAGGGGGAGTGTACGGCCAAAAGGCTGCTGCGCTACAAACTCCGTTTCGCCGATACTGAAAAGAAGTTTTCAACGTATTTTTGGTACAAAAACCCAGAAGACCCAAATTGATTTAATTGATACCTGCCTTTTCATCTCCGCTTACAAAGCGGGGCTTTCAAGGCAGGATTCCGGTCAACATCAATTGACTAACACCCGACAGCAGGCACCCTGGAATTTCCAGTGTCCGTATCGGCATGGTTGTCCTCACCTTGAGGGGCTTTCCACGCACTTTGTGTGGGAGGAATATCAGCATGCTCCGGTTGAAAATGGCGAACACTGGAGAATCAGAGACTTTCTGGAGCAAGAGCTTACAGTGGTCGGTAAAAGAATTGCTGAACTGGAGCACCAAAACACGGTAGCTGGCTGAACATTGCAGAAATTGAGTTGAGTGTTTTAACAAAACAGTGTCTTGATCGTCGCATTCCCGATATTGAAACGCTACAAACAGAAACAAAAGCTTGGGAACAGGATCGCAATGCTCGACAAAAAGGTGTCGATTGCCAATTTGCAACCCAGGATGCTCACATAAAATTAAAACACCTTTACCCACAAATTCAAATGTGAAGGCCCACTAGGAGCCTGCCGGACTCAGGGCAATTTTGGACGAAATCTTCATTTGTGGGGTCATCAAACCATTCGTTTTCAAAAAAACGCCACAGAAGCGAATTTTGAAAGACACTTTTTTCTAAAGTCGAAAAGTCCGACAGACTCCTAGCCGGGCCTTTTTTTCGCAAGAGCTTTCTGCATTAACGACAGATATCTATCACCCGTCTTTTCTGGCGAGAACAGTTCTTCAGCCTTTTGCCGGCTCACCTTTCCCATCTCCGACAATTGCGCCGGCGTACATGCCAAAAGCTTTCGCAGTGCAGCCGCCATGCTTTCCGCCGAGCAGGGATCGCATAAAAATCCGTTCACGCCTTCTGTCACCAGGTGCTTCATATCAGACACATGGCTGCCAACGATAGGTTTTTCGCATGCCATTCCTTCGCAGACCGCATTGGGAAGCCCTTCAAAAAAACTGAAAAGACCAATAGCGTCAGCCCCTTGTATTTTTTTCTCTATATGGCTCACTGCGGGGGACAGCTTTATGACATGGCCAACAGATTCTGCATTAATTGCGGCTACGGCATTCATGTAAGACTGATACGGCGGCGGCTCTGACTCCTTGTTCCCATACCATTCTATGCAAAGCTGCGCCTGCTCTTCCGGAGACAGGAGAGAAATTGCCCGAGCAAGACCACATAAGTTTTTTACATGGGTGTAGTTGGCCGCGATCACCAATCTTATTTTTTCGGTACGGTGGGAAGGGTTTGTCTGAACAGGGGAAAATTTTTGTAAATCCACCATATTGTAAATAACCATTATTTTATTTTTGAGCCCGGGGCGTACGGCCTCAAGCATCTCCTGATTGGATCGGGAATTAGCCACCACAAAATCAGCACAGTGATGCAGCAGGCGCAAAAAACGGGTTTTGAAATTTTTGAACAAGGCAAGGTTGGCGCTTCGCTCGCCGACAATCAGCCCCCATCGGCGCCAGGGCAATCCGGATAGTTCACATAAAAGATTTGGCCCATCAAGGAAAGACAGGACAATATCCTGCGATCCATTGCGAATGAATTGGCGAACCTTTAAAATTTTTTGTAAGGGCCGTGGTTCATTGAGAAATGTGCATGGGATGCCCTCCTGCAGGAGCAGCCCATGAAAAAAATCACCGGGGTAATATGTGAGGAAACTAACTTCATGGCCACAGCGGCTAAAGTGGATGGCAAGGGTTACCATTTGACGCTGCGCCCCACCCGAACTGAGCGTGTCGATGACGCACAAGATCTTCATGTAGCTTTTTTGTCGCCAGCCCCTGCAAGGACGGCCGCCGCCGCGATGAACCCCACATTCATCCAGAGGAGCTTTGAAAGATATGCGCCGCCGCCCTTACCCATTTGAACCACAATCAGCATTAACAAAGCCAGAGGTAAACAACCCCAGCACCCGTTGCGCGCGACAATAGAAGCTGCTGCTAATTTGTAAGCGATATATAAGAAAGGAACAACACCGACCAGGCCGGATGTTAGAGCCAGCCACGTGTAGACGTTGTGCGGGTCAACGGGGCCACCTCTGTTCCCAAATAACATGAGCGATATTTCACACGGCCCTGCGTTAAACCCCCAGCCAAAGAAGGGCCGCTCCTTTATGAGTTCCCACGAAGCTGACAAAAGGCTATCACGTTCCGCAACATCCCCTCTTTCAATGGTATTTCTCCATCGCAATATCATGATTTCAGACTGTGAGACATACACTGACATTATTGCTGTGACCAAAGCAATGGCAACAAAAATTTGAATTTTTTTTGACAGAGGCTTCTTAGTAAAAAAGAACATAAGGGGGCCGACCGCCATCAGCAAAAGCGACCCGCGCGAACCGGTCTGCGCAATAGCAGAAAAAAGAAAGGGGAAAAATGCAGCTAGCAGCCATCTGGCTTTTCCCCATTTGCCGTAATTTTCAATTAAAATGCCCATCAGTATAACCGCTGCTGTTGCGAGCCAGTTTCCGATCAGATTGGCATTAGTGTCAAGAAAGGAAATACGCGGCAGTCCCCGCAGGTCAATTATTGTTGAAACGCCGATTTGCATGCTCAGCATGATGGCCATTACAACCGCTCCGGCAGCAAAACCACCCAGCGCCCCCAGCGCAACACGCGGAAAGACACAAAGATTACAGCATACCCAGAAAAGAACTATGCATTGTGCAAGCGTCAGGCCGACACCAAGAAGTGTATCTGTGGCCTCGCTGAAATTTTTCGCGTAGTATATAGTCGCCATGCTGCTCCAGAACAGTATCCAGAAGAAAGCACCAAGCAGCGAGCTTCTTTTTTTAAAGCAAAAACGAGGGTAGTACAGCGCCAAACAAAAAAGCAATATGCCCATTATTTTTGAGAAGGTTACCCTGGTGCCTTCATTACCAAAAGGGTTGTAGTTCTCAAAGCAGAGACTGAAACAAAATATATACAAAACAAGGCGCAGCAATAGCGGCGGGGCAGGGGGTGCAACTGTTCCCGTGTCGCGGCTTTCGGCTGCGCATTGATGGATAATGTCAGTGCTCATGTTTGTTAGGCCCTTGCAGTTCATTTAGCAGGTCGTCAACAATACGACCAGCGTTTCGGATTTCAATGCGCGGTGCGCCAACAAAAAAAAGGTTGCGCCCAAGTTCGATGCCCTTCTGATGGCTTAGCCACCAACGCAGAAAGAGGCCGCGTAATTTGTCGACAACCACAAGAATAAAGTTGAGCAATTTTCTCATTATGTACCCCTTGGCATAGCGCTTTTATTATGTTTTGTTTTTGTACCTAATCATAAAAGGCGATTTTAGTCAAAGGTTTCATATTCAACTGCTCATATTCAACGAAGAACCGCCTGATATTTGCAATTGAAAAATATTATGAGACGTGTAGAAATTTACCTGCTTGGGATGGTTTTGAGATTAATTACTGAGCATGAACAACCGTTTTTTCTCTGAAGACAATGAAGCACCTGGTAATCTCCGCAGCGAACACCAGGGGACATCCTATATTGTTGACAAATTACACTTTCTATTTTTAATCCCTCAGGGAAAGAATCAGTGCCGCTTCCGTTTTTATATGCCTGACGGGTTGGATGTTTTTATCTTCAGCCGGTGTTTCTTTACCGGGGTCATGTAAGGCTGGCCCGCTGGGGCGGCCTAATCCTTGGCCTTTGGACGGCAGCCCTGCAAAACTTTGATTGTTTTTATTAAATCCGGAATCACTTTTTTTCAAACACCAGGCCCGCACCCTTCTTGTCTGTATCAATCCTGATCGTGTCGCCCTCCTTGAATTTTCCCTCAAGAATATTGAGGGCCAGGCCGTCCTGAATATGGCGCTGTATGGCCCGCTTGAGGGGCCGCGCGCCGTACACCGGGTCATAGCCGTGGTTGACGATGAATTCAAGGGCCTTGTCACTGAGCTCAATAGCAAGCTTGCGCTCGGCAAGCCGCTTGCGCAGCAGCGAGAGCTGTATATCGACAATCGTCTTTAAGTGCTCAAGGCTCAGGTTGTTGAATATGACTATCTCGTCGACGCGGTTCAGGAACTCGGGCTTGAAAGCCTGCCGCAGAAGCTCCATGACCTGCCGGTCGCGCTCATCGCCATGGGTCTTTTGAATGACATGGCTTCCAAGGTTGGAGGTCATGATGATGATCGTGTTTTTGAAATCGACCGTGCGGCCGTGGCCGTCGGTCAGCCGCCCGTCATCAAGTATCTGCAGCAGCACATTGAAAACATCGGCATGCGCCTTTTCAATTTCGTCGAAAAGTATAACGCAATAGGGCTTCCGGCGCACCGATTCGGTCAGATGCCCGCCTTCATCATAGCCCACATACCCCGGAGGCGCGCCGATGAGCCGCGCCACGGAATGCTTTTCCATGAACTCCGACATGTCGATGCGCACCATGGCCTGCTCATCATCAAAGAGAAACTCTGCAAGCGCCCGGGCCAGCTCGGTTTTGCCCACACCCGTTGGCCCCAGAAATATGAATGACCCGATCGGTCTGTTGGGGTCCTGCAGGCCTGAGCGCGCCCGGCGAACGGCATTGGCCACAAGCTCCACGGCATGGTCCTGACCGACAACGCGCTTGGTCACGCGATCCTCCATATGCACCAGCTTGTCCATCTCGCCTTCCATCATGCGCGTCACGGGTATGCCCGTCCACTTGGCAACGATTTCAGCCACGTCCTCTGCATCAACCTCCTCTTTCAGCATCTTATTGTTTTTCTGCAGGTCCGTGAGGCGCTTGTTTTCTTCATCAAGCTGCCGCTGCAGCTGGCCGATGGTGCCGTAGCGGAGCTCAGCGACTTTTTCGAAATTGCCGCTGCGTTCGGCCTGTGCCTCATTGTTTTTGGCAGCCTCGATCTGCTCTTTCAGGCTTTGAATGGTCTGGATGTTTTTCTTTTCCTTGCGCCAGTGTTTTTTCTTTTCTTCACACTCGGTTTTCAGGCTTTCGATTTCGCCGCCGAGTTTTGCAAGGCGCTCCTTTGATGCGCTGTCTTTTTCTTTCTTCAGCGCTTCGCGCTCGATTTCAAGCTGCATGAGCCTGCGCTGAACTTCATCAATTTCGGCAGGCAGGCTGTCGATCTCCATGCGCAGGGATGATGCCGCCTCGTCGATCAGGTCAACTGCCTTGTCGGGCAGGAAACGGTCCGATATATAGCGGTTTGAAAGCGTTGCAGCAGCCACGATGGCCGAGTCCTGAATGCGCACGCCATGATGCACCTCGTAGCGCTCCTTCAAGCCGCGAAGAATTGAAACCGTATCCTCAACCGATGGCTCCTTTACCAGCACGGGCTGAAACCGGCGCTCCAGAGCGGCATCTTTCTCGATATATTTCCGGTATTCATTGAGCGTGGTCGCACCCACGCAGCGCAGCTCGCCCCGGGCAAGGGCCGGCTTGAGCATATTGGAGGCATCCACTGCGCCTTCTGCAGCGCCCGCACCCACCACTGTGTGCAGCTCGTCGATGAACATGATGACCTGGCCGCTTGCATCCTCAACTTCCTTGAGTACGGCCTTGAGCCGGTCCTCGAACTCGCCGCGGTATTTGGCGCCGGCAAGCATGGCCCCGAGGTCAAGGGAAACAAGCCGCTTGTCTTGCAGGCCCTCGGGCACATCGCCGTTCACGATGCGCTGTGCCAGGCCCTCAACGATGGCAGTTTTACCGACGCCCGGCTCGCCGATAAGCACGGGGTTATTCTTGGTGCGGCGCGACAGCACCTGCACGACGCGCCGGATTTCGCTGTCCCGTCCGATCACCGGATCGAGCTTTCCCGCTCGGGCCTGCTCGGTGAGATCGCGGGCATACTGCTGCAGGGCCTGGTATTTCTGTTCGGGGTTCTGGTCGGTGACGCGCTGCGTCCCGCGGATTTCCGTGAGGGCTTTGAAAAGCGCGTCTTTGGTGACACCCAACGAGGCAAGCGCCTTTGCAGCCTGCGTGTCATGGGCTTCGGCAATAGCTACGAGTATATGCTCGATGCTCACATAGTCGTCATTGATGCGCTGGGCTTCCTTGACTGCCGTGTCCAGTATTTTTTTGCTCCGCGGCGACAGATACACCTCGCCCGCACCATAGCCCGATACTTTGGGCAGCTTTTTCAGCGCGTCCTCAATCTTTGTGATGACGGCCTGCGGCTCTGCGCCGAGCTTTTTGAGTATGGTCTTTGCAATGCCGTCATCCTGCTGCACAATGGCAAGCAGCAGGTGCTCGGGCTCTATCTGCTGATGCTCGTGCCGCTCGGCAATCTGCTGAGCAGCAGTCAGAGCTTCCTGCGATTTTATGGTGAATTTATCAAGTCTCACGGGCTTTCCCCTCACTACTGTATTTTATTTATTTAGAATATAAGGATAAGAGGTGAAAAGTCAACAGGACTAAAAAATGCCCCTTGCAGATTTGGCATGAAGAAGAGAGGTCTGCAGGCCTGCACGGCGTTGAACTATTCGTATTCGTATAAACTATGAAGAAAAGCGCCGGCAGAGCATTGATTTTGAAGCCTTTACCTGTGTGTTTTATGTCAACAAAAGACTGAAAGGATGCTATATAAACCGGCAAACCGCTCTGCTACCCAAGAGGTAACACTATATGCGAAAAAACCTTGTATTGTTATTGCTCATCTGTGCCTGCTGCGCTCACCGCCTTCCTTACTCTGCCGGACAAGCGCCTTCGGATGCTCTGCTTGAGCGGGCGGACACGTACAAGGCTGGTGGCCGCTATCTCGAAGCGCTTTCCCTGTATCGCGACATTGCCATGAATCCCGCTTGGGAGGAGCGCGCTGGAGCGCCGCTTTACCTGAGCATGGCCGATATTTACCGCGACTATCTTGGCGATACGGTTCAGGCAGATGTCTGGTACAGCCATTATCGGGCCCATGCGCCGGGTGCTCCGGCTGCACCGGCCATTGACAAAAGGGTGCTCGCAGCCGATCAGCCCATGCCGGCCTGCATACGGGTTCTCGTTGCCGACAGCTCAGGCCCTGTGCGCATGGCCTCCGGCACCCCCCTGAAGATTTCCGGGGGCAGCGCTGCCCCCGGAAGTGCTGGTTCGACCATTGTATGCTCCGCCGACAACAACAGCATTATTGTGAATAATGGCGAACCGATTTACGGACCGGTTCGGGTAACTCCTGCCGATGGCCAGAGCGTTTTCCTTGAAGGCAAGGCGTACCGGGGGCTTCTTACGCTCACGGCAGCAAAGGGACGCCTGCTTGTGGTCAACCACATTCCCCTTGATGACTATCTCTGCGGCGTGCTGCCCAAGGAAATGGCGCCCTCCTGGCCGCTGGAGGCACTGAAGGCTCAGGCCGTGGCAGCGCGGACCTATGCCCTGTATCATATGCTGCTGCGGCGCTCTGATGCCTATGATGTGCTCTCTACCACCTCATCGCAGGTGTATGGCGGCAGTGAAAAAGATTATCCGGCCGTACGAAGTGCAGTAGATGCAGCCCGGGGGCTTGTGCTGGCAGAAGGCGGCAGGCTTGCCCTTACGCTTTTTCATGCCAACAGCGGCGGCATGACCGAGTCATGTGAAAATATTTGGGGCGGCAGGCTTGCCTATCTCAGCAGTGTTGAAGATCCATTCAGCAAAAATCGCCCCGGCGATGCGTGGGAAAAGACGCTGACGGCAGAGGAGATAACCGCGGCATGTGTGCAGTTCGGCATTGCCGCCGGTGCAGTAAAAGAGATTGCGCCGGTGGAGCGCTCTGCATCAGGAAGAATAAAAAAGCTCAAAGTAGTGACTGACAGCCAGACGTTTTTTCTTTCAGGCAACAGCTTCAGGCTTATTGTGGGGCCGGGGAAGATAAAGGGAGCAAACTTCGAGGTGCAGAAGCAGAAGGGGCAGTTTGTATTCAATGGCAACGGCTATGGCCACGGCGCAGGCATGAGCCAGTGGGGCGCCTATGGTATGGCAAAAAAGGGGTATGACTGTGCGGCCATTCTCGGGCATTACTATCCGGGAACAACGATGCTGCGGATTGCCAGATAACAGGGGTTGCTTTAAGCAGCTCTATAGGTGCGCATAATTAAATCAACAATATTCTGCTTTAACCTCCATAAACAATGGCCATTATGAAACATAAAAAAAGCTACTGTTGTAGAAAGGTTGATAAATAAGGCTTGTAACAAGTTTTTTATAGGGCAGAATGCGCGCATAAATAAAACAGCAATAAGGAGGATTATCCATGCAGCCAGCGTTTTTTGCCCGCGGTAATAAAAAGACTCTTAACAAACTAACAGCCTTACGCACTCAGGCCCATACAGACAAGGCTCCCAGGGTAGCTCTTCGCATCCAGGCAATCATGCTCAGCCTTCAGACCTACAGTGTCAGTGCGATAGCCCGCATTCTGCACGTTCATCGCGGTACGGTTAATTCATGGATACATGCCTGGAATATGCATCAGGAAAAGGGACTTATGGAAGGGCATCGAAGCGGACGACAATGCCATTTAACAGATGAGCAGCAGGAACAGTTAAATGGATATAGTGGAAAGCGGTCCTGTAGCCTATGGACTCAACACGGGGGGTGTGGACCTCGCCGATCATTGGACTGATTATTCAGGATGAATTTCAGGTTTCCTATCATCAGGGGCATGTGCGAAAGATATTAAACCGAGCTGGGTTTTTCCGTGCAGCGTCCCACCACAGGCTTAATGCTGGCCGATTCCAGAAAACAAAACAGATGGATTCGCTATGACTACCCTAACCTTAAAAAAAGCCTGCGAAGAAAAAGCCCTGATTGTTTATGAAGATGAGACTTCTTTCCGCCAGACCCCCACACTGCATCAAACCTGGGCGCTTCGTAATTCCCAGCCGGTAATTCCAACCCGCGGACAGCGAAACACTCAAAAAAATTTTTGCGCTGTTTGTCTGCCTACAGCAGCGTTTGCCTATCGCCACCAGGAGGACTATTTCAACGCTTCATCGTATCTGGAATTCCTTGAGCATACGCTGATGCCATACTTTTACAAGAAGGGACGCCGGATATATCTTATTCAGGACACTGCATCCTATCACAAAAAGCCGGAAATCTATGAATGGTTTGCCGATCATCGCAAACATATTGAGGTTTTTCAGCTACCGCCATATTTAAAAATGCTCTAATATCTATAGTGTTCCGCCTTGTAGGGCCCTTCGATCTGCACGCCGATATAATCGGCCTGCTGCCTGGTGAGCTTGGTAAGCTTTGCGCCGAGCCGGTCAAGATGCAGCCGCGCCACTTCCTCATCGAGCTTTTTAGGAAGCGTATACACCTTCTTCTCAAGCTTTTTATTGTGGGCAAGCTCGAGCTGCGCAAGCACCTGGTTGGTGAAGCTGTTGCTCATGACAAAACTCGGGTGGCCCGTGGCACATCCCAGATTTACCAAACGGCCTTCCGCCAGTACGATAATGCAGCGGCCGCTCTTGAGTTTCCATGTATCGACCATGGGTTTCACCGGAAACCTTTTTGCATTTTTCTCAAGGTATGCCATGTCGATTTCGCTGTCGAAATGGCCGATATTGCACAGTATGGCCTCGTTTTTCATCTGCTCCATATGCTTGCCCGTCACCACATGGAAATTGCCTGTGGTGGTGACAAAGATGTCGGCAAAATGCACAACGTCTTCCATGGGCAGCACTTCATAGCCGCCCATGAGCGCCTGCAGCGCGCAGATGGGGTCGATTTCGGTCACAATCACCCGGGCGCCGAAGCTCTTGAGCGCCTGCGAGCAGCCCTTGCCCACATCGCCGTAGCCGAGCACCACGCAGGTCTTGCCCGCTATCATAATGTCGGTGGCGCGCTTGATGCCGTCCATGAGCGACTCGCGGCAGCCGTACAGATTGTCGAACTTTGACTTGGTCACCGAATCGTTCACATTGATGGCCGGGAACAGCAGCTCTTTATCCTCCATCATTTTGTAGAGCCGGTGCACGCCCGTGGTTGTCTCCTCCGAGACGCCGCGGATTTTTTTAGCCACCTTCTGCCAGCGCTTGGGATCCTGCTTGTAATTTGCAGCCAGGCGGTCCATGATGATCTGCATTTCGCGGTGATCCTGCTTCCTTTTCAGCAGCACGGGATTTTTTTCACATTTTACTCCGAGGTGAATATAGAGCGTGGCATCGCCGCCGTCATCGACGATCAGGTCGGGGCCGGAGCCGTCGGGCCAGGTGAGGGCCATCTCCGTGCACCACCAGTAATCCTCAAGGGATTCGCCTTTCCAGGCAAACACGGCAGCCGTGCCTGCTTTGGCAATGGCGGCGGCGGCATAGTCCTGCGTCGAGAAAATGTTGCAGGAGGCCCAGCGGATATCGGCCCCGAGCTTGTGCAGGGTCTCAATGAGCATGGCGGTCTCGATGGTCATATGGAGGCTGCCGGTTATCTTGAGCCCTTTGAGCGGCTTAGACGAGCCGTATTTTTTACGGGTCGCCATAAGGCCGGGCATTTCTTTTTCGGCCAACTGCATCTCCTTGCGTCCCCAGCCGGCAAGCGACAGGTCTTTCACCTTGCTTTTCAGTTTGAGGTCCAGCTGCATAACCCCTGATGTGCTCATTGCTTTCTCCCTTATGCTAAAAATTGATTAAAAATACGGGCTGGAAAAAGAGGTCTAAAACCGAGCCCTTTCTTATCAGCATGATAATATCCGCTTGGCATGAAAAGGTCAATCCTTTTCAGGTAGTTGATTTATCTTATTGATTTTTTTGTAAAGAAGGAATATAAAATTTTATTAAATTTCGTAAACCCTTGTGCGGTCGTAAAGCCCTCATGCCGCAGCACGCAACACAGGCCATTGTCCTGCACACGACTGATTACGCTGAATCTGACAGAATTGTATCACTCTATTCCAGAGATTTCGGCAAGCTACGCGGTATTGCAAAGGGGGCGAAAAAAAGCCTGCGCCGGTTTGGAAGCTCGCTTGAGCCGTTTACGCATAACCAGGTGACGTTCTTCGACAGGGACACGCATGGCCTGGTGCGGCTCGAGCGGTGTCAGATCCTGCGAGCCTATCCCGAGATCGCCGCCGATGTAAAAAGACTTGTGCTGGGAAGCTACCTTCTGGAGCTGGTTGACACGCTCACGGCAGAAAAGGAAAAGCATCCCGAGATCTTTGACCTGCTGCAGTTTTTTACCGAGCTTTTAATCGGGAAGGATTTTCGCGAAGAGCTGCTGCGGCTTTTTGAGCTGCGGCTTTTCTGCTACCTCGGGTACCAGCCCCAGTTTCAGCAGTGCATGCTGTGCCGGGACCAGTTCAACCTGCAGGAGTGCTACAAATTTTCCGTACATCGCGGCGGCATCATCTGCCCGCGCTGCCAGGGGCAGGTGCCCGAACTGCTGCCGCTGTCAAACGGCACCATCCGGCTTTTTCAGCAGGCCCAGGGTCTTGATTTCGCAAAGCTCTCGCGGCTTTATTTTTCGCAGACCGCCCACGATGAGAGCAGGCGCATTTTGGGCAGGTTTCTCGAGTTCCACATCGGCCACCGGCCCCGGTCCCTTGAAATACTGGGGCAGCTTTCTTAAAGTTTATGCATGACAGGAGGATTTTTTTGTGACGCTTCAGGACATGATACTGGCCCTTCAAACCTACTGGGCCAATAAAAACTGCGTGCTCCAGCAGCCCTATGACATGGAAGTCGGCGCGGGCACATTTCACCAGGCAACCTTTCTGCGGTGCCTCGGGCCCGAGCCGTGGAATGTGGCCTATGTACAGCCGTCGCGCCGCCCCAAGGACGGACGCTACGGCGAAAACCCCAACCGGCTGCAGCATTACTACCAGTTCCAGGTTATCATGAAGCCCTCGCCCATGGACATTCAAGAGCTCTATCTCGACAGCCTGCGCAGTCTCAGCATCAACCCGCTGGAGCATGATATCCGGTTCGTTGAAGACGACTGGGAGTCTCCGACGCTTGGGGCCTGGGGCCTTGGCTGGGAAGTGTGGCTCGACGGCATGGAGATAACCCAGTTTACCTATTTTCAGCAGGCAGGCGGCATCGACTTAAAGCCCGTATGCGCCGAGATCACCTACGGCATTGAGCGCATCGCCATGTACCTGCAGCAGAAGAACAGCGTCTTTGACATCGAGTGGGCACCCGGCGTCACCTATGGCGACGTGTTTCACCAGAACGAGATCGACTACTCAAAATACAATTTCGAGACGTCAAACGCCGAAATGCTGTTCACGCTGTTCAATCTCTATGAGCAGGAATTCAAAGACACGATAGCAAAGGGCCTGGTGATGCCGGCATATGATTACTGCCTGAAGTGCTCCCACGTGTTCAATTTACTTGATGCCCGCGGCGCCATCAGCGTCACCGAGCGAACGGGCTATATCGCCCGGGTGCGAAACCTGGCCCGCGCTGCTGCCGAGGCCTATCTTGCCCAGCGCGAAGCACTGGGTTTTCCTCTGATAAAGAAGGCGAATTAAATCAAGGGCAGGTTTGAAACCTGCCCCTGCAGTTATAAATCTGTTTTGCAAAGAGAATTTACTGTTTGTTTTTATATAAGGATTCCCGTATGACCGAAGAAATACTGCTTGAAATCGGCACCGAAGAGATACCTGCGGCGTTTATGCCCGATGCCCTTGCGGCCTTGAAGTCGCTCATGGAAAAAGAGCTGGCCAGCCGGCGCATTGCTTTTAAGGAAATCGAAACTTTCGGCACGCCCCGGCGCCTTGCGCTCATGGTTTCCAAAGTGGCGCAGATGCAGACGGATCTTGTCTCAGAGAAGCTCGGGCCTGCAAAAAATATCGCCTTTGATGCAGACGGCAAGCCAACCAAGGCGGCCATTGGTTTTGCCAAGGGCCAGGGCATCGACATTAGTGATGTGACCATCGTCAGCTCGGACAAGGGCGAGTATATTTGCGCAAAGAGGCATGAAAAGGGTGTGGCGACCCAGAGCCTGCTGCCTGAGATTTTTGTGAAGGTGATGAGCCAGCTGCCATTCCCCAAATCCATGCGCTGGAGGGACCTCGACACGCGCTTTGCCCGGCCCATTCACTGGATCGTGGCCCTTTTCAATGGCGCAGTCGTGCCCTTCACCTACGGCAATATCGACTCCGGCGACACCACACGCGGCCACCGCTTCATGGCGCCCGCAGCCGTGAAGGTCACGGATTGCGCAACGTATCTCGATGCTCTGAAAAAGGCCCGGGTGGTCATCGATCAAAACCAGCGCAAAAAGATGATTGTCGAGAAGCTGCACGAGCTTGCCAAAAAGGCGGGCGGCGTGCCGGATGCCGATGAAAAGCTGCTGCAGGAAGTGATGTTTCTCATCGAGGCGCCATTCCCCGTGCTGTGCAGCTTTGAAAAAGAATTTCTCGAGCTTCCCAAAGAGGTGCTGGTCACGACCATGAAAAAGCACCAGAAATATTTTCCCGTCCTTGACGCTGCAGGCAGTGCCCTCAATTACTTTATCGCCGTCAACAATACCGATGTCATAAATCCTGCCGTGGTCGTGGAAGGCCATGAGCGGGTGCTGCGGGCGCGCCTGTCTGATGCCCGTTTCTTCTTCGCCGAAGATCAAAAAAAGTCTCTTACCGCAATGACCGAATCCTTGAAAAACGTGCTCTACCAAAAGCAGTTGGGCACGTCGTATGAAAAAATGGAGCGGTTCCGGGCTCTGGCCATGCATATGGCAGAAGCGCTCATGAACCCCACGATCAAGCCCAAAGTCGAGCGGGCGGCCTATCTGTGCAAGGCCGATCTGGTGAGCGAAATGGTCGGCGAATTTCCGGAACTGCAGGGCATCATGGGCCGCGAGTATGCGCGCCTTGCCGGCGAGCCTGAGCCTATTTACCAGGCCATATACGAGCATTACCTTCCGCGGTTCGCAGGAGACGTCCTGCCCGCAACCGATGTGGGGGCCGTGGTGAGCATCGCAGACAAGCTTGACACCATCGTGGGCTGTTTCGGCGTCGGCCTTATTCCCACCGGCGCCGCAGACCCCTATGCCCTGCGGCGGCAGTGCCTGGGCATCATCAATATCATTTTGCAGAAAAAATATACTGTTTCGCTTGCGGACCTGGCTTCAACAGCCGTGGAGTCGCTTGGGGCGAAGATCACGCGATCAAAAGAGGATATTATTAATGACGTGCTTGCTTTTTTCAGCGGCAGGCTTTCAAATCAGCTCACCAGCCAGGGCCTGCCCTATGACGTTGTAGACGCGGTGCTTGCCCTCGGGATCGACAATCTGACCGACAGCTGCAACCGCATCGAAGCGCTGCAGCAGATGAAGACGGATGCAAACTTCGAAGCCCTGTCCGTGTCGTTCAAGCGCGTTGTGAATATCCTGAAATCGGGCAAGCCCGAAGCCGGGGTCGACCCCTCGGTGTTTGAGCATGATGCCGAGCGCATGCTCTACCAGAAATATCTCGAAATCCGCGACAAGGTTCTTGAGCTCATGGCCCAGAAAATGTACCTTGACGCCCTCAGGCTTATCTCCACCATTCGTGAAACGGTTGACGGATTTTTTGACAGCGTCCTTGTAATGGCAGAGGATTTAAAGGTGCGGCAGAACAGGCTTTCGCTGCTGAGCGAAATAAATTCGCTGTTTACCAATTTTGCCGACTTTTCAAAAATAGCAATCGAATGAACGTATAAAATTTAAGGAGGAGCAGTATTATGGCTAAAAAGTATGTGTATTATTTTGGCTCGGGCAAGGCCGAAGGCAAGGCACAGATGAAGGAATTGCTTGGCGGCAAGGGCGCAAACCTTGCCGAGATGTGCCTCATCGGGCTGCCCGTGCCCGCAGGCTTCACTATCACAACCGAGTGCTGTGTGGATTATTTCAAGGCAGGCGGCAAATATGCCGGCAGCCTTGATGCCGAAGTGAAGGCCGCTTTGAAAAAGGTCGAGCGTGATATGGGCATGGGTTTCGGCGATCCGAAAAATCCGCTGCTCATCTCCTGCCGCTCAGGGGCCCGCTCATCCATGCCCGGCATGATGGAAACGGTGCTGAATGTGGGCCTGTCGTCAAAAACCATTCCCGGCATGATTAAAAAGACGGGCAATGAGCGCTTTGTTTATGACGCCTACCGCCGTCTTATCATGATGTATGCCGATGTGGTCATGGAAAAGGCCGAGGGCATCGAGCCTGAAGAAGGCAAAGGCATCCGCAAGCAGCTCGATGAAATGCTCGGGCACTACAAGAAGAAAAAGGGCTGCAAGTCCGATACGGATCTTTCTGCCGCCGACTTAAAGCAGCTTGTTGCCGATTTCAAGAAAAAGGTCAAGCAGGTGCTCGGGAAAGAATTCCCCGATGATCCGTGGAAGCAGCTCTGGGGCGGCGTCGGCGCCGTATTTAAGAGCTGGAACGGCAAGCGCGCCATCTCCTACCGCCGCATCGAAAACATCCCGGACGAATGGGGCACGGCGGTAACCGTTCAGTCAATGGTGTTCGGCAATATGGGCGACTCATCCGCTACCGGCGTTGCCTTTACGCGCAACCCCGCAACGGGCGAGAATAAGTTTTACGGCGAGTGGCTCGTCAATGCCCAGGGCGAAGATGTTGTGGCTGGCATCCGTACCCCCAACCCCCTGAACAATGAGACGAAAAATGACCAGAACAGGCATCTGCCCTCGCTGCAGCAGGCCATGCCCGCCATCTACAGAAACCTGATGGCCATCCGGGCAAGGCTTGAGACTCACTACTCCGATATGCAGGACATCGAGTTCACCATACAGGAAGGCAAGCTCTACATGCTGCAGTGCCGCAATGGCAAGCGCACGGGAACCGCAGCCCTCAATATGGCAATGGATATGCTTGCGGAAAAACTCATCGATGAGAAGACCGCCATCGGCCGCGTCGAGCCTACGCATCTTGACCAGCTTCTGCATCCCTTTGTCGATCCGGCTGCCGAGAAAAAGGCGAAAGTCATCACCCGCGGGCTTCCCGCAGGCCCTGGCGGTGCAACAGGCCTTATAGTTTTTACCTCTGAAGAGGCGGTGAAGCTGAACAAGCAGGGTAAAAAGGTTATTCTCGTTCGTGAAGAGACCAATCCCGAGGATATCGAAGGCATGCGCGCGGCCCAGGGCGTACTGACTGCCCGCGGCGGCATGACCTCGCACGCTGCCCTTGTTGCCCGCGGCTGGGGCAAGTGCTGCATTGTCGGCGCCGGCGAGATTCACGCATCGGTCTCGGCAAAGAAGATGGTCGTCAGGGGCATCACCTACAAGGATGGCGATTTGATCACCCTGAATGGAACGCTTGGCACCGTGTACCAGGGGCAGCTTCCGATGATTGATGCTTCGGAGAATCCGCGCTTCAAGAAGTTCATGCAGATTGTCGACAAGTATCGCACGCTCGGCGTGCGCACCAATGCCGACACCCCGGCTGATGCTAAAATCGCCCGTGCTTTCGGCGCCGAAGGTATCGGCCTTTTCCGCACCGAGCATATGTTCTACGGCATTGGCGCTGACAAGCCACTGTTTCTGCTGCGGAAAATGATCCTGAGCTCCACGGTGGCCGAGCGTCGCAAAGCCTTAAATGAGCTCGCCGCCTTTGTAAAGCGCGATATCAAAAATACGATAGAAGCCATGGAAGGCCTGCCCGTCACGATCCGGCTGCTTGATCCGCCCCTGCATGAGTTCGTGCCTCAGGGCGCTGCGAAGCAGGCCGAGCTTGCAAAGGCGCTGGGCATCAAGGTCGATGACGTGAAAAAGCGCGGCGAGTCCCTGCATGAGTCCAACCCCATGATGGGCCACCGCGGCGTGCGCCTGGGCGTTACCTTCCCTGAAATCACGGAGATGCAGGTGCGGGCAATTCTTGAGGCTGCTGCGGAGCTGAACAAGGCAAAGAAGAAGTGCAAGCCTGAAATCATGGTTCCCGTCACCTGCGACGGTAGCGAGATAAAGGATCAGAAGGCCATCATCGCCCGCGTGCACGCTGAGGTGTGCAAAAAGATGAATGTTAAGGAAATCGCCCACATGGTCGGCACCATGATCGAAATACCGCGCGCTGCACTGATGGCCGACCGCCTGGCAGTGGAATCGGAGTTCTTCTCATTCGGCACCAATGACCTCACCCAGATGACCTTCGGCTTCAGCCGCGACGATATCGGCAGCTTCCTGCCTGAGTATCTCGACAAGAAGCTGCTTCCGGCCGACCCTTTTCAGACCATTGATCAGGACGGCGTCGGGCAGCTTATTAAAATGGCTGTAGAGAAGGGCCGCTCAACCCGCAAGGACCTGAAAGTCGGCATCTGCGGCGAGCAGGGCGGCGAGCCCGCATCGGTTGCCTTCTGCCACAAGATGGGCTTAAACTATGTGAGCTGTTCGCCTTTCCGCGTGCCCATTGCCCGCCTTGCCGCAGCCCAGGCCGCCATCAAGGCCGGTGCGGTGAAAAAGGCAGCCCCCACCCCCAAAGCAAAAAAGAAGTGATTTGTAGGGGCGGACCTGTGTGTCCGCCCTGCAAGAAATAAAAAGCCCTGCACGGCTCTGTCCGTGCAGGGCTTTTTTATCGCCCGGGCCTTACCGGTCGCACTGGTTATTCCTGCCGGACAACTTTTGTCTGCTGATATATACTGTACTCTATCCCTCTGGTCACAAGCCTGCGGGATTTTTTGCCGGTGGTTTCGGGGAAATTCAATACGGCCCGCTTTTGCTTGACACTCCCGGGGCTTTTCCCGATAATGGCCCTGTCGGGAATGCCTATGGTTATGGGTTAACAGCCCTTGCTGGGTTTATATCCCGCGCCGGCAGCAAAGACTCGTTAGCCACAAACATAACCTTCGGCCGCCCTGGTAAACTATGAGCAAACTGCAAAATCTGATTCATCAAAACAAAATTTTCCAGCTCTTTGAACCGTTCATTCCCGGGGACCACCACAGGACCTGGTCGGCACCCGACTATGCCCGAAGTCTGCTTGCACACTGGCAAGGCCCCGTGCGCGTCCTTGATCTTGGCTGCGGCGCCGGCCATTCCCGTGATTTTTTTTGCAGCATCAATCCCCAGTGCAGCTGGTACGGTGCCGAGGTTGAAGGCTCCCCTGAGTTGCGTGCGGCAGGGGCTCACAGCAATGCCATTACCTTTTTTGATGGCGTCAACCTGCCATGGGCTGATGGCTTTTTTGACCTTGTCTATTCAAACCAGGTGCTTGAGCATGTGCGCAGGCCCGAGGCTCTGCTTGCCGAAGTATTTCGCGTGCTTAAACCCAACGCCGCGCTGGTGGGCTCTGTTTCCTACCTCGAGCCCTATCACTCGCTGAGTCTTTTTAACTATACTCCCTACGGGCTTATAACCGTTTTGTGCGACGCCGGTTTTCGGGTGGCGGAGCTTAGGCCCGGCCAAGACTGCTGGAGCGTCATTCTCCGCCAGATGGTCGGCGGCAGCCCACGGCTCAGCGAATTTTTGCGGTGGGCATCACCTTTTGCTGCCGCGGTACGTGCGGTCGGCTTTATATGCGGCCTGGACAGCAAAACGCGCAATTTTCTTAAAATTCAGTTTGCAGGCCACCTCTGCTTTCTGGCGCACAAAGAGGCATAATAACAGGTCAAACAAAAAAGATAGGCATGCTGTGGGGCGAGGGCTCGGGAAACAAGCCACCGGGATATTTTATAAAAACAGGGAGGTGCCGAGGCAGGGAAGACTTTGCTTTTTATGTCTTATTTTGCAAGGATTTTTTCGTAAAGCCGCAGGTACTCATCAACCATCCGCTCCAGATCAAACATGCTGCGCGCTTTCTCCAAGTTGTAGGCCCCCATGGTTTCCGCAAGCCCTGCCGTCTCATAAATAAATCGTATCTTTTCCGCAAAGCCATCCGTATCATCGATATCACATAAGAATCCCCCACGCCCTTCATCGATGAGCTCCGGCAGAGATGAGCGGTTTGAGCAGACGACGGGCTTGGCGCAAGCCATTGCCTCGGCAACCGCGTACCCGAAGCCTTCGAGCCGAGAGGGGAAGAAAAGCATCGTTGAGTTCCCGTAGAGCTCCGGAAGTCGGGCAAGGGGCACCCGCGTGGCCACCGTGACATTGGCTGGAAATTCCATGCGCGGCTCCTGCATGGTTATGCAGAGAAGCTCAAAGCCGGCCCCGAGTTTTTTCATGACAGCGCCCAGCACGTCAGCACCTTTTCTTGTAGAGAGGTTCCCCACAAAAAGAAGCCGGCAACCCAGTGCCGGTGCGGTATCGTTTTTGGGCCGGAATACTTCAAGGTTGATGCCGTTGTAAATGGTTACTACTTTGCTGTCATAGCCAGATAGTATATTTTGAAAGCTGCTGCGAGTGGCATTGCTGATGCAGATAACGGCATCAGCAGCGCGGAGTGATTTTTTAAAGCGCTGCCGTAAAAGACCATAGTGATATATTTTCTGGGAAAGCGTCGTGTACTGCTGATAAACCGGGTCAAGCACATTGTGATGAAGGGTTATGACCAGCGGCTTGCCGGGAAGCTTGAAGAGATGGCCATACTCGCCATTTGCATGAACAATATCGTACTGGGCAAGCGTCTTCCTCAGCCTCCGATACAGTAAGGGAGTAAATTCATACCGATAGCTAAGAGGTAACACTGTGGCATCGACACCTCTTTTTTTTAGCCCCGCGCACAGCTGGCTGTAGTACACATCGCTGCCGGATGAGGCAATTATTGTCGGAAAAACAATTTTCATCAGATATTCACTATGCTTTTTTTATCGGGGACAATTGCGACTGAACACTGTATAAAATAATATACAGGGAGTGTCAACCGCTGCTTTTGCCGCTTTTGCTTGACACCCCGAACTCTTTTCCCGATAATGACTCCGCGAAAATTGCCCTCGGACGCAAGACATCCTTTGTGGTGATTCCCGGGGGCCGCAGGAAGCTTTCGATAAGCACACAACACAGAATCGTCTGCGCTACTGAATATATTGTCGTGGCAACGCGGCCCATTGCATGAGAGGCAAACCCCTTGCATGACACCTGCGGTTTGGCTTTCTGCCGGTGCACATGCGTACAAAAGTTGAGACTGTCCGGATGATCATCGTGCCCCACATGCTGCAGCATGAAGCGGCGGTGCACGGGTTAGAAAAGGGTACCTGTGAAGCTGTGCATTATTATTCTCAATTATTTCGGCTGCCATGACACGATACCCTGCGTGGAAAGCCTTCTTAGCCAGCCCATTGACCGAATATGTGTCATTGAGAACTCCGGCGATCCTAAAGAACTGGAAAACCTGCAGGCGGCCTTCGGGGGTCATGCAAAAATTAAGATTATGCCGACCGGACAAAATCTGGGTTTTGCCGGAGGGGTGAATTTTGCGCTGCGCAGCATGCTGCCCCTTGGCTTTGACGGTTTTGTGATTCTTAATAATGACACGGTGCTGCCGCCCGACTTGATGGAGCGTCTGCGCAAAGGCGCCGATGACCTGGCCCTAGATGTTGCATCCCCGGTTATCTACCGCTACCCTGATCAGGGTGTACTCTGGTCCAGCGGCAGCTATTATAATGCCTGGACAGGGATCCTGAGCACCGGCAGAATTCCAGGTATCCCCGGCAGCATTTTTTATCTGCCCGGCTGCTGCCTGTTTGTGCGGCGGCGTGTTTTTGAAACGGTCGGGCTTTTTGATGAAGCCTTTTTCATGTATGGCGAGGATGTGGAGTTCTGCCATCGCGCGGCACGGGGCAGGTTTCGCATCGGCATAATTCCCGAAGCGCGCATATATCACAAGACGGGGGCCGCTTCGGTACAGAACTCTTTGTTTTATGAAGCGCAGGTAAACAAGGGGCATCTGCTGCTTGCACGAAAGCTGTTCAGATCAGCCGGCGCGCAGCTGGCAGCGCTGTGCCTGAAAATCCCCGTGCTTTTCCTGCGGGCATGTTTGCGCACGGCCCGCTTCAAAAACGGCAATGCCCTGCGGGGATATGTTTCTGCCGTGCGGGAGCTTCTTGTACATTAGGCGGTGCCGCTTGACTTTCACCGCCGGTGCTGCACCTGTGTAAAAACCGCCAGCGCTTGCAGCAAAATAGATCACAGGCTCTGATGCATGAATCAATTTAATTACTACTTTAACTTTTTTAAAAAAAGCTTAACGGGTTCAAAAAAATACCCCTTCGGATTTTCTATCGCTGTTGTGACCTACAACCGCTGCCGGTTTCTTCAAAAAAATATCCAAAGCATTCTCAGCGCCACCGAACTGCCGTTTGAGCTGATTGTCTGGGACAATAACAGCACCGATGACACGCCGGCTGTGGTGCGGGAATTTATCGCTGCCGGGGCTCCCGTTACCTATCTGCGATGTAGGCGCAATATCGGCACGAACGGCTATGCCCGGGCGTTTTTGACGGCACGGTTCAGCTACCTGGTCGAGGCAGACGATGATGTCCTTGCGGTGTCAAAAGGATGGGACAGAGAAATGGACAGAGCTTTCAAAACCATACCCCGGCTGGGCTATTGTGCCCTCGACGTGGTACAGGACCGTTTCACCAACGGCGCCAAGCCGAGAGCCCATGCCTACCAAGAAAACGTCTATGGCGGCATAAAGCTGCTTGAAGGCCCGACAGGTGGGTGGTTTGCTGGCACGACGCGACGGATTTACAACAGGGTGGGCGGCTTCATTTACCGGCCATCAAAGCCTTTTCGCGCAGAAGACGGGAATTATTGCAGAAAAATGCGCATCGCCGGATACCGCTATGGGATATTGAAAGGCGCTTATGTCTATCATGCATGCGGCCAGAAGTGGAATGCGGCATTCGGCTATAACAAGGTCTGGAAAGAAAAATATTCACTTGATCATCCCTCGTTTATCGACCTTGTAGACAATGTGTCGCCCGAAGATTTGCCTGATATGGCCGTGCCTGAAAACGCCATGCAGGATGCCCTGCGCGCATAATAAGCGCAGGGCTGCGCCTTTACTGTTGCCCCCCCCAAAGCCGTGACATATCCCAGCAGAGATGCCGGTATATTTTTCCGTCTATCATTGCCCGCGCGCTTCGTTCTTTCCGGTCTTTGTAAATATCGGTGGCATGTTCAAGTATCCATTTTCTTGATCTAAGAAGCACGCCCCAGGGATTGAAGCTTTTGACCGGTGCCGCGCCCTCCCGGCAGATCTTTTTCTTTCCAAACATGCCCAGCAGCGTTTTGATACAATAATAGGCCTCACCCACGGGGATCAGCCACAGGGGAAAGTTTAAGAGCTCGACCAGCATGCGGTTTTTTTCCATCTGGGTTATCTGAAACAAAGAACGCGGCCCCGCTGTGTTTGATTCTTTATGATACACCACGGCATCGCCTATGCTCGCGCCCTTATAAGATTTTGCATGCAGCCTTGCGCACAAATCCACGTCTTCAAGATAGGCAAAGAAAAGCTCATCGAAAAACTGATTTTTTTTTATTTTCACCGCCTCAAGGCTTTCCCGAGAAAAGAGAGCGGCGGCCGCGCAGGCGCTGAATATTGGCCTTGTCGCCTGTCCCCCGCTGTATCGTCTGTGAGCGTTGGCTGCAAAGCCGGTGCCGTCCGGTAGTAAAACATCGCCATCGGAACAGATCAAATTCGTTTCCGGGTAGTACATGATCCGCGCCGAGGCAAAATCGGCACGGGCTGCCCGCACCCCTGCAATGAGATTTGCAAGGCAGCGTTTGTCAACCAGGGTATCATTGTTGAGCGTCATAATGTAGTCAAACCCGGATTGCAGCGCCCAGTTTATGCCGTCGTTACAGCCGCCGGCAAAGCCCCGGTTTGCCGCATTGGAAATGAGGTGCAGTGCGGGAAACAGCTCTTTAAGGCGCCGGCCTTCTGCGTTCTGCGAGCCGTTATCGACGAGCACAACCCGGTAACTGGCGTAATCGGTCTGCAGGAGGGACTCCAGGCAGGCAACGGTATCATGAAACCCGTTCCAGTTGAGTATGATGATCGCAACTGAAGGCGTTTGTTCCATGTTCTTAAAGCCCTGCAGCGTTCATTTTTAGCGTTTTGACCACAGCTTTTTTCTGTTTTCTTTCATAAGCCGCGCAGGCATAAGGCCCCATGCGATAAAAGCATTGTCGGCAGCATAGAAAATTTTTCTGATCAACTGCCAGCCCATTTGAAGCCGTGCGGGCATGCGGGTGCCCCAGCAGCCGCAGGTAGTATAGATTTTTTTATATGATCCCCGATATTTTTCAAGCAGACGCTCGAGCGCGGAGAAATACGTTTTATCCTGCGTCCCCAGTGAGCCGTGGTGGAGGCTGACAGGCAGGATATATACGCCGAGCCCTTCCTGCTTCATTCGCAGACAGTATTCAACAGCATAGAAATGCCAGCCATTACATACGGCTTCATCAAATGTATGATTTTCAAAAACCCGCCGCGGGATCACGACGCAGCATTCATCAACGGTCATGGCGCACATGGGCTCATGAATTTTCACACCCGCAGGGCGGGGGGGCGTACCGTGGGTGATATTTGAAAAACGGCTCCTGTCGCCCTCTCTGCATCCGGCAACGCCCGCAATCCCGAAATTTGCTATGCTGCGAAGTTTCTCTTCCATGTTCTGCAGCCATGCTGCCGAGTCGAAGCGAATATCCTGATGGGCAAACATGATGTACGGGCTGTCGGCCCGCGCCTGCCGTGCACCATGGTTCAATGCCTGCGCTGCGGACCCGAACTGGCCCGTGCTGTTGTCAAGGGCAATGAGCTCAGGCAGTACCTGCTGCGCCTCTATGCTTTTCAGCAGATACTCGGAGAATATTTTTTTATTATTGTAGACACAGATTACTGAGATCATAAAAGCAGCTTAGCCTTTACCGGAATCCTGCCTTGAAAGCCCCGCTTTGTAAGCGGGGATGAAAAGGCAGGTATCTAATTAAATCAATTTTAAGCACCGGGATGCCCTGCCTTGTAGGCGGGAAGCATCACATGCCTTGCAATTGAATCCCGGGCTAATCACGAAAGATTTTTCTCAGCAGCTTTTCCGCCCGAAAAACATGCTTGAACAGATATCTGTACAGAACTGATTTTTGAATATCGGTAAATTCCAAACTGTCATTTTTATATTTGAGAATGGCTGACAGAAGAAAATCCATGTTTTTGATATACAGGTCCGGATGATTCCGGGCGATCTGGGCATACAGGTTTTCCTGGCAGGCGTTGGCTATTTTTTGCATGGATGTATGCCCCTGCCGGTAGAAGAAGAGCTCGTGGGGAATTTTATAGATCTCCCTGCCCAGCTCGATGAGGGAGAGCCAGAAGTCATAATCCTCCCAGCCGTCCTTCATGTTTTCTTTATATCCGCCGCATCTGGCCCAATCTTCTTTTCTAAAAAAAGCTGATGCAAAAATACTGTTGGCCAGCAGAATGTCTGGAAATGCGTAGGGCGGCAATTCAAACCGCTTATTGACCGAGCCGAAAAAACGGGCTTCGCAATAGACTATGCCCACCGATGGCCTCTCTTCCAGCACCGGCACGGCCATGCGCGCATAGTCTGGCGCTATTTTGTCGTCGGCATCAAGGGGTAATATATATTTACCCGAGGCGTGCCTGATGCCGGTGTTGCGCGCCGCTGACAGCCCTTGATTCTGCTGGTGTACATAAGCGATGCGGGGATCCCGGTCGCAATATCCGCACGCGATCTTCCGGGTGTTGTCCGTCGAGCCGTCATCGATGACAATGCATTCAAGGTGAGAATATTTTTGCGCGAGCACGCTTTCAAGTGCGTCCGGCAAAAAATGCCCGTAGTTGTAGCAGGGCATAATCACAGAGATCAGGGGCGTTGCTTCGTCCATGGCTTTTTTCGCTACGCTAAAATTTAAAAAAACAGTGTCACTGCACAAGCAATGACCTGGCCTTGCGGGTCAGCGACTTATACATCCATACAAGCAGCTGCCGGGTAAATAGGCCGTCATTATAGATGCTCATTTTTTTATTGGCAGCCCTGAGCTTCAGCAACCATTTCATACCTGCAAGACAGTTGTCAATATTTTCGTGCAGCAGTAGCGCCAGATGGAGGCGCTTTTCGTAGTCATCGGGTTCTATGCCCAGGGCATCAAGCTGCTGAAGGCGGATTCTGTTCGTCACCGCCTTCTGTTGGGCAGCGAAGCTCGTGCTGATCTGACTATCATGCAGCCGGTACTGCAGCAGCACCCGGGCAATATTTGCCGCCCGCGTAACTGTTACCAGCCTGGTCCAGAGCTCATAATCCTCTGCGTGCTGATATGCGGAATCGTAAGCCACCATGGTCTCAGCAAGAGCCGACCTTCGCAGCATGACCGTCGGATGCGCAAAAGCAGTATCTGTGAGAAGCTTAATTTTTATTGCATCATGCCCGACCGGGTGCCTGATAATACTATTGGTGCCCATGAATTGAAACCAAGTGCCGCATACCCCGACATCAGGATGGGCATCCATGAATGCAACCTGGGCGCCGATGCGGCCGGGGGCGGCTATGTCGTCTGCATCCATGCGTGCAATATAGCTGCCTTTGGCCAGCGTGAGTCCGCTGTTGAGCGTTGCAATCAGGCCCCGGTTCCTGTCATTGTGCACCAGGTGAATTCTCTCATCGCGGTAGGAATTTATAATGTCCACCGTTTCGTCCGTGGAGCCGTCATTGATGATCAACAGCTCAAACCGGTCATAGGTCTGGCATAAAATGCTTTCAAGCGCCTCCCGCAGATACCGTGCAGCATTATAGACGGGCATTAAAACAGTAACCGGGCAATCTGTCGGCATATCCTCTTATATCCCTTTGCAGAGGGTTGCATCGGTGCGAACCGCTTCATGCCTGCCGTTGAGCATCAGCTTGCCCTGTCACCCCGCAGGACCTGCTCATACTGCAGCGCAATTTTTTCCCAGGTGAACCGCTCCTGCCATTTTTCTCTGCCTGTGTTGCGCAACCGGGTAAGCCGCTGCGGATCACAGGCAAGGCGCGCCATCTGCACGGCCAGCACTGCCGGATCAACGCGCACATAGCCCCTCTCGTCATACCCTGCCGGGCATATCTCGCCGCCGCCGGTCCACTCGGCTATTTCAGCCGCATTTCCAGCGGGCACTGACAGAAAAGGAAGCCCCGCCGCCGCTGCCTCAAAAAGCACCAGCGGAGAATATTCGACCGGAGAGGCGAAGACAAAAAGATTTGCCGAGAAGAAAGCGGACAGAAGATTGCGCCGCGAAAGATCAGCAATGATGATGCGCTTGCCCGGCTGCCGCCGGATCGAATTGACGCTGGAGGCAAAGGCGTCCTCGGGGTGCTGCGGCCGGGAAAGCAACCGCCGCTTAAGGGCCCTGAGGCTGTTGATCGCGCGCCGGCCAGACCCCCAGCGCAGGGGGTTTTCATATTCGGCATAGGCGCCGTTGAGAATAAGGGTTGTTCCGAAGGGGACTTGTAGCATCTCATAGGCCTGCGCAACTTCAGCATGGCCTTTCCGAAAAGGAGGATTGCCCACGGTGAGAAAGATAAAGTCGTCACGGAGGATGGAAAGGCTATCTCTGATATCGCTGGCAGGCGGAGAGCCGAATTCAGCAGAGCTTGCGCCATTGGGGATAATGCTGTAATGCTCGATGCCGTGCTCACGAGCAAAAGGAAGATCGCGGTAATTTCCGGCATAAAAAATCAGGTGGTCGAATCGCCTCAGTATATCTGGCATCTGCTGAAAATAATCTGCATAGGCCGGCTCGTAGATGCTGGAAAAGCCGCAGGGGATAAATACCTTGCGCGCCTTGATGCCGGGCAGTATGGGCCACAGCGCATCAAAGCTCCACTGCTGAGCGGCCTTGATCAAAATCGCGGCGGCGGCAAAGTCGGCCACAAAGTTCCGATAGCCTTCAACGTCGCCCTGAATGCCGTTGACAAGATTGCCCGACACCTTGAACTGCCGCACAGCCACGCCGTTGAGCTCATTGAAAGAGCGACCGGAATGGAATCCGGCTGCAACCGTGACAGCATGGCCGCGGCGTGCCAGGTGCTCGGCCACTTCCTGCATCACTTTGCTGACGCCCCCCTGTGCGGGGGCATAGGCTTCACAGCATATGAGTATGCGCATGGGCCTCCCGTCTCGTGAGCGGTATTTCAACATCCTGATGGGCACTCTCGCTTACAAAGCCCTGAAAGCGCCGCACGTCCATCTGCATGCCCTGCTGCCAGTGCGCCAGCAGATCGTCCTGATGCAGGTTGCCGCAGATATTGCTGTTTTCAAGTTGCACTTTATTGCAGGGTATATTGACGATTCTCGATCTGCGATAGGCAATGCCCAGCCGGATCAGAAACAGCGGCCTGAAGCGCTGCAGGACATGCTCTAGTGAGTTCGGCGCGCGAAAGTCGACCATTCTGAGCATTGCCCGTATTTCACCCGTAGAGAAGAAATGGCCGTCGACGGACAGGGGATAATTCCAGTCAAACATGCCCTCGCGCCATTTCCAGCAGATTGTGTCTGCGCCTGCTGCAGGATCATTTTGGAGCGGAGGCAGCGGCTGCTCCTGCTGCATGGTGTAGCAGCGTTTCACATTGAGACCCATGCGCAGGGAGGCTACATACCGCGCCGGGTCAAGGGAAGAGAACATTTCCAGTTCTGCTCTGCCGGTAAAGACGATATCATCGACGAGGAAGAATATTCTGTCCGATCGCACATTGTTAATCACTGCGAGCAGGTCTTCGCGGAATGTTCCCTGATCCCGCTGTCGGACAAAGATGATGTCCTGAGTGCTGAAAATTTTCCGAACATCGTCATAGGCTTGTGCATGGCCCGGAGCTGAGCAGTCGTACAGAACCTGCACCGGCACGCGCGGGGAGACATTTTCAAGCAATGAGCAGAGCAGTCCGTGCAGCTGCAGCGCCCGGTCCTTTGAGAAAATAACTGCTTCGGCGGGATGCGGGCTTTTTCTTCGGAATGTGCGGCCGGCCCACAGCCGTATCCGGGCAGAGCTTTCCCACGCCTGCCCTGACACGTGAGCGCGCTGTTTGTTAAGCGCTGCGCTGAGCCGGGAAAACAGGTTTTGCATAATGCCCCTTGAAAGAGTTGTCATGCCGGTTCCGGTAATGATTTTTTAATCTACAGGGTCGAGCATTCAATCGGTTTCTGTTACGGGATACAGAACAGTCATGCCGGGCAAGCCCGTTTTTGTTTCAATGACCTGATACTTCCCGGCGCCTTTTTCAAACACCTTCCGGATAGCCAGACAGGGCCCTGTATTGTAGCCGCTGCCGGGTTCTTGATAAAATGTGTCATGCAACATGATGCACGCCGCGGGAAAGAGGGAAGTTATCTCTGAGAGTTCACGCAGAACGGATTCATAGCCGTGGTCTCCGTCCAAAAAGAAAAGCAGGCGAGAGTGCGGCGGCAGCCCTGTGGCAACCCTGACGGCTGTTTCCAGCCCATCGCCCCGGTAAATGTTAATTTCCGGGATGTGCTTGATAAAGCGGGCATGCTCACTGCCGGGATGCTCGATATGCTGCGCCTCATCAGGCAAATCAATCGTATGGATGACTGTGCCGAGGCCGAAAGTTTTGCTCGTCTCATAAAAGATGCGGGCGGAAACGCCCAGATGAGTGCCCCATTCAAATATATGGTCCGGCTTGAAGCGGCATATTGACCCCGCCATCAGCAACTGCTCGTTTAAAGGGTAGGGCCGTATCCCGACCGCCGGAACGATCTGTTCGAGAATAAAGTCGGACAGTGTCCAGTTGTTGACCTCAAATTCCGAGCACTGGGTGTTTACGACAGGTGAGTCAAAATGCCTTTTCCCGGCGATTATTTTATTTAAAAGAGTACGTATGTTTGGAGCCATCACGAATTGCCTCGCAATAACTTTATTTGTTTAGCCTCAATTCCAAACACCGGGGCCTGCAAAATGCAGTGGCACCAGCAGGAATTTTTCAGGTATTGCTGAATTTCGCCAGAGCCGCTTCCCATGTCTGCTGTATGCCTTGTTCAAAAGAAATTTTTGGCTCCCAGCCGGAAACCTGCCGCAGCTTAGTGCCGTCCAGAACATTAATCGGAACGTCGAATTTCCTGTGCGGCAATGTGTTCACTTCAATTGCATAACCGTCGCGCTGAGCAAATGGCCTGAGGGCCTCCAGCACTTCAATATTGTTTCGGCCGATGCCTGAGCCTATATTATAAACTTGTCCCTGCTTGCCGCAGTCAAGGGCTGCCAAAATCCCTCGAGCAATATCCGCGACATGAATATAGTCGCGCACGGTTCCCAAATTGCCAAAAACATCAAATTTTTTTCTTAAAAGAATTGCCTGTATGGCTGTTGCGATAAATCCCTGCTCCGCCACGGTTTGGCCTTCTCCATAAGCGTTGCCCGGTCTTACCACGGTTACGGGCAGGTCGGCCAGCACGGCAAACATGCCGGCGTATTTTTCGATTGTTAATTTCGTGATCCCGTAAGGTGAGATGGGATTGGTCGCGTGCTCCTCCTTGAGCGGGAAATCGCTGGTCACACCATAGACTGTGCCGCCGGAGGATACCACGACCAATTTTTTAATCTTGGCGACAATAGCTTCTTCCAACAATCCTACGCTTTGAGGCAGATTCGAAAGGATATCATAGGTGGGATTTTCAAAACTGGTTTTGGGCACGGTCGTATACGCAAGATCGATGACCTCATCGGCATCTGATATAATGCGCCTGAGCAGCGAGCGGTCACTGTAATCTCCGGATATGTACTTTGTTTTAGGGGGCAAGGGAAAGTGCGACTTGGAACTTCGGTCGAGCACAACTACATCACGGCCTGATTCAATCAGCTGCCGGACTGTGTAGCTTCCTATGAAACCAGCCCCGCCTATTATGCAACATTTCACTTGTGTGCCTCCCTGTATACTTGAAATCGTTGGCGCGCGGCAAAGCCAGACCGCGCTGCACGCACTATGTATTTTAGCCAGCGATTGTGCAGGCGCCTGTCCCAGTACGCAAACTGCAACGCGTATAATCTTTTTTCCGCCTCATGGATAAAGCGGGTTGGATCTTCGGTGGAGATAGTTCCAATGACTGCCCTTTTCAGCAGCACATGCATTTCGCGAAAGTTAGGCGTGCCCTGCAGCCGGTGCTGTGCCCCATGTACAAGCGCCGCAATGTTCGTGGCTGCTGCATTAGGCAGTGCAACACCGGCACGCCATGCAATATTTTCGGCGCAGATCGTCACAAGATGGTCGAGAAAAGGGGTTATGCCGTTTCTGGACATGCTTTTAGGAATTTCGCGGTACACATGCAGGACTTCCGGTATATTGGCAACTTTAAACTTTCGTGCAATCCGTGACCATAATTCATAGTCCTCAGGTGGCTGCCGGGATGTATCCGTGGCGTATAAACCGACTTTGTCAAAAACCGTTTTGCGGATCATTGTAGAGCTGTGCACGAAAGGATTGTTGAATAAAAGCTCAAACTGCAGCGGCATGTTTTCCGTCGGATGCTTATGCCAGCGCCCCGTTTTTTCATCGCCGGCCCATATTTCCGCCCAGGTGCCGACCATTCCATAATCCGGATTTGATTCCAGAAATGAGATTTGCCGCGAAAGTCTTTCCTGCAAAGACACGTCATCCTGATCCATTCGGGCAATATAGGAACCGGAAGCAAGGGTAATCCCTCTATTGAGGGCTGCTGCAAGCCCTTGGTTATCTTGCTGAATGAAGCGAAACCGGGGGTCCTTATACGAAGATATTACTGCAGCGGAGTCGTCAGAAGAGCCATCGTCGATGATGATCGTCTCAACATTGGTAAAAGACTGGTTAAGTATCGAATCAATTGCTTCCCTCAAATACTGGATACCATTGTAAACAGGCAGAATAATGCTGACAAGCGGATTCCCGTTCTTCGCTTTATCCTTCGACTGAAGATCAGAACTCATAGGCTGATCTCCAGGAATTCATCCAAACATTAATCATGGATCGTTCACTTTCAGGGACGACGTATTCCCTTTCCTGCTTCAATCGCACCGCGCTCATAGTCAGCAACTCTTCTGCTGCTGTTTCGTAATCTTTATAACCAAACGCCTCGTCAGATTTTGTAGCGGTAATTTCGATATTCCGCAACATCCCCCATTTGGTTTTCACTGCCCGAATATTGGAATAGCCGAGCTTTGCAAGCGTAATCCTGAATTTATGCTCATACCAGCCATCTGCATGAAAGGCCCATTTGGCTTCATGAGAACCAAAGAGATGTCGCATTACCTGCTGTTTGGCTGAAAAATTTGTAAAAGGAGAGAGCATCTGCCTAAAACTGGCTATAGCATCCGGCGTTTCTAATCTGAGAACCCCTTGCGGTCTCAACCAGTTTCTCCAGCGGCAGAGCAGAGCAAGTGCCGTTGGTCGTGAAAAATGTTCGAACACATGGTGAAGTCTTATTTCATCTATGGAATCAAACGGATATGTGAGTCCATGTATGTCTGCATAGACATCGGCGGTAAGATCTTTTTGCACGGTGTGCTCACTGCTAGGAAAATCGATATTAATATACCCTTCCAGATATTTTCTGCCGCAACCGAGGTGTAACTTCGTCATCTTATTTATTTCCTCTTGTTCCATGCATCCCGGGAAACAAAGATGGAGTTCAGATAGGTATCTGCGTACACAAAATAATTCTTTGTCAGCATGAAGTCGATTATTTCTGTCAACTTGCGCTCCGTATTGTCCTCGGTATAGGTTAACGTTTCAATGCAAAAGACTTCGGGGTTGAATCTTCCGAAGTCAAAATCCTGCAGAATTTCAAGATCCTTGCCTTCAACATCCAGCGACACAAGGTTCGGCCCCTGTGGGCAGTTTTTTTCTATAATACTGCTTATCGAAACCAGCGGAATTTGAACCACTTTTTCGATGGCCTTTCCTTCATAACTTGCGTACCGCAGAGCTTCCTCACGGGAAAAGGTGTTAAGTGTCCTGGTGCTCAGGATATAGAAATCGGCCTTATCAGCGCCCCCTGCGCCGACCCCGACATTCAGGCAAATATCACGTTTTCGCCGCTTGCGGATTGCTTCAAAAAGAAAAGGGTCAGGCTCTACGCATACCCCGGTGCTCCCATTTTCATAGAAGTGGTACGTGTTGCTCAGATAGGTCGGGTGATGAGCACCGATGTCGATGTATGCCGGTTTGTCTATCCGCAGCCACATGAAGATGTGTTGCATGATCATGTCCTCCCCGGATTGGGAGAAACTTCTTTTCTCACCTTCAAGAGGCCTTTTGCCCAATTTGAAAAAAGACATTATTGTCCACCCGTTTCTTTATGATCAACGCGGTACATGCGCCAGCACCTTGAGATACCAGGGCATCTCAACATCCGGCGCCAGCGAAGTGAGTTCGCGGGATGACCGTATGGAAAATTTTTTAAATAACTGCGAGAACAATCTCATGTATGCAAAAAATTGTTTTCCCCTATGTGACAGTTTCGAGAAAAGATACAGGTGCTCAAACAGTTCCACCTGTTTGTTGTTCTCGCATTCGCGTGTCACCTGATGGTCGCTTTCAACAGTAACACCAACCAACGGTTCCCTGCAAAAAGCAAAGGGCTTTCGCTGCAGCAACCGAATATAAAAATCTATATCAACCAGCCAGCGAAGGTTCTCATCAAAGCACAACCCGGGTGTATTCCTAAAAATGATTGAACTCGGAGGTCCGATCAGGTTCCCCATAAAAAGGGTGTTGCAATCTCTCTCAAGGTCATTAATCCTGCTCTCTGAAGGTGTATGGACAAACTTCAGATGATGATCCTGACCATAAGCCTCTGCTGAGGAAAATCCCATGCCTGCCCGAGGGTGTGTTTCCATCATATCGACAAATTGCTTAAGGCTGTGAGGGGTGAGCAGCCAGTCATCATGGTGAAGGATCTTGATGTATTCACCGGTTGCCATCCCAAGTGCCCGATTCCAATTCCCCGGCGCCCCAAGTTTTTCAGAATTCTTTTCATAGATCAACGGAACGTGAAAATCTATTCCCGCAAGAACATCACTGACGCAATCATCCGGTGAATCATCAGTCACTACAACTTCAAAATCAGAATACTCCTGAAAAATGACCGATTCAATAACCCTCCTGAAAAACTCCGGGGCTTTATATGTCGGTATACAGACAGAGACCTTGGGCATGCGAGTTGCGAGACCCTCAGATAATTTCATACAGCTGTTTTTTTCCAGAAGGCGCCGATTCCATCAATATCAATGATGTCATCCGTAATGCCGTTCTTGTTGCGATAATCATGCACTGCCTTGCGACAGGGCTGCAACACATAATCATCAATTATAATATATCCCCCCTGCGAGAGCTTAGGATAAAGATTTTCCAGACCATCCATTGTCGACTCGTACATGTCGCCATCGAGTCGAATCACAGCCAGCGCCTTAATTGGTGCATGTGGCAGCGTATCTTTAAACCACCCTTGCAGGAATTTGACTTGCTCGTCCAAGAGTCCATACTTGGCAAAGTTTGACCTAACCTGGTCACATGAAACCGCCAGAATCTTGATGGTGTGATGCATATCGCCGGCATCCTCTGGATACTTGTCAGGGTCGGGCGCAGGGAGACCAGCGAAGGAATCAGCCACCCAAACCACCCGATCAGTAATACCGTAGGAAGCAAGAACAGCCCTCATAAAGATCGACCCACCGCCACGCCAGACACCTGTTTCAATCACATCACCCGGTATTTTTTCCGCAATAACACTTTCAAGGCACATCTGGAGATTGCTCAGTCGCTTGAGGCCAATCATAGTATCCGCAAGGGGTGGCCAATCCAGCCCGTTTGCCCTTTTCTCAGGGTCATACGCGAATTCTCGCACAAGTCGCAAATTTTTTTTCTCCAGGTAGTTTCTCAGACGGCCTCTGATGAAGGAATTCCTGACGGGAAGGGCGTCCTCCAGTTCAACAGGCTGGTAGCTCTCGCCCCAGATATAATAAGTCAGAACCTTCTTCATCAAATCCAGATACAGACTTCTAGCATCATTCATTTTTAACCTTTCCTACAATCGCTTAATCCATCTTCGGATCATTGATACAATATAATAGGTTGCAGTAACGTTGCGTGTTTTATGTCCGAAGAACTGTTGTTCCTCTTCACCTTTTGCCTGAGACAATATGACCAGAAATTGATATGTAGATGCGGTATCATCCCTCATAAGCTGTCGCAAGGCACAGAAACCGACATCAACGATAGTATGCTGAATGTCAGTACTAAGAAAGTCTCTCTGGAGAAAATAGAGCTTTTCTATTGCCAGGCCGGCACTGGACACAAGCTGCCGCAGCGTTGCCAGCGTAAAGAATCTCAGATGTGTTTTTTCAAGGATTCCCGAATCAACATACCTGAAATTACCCTTGAGTAAATCCAAGCGCACAGCCCCGAAAGCAATGTTCGGTATCGACAGAATAATTTTTGTTTCAGCAGGTATCCACGAAACCAACTGCTGCAGGAACGACAGGGGGTCCTGAAAATGTTCTAGGACATCAGCCATGACAATGTAGTCATAACATTCTTGCCTGATCATATCTTTAAAGTCCTGTACATAACCGGTCCAAAAAGCCCTGTAGTGTTGCTGTGCAATACGGGAGGCGTGCGGATCGGGCTCTATCCCGTCAATCACTACCCCCTTGGATACGGCTTCCATGATAACGGCCAGAAGTCCGTTCCCGGCGCCGATGTCAAGCACCTTGGAATTTTCAGGAATTAGCTCGCAGATCCTTTTCAGGGGATTGGCATCATCCTGCAGTATGTAGCCAACAATCGCCGGATCGTATTCATAGGTAACTGCATTGCGGGTAAACATGCTCATGGTGTCAAGGTCCCTAAACATCATGATTTAGCACTTTGAATTCGCACGGTATGTACATATCTCCCTGGTCTTTATCCCGTGAGACATAAAACTCTGAATTTTTTGTATAGACATCAAACTCCGCACAATGTACAGCACAATCAAGAGTCTCTGATTGAAACAGTACGGATGCACTGATGAGATAGGTGCCAGGGATCAGTGCAACATTTTTAACCAGGCATTTAACTGTCGCAGCATCAGAATCTATAACTATATCGGTGTCTTCCCATGAAGAGACATTAGTGAACAAGCGCTTACCATTAGCAGCATCAATCGCAATACCAACGCTTATATTCTTATTCCGGTACTGACTGTGCAGATCCAGCCGGACATGAATGAGCATTGATTCACCGGGCATAATTTTATTGGCATCGTCCCCTGATGCTGAAGATGTCCAAACCCTTGTGATGCGTACTCCGCCCGATCCTCCCCTGCTGAAACAATGGTCTACCGAGATTCCCTTACTCCTTACGGCTTCTCGATAGGCGTTAATGGCAGCCTGAACATTTCCTTCGTAAGCGATTTGACCACCATGAAGCACAAGTGCTTTCGTGCATAAGGCTGAAACCGCCTCCATATTATGACTCACAAAGAGGATAGTCCGTCCTTCGCTTTTGCTTACATCCTCCATCTTTCCAAGACATTTTTTCTGAAACTCCATGTCGCCAACGGCAAGAACTTCATCAACCACGAGAATATCCGGCTCAAGATGTGCGGCTACGGCAAAAGCTAGGCGTACGTACATGCCGCTTGAGTATCGTTTTACCGGCGTATCGATAAACTGCTCAACGCCCGAAAAATCTACAATCTCATCGAATTTGCGCTTGATTTCATTGCGGCTCATGCCCATGATGGCGCCGTTTAAGAAAATATTTTCGCGTCCGGTCAGCTCGGGATGAAAGCCGGTGCCCACCTCCAGCAAACTGGCAATTCGCCCCTTTACTCTAAGCTCACCGGACGTCGGTGCAGTAACGCGCGACAGTATTTTCAAAAGCGTGCTTTTGCCTGCCCCGTTGCGGCCGATGATGCCAACCGCTTCGCCCCGCTGGATGCTGAAATTAATATCCTTCAGCGCCCAGATGGTTTCACCGTCACGGTTGCCGTGGTCGGCATCGCCGATTATTGCATAGGGATCAGGCTTGCCGCGCTGTTTTGCCCACCAGCGTTTCATATCTCCATAAAACGTGCCGGTGCCGATCACCCCCAGCCGGTAGGACTTAGAAAGATTCTCAATTGAAATTACAGCACGCGCCATTTTTATACGGTATCCATAAAGGTGTTTTCTACATGATTGAAAATAAGAATACCGATGAGCAGCACGAGGGCGGTGCAGCCAGCACTGTACAGCAGCAGCATCGGATTAATCGAACTGGTGCCCAGAAATGCCAGACGGAAAACCTCGATAATCGGCGTAAGCGGGTTTGCCAGCAGCAGCCATTGCCATTTCTCAGGAACGTTTGAAATCGGGTAAATCACCGGCGAGGCGTACATGAAAAGTTGAACGCCAAAGGTGGCCAGATGCTGCAAATCACGATATTTTGTCGTCAGTGCGGATATGATAATACCGCCGCCCAGGCCAAGCCCCGCCATGAGCAAAATTAAAACAGGCAGCATGAAAATCCATGCAGTGATTCGCACTGGTGAGCCGGCAAGCACAAAATACCCCAGAAAGGCAATAAACAGCCCAAGCCGGATGGCAAACGCAATTAAGTTGGAAATGACGATAGAGATGGGCACAGCCAGGCGAGGGAAATAGACTTTCCCGAAAATCGCCGCATTGCTGGTGAATGTGTTTGATGTGCTGAGCAGGCAGATGGAAAAATACGCCCAGACGGTGTTGCCTGCCATATAAAAAATAAAGGGGGGCAACCCATCGGTAGGAAGTTTTGCAATACCGCCAAAAATGACCGTGAAGACAACCGTTGTCAGCAGCGGCTGTATCAAGTGCCAGACCGGCCCCAGGACGGTTTGTTTATAAATGGCGATAAAATCACGCCAGACCATGAGACGGATAAGATCACGATAGCGCCATAGATCGTCTAGGCGCAGATCCCACCAGGCGCGCTGGGGTCGTATGACGGTATCCCAGGTTTGCATATCGGTTGCTTGTAGATTCATAAAAGTTCCCGGCTACGCAGTTTATTTTTTGATTCCCAGATAAGCAGCCGGGGCCGATGCCGGAGCTTATCCTCAAGCGCAGAAAATTCTTTACGGCTCACCACCAGCGAGCGAATTTTACGCTTGATGTATTTTTCGGTTTTCTGCGTGAGATCGGCAAGATGTGTCATGTTGATGCTGCCGATCAGCACCAGATCCACTATCCCCGTATCTTTGCCTTCGGCATAATCGTCTATGAGATAGGCTCGCTCCAGCTCCCCAAGGCGAATGACGATGCCGTCTATCACCTGGTCAATGCCCATTACTTTTGCAACCATTGACTTGAGTTCAGGAAAAAGAGGATGCTGCTCATTTGCCAGATAATTAACCTGACGGCCGTTTTTCTGTATGTCCAGAAAGCCGGCACGCGTCAGCTGCGCAAGTTCCTCGCGTACGGCATTTGTCGAAAGGTCGAATTCTTTTGCAAGCTCCCGCAAATACGACCGGGTTCCTGGATTGCAGAAAAATCGCACCAGCAGCTTTATGCGTGTTTTTGATGAAATAAGACCGTCGAATAGCCCAATCATTTTGTGCCTTATTGAGTAGTTTTTCTACTCAATATATAGCAGATGGTTTCGCTGTTTGCAAAGCATTTTTATTCAGTTTTTGCAAAAAAATTTACGGCGGCAGGCACATGTTCGAGCTATTTATGACCGTTTTTCAGTGGCCGGCTGAAACTTGCACCGCATGCTGCCCAGCCCGCCGGCATTAAACGCTGAGCGGAAATTCGCCTGCAATTGCAGAGTGTTCTGCCCTTTCAACATATCGGAAGCATCTTCATTTTTGAAAAAAGCTCCTGAAAAAGCTTTTCATTGCCTCTCACTCAGGTATAATAAACATTTATTTTAAGAAGCAACAACAGAGAGATATGAGGCTATGAGTTTTCAGTACATACAGGAAATTCCTTCAGCAGACTCGATACGCGAAGCTCTGCCACTGCCTGAAAACCTTAAAAAGGTAAAGCAGGCGCGCGACAAAGAAATCAGGGACGCCCTTGACCGTACAAGCGATAAATTTCTGTTGGTCATCGGACCCTGCTCGGCTCATCATGAAGATGCGGTCTGCGAATATATTTCGCGGCTGGCTAAACTGCAGGAGCAGGTTGCCGACAAAATCGTTATCATCCCCCGCATCTATACCAATAAGCCCCGCACAACGGGCGAAGGTTACAAGGGCATGGGGCATCAGCCCGATCCGCAGAAAGAGCCCAATATCGCCGAAGGCATAAAGGCGATACGTCAGATGCACCTGCGGGCGCTGCGCGAATCTTACCTGACATCGGCTGATGAGATGCTGTACCCCAACAATACGCCCTATCTTGAAGATCTTTTAAGCTATGTGGCCATAGGCGCACGGTCGGTTGAAAATCAGCAGCACCGCCTTACCGCAAGCGGCATGGATATTCCCATAGGCATGAAGAACCCCACCAGCGGCGATATGGAAGTCATGCTCAATTCAATTTATGCTGCACAGCAATCTCATGTGTTTGTGTACCATCGGTGGGAAGTCCGCACTTCAGGCAATCCCTATGCCCATGCAATTCTGCGCGGTGCTGTTGATTCCTATGGCCGCAATATTCCCAATTATCATTATGAGAATCTCATGCGCGTGGCTGAGACATATATTGAACGCGGCCTTGTCAACCCGACCATTATCATCGACACGAATCATTCAAATTCCGACAAGCATTACCAGGAGCAGCCCCGCATCGGCATGGAGGTTATGCAAAGCAGGAAGCACTCACCGCTTTTGAAGGACATGGTCAGAGGGCTGATGGTGGAGAGCTACCTGGTGGACGGCGCGCAGAAGGTATATGAAAATGTGTATGGCAAGTCGATCACCGATCCGTGCATGGGATGGGATGCTACTGAGGTTTTTATCAGGCAGCTTGCAGATATGCTGTAAGGCATTGCAGCGGTCGGCGCGTAGGTCAGAAGGCTTTGTTTGCGGTTCCAGCAGGTCCGTTTTTAAGCCGCAGCAACAACAGCTGTCAAAGGCTGAGAACAGGGGAAAGCTTATAATGGCTAGCACTAAAAAAAACCGTGTTTCAAGACTCGCAGAACGTCTGCGCAAAATACGGCCTGTCAACAGCCTTATATCAAGGGCATTTATGCTGTGGTATAATCTACCCGTTCCTGCAACACATTATTATAGCCCCCTTCCAGATCCGCTGGAGCTTGAAAAAAAGCTGCATCGCTGGCACATAGACACGGGCCTCCCCGGCATTGATATCAACCTGAATTTTCAGAAAAAGTTCCTGCTTGAGCTTTCGCAATACAGATCAGAATGCACTCAGCTGCCTTCGTTTCCGGAAGTTCAGGCTATGGGATATGGCCAGGGCTACGGCGAGGTTGAGGCCCAGTTCCTTTATTCCATGATCCGCTATTTTAAACCACGAAAAATAATCGAGGTCGGCTCAGGCGTATCAACCTTCTTCTCGCTGCATGGTATGGAAAAAAACCGCCGGGAAGAAGGCACAGATTGCGCCATAACCTGTGTAGAGCCTTATCCTACGGCACTGCTGCGAAACATCTGTGAAAAAAAGCGGGTGACGCTTTTTGTTGAAGAGGTTCAAAACACCAGCCAAAGCGTTTTCTCGCAGCTTACAGAGAATGACATTTTGTTTATAGACTCCAGCCATGTCAGTAAAATGGACAGCGACGTAAATTACCTGTATCTGGAAGTGCTGCCTCGCCTTAATAAAGGAGTCATTATTCGTATTCACGATATTTATTTTCCGTACCTGGCCGCCATGCCGGGGCATCCCGTGTTTAGGCACTCGGTTCTGTGGAACGAAGCGGCTATGGTACGAGCATTTCTGTGTTTTAACGCCGCCTATGAAATACTGCTGTGCCAGAGTTATTTTCATTACAGAGAGCCTGATTTGCTAAAGAGCGTTTCAAAAATATATGACCCTCAACGGCACTTTCCTTCATCCTTATGGCTGAGAAAAGTTGCTTGAGATGTAAACAACGGGACCCCCGAAGGGAAGCTGATAAGCCATTGCAGAAAGATCGATCTAACAACATATCTGGGAAATTTTTTTAACGAATTTTTGAAAGGGCAGAGAATGAAAAAGATTCTGGTGTGCGGGGCTGGCGGTTTTATCGGGAGTCATCTGGTAAAGAAAATGAAAAAAGAAGGCTGCTGGGTCCGGGGTGTCGATTTGAAATACCCCGAGTTTTGTCCCACTGAGGCCGATGATTTCATGATCGGCGACCTGCGCGACCAGCTTGTGTGCAGGCAGGCGGTTGACCAGCGCTTTGATGAAATTTATCAACTGGCTGCCGATATGGGGGGGGCAGGGTATATTTTTACCGGCGAGAATGATGCCTCCATAATGCATAATTCCGCCCTGATAAATCTCAATATTCTGGAGTGCTGCCACAAAAGGAATATAAGGAAGATATTCTATTCCTCATCAGCATGTATCTATCCCGAACATAATCAGACCGACCCCGACAATCCCAACTGCGCCGAGGAAAGCGCCTATCCCGCAAAGCCCGACAGCGAATACGGCTGGGAAAAACTGTTCAGCGAACGGCTGTATCTGTCATTCATGCGCAATCACGGCATTGCCGTGCGTATCGCCCGTTTTCATAATATTTTCGGCCCTGAAGGCACGTGGTGCGGCGGGAAAGAGAAAGCCCCTGCGGCTTTATGCAGGAAAGTTGCCGAGGCCCAGGAAGGAGGGAAAATCGAAATATGGGGCGACGGGAAGCAGACGCGGTCATTTCTTTATATCGATGAATGTCTTGACGGCATCGGCCGCTTAATGAAATCGGAGTTTACCGGTCCTGTCAATATCGGATCTGATGAAATGGTGACAATCAATGGTCTTGCTGAAATGACCATGACCGTTGCCGGCAAGAAGCTGAAAATAAAACATATCCCCGGGCCGCTTGGCGTGCGCGGAAGGAATTCGGACAATAAGCTTATCGCGAAAATGCTCGGCTGGCAGCCGACGCAGCCGCTTGTAGAAGGCCTGAAGAAAACGTATGTGTGGATAGAGGGTAATGTAAAAAACAAAAAGAAATAGGCCTGTGCATCCTTTCGGCGTATCTGCTCAGCGGCGCAGAGCTGTATGAGCTGCCATACTATGTGAATCGGTTTTACTCTTGGCCCTTGCTGAGGCCATGGAAGGTCGTTACCTATGCAAACGCCCAAAATTTCCGTTGTCACTCTTTCGCGCAACCGCGAAAAAATTATAGCTAAAACAATGGTGTCAGTTCTTTCACAGACGTTTCCACCCTATGAATATATTATTCTTGATGGCGCTTCGACAGATAAAACAGTGGAGATCGCCAACAGCTTTAAAGACCGATTTCTGGCAAAAGGGGTTAACTTTAAAGTTATTTCAGAGCCGGATCGCGGGCTTTTCGACGCCATGAGCAAAGCCGTTTCTCTTGTCACGGGAGAATGGCTGCACTATCTCAACAGTGATGACTGGTATCATGACAGCACCGTGCTTGAACAGTTTCGCGAGGTGCTTCAAAAAAGCAGGGCCGATGTTGTGTACGGAGATATCGTCATCGTTAATGCTGAGGACGGAAGGGTTCTCGGGCTCAAGAAAACAAAGCCCGACAATCAGATCAAAAGGTTCCTTCGCAGAGGCTGCGCCATACCCCAGCCGGCAACCTTTTATCGCACAACCGTCTTCAATAAAGACAGGCTGTTCGATTTGTCGCTGCCGGTATCTGCTGACTGGGAATATTTTCTATATGTGGCTGAACGTGGGGCCGTATTTGAGTATCATCCTGTCGCACTGACCAATTTTTTATTCGGCGACGGAAATTCAACGACAAACGCCCTCAGGACGGTCAAGGACGATATCAGGATACATGTGCGCTATCGAGCTTTTAATCGAAAGTTCATATGGCGCATAGTGGTGTTTCTAAGAATTAAACTGCAGGGGCTTATAAAAAAACTGTAAAACATTAGAAACAGCCTTGATGCAAAGGGCTTATACGGCACACGGCAACGGTTTGTCTTGACCGCAAAAGGGCATCATGATAAAGCCTAAGCTCGATTTCAGGCGGCGGAATAACATTTGTTCAAGCTCACGTGGAGCTATTTCAACAAAATTCAAAGAGAAAAAATGTCCTTAATTGCGAAGCTAAAGAAGTTGAGATGGATGTATCGTTTCCAGAATAAATTTGAGCAGTTTCTGGGGCAACGACAGGCGTTCGATGAATTTTTGTTTGACAGGGATTACTTTACGGACACTTCGGTTGCCGATAAGGGGATGGTGCAGGAAAGTGAGCTGCCGCTGCTGCAGGAGCTGGCGGAAAAGGCCAATGGATTCCCCGGGCCCATTATAGAAATCGGGACTCTTTTCGGCTTCACCACGCAAAGAATCGCACTGTGGAAAGATCCGGCAAAAAAACTCATCACCGTTGACAACTACTGCTGGAACCCATACGGATTTTCGCCGGAAGCGCATTTTGAGTTTACGCGCAAAATTCTTTGGTATTGCATAAATGCTGGCCATATAGAACAGCTCAATATGAGCAAGGATGATTTTTTAAACAGCTATCAGGGTGAAGCTCCCTCCATGGTGTTTATTGACGCGGATCACAATTATGAGCCAACGCTGTCAGACATCAAACAAGCAAAAAGACTTGGAGCTCAGATCATTTGCGGGCATGATTACAGTGATCTAATCCCCGGTGTCGTGCGTGCGGTAGATGAATGCGGGGGTCCTGCCAGGTTATGCGGATCACTCTGGGTGCTCTAAAGCGCTTTGTGTTACTTGCATACAACTGGCCATGTGCTGATTCGGCATTAATATAAAGTTCTACACTGCGAATGCGATGAATAATCAAACGACTCTTGTGATTGAACCCGGCCGGGCAGAGAAAAATTATCTGCGTGATTTGTGGCTGTATCGGGAGCTTTTTTATATTCTCAGCTGGCGCGATATAAGCGCCCGCTACAAGCAGACAGCCGTGGGCATTCTATGGGCGCTGATACGTCCGTTTCTTACGATGGTCGTCTTCACGGTGGTGTTCGGCAAGCTTGCAAAACTGCCTGCCGAGGGAACTGCCCCCTATGCGATCATGGTTTATGCCGCCATGCTGCCGTGGCTGTTCTTTGCATCCTCTCTCGCCGAGGCCAGCAACAGTCTTATTGGGAACGCTCAGCTTATCACCAAGGTGTACTTCCCCAGGCTGATCATACCGACGAGCTCCATCATAACATGCTTTGTCGATTTTCTCATCTCGTTCGGGATTCTTGTCCTGATAATGGTCTACTACAGTTTTACGCCGACGCTGAACATCCTGTTTTTGCCGCTATGGTTGCTGATGGCATTTTTAGCCGCCCTGGGTATAGGGCTGTATGTTACTTCGCTTAATGTCAAATACCGCGACTTTAGATACATTGTGCCGTTTATCGTACAGTTGGGGCTGTATGTTTCCCCAGTCGGGTTCAGCAGTTCCATTATCCCGGAACAGTACCGCCTTTATTACTGTCTCAACCCCATGGTTTCAGTGATTGACGGTTTTCGGTGGTCAATTATCGGGCAGGGTGTCGCCATATATTGGCCCGGGCTTTTCCTTTCCATGTGCGTTACGCTTTTTTTTCTGTTTCTGGGGATTAAAAAATTTCGTTCCATGGAAAAAAGTTTTGCGGATATGATTTAGAGTATAAAGAAGTGTCTGCGCAGCTATTGGCCGTCTCCGCCATGTCGCCGACAGAGCATGAGGATATTCCGTATATGTCAGGTGTGGTTATAAAATCAGAAGGGCTTGGCAAGTCCTATAAAATAAGCCATCAGCGCAGGGAGCGATATGTTGCATTACGCGACATGCTTACCAACAGAGTGAAAAACGCCTGGAGCCGCATACGTAACCCGCAGTATTATGACCATGACACAATAGAGGAGTTTTGGGCCCTCAAAAACGTATCATTTGAAATCAAACAGGGTGACCGCATCGGCATTATAGGACGCAACGGTGCCGGCAAATCGACCCTTTTAAAGATTCTCAGCCGCATCACGGAGCCGACTACCGGCAGAGTTGAAATTACCGGCCGCGTGGCAAGCCTGCTCGAGGTGGGCACCGGTTTTCACCCGGAACTGACCGGCCGGGAAAACATCTTTCTCAACGGCGCTATACTGGGCATGAGCCAGGCCGAGATACGGAAAAAGTTTGACGAGATTGTTGATTTTGCTGAGGTTGAGCAGTTCCTCGATACCCCGGTAAAGCGCTATTCCAGCGGGATGTACGTACGGCTTGCATTTGCTGTGGCAGCCCATCTTGAGTCGGAAATACTTCTCGTCGATGAAGTTCTCGCCGTTGGCGATGCGGGGTTTCAGAAAAAGTGCCTGGGGAAAATGCAGGATATTTCATCAAAAAGCGCCCGGACCATTTTGTTTGTCAGCCATAATATGACGGCGATACAAAGCCTGTGCTTGAAGGGTATATTGCTAACAAAAGGGCAGATTCAAATACTGGGAGATATTTCAACTGTTACCAATGAATATTTTTCAAGCGCATACAGCTGCCAGCAGAAAAAGCAGTGGTGTGCAGAGGATGCTCCCGGCAATAATGAAATACGGGTTAAAGGTGTTGAAATAATACCTGATACAGAAAAGCCGGTGATTGACATAACGACACCGCTGCGGTGTGTAATCGAATTCTGGATTTGCGATAAAGGAACGACAATCCAGCACATTTGCCTGGTGCTTAAAAATATTAAGGGTGATTGTATTTTTAATTCCGTTGCATCCTGCAGTTTCACCAGTGGACAATATGAGGCCAGTGTGCACATACCCGGTAATTTTTTAAATGATGACACCTACTCGGTTGATATATATTATGTCAACGACGTTGCTGTCCCGGTCTATGTTCACCAGGATTGCCTTGTGTTTCAAGTCAATGATATTCCCCGGGATGAAATCAAATTTTACGGGAAATGGATAGGTGCGGTGAGGCCCAGTTTCCACTGGGACTGCAGAAAAACAGGCGACATTTAGACAGAGCCAGCCAGGGATAATGAGCACAATAAATCTTGCATGGTGTTGTGACGATTCCTATGCCCAGCATATGGGAGCGGCGATCTGCTCAGCGCTTTTTAATTTATCAAAAGATACGCTAGCCAATATCTTTATAGTTTCCGGGGGGATGAGCGATGGCGTCAAACATACTATTAATGCTATTATAGAAAAATATAATGCTCATGTGCATTTCCTAGATGTTGATAAGGAGCATTTTGCCGGGTTAAAAATTTCCCACTATATCTCACCGGCCGCGTATTTTCGCATCGCCCTTCCTGACCTGCTGCCCGGGGAAATATCCAAAATACTCTATCTCGACTGCGACCTTATCGTTCTTGACGACTTAACAAAATTATATAACATTGACATATCCGATGTGTCCCTTGGCGCTATTGCCGAAGGGGATCAAGGCTGCCCTGACATACCCCGACAGATACTGGGCATCCCTCAAGACGCGACATATTTCAATTCCGGGGTGTTGCTCCTTAATCTTGAAAAATGGCGAAAAGAAGGCATCGCGGGCAAACTGTTCGATTTTATCAGGGAGAACCCGCAGAGAATACGCTACTGGGATCAGGACGCGCTGAACATCTTTTTTTATGATACGTTCAAGCCGATCGATTATCGCTGGAACTTCACCATACAGCACATGAAAAAGGCCGGTACGCATGCAATGCAGGATATCGGCATACTTCATTTTGTGGGCGGGCACAGCTGCAAGCCCTGGTACCGCGAGTGCGATCACCCCCTGAAGGCAGAATATTACACATATCTGAATATGACCCCGTGGCGGGGAACTCGGCCAAGAAAAATAAAAACGGGTAATAAATTTTTTCCATGGGCGATTAAAATGATGAGAAAAACAGTCTCTCTTTCCAGGGAACTGTACTGGATTTACAAAAACCGTAAGGCCACCCTGCGCCGCAATCTGCCTCAGGGGAAAATCATTGCTGATTGTCAGATGAGATATGCTTTTCGAAGAATGCTCATTCAGCAGGGGCTGGCCGGCAAGCCCGAATTCGAAAAGCTTTTTGGTTACCGGTTTTATTTTTTTAATTATGAAACATTTTTGATTCTGTTTAATGAGATTTTTCTGTGCAATGAATACGGCTTTTCGGCTGGATCCTCGAAGCCTTTTATAATAGACTGCGGCAGCAATATCGGAATGTCGGTGCTCTATTTCAAAATTCACTATCCGGAGGCACGAATTTTTGCTTTTGAACCTGATGATGAAACATTCAAGCTGCTCGAAAAAAACATCAGCTGTAACAATTTGTATGACATAAAAGCATGCAACTGCGCCGTCTCCGACCGGGAGGGGGAAATGACCCTTTATTACGATCCGGCCCTTGCCGGGTCGCTGCTGATGAGCACGTCGCCACGAGACGGCGACGCCTTTACCGATGAGGTGCAGGCATCGCTTGACAAAGTGGGATTGCCGAAAACCGCTAAAAAAATTAAGGGCGTTCTGCTGTCGTCCTACATTAGCCAGGCGGTTGATCTGCTGAAGATGGACATAGAGGGCAGCGAGCACGAGGTCATTGCGGAGCTGGCGCACAGCGGCAAAATCGGATTGGTAAAAAAGATGGTTATAGAATACCATCTCAATATGAAAGAGGATGAACGGGGCCTTTCGTCGTTTCTGGCAATACTGGAAAAAAACAATTTCGGCTATCAAATAAATGCCAGCCATCCCAACTTCAACGCAGGAACCGGCAAATTTCAGAACATAATTATTTTTGCATACAACAGGGGATCTGGCGCATGCCCGTAAAAAATTTCATCCGCAGATTACAGCACAGGTTTTTTACTCCCCGGGAAAAGCTGCCCCCTGATTTTGACTCGCAGACGCTGGCTATCATTCAAAAGGTTCGGCCATACACCATGACCGCCCCTGAAAGTCTGTCTGAGCTGTGCTCTGCGGTCCGCTATCTTGTGAAGAACAATATTGCGGGCGATTTTGCCGAATGCGGCGTATGGAAGGGCGGCAGCGTCATGGCGATACTGTACACGCTCAGAGATCTGGATGTTGCAGATAGAAACATATATTTATATGACACTTTTGAAGGCATGACTGAGCCAACCAATGTTGATGTTGATTTAAACGGTGCTTCAGCAAAAGACCTGATGGCCGGTTATGACTGGGTACGTGTTGGACTCAATGAGGTGCAACAGAACATCCTGTCTCTGGGGTATCCGGCCGATAAGATCCATTTTATACAGGGAAAAGTTGAAGACACGCTGCCCTGCCGTGCGCCATCTCAACTGGCTCTGTTAAGGCTTGATACGGACTGGTATGAATCGACCCTGCATGAGCTTGAATGTCTGTATCCCCGGATGGTAAAGGGAGGCGTTTTGATAATTGACGACTATGGTCATTTTCAGGGAGCACGCAAGGCTGTAGACGAATATTTTGAAAAAGAAAAAATAAAAATGTACCTGCACAGAGTCAACTATACCGTGCGGGCAGGCGTGATTCAATAATATATGCACTGATGGCCTTGCCGTCATTCCAGGCGCCCAAACATCATGGCACCTGTTTTTTGAGCTTTTTTCAGGCTTCCTGCGGCTGCGCCGCATAATGGCCATGTGCCGTTCGTCGATACACCATCATGCTTTGTAGAGCCTCATGAAAACATATTTAAATCTTGGCTGCGGCAGCAGGCTTCATGACACGTGGACGAATGCCGATCTTTACTCCGCGAACCCAGACGTCATTATACTGAACGCACTTGAAAGCCTGCCTTTTGAAGATAATGCCTTCGAAGTCATTTACGCTTCCCACGTTATTGAACATATTCCTAAAAACACAGCCCCGAAGCTGCTCCTGGAATGCCGCCGCATACTGCAAAAAGATGGTATTATGAGAATTGTGGCGCCCGATTTGGAGCAGATTGCACTCAACTATCTTGCCTGTCTGAAGCAAGGGCTTGGCAGCCCGGATGATCCCCGCGTTCGGGCAAATTATGAATGGGCCATGCTCGAACTTTATGACCAGTGCGTGCGCATGAAATCCGGCGGTGAGATGCTCCACTATCTGGCCCGGAAAATTTTGCCCAATGAAGAAGATGTGTATGCACGAGGGGGCAATGAAATTAAAAACATTAGAAAGCGCTTAACATCAGGAAGCATGGAATCTCCATCCCGCGCATCATCCGGGACGCGCGCTCTGCCGGGAGTCGCACGGAGGTTTTTCTCCGCTTCATTTTACCGCAGAGTGTTAATGCGTATGCTTATTCTGGGCAGCAAGCACTGCAATATGGAGGGTGCTTTTGAGGCAGGGGCATTCAGGCTGGGCGGTGAGCCGCATCAGTGGATGTACGACAGGTATTCTCTGGCCCTTCTTTTGCAGGAAGCCGGATTCAGCAGCATGCGGCAGCAAAGCTTTGCAGCATCCGATATACAGCACTGGAAACGCTATAACCTTGACATGGATACTGACGGCTCGGAATGGAAGCCTTTTTCCCTGTACATGGAAGCCCGCAAGTAGGAAAGGGCTCTGAGAACGGTATGAATATCCTCCACTTCAACACCTATTTAAACGGCGGGGCGGCAATTGCAGCGCGCAGGCTTCATGAAAAACTGGTCCGGTGCAATATCGCAAGCTCGTTTGCCCATCATCCCTGCGCCGGCAGCACGGGCGGTGCAACCTATAGGCCGCTGTTTTCCCCGGCCGGGAGGCTGCGGGAGCTTGCTTATAAACTTATGTTCAAAATCCCCTTAAAGCCTTCGCCCTACTATTATCTCTCCAACAGGCCGAAAGGCTGCGAGCTGTTTTCTTTTCCCGTAACCCAATATAAATCTTCTTTTGATCCGCGCAAGCTGAATGCCGACATTATCAACCTGAACTGGATTGCCGAGTGGATAGATTACCCTTCGTTTTTTGCATCCATTCCCGACGCATTCCCCATTGTCTGGACGCTGCACGACATGAATCCATTTACGGGAGGGTGCCACTACTCCTGGGAGTGCGAGAAGTTTAAAACCGGCTGCCACAGCTGTTTCCAGTTGAACGAAAAACGCAGTCCGCGGGATATTTCCTTTCGCTTTTCAAAAATAAAGCTTGCCGCCCTTCGGCGCAAAAACATACATGTAGTTGCTGACAGCGTGTGGCTTGAATCGCAGGCGCGGGCAAGCAGAGTATTTGAGAATGTAAAATCATTTCAGACAATTCATTATGGCCTCGATATGGAAATTTTTAAACCGAAAGACAAAAATCTTTGCAGGCAGTTGCTTGATATTCCCGAATCAGCCATGGTCATCTGCTTCGGCGCTGCTAATATCGATGATAGGCGAAAGGGGTTTGCTCTGCTGAAGGAAGCCCTTGAACGGGTTTCCTCCTCACATGCTGTGTACTGTCTTTTGTTTGGTGCTCAGGGAGCAGACCTGCCGTTAAACGCTGCAGGGCAAAAATATGTCGGATCTTTGTCTTCCGTTGACCTGCAGACAATTGTCTATTCAGCCGCCGATGTTTTTGTTATCCCCTCTCTGTATGAAGCTTTCGGCCTGACAGCGCTCGAGGCCATGGCCTGCGGCGTTCCGGCTGTGGGGTTTAACACGGGCGGCATACCGGACATGATACAGCCGCACAAGAACGGCCTGCTGGCAGCACATGGGGATGCGCGGGATCTGGCACAAGAAATAATGTATATGATCGATCATCCGGAAGAACGCGTTACAATGGGAAGCAATGCCAGAAAAGGGGTAACAGAGCATTTCAGTGATGATGTGCAGGCTGAGAAATATATGGAACTTTTTAAAAATCTTATATGACAGTTTTAAGAGCATAAATTGTGTGACGTGCTTTCAAATTTTCTCTGATCACCGGCCCACCGCTAACCGCTCCCCCCACTTCTGCTCCAGCACCGAAAGCTCCTCGTTAAACTCGCCGCGCACGGCAGCCTGAATGCTTTCACCCCTGCCAAGCCGGGCCAGCAGGCTGCGCATATCCCTGAAGGAATATTTTTCAATCAGCCAGGTTACAAATGATTCCGACTGGGCATAGGCAAGCTCGATAGCCTGCGGCTGCAGCCTGGATAGAGAAGGGATATTCATTCCCGCAAGCTCGCTTAAGGTAAACAGGCGCTTTGCGCTGTGCAGCAACCGCTCCCGGCCGCCAATCATGCCGGGAGTCTTGAAGCGGTGGGCCTCGTATTCGGCAAGGCCCTCGTTGAGCCAAAACGGTACATTGCTGCCTGTGGCCATGCGCACCAGCACATGGGTATACTCATGATAGAGCACAGCCTTCATCTGCAGATTTTGCTTCCATAGATGTTCACCGAAACGGATTTTGCCGTCATAAGAGCCTGCTGCCCAGTCTGGAAAGTATTCGAGCTGCCCAAGATCGCCCTGCGGATAGACAATGACCGGCACGGTCGAGTCTGGATAGAGATCAAAGTCGCGGCCCACCTCACGGTAGGCATCCCGCAGCACCTGCATAAGGGCATCGGCAAGGTCGCGGTTATGCACGCTTTCAAACTTGATGCTGAAATTGTCGCGCTCGCGAATCTCAAAACCGTCTTCAAGGGTTTTTTCTTTACGAAGCTTCTCAAGCTGCTGGCGCACATCCTGCAAGTTGGGGGCAAGCTCAAGGGCGCGGGTCCAGTCCTGCTCGGCTTTTGCATAGTTGTTGCCGATATAGGCGATCCTTCCGGAAGAGACAAAGATATGGGGATTGAGGGGGTCATACTCAACTGCTTTGTCCAGCAATGCCTGACCCTGCCTGAAATCATTTTTCTCCATGACCAGACGCGCCATCTCCACATACACCACGGCAATGTTCTTCTTTATCTGCACCTCCTGAGGCGCGTATTCACGGGCATACAGAAGCTGCTGCAAAGCCCCGTCAAAATCCCCCTGCTTTTTCTTTTCAACACCCACAGCATTGTATAAAGTACCCAGTGATGAGCGCACCGCTTCATTGTCCGGATTAAGCTTATAGGCCAGCTTCTCCTTGTCAAGAGCCTCCGGTGTTTTGCCCTTACCTGCAAGCTCCATCGCAGCATTGTGCAGCGTTAAAATATCAAGCTCGCGCTTTATATCCGCGGGAGTTTGCTGCTTTGCAGGCGCGGCCCCCGCATCTGCCGCAGGAGTCGGCGCAGTGTTTTTCTCAACCCGCAGCACATCCTTGAGCGGATAGCCTACCTCCTGGCCATACATTTTACATTTTACCTGCTCGTCTTCCTGCCAGGTTTTTGAAATATCGAGCCGTGCGCCGTTTTTGAAGAATATTGTGTCAGCGTGGGCGGGCAGGGCTGCTGCCAGACACATGAGGAGCACGAAAAGCCCTAACAACAGGTATGGCGGTTGCAACACCCTCACCTTTGGGAGACTGTGTCGCAATTCAAGAATTCTGTCATTTCGACCGCAGGGAGAAATCTTAGGCTGAAGTAAAACCGAGGTGCTAAGATTCCTCACATGCGTTCGGAATGACATAAAAAACGACAGTGGTGCAATTTTTAGAGTTGTAGGGAACGGTCGTGACCGTTCCCTACAAAATCTGCGATTATGACACAGCCCCTGGCGGGAGAGGTCAAAGACTCTCCGGGGCGAGATTAAGGTGAGGGGGTAAAATGCTGACGATTCCATTAATCGCTTAATCATAGAAATTTGTTTTGAAATATTTTGCGCCCGCTTTTTTTATCTTTTTTCAACCCACATCCGGAAGCTCAGGCGGTTGAAGATATCCGGGCATTCACCTGCAATGCTGTGCTCCATCGTTGCCCAGGGGGGTGTTGCCCCTGACAGCAGCACATGCAGGTACGGGTAGAGCTGGTTATAGAGAAGGCAGCACATGCCGTTTACATTAAACGGATCTATCTCAAATTTGTCGCCTACGCTGTGGTCGAAAAAACAGTTGCCTGCAATATCTATAACCTTGACAAAGACTCGGTATGTATCAATTCCCGCAAATCCCCTCCCGGTCATAATTCGAGGCGGGCACACTTTTGTATAGAGTCCGGGTTCTGGATTGTCAACCCGCTGCACAGCCACCTCAACCCTGCCGCCTTCAGGGCAGCGGCCGGTAAATACTGCAGGCTGCGGCTCCCACAAAACATTTCCGCCATAGTGCAGCGTCACCACCGAGGGCATGATGGCCGTAACCAGCGATCCGCATAATCCGCCTGCATGCAGCCCCGTGAGCGTAAACGTGTCGCCCACCCGATGCCCGTATGGGCACAGGCCGTTTACCTTAGTAACGACAACCTCCTGACAGTAGCGGTTCTCCGCCCTCAGAATATTTGCCGCCCATTCATTGATGTCTTGATCGTCAGCAGACATATTTTTTTATCATTAAATTGGTTCGGATGGTTACAGTCCGCCACGGCGGACATTAATTCCCTTACCGGTTGACAAAACATCACATAGCAGACCGCCCGCCGCGCCGCAAGATTTTTTATAGCAGCATCGCAGGCCGCACCCAAAACCCCATCCCACATCTTGCGCCCACATTTACATTGACACACAATTGCCCTCATTTTATAGTCTGCACAGCCCAAAGCGAGTTCCTATCAATCGAGGGTCGAGCATTTCATAATTTTTTATTCGGTTCTATTCAAGGGGCGACTCAAGCGGCCCCCCGACTGGCTGCGAGTTCAAGGACGGCAAAAAGAGTTTGTAGGGTGGACGTGCTTCGCAAGTCCACCCTACAAACTCTTTTAGTCTGCGGAATTGATTTATTCATGGACGTCCGCTAGCCGCCCCTGAGTAATTCAACTAATTCAACAACGTCCCCAAATTTACCCAATGTCGGCTATCCGAAATGCTTTGAAAGCATAAAGCAAGCCAGAGCCTGGGTCGAAAAGTTTGTTCACTGGTATAATAATGAACACCGTCATTCACGGATAAAATATGTAACACCGATGCAACGGCATACCGGCCAAGATAAGGAGATTTTGGAAAAGCGCAAAAAAACCTATGAAGAAGCACGAAATAGGAATCCCCACAGGTGGTCTCGGGGGATCAGAAATTGGGAGCATATTGCTACGGTTTGCTTGAACCCTACTGATGTACAACCCTCAATACGTGAGGCCGCTTAAATATAAAATTTTAGGTGACAACTCTCTTGAAAAACGGCGTATCTTGCGCCCATATTTACATTGACACACAATCGCCCTCATTTTATAGTCTTCCCATCCCAAAGCAAGGTCCTATCAATTAATTCAATGGCAGCATTTGCACTTTCCGACTGCCTGGCCCTGCAATAAACGAAAGACTCTTAATCGCGTACACACTACCTCCCGGTAGCCAATCATACTGCAATTGCCGATACTTGCCATGGTGAGCTCCACCCCACACACGAAGCGCAGCCGCTCATTGTCGCGGCCGCTCATTGAACTGATCATTGCCGTTACAGGGCTTGCCCTGCTGCTGCTTGTCTGGAACCTGTTTTCGCAAAAATTTACGCTCTCCGCCGGCGCACCAGCTGCGCTCACCGGGCCGGTCTACTTCGACACAAGCTACAATGAAAATTCAAAGTGGTTTTTATCATCCCTGCCGGCCAAAAAGAACAAGCGTATTTTGATTTTCGGCTCAAGCCAGATATTTATTGTCAAGAGCCAGGATAGCAGTGCGTATAAATCGATTCCTCATCAGATTCATGACCATCTTGCCTCCCCCTCTGACTGGGATGTCATCTGTTATGCCAGCGCGGCGCAGCAGGTTATTGAAAGCCTTCTGCTGCTGCTTGGCTCATCGCAGGTCATCAAGCCCGACATCGTGGTCATGGGCGTCGGCCTTTTCAGCATGCAGGGCACCATTCCCCGCAAGCGGCTGCTCGAGGACTTCGATCCCCGCGTGCTGACCGCCAGCCTCAGGCAATATCTCGGCGACAATGCCTCACAGGCCCTTGTTGAGAGCATATCCTCCTATGCCGATGAAATGCCCAAGCCGCGGGAGGTAAAAAAAAGCCTGCGGCAGGAATATGAAGAATGGCTTATGGGCAGCCTTAAAGCGCTGCCCATGGTGGCAAACCGTCAGCTCATGTTTGACGAGCTGCTCGACAAGCCCGTGCGCCGGGATTTGATTGCGTTTATAAAACGCCATGGCACAGGGGTGCGCGTTGCCCGGACGGTCAATATCGGCCCAGCCTACGAGCCCTCGCTGACAGCTATTCGCGCGGCTGCGGGCTTCTGCAAAACAAACAATATCCGGCTGCTCGTGGTGGTGCTGCCTTTTGAATCCACGCGGCCACCGGTGGCCTGCCTTCCCGAGACGCATACGCGGATCATGCATGACCTGAGCAGCCTGTCGCAGGCAGGCGGGTTTGAGCTGCTTGATCTAGGGTATCTGCTGGATGCGAGTTACTACGGCGACTACCAGGATGGCTCGCCGGACAATTTTCACTTTTCATCGGAAGGCCACCGGCTCGTGGGCCAGGCAATTGCCCGGGCAATCGGCGATGGCGATCACCCACAAAAATAAGCTGGCGCTGGTACTTAATGGAATTTAACAGCCTTTCATTTATCGTTTTTTTCATTGCCGCATGCCTGCCCTGCTGGCTCATGCCGTCGGGCAGGGGCCGGCTTGCATGGCTTGTGCTGGCAAGCTGCCTTTTTTATGCGGCCTCCGGGCCGGCATCGCTTCTGCTGCTTGCGATCATAACAGCCGTCAACTATGCCGCGGCCATGAAGGTTGCGGCAGCCCGGGCCGGCAGGCCGCAAGCCTGCCGCCTGATCGTAGCCGCCGCTGTTCTGCTTGATCTGGGCAATCTTGCGCTTTTTAAATACGCCAACTTTTTTCTAGAAGCCGGCGGCGGGCTTGTGTCGGCTTTTATGCATATTGATGCCCTTCCCCGGCTCACGGGTCTTTTTATTCCCCTGGGCATCAGCTTTTACACCTTTCAGCTGATTGCCTATATCGTCGACGTGGGCCGCGGCGCCTGCGAGCCCATTGCCGACCCCCTGGAAATGGCATTATTTGCCTCCTTTTTTCCGAAAATGTCCGCCGGCCCCATCATTCGCACCAAAGAATTTATTCCGCAGCTGAAAGCCCCGGCCCCGCTTTCCTGCGCACGGCTCCTGCAGGGGGCTGATTTAATCTTTATCGGGCTCTTTAAAAAAATTATCATTGCCGACCAGATCGCCCCGTTTGCCGACAAGGTGTTTGCCGCGCCTGACGGCCTGGGGTTCTGCGCCGCCCTGCTCGGCGTGTACACCTATACGGTGCAGATATACTGCGATTTCAGCGGGTATATGGATATCGCCCTGGGCTGCGCCTGCCTGCTCGGCTTTCAGCTGCCGCCGAACTTCAACTTTCCCTATCTGTCGGTTAATATTATCGACTTCTGGCGACGATGGCATATGACGCTCAGCGGATGGCTGCGCGACTATCTCTACATTCCCCTTGGGGGCAGCAGGGGCGGCAGACTTGTGACCTACCGCAACCTGTTCATCACCATGGCTCTGGCAGGCCTGTGGCACGGGGCAAACTGGACCTTTGTCGTCTGGGGGCTCTGGCATGGCGCGGCCCTCATACTGACCCGGTATGCCCATGACCTGAAAGGCGTTGCAGCCGAGCAGCCTCTTTTTTCAGGAAAGCTGTATCGCGCTCTTGCCATGGCAATCACTTTTCATGTGGTCGGCTTCGGCTGGGTTTTCTTCCGCGCGCCGGACTGCCTCACGGCGCTGAAAATTTTCAAGGCCGTTTTCAGCTTCCGCCTGTTCGGGCCCTCTGATCTGGTTGCTTTCGGCGTCATCCAGCTCTCCATCATGGCGGCCACGCTTGCGGCACTGTTTTTTATGCAGATCGGTGCGTATTGGGGCGCGAAAAAACAGTTCCGGAGCACCTGGCTTTGGGGCATCACGCGGCCGGCTGTTTATTTTCTCATCATAGCCCTTATTGCCTTAATGGCGAATCAGTCAGCCAAGCAGTTCATATATTTTCAGTTCTAACCCGGATTATTCATGAGGAAAAAATCAATGCCATGGGGCGCAGGGCCACAATTGAGCTATGCTAATGAATAATTCGGGCTAGCAGGTCATGACTTTTTAATTTGGCGCCCCACACCTCAATAATGCGTATTCGCATGTTTTTTCACCATGTGTTTCATATGACAACGTTGATCCCGATTACCCCTTTGAAGCCTATATATAATTTAAAAAATCAGGCTTATTATGAGGGTTGCTCACAAAAGCAGCCTTTCAGGTTGACATAACTCCACATATCAGACCGCCCGCCGCGCCACAAGATTTTTTATAGCAGCATCGCAGGCCGCACCCAAAACCCCATCCCACATCTTGCGCCCACATTTATATTGACACACAATTGCCCTCATTCTATAGTCTGCACAGCCCAAAGCAAGATCCTATCAATTCAATTCAATATCAATTTATCAATAATTTATGTGCGGAGAAACTTAACATGAAATCCCTTAATGTGCATGAAGCTAAAACAAATCTTTCATCTGTGTTGACCCAAATAGAAACCAGAGGAAAAAAATTTCTTATCTGCCGCAACGGCAAGCCGATTGCAGACCTGGTGCCGCACTCCGAAAAAAAACGGCTCAAAACCGACCCTCTTTTACGCCGGGTAAAAATTTCCTGCGACCTGACAAAACCGCTCACCGAAAAAGACTGGGATGTCTAGCAAAATCCTTCTTGATACCTGCGCCCTGATCTGGCTCGCAACCGGAAGCAATGCCCTGTCCGGGGCGGCAAAAACGGCAATAGCCGGCGCCCGGGATGTTTTTGTGTCTTCAATTTCCGCATTTGAAATAGCATACAAGCATGCCACGGGCGGCATACACCTGCCCTGCGATCCCGAAAAGTGGTTTCATGACGTTCTGAAAGTTCATGACATAAAGGAAATAGAGCTCAACAGCACCATTCTTATTGCTGCAGCAGCCCTGCCTTTAATACATAAAGACCCGTGCGATAGATTTATCATTGCCACGGCAAAGCTGCACAGCATGCTTGTTGCAACCGGCGATAAACTGTTTAAAAAATACGGCATTACAGTTATAAGCTAGGGGGTTTTTATTAAACCCACCTCGGCCCGCCCCCCTTCTCAATCGCAACTATCCCCCTGACACCGCTTCTTTTCATGCTTTGGCTGCTCTGCTGCGGGGGGGGGATGCGCAGCCGATGGCTGCTGTGCTTACAAATGCCGCAAGGATCAGTAAGGCGATAAGCTTTTTCATAACGGCTCCTTTCAGGTAATGGTTCAAGGTTACGATGTTCTTGCCTTCTGTTTCTATTAGACGGACAGGCCGGCGAAAACCGTATTCGACTCAGACTTTTTTCTCTTCTGTAGCCCGGATGGCTCATCCGAGCAGTTCAATCCGGGTTCAGCGATCCCGGCTACAGCCCGCACACGCCACCCGGCCTATGAAAATACGCAAGATGGCAGACAATAAAAAAAGCCCCGCAGCCTTTTCCGGCGACAGGGGCTTTATTTTTAAACTACGTGCAGCGGGTTTTTTAGAGCGTTGCGAATATCTCGTCAAGCACCTGCATGCACCGGTCGATATGCTGCTTCTCAACGATCAGGGGCGGCAGAAACCTCAGCACTGTATCGCGCGTGAAGTTGATGATAAGGCCCTTTTCAAGGCAACGGCTTACGATGTCGCGGCCGTCAAGGGTTGTTTCCATGCCGATGATCAGGCCTATGCCGCGCACATCGGTCACCAGCTTCGGATACTTCGCCTTGAACTTTTTCAGCTGCTCCATGAAATAGGCTCCCATGGCGCGGCAATTTTCAAGCACCGTGCCTCCGAGCAGCTCCTTCATGGTTGCAACGCCCGCGGCCATCACGACCGGATTGCCGCCGAAGGTCGAGGCATGACTGCCTGCAGTAAATGTTTCTGCGACCTCTTTGCCCGCAAGCATGGCCCCCCCCGGAAGCCCGCCGCCGATGGCCTTGGCAATGGTCATGATGTCGGGCGCAACTCCGTAATGCTCATAGGCAAACAGCTTGCCCGTGCGGCCCATGCCGACCTGCACCTCGTCATAGATGAGCAGCAACCCCATTTCATCGCACAGCTGCCGCACATTTTTGAGATAATCAACAGAGGGCATATTCACCCCGCCCTCGGCCTGAATGGGCTCCAGCATGATGGCGCAGGTGATGTCGGTTATTGCCCCGCGCAAAGCCGCCATATCATTAAACGGCACATATTTGAAACCGGGCAGCAGAGGCCCGAAGCCTTGATGAAACTTGTCCTGCCCCGTTGCGGTGAGCGTTGCAAAGGTTCGGCCATGGAAGGAATAGTCCATGGTGATGATTTCATATTTTTTGCCGTTTGAGTGGTCCTGAGCATATTTGCGCGCAAGCTTGAGGGCCGCCTCATTAGCCTCAGCCCCGCTGTTGCAGAAAAAAATCCGGTCGGCAAATGTATTGCCTATAAGCAGCTCCGAGAGCGCTGCCTGCGGCTCGGTATAAAAATAATTAGAAACATGCATGAGCTTATCACACTGCTCTTTTGCAGCCTGCACCACCGCAGGATGGCAGTGCCCCAGATTGCACACGGCTATGCCTGCCAGGAAATCAAGATACTCCCTGCCCTTGTCGTCCCACACAAGGCAGCCCTTGCCGCTGACGAGCACCACAGGATATCTTTTATATGTCTGAAAAATACTCTCGTCCGTTGTTTCAACAACATTTACCATACGGTCACCTCGCTTGCCTGCCTGTGCCGGTTAAAAAAATACCCGCCTCAGATTCTGTTTTCGTTTATTCTTGTACAATCTGCGTGCCGATACCGATATCGGTAAAAATTTCTAGAAGCACTGCATGCTCAACGCGGCCGTCGATGATATGGGCCTTGGCCACTCCTTCATCAAGTGCTGTGCAGCAGCAGGTCACCTTGGGGATCATGCCCCCGGATATGTCGCCCGAGCTGATGAGGCGCTGCGCCGCTGGCTCTGTGAGTGTTGAAAGCAGGTTGCCGCCCTTGTCCTTCACGCCTTCAACGTCGGTGAGCAGGATGAGCTTTTCAGCCTTGAGTGCGCCGGCGATAGCGCCGGCGGCCGTATCGGCGTTGATATTGTAGGTCTGGCCGTCCTCGCCGAAACCCACAGGCGCAATAACGGGAATGAACTGGTTTGAGTCAAGCGTATTAATGACGCGGGGGTTCACCGAGGTGATCTCGCCCACAAAGCCGATGTCGACCGTTTTCGAGGGGTCATTTTTGTCTTGTTTAAGCATCTTTCGGGCCATGATGAGGCTGCCGTCCTTGCCGCTCAGGCCAACTGCCCGACCGCCGTTTTTGTTAATATGGCTCACGATGTCTTTGTTGATGCTGCCCGTGAGCACCATCTCGGCAATGTCCATGGTCTCCTGGTCCGTCACCCGCAGGCCGTCGATGAACACGGGCTGCTTCCCGAGCTTTTCCATAAGCCCGCCTATCTGGGGGCCGCCGCCATGCACCACCACGGGCCGTATGCCCACGTAGCTTAGAAGAATAATATCCAGTGCGAAGCTGTGGCTCAGGCTTTCGTCGATCATGGCGTTGCCGCCGAATTTGATCACGAAGGTCTTGTTGGCGAACTTCCTGATATAGGGAAGGGCCTCCATGAGAATATTGGCTTTTTCAATGGCTGTCTGCATGGGCATGTCCGTTGTCTGTTGATAATATTATAGTATATATCTGCTCAAGTCTTCATCCTTAATAAAATCATCGAGCCGTCGGGACACATAGGCCGCGTCGATAACTATTTCATCGCCCCTGCGCTCCGGCGCCTCGAAGGAGATATCCTCAAGCAGCCGCTCCATGATGGTGTGCAGGCGCCGGGCGCCGATATTTTCAGTCTTTTCATTGACCGTTGTGGCGATTTCGGCAAGCCGGGCAATGGCATCGGTAGTAAACACAAGCTTCACGCCCTCGGTATCCATGAGGGCGATGTACTGCTTGATGAGCGCGTTTTGCGGCTCGGTTAGTATGCGGATGAAATCCTCCTTTGACAGCGAGTTAAGCTCAACCCGAATAGGGAAGCGGCCCTGCAGTTCGGGTATCAGGTCCGAGGGCTTGGAGACATAAAATGCGCCAGAGGCAATGAACAAAATGTGATCCGTTTTGACCATGCCGTACAT
>Ga0209777_10000565_pt1 | contig 59880 bp, 53 predicted proteins | sample FrelakmetHBP12HB_FD_187147 | JGI IMG/M metagenome (GOLD analysis project Ga0209777, IMG submission 187147) | Freshwater lake sediment microbial communities from the University of Notre Dame, USA, for methane emissions studies -HBP12 HB (SPAdes)... | ecosystem: Environmental > Aquatic >...
GAATTTGAGTTTGGTCGTGCTTACTCTTATCTCTTAACAGGAGGTTTCTTTTTGGGATAGATTATATCTTAATTTTTTTTACCGTATGACTTGGAGTCTATTCTACCCTTCAAAGAATATATAACGTAGGTTCTAAAACACTTTCTGCCCGCCGAAATGCGTTGAGATACAGCACTCAGTTTCTTAAGTTGTTTTAGAACCTACGTCCCCCTGGGTGTCTTCACTGATGGGAGTAACCGTTGAAAATGGAGATCACCTATTCCGAATCGACGACCTTAGAAAAAACCATGCCGCCACCAAGTTTATTTCTTTTGAACCCCTCTTAGGACCCATTTCAAACCTTGACCTTGAGCGAATCCATTGGGCCATTGTTGGCGGAGAATCCGGGAAGAGAGCAAGGCCCATGAAACCAGAATGGCCCTCCGAGATAAGGGACCAATGCCTGACGGCAAAGGTCCCTTTCTTTTTTAAGCAGATGGGCGGGAGGGATAAAGAGAAAGGAGGGCGATTCCTGGACGGAACCATTTATGACGAAAGACCGGAGGTGCTGAGGAAAAATGAAACCCAAGGTGATCAGAAGAATTGGCTATGAACTTGAAATTCTTGAAGATCGAAAAAGGGTATAGAGAATCCCTGAAAGAAATGCTTGATTCGTCCCCCGATAAGGTGTAAACTCGTTGGTGTTTAAAGGACTGCTAACCAGGCATCGGCACGCGGGCATCGCAAACAATTCAAATCAAGGAGGAGATGATGCGAATTCTTGGAAGGCTGCTGGTATGCGTTTTATTGATTGTGCAGTTTCCCATATTCGGTGCCCTTGACGCACAAGGAGGACAGCCTGATCGTTGTACCGACCTGCTGAAGTCACAGAGTGCAGGCCGCATCAACACAGCCGAACTTATCCCGGCTGCCGACGGGCTCCCTGACTACTGCAAGGTAACCGGAACCGTTTCTGAGACGGTCAACTACGAGGTGCGACTCCCAGTTCCGGCGAGCTGGAATGGCAAGTTTCTGCAAGGGGGGTGCGCGGGATTATGTGGCTTGCCACCCTCTACGTATCTCTCGGCTGCCTCCAATGGATTGAACGGGGCGCACACCGCCCTCTCAAGGGGCTATGCAGTGACCGCAACGGACACCGGCCACCAGGGGGCACCCAACGATGCCTCGTTCGGGTACAACAACACCCGGGCGGAAATCGATTTCGGGTTTCGGTCACCCCATATCGTAGCGGTGACGGCGAAGAACCTCATCAAAGAGTACTACGGTGATCCGCCGAAGTTCTCCTACTGGCGAGGTTGTTCAACGGGAGGACGCCAGGGGCTCATGATGGCGCAGCGTTATCCCGAAGACTACGATGGCATCATTGTGGGAGCGGCTGTCAACTATTTTACCGGTCTATCTCCTATTGTTCATCTCGATAACGAGAGATACAACAGGGCGGGGAATCCGAACCATCCAAAGATACTGACGGTAGACAAGCTGGAATTAATCAGGAGTGCTGTGTACAGCGCCTGTGACGCCATTGATGGACTGACGGATGGAATCATCGACGATCCACGCCGCTGCGATTTCGATCCTTTCTCTTTGATGTGCCCGGATGGGAATCCGGGAGCTACGTGTCTCTCGCGGGCGCAGTGCGATGTCCTTCGGAAGTTCTATGATGCGCCGAGGGACAGGGCAGGAAAACCACTGTTCCCGGGCGGGCTCGCGAAGGGAGGAGAAGGTGCGTGGAATCCCAACATCATAGGAGTCGGGGATGACCTCGGACGCCTTTGTTTCTATAATCAGACTCAGTTCGCCTATATGATGTTCCCCAAAGACCCCGGACCCTCCTATAGCCTCTGGGACTTCGACATTGAGCGCGATATGTCGCTGTTGCACCCCAACGCGCATATTTACAACGCCGATGATTACGACATGAGCGGGTTCCGGGGACGAGGAGGAAAGCTGATCCAGTATATTGGCTGGGCGGATACGAGTTTTCCGCCGGAGGGGACCATCCATTACTACAACCACGTAGCCGAACGTATGGGCGGTTTGAACGAGGTCAAGAAGTGGTACCGGTTGTTCATGATACCGGGGATGTACCATTGCGGCGGAGGACCCGGGCCTAACTCATTCGATCCCCTCACCGCTCTTGAGAACTGGGTGGAGCACGGTATGGCTCCTGACCAGATGATTGCGACCGGTGGTACTGTCGCTCCTACCCGGACGCGCCCTCTTTGTCCCTACCCCAAGGTTGCACGATACCAGGGGAGTGGAAGCATTGATCTGGCCGCAAATTTTACTTGCGTAGACCCGGATTATAAAATACCGGCTCGCGATTTTGACGCTATCGACCGGTGGCCATGGCAGTAGTTATGCATCATATCCACACGAAGACCGAGGGAAATGTGGGTTCTAAAACACTTTCTGACCGCCGGGATGTGTTGAGATATAGCACTCAGTTTCTTAAGTTGTTTTAGAACCTACGTCCCCCTCGGTGTGTCCTAAGTGCAATGGTATGTGTTATAGCAAGGTTTTGTCTCGATACCTGCTTTATTAATTATGCCTGACGATCCCGGATCGCCTTTAGGGCCCTGTGGCCCCGTAAGATGGGGGCCTGCGACTACCCCATCAATTGCAATCTGATCTCCAGACCAGGTCAGCACAGGAGAATGTCCGGGATCTCCCTTTTCACCCTGGGGTCCCACGGGACCTTCATACTGAAAACGGAGACCGAGAACATTAACGGCATTCGGGATATAGAACTGAAAATTCATGCCGATATAGTCCCCAGGTTCGATAGCAAATCCTCCTGGCTTTTTCCCCGTCGGAATGTAAGACGATATGTCGATTTCCTGAAGCTGGTTCTTGGTCAGAGTGGCCTTGAGCCCGGTGGCGGAATCGGTGTAGTAATTCTGCGGGTCTCCGTTGCTCCCAATTGAGAGACCAAGGCTGTACGGCAGAGTTGTTGATACCTTGCCGATCACCACCAGTTTGGCACTCTCAAACGCCGTCATGTTGTCCGGGACGGCAAAACCGAAGGTCGCCCATGGGTAGGTGGTGACTGGCCAGTTTCCAGATGAGAAAAAGAGACCATAGAGACCATAACCTCCCGGCGTAACCCATATTTCATTCGCCAAAGCTGGCGTCATGGAGGTAAGTGAGGCAAGAACAACAAACGACAGCACCAACACAAAGCCCATCCTTTTTTCCATAGTGCACCCCCCGAGTCTTAATGTCTTGAGCCGTGTCTGCTCATGTCTTATCAATAAACGTTTGTCTTGTCAAGCAAATAATCGGGTTGATAAAGGTAACCGGTTGTATCCAGGCGGGGCTGTCAATGGTGGGTTGAAATCTTTAATACTGAGGGAAAGTGTCTTGATAACGACTTCAGGAAGGAGTCCTCGTTCCCTTCAAATCCTGCCGACCTCAAGGCATATTTAACGCTTTCACCTACAAGTCTTCAGTCTGAGATGACGCTGAGGGTCGACGACTACGGATAGAAATGTGCATTACAACGAAAAGAGTAAGATCGCAAAAAATCGCTCCCTCAAGGTCAATGGTATTTTATGTTATTTTGATAAGTAAAACTCATGGTCTTATTAACTCCACCGAACAGTGCATTCACTGTTCCGCTTATCTTTATCGTCACCATACTCAGTGCGTTTGTCTTCTTTTGAATGGCTCGTTTAGAGATACTCACTTTGGTGAAATCGAAAGAAGGATTTTGGACCATAACCACTTTGTTGGCCCCCATCTTCGTAGCCCGATCCCTTAACATCGCTTGCATTTCTAAAAGACCATTTGAGTCGAGGGTAATAGGATACTTTTCCCGCCTGGGACAATGGTATAGGTGCCGGTGTAAATCCGTTTCTTAACGTAGATTTTCCACTTTTTTTCTTGACATAGTTTTCCGTTTTCTGTATATTTAACAGTGCATAAAGCAAGTATGATAACAACTATCACCCGACTGAGATTCTTAATCAAACTGCGTTGTCCCTCTATCGGAAAAAGGAGAAGACTCATGAAATCCCTGCGTTTTGCTGTGATGCTGATTTTGCTGTCTATATCCACCGTTTTTGCACAGATGCCCGCATATCCCAACCCAAGTCCCTGGCCGGGTGGTGGTAATGTAATGGGGCCCGCCCGAGCCGACGACCAGGTCGCCCAACAGGCTGCCAGCGCCGGGTCCTACACATTCACCGACATTGACCCTCCGGGCACTACGTTAACCGAGGCTCATGGCATCAACAACAGCGGCAAGGTGGTCGGGACTTACAGCGATGGCAAGTTCTACCATGGTTTTACGTACAGCGCAGGGGTCTTCACTACGCTTGACTATCCCGGCGCTACCAACACACTGGTCTATGGCATCAGCAACAACGACCTGATACTCGGCGAGTGGTGGAGCCCCGGAGGCCCGGGATATTTCGTACGCAGCAGCAACGGCCAATTTACGACGATTGACCCGCCGGGCCCACCCCATGGCATCAACAGCAATGGCAAGGTGGTCGGGACTTATTTGTCCACCCCCGGCATCCTGTGGCCCTACCATGGTTTCGTTTACAGCGGAGGTAGCTTCACTACGCTTGACTATCCCGGCGCTACTTCCACAGGGGCTTGTGGCATAAACGACAGCGATCAGGTAGCCGGCGACTACATAAGCCCTTCGAATAATGTTAACGGTTTTATGGTGACCGGCTCCGATTTCACCACCATCGACTACCCTGGTGCTAATACATCCGAAGCCCAAAGCATCAACAACAAGGCCCAGGTAGCCGGGTCTTATACCGATGCATCGGGCGTTGCACATGCTTACGTCTACAGCGGAGGCAGCTTCACTACCCTTGACTACCCGGGCGCTATACACACCTTAGCCACAGGCATTAATGACAACGGGGAGGTAGTCGGGTGGTGGCACGACGCGTCTAACAACGTTCATGGCTTTTTAGCCTCTCTGTCCTATTCCATCTCTGGGACGGTAAAAAAGAAAAATGGCACGCCGGTCGAAGAGGTCACCATCACCCTTGGCGGGACTTCATCGGATACGACAAAAACCGCTTTCGACGGCACCTACTCCTTCTCAGACCTCAAGAGCGGGCCCTACACCCTAACGCCTTCCAAAGACAAGTACACTTTCATACCCAAGTCCATAAACGCTACCATCACCGACCAGGACCTCGTTTCACAGGACTTCACGCTCCAAACTTTTACCATCTCCGGAGCGGTAAAAACCAAGAAGGGAGAGCCTGCCGACGGGGTGAGCATGGTCCTTACCGGGGAGTCGTCCGACACGACGGATACCGCTTCCGACGGCACCTACTCCTTTCAGGATCTCGGCAACGGGACCTACACGGTTACGCCCACTCCGAACATAGATTGGTATTATATCAGTCCACCTTTCAAGAATGTCCTGCTCAATGGAAAAGACGTCAAGAACGTGAACTTTACCGGCAAGACCCCGCACAATATTTCGGGAAGGATATTGCAGGGAATCACCCCGGTCCCGGGGGCGACTCTCACTTTGACCAATACCGCAACCGCCCAGACAGCGCAGGCGACGACCGATTCGGAGGGCAACTACGAATTCGACTCCCTGCTCGACGGGCAATACGTCGTAGCTCCTTCATTGGCCGGTTTTGCCTTCAAGCCCGCGAGCAGGAAAGTGAAGCTTGCCGACAGCGACGTTGCCGACGTGAATTTTTCGGCTACGGCCCTGCACTCCATATCGGGTACGGTGACGCTCGGCGGCACTCCCCTTTCAGGAGCAACCATTACTCTTACCGGAAAACCCAAGGCCACAACGACGACCGGAGCAGACGGCTCCTATTCGTTCGCAAATCTTCTCAGCGGCGGCAAATACACTTTAACGCCCAAGATGAGCGGCTACACGTTCACGCCTGCAAAAATAACGGTGACGATAACGAACATGGATGTCGCCAATCAGAATTTCGCAGGAAAGTAGATCTGAAAGAAAGTCTTCGGGAGAATCCATAACAGGGGTTCGCTCAGCCTTGATCTATGCGCGGCGGGGACGTTTTCGCGCTCCTGTTCACCGATTTCCCATTTCTACATTTTCACGGACTGAAAGAGTCCGAAATAGTATAAAGGGGGCTAACAATCTATCATAGTAGGAAGAGACGGACGGGACGTAGGTTCTAAAACACTTCCTGGCCGCCGAGATGCGTTGAGATACAGCACTCAGTTTCTTAAGTTGTTTTAGAACCCCTGGGTGTCTCCCAATTTGAATCCGACCTTCTTTGGGGAACGCTTACCCTCAAATCATTACTGGAGGATCTTTCCTGAGTTCAGGGAGTCACTCGCTTACCTGGATATTGAGACGACAAGTTTGGATTCCTTTAGCAATAGAATAACGACGATAGCAATCTACGACGGAAGCACCATTTTCACTTACGTCCAAGGCCAAAACCTCGACGACTTCAAAGAAGACATTCAGAAATACAAGGTCCTGGTCACCTACAATGGGAGGTGCTTCGATGTTCCCTTCATCCAAGCCTTTTTTGGAATCAAATTGAACCAGGTCCACATTGATTTGCGTTACCTCCTGAGAAGCGTAGGTTATACCGGTGGTCTCAAAGGATGCGAGAGGAAAGCTGGCATTGACAGGGATGATTTAGAGGGAGTGGATGGGTATTGTGCGGTCCTGCTCTGGAAGGATTATGAGATGACTAAAAATCATAAGGCCTTGGAGACTCTGCTCGCTTACAATATCCAGGATGTGGTCAATCTCGAAACCCTGATGGTTCTTTCCTACAATCTGAAGTTGAGGGAAACCCCTTTTAACGATAGTCATCAACTACCCTTCCCTTCATCTCCTGAAATTCCATTTCAGGCTGATCTGAAAACGGTTGACAGAATAAAGACGGAAATAAGGAATTCATGGATGCGTTTTTCAATTTGACAAGATCTTCTTTAACCTTTGAGGGAACATCTCCGCCAGAGGTCACTCTATCCATGAACGCAGTTGCTTCCGAATTGCTGAACATTCGTGGTTCTTCACAGATAAGAAGGTCCCTTTTTAACTCTATCACTTCGGCAAATAAAAAACAGGAACAGTCGAGGCCCTATCCCAGAACCAAAGAGTTTTTCTTGAAGTTTCGGTAGCGCCCTGTTCCATAAGTTTCCCTGCCAAGATTAAGTTTTTGCCATCTACTGTTGAATCTATATTTCTAATTATCGTCGTAATCGTCACTTGCTCAGGTTTGGACGAACTGATGGTTATTGACCTGATTATGTCTCCAGGAATGGATACACCTAAGCTGGTTTGAATAGCTATAGCATCAGCATGATCGAAAAGAGGCCACGAGTTTAGATCTTCGTGATACGCTACCACTGCACTTGCAACATTGCTCACGGCAATTGTCACTTCATTCATCTTTCCTTTAATGGTCTGTGTTTGCAATTTTTTCTCGTTTTGTTCTTTGGTTTTCGCATCTCTATATTTTTCATATAGGGGTATCGTAATAGCAGCAGTAGTGCCCAAGGTCGATACGATCCACACAACTATAACCAAAGCTGTCACCCACTCATTCACTTTATGTGATTTCTTTAGAACCAGCGTATCGGCCATAATATCGTGAAGGGCCTGCTTTTTCTTCGTAAATCCTGCCATCATGTAACCGATTCCTAACATGATGACAGAGATGATTTTCCCCCAATATCTACCATTCGCACGGCCGAAAGATATCTGATTTCCGCTTAAATCCGTAACAATCAATCCGACTGCCATTTTTCCAATCGTCGCTTGTTTTAAGGAGCTTTCGAGTAGGGTGTAATAAAGCCACCAAATTAAAGTATAAATAATGGAATCAACAATTACCCAAGATGGGGAACGGGCAATTCTCCCCCCAATTAAGGAAGGTATTGTAAAGATGAACCCTCCAATTGCCAAGATCAGGCTATCGATGAGTGCGGCTGCAAAACGATTCCAAAAACCGGCATAATTCAGTGGGGTTTCTGGAATGACCAGTGCGGTCGAGGGTGACCCATGGGAAGGCTCTGGCCGAAGAGTGAAACCGCAATACTGACAGAATCTCGCCTCGTCATCATTTGTTTTCCCGCATTTCGAACAAAACATGATAAACTACCCCCTATTGTGGGAATGAGATTGAATCATAAATGACTAGCGTCAGATGTCAAATTCTTCAAAAAGTTGTCACGGTCTCGAAAGTATCGACAGTCCAGGTGTGTTTTGACCCAATCTAATAGTTTTATTGCCGTCTGTAAGCGGATTTCTGGATGAAAATCCGTAAAGTGATCACCGTATCGGATTTCATTCGGATACTTCGATGCCCCGGATTGTTCTGCTGAAAGAACCTCTCCGATTGTTAAACCAGGATGGCGCTCATCAACTAACAGGCCCCGAACATCAGACGCCGAGGTCCATATTGGACGGTCATCCACCGTATGACCCTTGACTTGACAGAAACTAAACTTATCGAGCAATTTACTTAGATTATGAGAGAGGGACTTAATTTCTTTGATGGGTTTCCCCGCTTTTTCAAGGAACGCTTTCATAGTGATTTCACATGAAAGATCACTTAAATAAATAACGACTTGTCCTGCTTCAAAAGTATCTATGCCGTGAACTTTAAGGACCTTGGCACAATCGATTAAGTTTTCGCTAAAGCCTATGTTATACTCTGACACGGAGATCCTCCCTTTTACGGACGATCACAAATGAAGCATTCCCCTTTGTGTGGTCATTGACGAAGTCGACACCGTAGTTCTTTGATGACTTCAATCAACATCCTGGAAAATATTTGACCAAGAAACAATGCCATTATAGCGGCTAATAGAAGCTTGATAAGAAGTGAATTTAGTGGATGCGTTCCAACGAAGAAAAGGACGAATGTTCCGAGGGGAATGGACAGGTAGACCAGTGCACAGACGATAAGAGCACCTGTTGAATAGTCTTTTGGAAAGTGCTGCTTTGCCCTTGTCATAGTTATTTTCCAGCTCTACGGTAATTTATACCTGGTCAGGGGTAAACCTAAATGGTTTTTGAACGATGCTGGTAATTCAAGGATGCCGAGATCTAACGCCGGATGTTATTCTTTCTTGTGACCCGTTTTAGGTAAACCACAACAATAACAATCAAGAATATCGGGACCCAACCAACCGGCATAACTACAAACCAGAAAATAAAAAAGCGCCTAAGAACCGGAATGCTTAAAACAATAAGAAACAAAAGCAACGGAATTAAGGTCTTCATAGAAGACTTATTCTATATGCGTCATAAACTAATGTCAAACGTTTTGGAGAGTCACCAGGTGTGAAGCAGGTTGTATTCGACCTACCCAGTTTTAACAATTTCACCCCAATGTCTTCCTCAATGATGGGATCTTTGAGAATCGTCAGTGTCAGGAACAGGGGTGGGTTCAGAGGGAGAAAAGAGGGGAATTTAGAAAGGGGTCCACTGACTCGGAGAGCTCAATCTAAAACCCTCTCAGACAAATTTTCCTCTTGATTCCATCCAGCTTTTCTTATATATTTACAACCATCTGAAATTAAACCCATTTTCATAAGAGGAGGGAACAAATGGCAAAGAAACCCATGACGAAGGCCCAGATCGTGACCCATTTTGCTGAGAAATTTGAGTTACCCAAGAGATCGGCATCTGCGGTGATCGACGAGATGTCAGCTTTAGCCGTTTCTGAAACCAAGAAGACCGGGTCCTTTACCGTTCCAGGAATCGGAAAACTGGTTCTTCAAAAACGGAAGGCAAGAAAGGGAAGGAATCCTGCGACCGGTGAGACAATCAAAATTCCTGCAAAGACAGTGGTTAAGATGCGGATAGCCAAAGCATGCAAGGAGGCGATCGTTCCGGGGAGAGGGAAGTAGAGGGACAGGGATAGGAGGGCGGGTTTCCTGTGACAGATTTGTGACAGAATAGAATCAAAAAGGGTCAAAAGGACCGGAATAGACTGGAATAGGCAGAAATGAAATTAGCCTTAACTTTTTAATACGTTACGGGAAACCAGACCAATTTCAAGGGGTTAGAAAAATCGCCTATTTCTCAATGTCAATGGAAGCGGCGGTGGCGGGTTTTCTCTGCGTGCTCTGCGTCTTTGCGGTGGAAGGATTCATTTGTTTTCGGCGATGAAGCGGCGGATCGAACGGTCGTAGGTCCGTTCTCCTTCAGGGGTGAAGAGACAGCCGGGCAACTGCTTCATTTTCCAGTGATAGGTGATGCATTCACAGCACTTTCCCCTGCGCTCGCATGATTCATAAGTGCATGCGCACCGGGTTTTGTTCTTCTCCAAATGGCATTCCAGCATATTCGAGGCTCCTTTCAAGACAAAGGGTCCCAGGGGTCAAGGATTCGAGGGTTCCAGGGGGCAAGAGTTCCGGAGAAGAACATCGGAGGTTCTCGTCATTTCAAACTTGGCCCCTTGGCCCCTTGAGCCCCTGACCCCTGCAGTTTTTCGATCACGATGGCTGCCAGAAGGGGGAACATCACTTCATGATGGCCGATCAGCGTGTAGCCTTTCCCGCCTTTCAGGGTGGGTCGCTTAACGACATTGACGGAAGGCCGATAGTGATGGATGAAGTCCATATTGACTGTCGTAATGTCAATCAAAGGATGGCCGAGATTTCTGGCGATTCCCACGGCCTTCAAAAAGACCTCCGGCAGGATAACGGCTGAGCCGAGGTTGATGAAGACCCCTTTCTCCAGTTTTGCGACCAGGGAGGCAAAGATGTGGAAGTCTTTCAGGCTTCCTTTTCCAATGGCAGCTCCGTCGGCAGACGGCCCCATATGAGTGATATCGGTTCCGATGGCCACATGAACGGTGATCGGAATTCCCAGCCTGTACCCGGAAGCGAGCAGTGAAAGATCTTTGTATGGAAAATCGCCGGTAGCGATTCTACGCCCCATGGCTTTGCCAATTCCCAGTCCTTCCTTTGCCCCTTTTCGAATCGTATGGTTGATCGTTTCATGGGTTTCGCGGACCATCCCGAAAGTACCTCTCGAAAGCTCCTCCTCGACTTCTTCCGAGGTATGGCCGATCAAGGCCAGCTCCACATCGTGGATCATGCCTGCCCCGTTCATCGCGACTCCTTTGAGGATACCTCTTTCCATCCAATCGATGATGACCGGGTTAAGGCCGACCTTGACGGGATGCGCTCCCATGCCGAGAAGCACCATCCTTCCTCCTGATGCGGCTTCTGCGATGCGATCGGAAACTTCCCTGAGCTCTTTTCCGGCGAGGATCCCGGGAAGGGAGCTCACAAAATCATTGAATGAACCCTCTTTTCTCCAGGGCTTGGCAAAGACGTTTTTTCTCACTTTGTGTTTCTTCTGTTTCAGGGAGGTTAATTTGACCTTTCTCAGATCGAGCGTCTTCATTTGGATTTTCCTTGCGAGACTTGGCCTGTATTTAAGGAACCAATTTGAAGAACAACTGGTGTTCTACCATCTCGCAGATGATATGTCCGATCAGGATATGGGCTTCCTGAATGCGGGGGGTGCTGGTAGAGGGGACGACGAGGGAGAAATCGGCGATCTTTCCCAGGACGCCGCCGTCATTGCCGGTGAGGGCCACCGTCTTCATTCCCATTTCCTTTGCCACCTCAAAGGCCTTGATGATGTTGGAAGAGCTGCCGCTGGTGCTGATGCCTACGGCGACATCTCCATCCTTTCCGAGAGCCCGGATCTGTTTGGCAAAGACCTCGGTGAAGGCCGAGTCATTCGCGATGCTCGTAAGGATCGACGTATCGGTGGTCAGGGCAATCGCCGGCAGGGAAGGACGGTCGATGACATAGCGGTTCACAAATTCCGCTGCCAGGTGCTGCGCGTCCGCGGCGCTTCCACCGTTTCCGAAGAGGAGGATCTTGTTCCCCGCTTCAAAGGTCTGAGAGATCAATTTGACCACTTCGACGAGCCGTGGAAGGTTTTCCTTGAGAAAGCGGGTCTTGACCTCGTTGCTTTCCTTAAAGCGTTTCAGGATGATGTTTTCCATGTGACCCGAATATTATACTTCCCTTCCATTCCTGTCAAGGGTGGGATCCATCAGTCTTTCATCCTCTGGATCTCTTTTTGGACGTACTCCAGCATATGGCCGTGGAGCGTAATGGTCAGCTTACAGAAAGGACAGGTGAGCAGAGCTCCTTCTACCATTTGGGATATGGGGTAATCGGTGTTTCGAGCACAAACCGGACAATTAAATGGTAGTTTTTTTTCCATAATGGTCCTCATCGATTCGGGTTCGTTTTTTCTCGATCCTGCGCAATATCCTATGCTCTATCACTCTTGCCCAAGATAAGATTTTCACCGCCGAGACGCAGAGGGCGCAGAGAAGCTGATTTTTTGATTTGGCGGTAAGAGACCGCCAAATCAAAAGCCCCTTGCCGTATGAGAACCTAGCTCCGCTGTACTCCTATAGCCATTGAATCCCGCCTGAATGGATTGCCGAAGGCATGGAGATTGTGATCCAATCGCCTCTTGCGATTGGATCACAAGGAAAAAATTCCTCTGCGATCTATGCGCCTCTGCGGTAAACCTGTTTTTTGAATGCCCCGAAGGTTAATCGAAAAAGCCAATGAAATCAACCCAAGGACCAACAACGTCCATCTAAATTGGACAGCAATGATGCTCTATGCGAGTGTCTCCTATGCGCTCAGGCCCAGATCCCGGGGATGGGCTTTCCACAATAAGAGCACTTTCCCCCTTTTACATGCACCTCTCCAACAACATATCCCGAGCGTTGAAGGATGATCTTCCTGCACTTCGGACAGAATGTGTTCTCCCCTTCGTGGCCCGGAACATTTCCAATGTAGACATATTCGAGGCCAGCGGATAAAGCCACGGCCCGGGCCCTTTCGAGGGTTGAAACAGGAGTAGGTGGAAGGCTCTTGAGCTTGTATAGAGGGTAGAAACGGGAGAAATGGATCGGGGTTTCTGCACCCAGTTCTTTCTTAATCCAGAGACACATCTCTTTCAATATCGGCATGTCGTCATTCTTCGTGGGGATCACGAGATGGGTGATCTCCAGATGAACCTTTTCTTTCCTCAGTGTCTTAAGGGTCTCAAGGACCGGCTTCAATTCCCCGTCGCACACCTCGCGGTAAAATTCCTCCGTATACCCTTTCAGGTCGATGTTCGCTGCATCTAACACGCTGCACAGGTTCCGGAGAGGCTCGGGGTTGATGAAACCGTTTGAGTGGTAAACATTGAGAAGGCCCGCCTTCTTCGCCAGAGCGCCGATGTCCGACATATACTCATAAAAGATCGTGGGCTCCACATACGTGTAGGCGATAGAACTGGCCCCCATCTCCTTTGCCTTGCTGACGATGAGTTCCGGAGGGACTTCATAGCCGTACACGTCCTCAGGAGAGGCCTGGGAGATCTCCCAGTTCTGGCAGAATTTGCACTGTAAGTTGCAGCCGGCGGTCGCGAGTGAGAAAGAAGTGGTAGAAGGGAGAAGATGGAAGAAGGGCTTCTTCTCAATCGGATCCAGATGGACAGCGCAGGGATTGCCGTACACGAGGCTGTAATACTTCCCATCCCGGTTCTCACGGACTCTGCAATAGCCTCTTTTCCCGTTGGGAACGCGGCATCTCCTGGGACATAGTTCACACTGGATCTCTCCCCCGTCGAGGGAAGCAAAGTAGGGAGAAAGCTTCGTTTTGATAAGACCCTTTGCAGGCTTCTGGGCGCGGGCCGGGGGCGGAAAACCGATGAGAGAACCTCCGGAGAGGGCGCAGAAGCTAAGGCCGCAAAGCGTCAAAAACTTCCGCTTCGTCATCCGATGAGAGGGCAGCGCATCCATCCACGTCTCATTTCCCATGTCCTAAGATTACTTGGAACGTCGCTGTTAGTCAAGAGCTTTTCCAACCTTTCCGATTTTGGGCAGGCCCTTAGCGTCGATTGCTTCTGATAGGTTATAATATGACTTATTTCAAGCAGGGGGACTGCAATGAAGATGAAGGATGTGAGAGAGAGGGCGAAGGCTCTCGGACTGAAGAACACCTTCGGATTGTCGAAGGCTGAACTGATCCGGAGAATTCAGAAGGCCGAGGGTAATTTTGACTGTTTTGGCACCGCCACGGATTACTGCGATCAATCTGAATGCTGTTTCAAGGAGGATTGCTTGAAGCCTTCCGAGTGATACGCATTTGAGACCTTCCCATCATTGAAAGGTGCACCTCTGTACAGGTCGGCTGCGGCTGCCGATGTCATTTTTTCCTTGATTTTTCTCTCAAAAAAAAGGATGATCTCCTAAAGAAATCCCGGGAAGATACCGATCTGTTCTTCGGAGGAGGTGTAGGATGAAAGAGGTTCTTATCTACACAGTCGTACCAAAGCTTCCGGAACGATTGAGGGTTTTGGAAGAAATGGCTAAGAACGTCTGGTTCTCCTGGAACCTTGAGGCCATCGATCTTTTTCGTTCCGTTGATCAGAACCTGTGGGAGGAGACCGGCCATAACCCCCTCGCAATGCTGGGACGGCTAAGTGCCGAGCGCCTCAACGAGCTCCTGGAAGATGAGGGTCTCCTTCTGGAGATGGACCGGATCTCTGCCGAGCTCAAGCGTTACATGACCGACCGGAAACCCTATCGTTTTGGCCTCGAAACGCCCATCGATTTTACGGTAGCCTACTTCTCCGCGGAATTCGGACTCACAGACTGCCTGCCGATTTACTCGGGGGGGCTGGGAATTCTATCCGGAGATCATGTGAAATCGGCAAGCGATCTGTGCGTCCCGCTCGTTGGCGTGGGTCTGCTTTACCAGAAGGGATATTTCCGCCAATACCTGAATGTGGACGGCTGGCAGCAGGAGACTTATCCGGATAACGATTTTCATACCCTTCCTATTTCCCTGGAGCGAGACGACATAGGAGAACCCCTTGCGATTGAGGTCCCGATAGAGGACCGGAATGTGAAAGTCCGTATCTGGCGGATTCAAGTGGGACAGGTTCCCCTTTTCATGCTCGACACGAATACGATTCTAAATCGGCAGGATGATCGGGATATCACCTCCTATCTCTATGGAGGGGATCGGCAGATTCGACTGAAGCAGGAAGTGGTTCTCGGCATTGGGGGCGTCCGCGCATTGAACCGGCTGGGCATTCGGCCTGTGGCGCTTCACATGAACGAAGGACACTCGGCGTTTGCCATCCTGGAAAGGATTCGCCTCCTGATGGAAGGGCACCGACTTTCTTTCAATGAAGCCCAGGGGGCTGTCCGGGCAAACAGCATTTTCACCACCCACACCCCAGTTCCTGCTGGGATCGATATCTTTGATAAAGAGTTGATTTCATCTGTCATGGGCCAATACATCCGCTCTTTAGGGATCTCCCTGGACGAGTTCATGGCCCTGGGAGCAGGGGAGAACCAAGGAGAGAACAATCACTTCAACATGGCGGTGATGGCCTTAAGGAACAGCTCCCGTGTCAATGGTGTGAGTGAGCTTCACAAGACGGTGTCCCGCCGCATGTGGAGCCGGATATGGCCGGAAGTACCCGAGGTCGACCGTCCTATCGAAAGTGTCACGAATGGGATCCACATTCCCTCCTGGATCTCCAATGACATGGCAACCCTGCTCGTTCGTTACCTTGGTCGCAGGTGGACGGAAGACCCGGACAACGTGAAGATCTGGGAGAGGGTGAATCGCATCCCGGATCTTGAACTCTGGCGCACCCATGAACGGCGCCGCGAAAGACTGGTGGCCTTCGCCCGGCGAAAGCTGCAGGAACAGTTGCGTACCTGGGGCACGAAGAAGATGGAGATCCAGATGGCCAGCGAAGCCCTTGACCCGAGGGCATTGACCATCGGGTTTGCAAGGCGTTTCGCCACTTACAAGCGGGGAGGTCTCATCCTAAAAGATCCGGCACGCCTGGCACGGATTCTCAATCATCCGCAACGGCCCGTGCAGATCATCTTTGCCGGAAAAGCGCACCCACAGGACAACATGGGGAAAGAGGTGATCCGAAGTATCGTTCATCTGGCCAGGCAGCCTGAATTCTGTCAGCGGATCGTATTCATCGAAGACTACGACCTGAACGTGGCCCGTTATCTTGTCCAGGGGGCGGATATCTGGTTGAACAATCCCCTTCGTCCATTGGAAGCCTGTGGAACGAGCGGCATGAAGGCTGCCGCGAACGGAGCCCTGAATATGAGCATCCTTGACGGCTGGTGGGCAGAGGGATATGCGCCCGGGCTGGGATGGGCTATCGGAGCAGGAGAGGAATACGAGGACTCTGCCTATCAGGATCAGATTGAAAGCCAGGCCATTTACAACCTACTGGAGGAGACCATCGTTCCTCTCTTTTACGAGAGGGGACGGGATAATCTCCCACGGGAATGGATCAGCATGATGAAAAGATCGATGCAAACTCTGGCAGCCCGGTTCAACGCGCATCGGATGCTCGAGGACTACATCCACCGTTTTTATCTGCCTTCTGCCATGGATTGGAATCGAATTCAAGAGAATCAGTTTAAGGGAGCCCGCGATCTTTCAGTCTGGATCAGGCACCTGAAGGAGAATTGGCCCCAGCTTCGTATTCTTGAAAAAAAAACTGGCACCAGAACGGCAGTATCCGTCGGGAAGTCCCTCAGCGTTGAAGTGACCCTGCAAATGGGCAAGCTTTCGCCTCGCGATCTTGCCGTCGATATCTATTATGGCCCTGTCGATTCGAAGGCGGACTTCCTCGACCGGGCAACGATCTCCCTTCGCGATTTCACACAGAACGAAAACGGGACGGTTTTTCGAGGAGAAATCCCATGTTCGGAGGTAGGACGGTTTGGGTTTCGCGTCCGCGTCCTTCCCTCTCATCCACTCCTGACAAATCCTTACTCTCTGGGACTTGTTCTCTGGGGTTAGCACGCCCGCCAGGTGCATTAAGCAGACTCGGCGGGAACACTAAAAAGGCCTTTTAAGGGTGACTGAAGTCGCCCCTACCCTTATAGAATATCAACTTATTTAAGTCGTTCATTATGGGGGGCATTGAGGTGCGGAGGGACTGCAGTGGTTTACTTTCCCGTGAGCGAAGAGAAGAGCAGATGGCTCAAGGAGCGGATGGATACCCTCGGAATTCACGAAAAAGACATTGAGGAAAAGTTTGTCCGCTCCTCCGGAGCCGGAGGACAGAAGGTCAACAAGACATCGAGTTGCGTCTATCTCAAACATATTCCCACAGGGATCGAAGTGAAATGCATGAAAGAGAGAAGTCAGTCCCTGAACCGGTTTTTCGCACGCCGTGAGCTTGTGAAGAGGATCGAAGAACGTTCAGGACAAAGGACCCTCGAAGATCAAAAAATAGAGCGGATGCGGCGACAGAAAGCGAAGAGGAAGAAGAGGACGAAACTGAAATACGGATGGACGGAGGGACAGAGAAGTGAAAAATGAAGAAAAGGATATCGCCAAATTCTTTTATGAATTAGGCCAGATGAAGAGGGTGAAGCGTTCGGGTTGGTGGATAGCGGGAGTAAAAGATCCTGAGAGCGTCGCGGAACATTCTTTCAGGACGGCTGCGATGGCCTATATCCTTGCCAGGCTTGAAGGGGTGGATGCCAAAAAGACCGTTCTCATGGCCCTGTTTCATGATTTTTCAGAGGCAAGGACGAACGACATCCATCGAATCACACGGAGGTATGTGAACTGGGAGGGGGTTGATCGAAAGGTGGTTGAAGAGCAGTCGAAAAGGCTTCCTGAGGGAATCGGTGAGTCGATTTCCAATCTGTTCAGGGAAATGGAAGAAGAATCTGCTCCGGAGGCCCGGGTGGCCCGGGACGCGGACATTCTGGAGTGTCTGGTCCAGGCCAGGGAATACCAGGCCCTGGGGTACGGGGATGTCGCTGATTGGATTGCCAATGCCAGGGCAGCTCTTAAGACGGAGTCGGCAAAAAGGCTCTCTACCGCCTGTCTTGAGACCGAACCCCGCGAATGGTGGGAGGGTCTGAAGGCGCGGTAAGCCCTTCGGCAGGAGGCTGAATTGAAATAACGTTGTTGGGATTTTAAAATGAATGTCCTGAATCTTTGAGATTGAGGAAAGGAGAAGAGCGATGGAAGAGAAAAAGGTAACGGTTCTGGCACGGATCAAGGCGAAAGCAGGCATGGAAGAAAAGGTCAAACAGGAACTCCTGTCCATGGTGGGTCCGACGCGCAAAGAGGCGGGCTGCATCAACTATGATCTTCACCAGTCTCCTGAAAACAAAGGTCTTTTTCTGTTCTATGAGAACTGGAGGAGCAAGAAAGATCTCGATGACCATCTCGCCACGCCGCACTTTAAGCGGTTCGTGGAGAAAGGGAAAGAACTCCTCGCAGAGCCCGACGAAGTTACCTTCTGGGAAAAGATCAGTTGAAGAATGGTCTCGCCGCGGAGTCGCAGAGAGTGCAGAGAAGGGAAAGGAGAAGTTAGGCTCCTCAATGAAATCGGACATGAGCGACTCCATGAAGCCGCATAACTTATTCCTGGAAATTCCTGATTCGCTTTCGGACGAGATTTTTGAAGCATTGCTCCAGACCGAACATTTCAGGCTGGAGCGAATCGTGTCGGCAGGTCAGGCAACACCGCCTGGAGAGTGGTACGATCAGGAAACGAATGAATGGGTGATCCTGTTAAGTGGCAGTGCTCGTCTGATCTTTGGAGACGGAGAGCAGACGTGTACTCTAAGACCTGGCGACTATATCCATATCCCGGCTCATCACCGCCACCGGGTTGAATGGACGGACCCCAATCAAAAGACCGTGTGGTTGGCTTTGCACTATCGGTAGAAATTTTCCTTACATCATTCAGAGCTGCCGGTGGACAATGCCCACCCTACGTCTCTCGTGTAGTTTTTTTGCAGGGGCGCAGCAGGCTGCGCCCTGTGCCGTGACGTCCAGTTTTTGCTATGACGAATCATCGTATTCATCAGCAGTGAAGCAACTTGAGAAGGGGGATTCGTGAATGAAAAAGAGGCTCATTGTAGTCGGAGGAGTGGCAGCAGGTCCGAAGGCGGCGGCGAAAGCGAGAAGAGGCGATCCCGAAATGGAGATCGTTATCTACCAGATGGAGGACGAGATTTCATACGCAGGATGCGGGCTTCCCTATTATGTGAGTGGCGTCATAAAAGAGAGAAAGGACTTGATTTCACGCACACCCGGCCAGTTCGCTCAGGATGGGATCAAGGTCATCAAACACCGGCTGATTGAAAAGATCGATAGCGAGAATCGCAGGATCTCGGGTCGAAACCTCGATACGGGTGAGGACTTCACGGATCAATATGATCGATTGGTTCTTGCCACCGGGGCCCAGTCCATACGGCCCAGGATCGAAGGCCTTGATCTGAAGAATGTCTTTTACCTCCGCTCCATTTTCGATGCCGATGCGATCTCGGAACAGATCAGATCTGAGGGCGTACGGAACGTCGTAATTGCAGGAGGAGGCTATATCGGACTTGAGATGGCGGAATCCCTCGTCGAGATCGGTAAGAAGGTGACGATCGTTGAGCTTGCCCCTCAAATCCTGACGCTTTTTGACGAAGACCTGGCAACTCTTCTTCGTCAATATCTCGAGAAAAAGGATGTCCAGGTCTTCACCTCGGAAGGGATCAAGGCACTGAAGGGAGATGGAAGGAAAGTCACGGGAGTTCAGACGGCTTCAAGGGAGTTGGAAGCGGATGCTGTTCTGATGAGCCTGGGGGTTCGACCCCAGGTGGAACTGGCGAAGCATGCGGGATTGAAGATCGGGGAAACGGGCGCGGTTTGGGTGAACGAGAGAATGGAGACGAGCGTTCAGGGGATTTACGCAGCCGGAGACTGTGCGGAGACAACCCACCTTGTCACCGGAAAGAAGACGTGGGTCCCTCTGGGTTCCACGGCAAACAAGCAGGGGAGAGTGGTTGGAGTGAATGTGTGTGGCGGAAATGCAACGTTCCCCGGGGTGATGGGAACGACGGTCTTCAAAGTCTTTGATTTCGCGGTGGCGAAAACCGGGCTGAATATGAGGGAGGCGGAAAAAGAGGGATTTCATCCCATCCAGGCCATTGTCAGGGGTTACGATCGGGCCCATTATTATCCGGGAGGAAAGGAATCTGTCCTGAAGGTGATTGCGGATAAGGAGACAGGCCGTATCCTTGGTGGACAGGCACTCGGAGAAGGACCTTCCGATAAGTTCATCGACACCATGGCGATGGCGCTTCATGGGAAGATGACCTGCCGCGAATTGGCCAATGTCGATCTGGCCTACGCTCCGCCCTACAGCCCGGCGATGTCTCCGGTCATTGTGGCGGCGAACGTTCTGACGAATAAACTGGAGGGAACGCTCATCGCGATCGAAGCCCGGGAAGTAAAGGAGAAGATCGAGACATCAAGAAAGACCTTCCAGGTTCTGGACGTCCGGGAGGAAAAGGAGGTCAAGGAGAAGAAGATTCCGGGATCGATCTGGATTCCCTACGCAGAGCTGAAAAAGAGGATCGGCGAACTCGACAGAACCAAGGAGACTGCTGTCCACTGTGCCTCGGGCCTTCGTTCTTATAAGGCCTACCTGAAACTCCGGAGCGAAGGGGTCGAGAATGTGAAGAACGTCGACGGCGGAATGCTCTGCTGGTGCTACGACGTGGAGTCCGGAGGTTAGGGTTGCCCGCATTCGGAGGGATCGCCCTTCAATTTGGAAAGAGCGTGGGGCAGGGCGGGCAGGATGACACTGAGATTCTCTCTGACACTTTTGGGGCTTCCCGGCAAATTGACGATCAGGCTTGCGCCCCGGATTCCACAGATTGCCCGGGAGATCATCGCATGGGGCGTCTTCTTCAGGCTTTCAGCCCTCATGGCCTCCGCAAAGCCAGGGACTTCCTTATCGATCACCTGAAGCGTTGCATCCGGAGTTACGTCCCGTGGGCTCAGGCCCGTTCCTCCTGTCGTGAGGATCAGGTCTGCTCTTAATTGGTCGGCGCTCTTCTTCAAAGCGCTCGCGATCCTGTCTTTCTCATCGGGAATGATCTCGTAGTGAATCACCGAACCGGGCAGATCCTTTACCATTTCCTCAATGAGGGGTCCACTCGAATCTTCCCTCTCGCCTTTAGAACCTCGATCGCTAATGGTCAGAATTGCCACCTTGAAAGCCATCTTCCCTTGCCTCTCGCTTCGGTCATTGATCATTGCTCATTGCCAATTGATCATTGACCATTGAGTTAGTTGACGGTGATTCCATCTCCCACCTTGATTTTTCCCTCAGCCGTAACCTCTGCAAAGATTCCTTCTTTGGGCATGATGCAATCTCCGGCCTGATAGTAAATGGCGCAACGATCATGGCAGATCTTTCCAATCTGGGCAACTCGAAGGGTCACGGAATCTCCAATGCGAATCTCCGTTCCAATAGGAAGATGGACGAGGTCGACGCCTTCGGTCGTTATATTCTCTGCGAAATCCCCGTACGTCACATTCAAGCCCATGTCCCTCATCTTCTGGATGGATTCATTGGCGAGGAGGCTCACCTGTCTGTGCCATGGGCCTGCATGGGCATCTCCTTCTATCCCGTGTTCCTTCAGAAGAATTCCTGATCCCACATTCGTCTTCTTCGTACCTTTGTCTTCGCTGATGTTCACTGCCAAGACCTTTCCCCTCTGAGTTTCTTTCATTCGGACCTCCTCCACGCGTAAGGCGCCCCTAACCCCTCACTCCTCACGCTTTGCGACGTAGGTGCCGCTCCTTCCGCCTGTCTTCTTGACAAGGTGAATGTCAGAGAGGACCATTCCCCGGTCAATGGCCTTGCACATATCATAAAGGGTGAGGCCGGCTGCCGCCACGGCAACAAACCCCTCCATCTCCACCCCTGTCTGAGCCTTTATCTTCACCTTTGCTTCGATATCGATCCGGCTTTCTTTCTCGAAAGGATAGAAATTGATCTCCACATGAGAGAGGCTGAGGGAATGACACATGGGAATAATCTCAGAAGTCTTCTTTGCAGCCATGATTCCGGCTACCCTGGCCACAGCGAAGACGTCTCCCTTTGTGACCTGGCCGGCGAGGATGGCCCTAAAGGTAGCGGGGTCCATGGAGATCGATCCCACGACGACGGCTTCCCGCACCGTCTCCCGTTTCTTGCTGACATCGACCATCTTCGCCCGTCCCATCTTATCAAAGTGGGTTAGTTTCGCCATCCATGTCTCCTCAAAATAATGTTAGAGGAACGCTTCACTTGAGGACCACTCCGTTCGAGGACCGCTTCGCTTGAGGTAACATCAAAGATATTTTGCCTCCGTCCTAAAGGCCGAAGGCCGATCCTAAAGCGCAGCGCTCCTTCAACTTTTCCTTTATCCGCCGATGGCGGACATATTCCTCTGGCATTTCTTAAACTGATGCTTGTTGATGTGGTGTCTCTCCGGTTTCGTCTTCAATGCCACGTGAAACCTCTCCCTCAACTCGTCGTCGCTTCCACCCCTTCTGAGGATCTCACGGACATCGATCTCTTCATCCGAAAAAAGGCAGAGCCTGATCTTGCCATCGGAGGTCAGACGAAGCCGGTTACAGTCGCGGCAGAAGTGTTCACTGACCGCTCCGATCAAGCCAATTTCACCCAAAGCTCCTTCAATCCGATATCTTCTCGCAGGTCCATCCCATTGATCCTGAGGGATGGGGATCAATCTTCCAACCTTCTCAATGCGGCTCTGTATCTGAGGGATGGTGAGGACACTCTCTTCACTCCATTCCTTCCCGTTTCCGGCTGGCATATACTCGATATACCGGACCGTGAGCGGAAGATAGAGCGTCAAGCGGGCAAAGGCTTCAATCTCGTCATCGTTTATTCCGCGAATGGCGACCATATTGATTTTGATGGGGGAAAGGCCCACCCTCAGTGCTTCTTCGATCCCGGCCCAGACACGCTCATAGTCGTCTTTTCGGGTGATCTGACAGAACCTCTCCCTTCGGAGAGAGTCGAGGCTGATGTTGACCCTGTCCAGGCCTGCCTGTTTGAGATCGTAAGCAAGCTCTTTCAGCAGGACTCCGTTTGTAGTCAGGCTCAAATCTTTGATCGCGTCGATTCGAGCGAGGCGGGAGATAAAATCGATCATCCCTTTCCGGACCAAAGGCTCTCCGCCGGTCAGCCTGACTTTCGAGATCCCCTCCGCGGCAAAGATACGAACCACTCTCAACATTTCCTCATAGGTCAAGATGTCTTCATGGGAGATAAGGGGGATCCCCTCTTCGGGCATGCAATAGCAGCAACGCAGGTTGCACCGGTCCGTCACCGAAATCCGCAGATAGTTGATTCTGCGTTTGTAAGGATCAAAAAGCATCGCTTCGCCATTTAAGGTTTCAGATTTGAGATTTGAGATTTTTCAATCTGCGATCTACAATCTGCAATCTGCGATCCGCTGTCGCGGAGTTCCTCTCCTGTTCTTGAGGTATCGTAGCCTCCCATCTGGAGGACCATCTCCTTGAACTCCCCGGAGCGGATCGTCTCGAGGACCTTCTGGATCTTTGCATCCTCAAAGTATCGGGTGGGGATGATCACATCGTAGCGCTCCTTTGCCACGGGAATGAAATCGAGATCGAGAGCCTTCGCTGCAGAGAGGATGCCCATCCCGGCATCGGCTATGCCGCTTGCCACGGCAGAGGCAATGGCCATGTGTGTGAACTCCTCTTTTTCGTAGCCCTGAATCTTTCCGGGAGCGAGGGAAAGTGTCTTAAGGGCATGGTCGAGAAGGATTCTCGTTCCCGAGCCTTTTTGCCGGTTCATGAACCGGATATCTTCACGAAGGAGGTCATCCAGCCCTTTTATCCCTTTCGGATTTCCTTTCCGGACGATTAAACCCTGTTCTCGATAAACGAGATGAATGACCCTGACTTCCCTTTCCTTCAAATATTGACGAATATAGGGGAAATTGTACTCTCCAGTATCAGGATCGAGAAGGTGTAGGCCTGCCATATGGCATATTCCGTTCTTTATTGCAAGGACTCCTCCAAGGCTCCCCACATTTTGAGAAGAAAAGAAGATCGGGGGATAGAGCTTTCCCAGAAAATTACCGAGAAGGTCAAGGGTGAGGTCGTGGCTTCCAACCATGACAACCGTCTTCTCGATCTGCTCGAGGGGTCTGAGAAGTTCCACCTCCACGGCTTCTTCTTCGTTCAGGCCTTCTGAAAGAGACGGAATCCGTATGATCCCATCCGCCCGGGTCAACGAGGTGATCATTCCGGAGCCGCGAGGCAGAGGGCTTGCGATGAATTCCTCCCCGATCTTTCCAACCTTCACCCTTAAAAACTCCTCTGTCCCGAGTTTCGAAGGGATCTTTCTCGTGGGAAGGGCCCTGATCTTGGGCCTTTCGGGCTTCATAAGATGAAGTGCCTGGTAAAGGAGAGGCCTCACGATCTCTTCGTAAGCGATGATTGCCGAGACAGGATAGCCGGGTATTCCGGCAATGGGTCGATCTCGATACGTTCCAAGCATCGTCGGTTTCCCAGGCATCATGGAGATGCCGTGAACAAGGATCTCTCCTGATTCCTCGATGATCGAGCGCGTATAGTCTTCCGAGCCCGCAGACGACCCGGCAATAATCAAGATAAGGTCAACGCGTTCACGACTCGAGGAAAGGGCGTCCCTGATCCTGGAAGGATCATCTTTCACGATGGGATGCCTGAGGGGAACTCCGCCATCCTCCAGAATCAACCCGCTCAATACATAGGAGTTCGATTCAATGATGCCAGGCCTGGGATCCGGATCAATGGAACGGATCTGGTCGGGTTCGAGCAGTTCCGATCCCGTGGGGACGATAAGAACCCTGGGTTTTCTCCTTACGTTAATCTCCTTATGTCCGCATGCGAGCAACGCACCGAGGTCATAAGGCGTGACCTTGTGATTCTCGGCAAAGGCCATCTCCGTGGCGATCAAATCCTCACCCATCGACCTGACATGCTGCCAGGGATATGCGGATTCCCTGATTTCAACCCTCTCGGGATCGATGAGATGAACATCCTCGATCATAATGACGGCATCCATCCCATCCGGGATGGGATTTCCCGTATTGACGAAAAGGGCTTCTTCCCCGATCCGGAGCACTCTGGGCGAATCTTCCGTGGCTCCGTAAGTCTTCTCCCCTTTGACCGCGATTCCATCCATCGCCGCACAGTGAAAAGGAGGGGAGGAGATCTTCGCGAAGAGAGGCTCTGCAAGGACCCGCCCCGAAGCCTCGACGACAGGGATCGTCTCGGCTTCAAGGTGGATGAGCTTTGCCAGCTCAAAGACAACGGCTCGGGCCTCTTCCAGAGTTTTTTTCTTCAAGTAGATGTTTCGCTTCATGTCAAACCTGTTTCGCATTGGGTTATTGAGTTATTGGGTTATTGAGTTGAACCCAAGCAACACAAGTAACACAATAAACCCAAGTAACATTGGGTTATTGGGACGGGTTACAGGAGGAGCACTTCTGCTTCTTCTCCCTTCTCCAGACCCTCTTCGTGGATGCCAATCCGAAGCAGTCCATCTGCCTTGGTCAGATGAGAGATTGCGCCGGACTTTCCGAAAAGGGGATGGGCCCAGAAGCAGCCGTCTCTCTCTTCAAGCTGAACTCTCACATAGTCCTCCCTTCCGGGGACCGAGGGAATATTACGGGCAGCCGTCGCTCTCACCTTCCTTTGGTAGAAGGCGTCATCTCTGGCCAGGCCGGATAACATCTTGAGGATTGGTTTCCCGAAGAGATGAAAAATCACCATGGCCGAGACAGGGTGCCCCGGCAGACCGAAAAAGGGTTTTCCGCCTACCTCCGCGAGAAGAGTTGGTTTTCCAGGTCGGATCGAAACTCCATGGGCGATGAGTTCGGACCCGGGGAGGGATTGAAGGACTTCGATGGTAAGGTCGAGCGTTCCGACCGAGCTGCCTCCGGTAATGACGACCATGTCCGATTCTTCTAAGCCTCTTTCGATCTTTTCCTTGAGGATGTCAAACCGATCCTTTGAAATGCCGAGGAAGAGGGGGATACCCCCGGCCTCTTTCACCATGGAGGCAATGGTGTAGCGATTGATATCCCTGATCTCTCCGGGACGGGGTGCCTGGTCAACGGGGATGATTTCATCTCCGGAAGAAATGATGGCGACTCGGGGCTGGAGGAAAACCGAGACTTCTGCCCTCCCGATCCCTGCCATCAGGCCCACGTCCTGAGGCCGCATTGAATGTCCCCTGCAAAGGGCGACCTCACCCGCCTTGATGTCTTCCCCCATCTGAATCACATTTTCCAGAGGCGAGATAGTTTTGAAGGCATGAAGCGTATCGGAATCGACCCATTCGATATATTCTACCATCTCCACGGCGTCCGCCCCTTTTGGGACCATTCCTCCTGTAGCCACCTTGACCGTCTCGCCGTCTTTGACCTCGATATCCGAGACCTGGCCCATCAGGATTTCTCCGGCAACCCGGAGGACCACGGGATTCCGTTCGGAAGCTCCATAAGTATCCTTTGCCTTCACGGCAAAGCCATCGACGGTCGAACGGGGAAACTCGGGTAGATCCGTGAGGGAGAGGACATCCTCCGAGAGAACCCGGTGAAGAGAATGATCGATATGGATCTTTTCCGACGGAACCGGTTTGAACCGGCCGAGTTTTTCAAAAAGTTCGGCGGGGGTCTGGACCCTGAAAAATCCCTTCATACTGCCTCTTTGTCGCCAAATAAAAAAGCCGATTCCCGTGTTTGAGATATCGGCCATTGAATTTATCCATCTCCTTTTCAAGCACGGGAGGTATGACCGTTTCCAACCATACCCTGACGGTCACCTTCCATCTCCCCGGTTTGGAGATTTAGGAGGGGAACTCGGAGATTCTATTACTTTCAATAATAATGGATTCCTTGAGAAATATCAAGGAAGGCAGGTGGTATCGCAGACGGCGAGATCCGGTGTGGGCAGACCATCCCTTGATAGTGCCTGATAACTCTGTTAAGGAGTGGTTTAAAGCGGATTTCCTATGGCTGTATACCCCCGTCAAGCCATGGGAAACCCTCGTTTGGCTTCCCCCGCGGCGGGAGAGTACGGCCCTTTGTCAGGCTCAGGGCATTTTCTAAATGATCAGGAGGAATAATGATGGAAAAGAACCTTGAATTGAGGGAGAAGGGGAAGCATAACAGGGGTGTCAAAACCATTGGGGAGAGGAGGCTGATCGTACGCCGCCTCGGCGCGGTAGTCCTGGCCTTGATGGTCTCCTTGTTGATGGGGTTCAGTGCTGCTCCCGCCTCCGATACGCCAAACCCCGTCCTCTTCGTCCATGGCAGTGGAGACTCCGCTGCCCTGTGGCATACGACGATCTGGCGCTTTGAGTCAAACGGGTATGATCCCTCTCTTCTTTTCGCAATCGACTTTACTCATCCGAGGGCGCGGAGCGACGATACGAAGCCCCAGGAGAACCGGAGCAGCACAGCCGACCAGTTGAGAGAGCTCGGCGCAAAGGTTGGAGAAATCCTGGCCAGGACCGGAAAGAAGGAGGTGATTCTCGTGGGAAGCTCCCGGGGAGGCTATGCCATCCGCAACTATATCAAGAACGGAGGGGGAGCGACGACCGTTTCCCATGCCATCCTTTGCGGCACACCGAATCACGGCGTCCAGGCGACTTCCACGAACCTGAACGATGAGTTTAACGGAATGGGTCCTTTCCTATCGGTTCTCAACGCAGGCGATGAAGTCCATCCGGCAGTACGATTCATGACGATACGGAGCGATTCGAACGACAAATACGCCCAGCCCGAGGGACGATTTGTGGGCATGCCAGACCAGCCGACGAATGTAACCTACGCCGGGCCGGAGCTTTGTGGAGCTGAGAATGTCGTACTTCCCGACCTCGACCATCGGGAGGTCGCCTTCCATGCCCTTGCCTTCAAGACCATGTATCGTTTCATCACTGGCCATGAGCCAGAGACGGTCGATGTTGTCCCGGAAGTCCGTCCGATCCTTAATGGCATTGTCAGCGATTGGGCCAGCGGTGCACCCACAAACCTGCCCCTTGAAGGTGCTGCGATTGAAATCTATGAAGTTGACCCCTCGTCCGGCGGACGCATTGGAGAGGCGGTCCATCGAAGAGAGACCTCCAGAGACGGCATCTGGGGACCTTTTACAGCCAAACCAGAGGCCTATTACGAATTTGTCATCTCAGAGAGAGGCTACCCCATCACCCATATTTACCGGACCCCTTTTCCTCGCTCGAGTGCCTACGTTCACCTTCGCTTGCGTCCCCTCGACGAGCGCGAGAAGGGAAGTGACAGCGTCGTTACGCTTACCCGGCCGAGGGGCTATCTCGGCCATGGCCGGGACACTTTCCTGATCGATGGCAAGGTGCCGGGTGGAGTCAACGAAGGGGTGCCGGGGACCGCTGACGGGAGGCAGAGCTTTGAGCCGGGGCCGCCCCGGTCCGTCCGCGTCACGTTGAATACGGAAGCGATGACCGTGCTCACTTACCCTCTCAATTCTGGCCATCTCGTGATTGCTGAGTTCCATTACTGAGAGATTTTTATCGCACCCTGTGCCGATTTTGTAGGCCTCCGGTCATTGTCAAAAAAGGACTTCTCATTGGTGGTCGATTTGCCTTGACTTTCTTTTCTGTACCGTAATATATTATTTGTGAAATTTTTGACAGGAATTTCGCGGATAAAGCTTACGGGGGTGCCGGGAAAAACAAAGCGAAGGGGAAGGGTGTACAGACGAAGAACAATTTTTAAATTTCAAAAAGGAGGTAGGGGGATGAAACGAATAATTATTGCTCTGACTTTTTTGTTGTTGGGTTTTCTCTGCTTCGGAGGGATGTCGTTTGGGCAGGCGATTGAAAATGAGTTCTACCTCATTACACCGGTTTCCAAGGATGTTCATGATCCGGCCTTAAGAGCCTTTGCCGCATATGCCAAGAAGAAATATAACGTCGATGTCAAGACGAGCGCCATCCCCCAGGGTACGCCGGTGGCCTATGGGCAGATCATAGAATGGAGGGGAAAGCCCCAGGCCGATGTCTTCTGGGGAGGGGAGGGAACGTTATTTGACAGTTTGGCAGATATGGGGCTCCTGGAGCAGGTTCAGCTTCCAAAGCAGATGTGGGATGAGATTCCGGCTACCATAGGAAAACCGATCGGCCTGCCCCTCAAAGATGATAAAAGATTCTGGGTGGGGACCACCCTGGAACCTTACGGACTTATCTACCAGCCGAAGTTGCTCCAGCGCATGGGAGTGACCATCAAAGACTGGGATGATCTGCTCAATCCCAAATTGAAGGGACAGATTGCACAGTGTACGCCTGACCGCTCCAGTTCGAGCAAGGCGACCTATGAAGTGATCCTTGCCATGCATGGATGGGAGAAAGGGTGGGATTGGCTGAAAAAATTGGCAGCCAATACCGGCATCTTCACTGCCCGATCCCGTGATGTTCCAAACGTGGTGTCAAAAGGGGAATTCGCTGTCGGGTTTGCTGTGCCGAGTTATATGGCATTTGCTGAAGTCCTGAACGGATACGATGTCATGTTCGTCTACCCGACAAATGCCTATGTGACTCCGGAGCCCATGGCTGTCCTGAAGGGAGCACCCCATCCCAAAGCAGGCCATGCGTTTATCGAATTTCTGTTGACCGAAGAAGGTCAGAAGATCTTGATGGAACGGGGCCTCTATCCCATCACTGCCAAGTATAAGGTCCAGGGGCCTCCGGGTTCCAATGCTGAGAAGGCCGTTCAATTCACGAACGGGATCCGATCCTTCTACGACATCCAGGTCGGGAATGTGTATGACGAAAAAGTCGCGGGACCGCCGAAGAGGGTCGAAGAACTGAATGCCTATTTCCGTAAGGAGATTGCCGAGAAGCATAAAGATTTGATTAAAAAATAAGAGGTCCCGGGTTAATGTCAGGGTAAGGATGCGGGTCTGGAATGGTTGCGGACACGAACCGCCGACGCAGGCCGCGTGACTTTCTACGCCAGGGTTGTTTATGAATATTAGACTTGAGGACATTGTCAAGAGGTTTGGAACGCTTGAGGCTGTGAGTCACGTCTCCCTAAATATTCAGGACGGGGAGCTTTTCACCCTCCTGGGCCCTTCGGGCTGCGGAAAGACGACCATCCTCCGGCTCATCGGAGGCTTTCACAAGCCTGATCATGGGGAGGTTTATTTCGGGGACAGGGCCGTATCCTCTCTTCCCCCTTACGAGCGCAATATCGGTATGGTCTTTCAGAACTATGCCCTCTGGCCTCATATGACGATATCCAACAATATTGCTTACGGACTTAAACTCAAGAAATTCTCAAGGGCAGAGATTGTCGATAAAATCGGTCACGTCCTGAGACTGGTCAACCTGACAGGTCTTGAGAGCCGTTACCCGGGACAACTTTCCGGAGGGCAACAGCAGCGTGTCGCCCTCGCCCGGGCATTGGTTTTAAATCCCGAAGTCCTTTTGCTCGATGAACCCCTGAGCAACCTGGACGCCAAGATCCGCATTCAGGTTCGTGCCGAAATCCGAAAGCTTCAGAAGGAACTTGGAATTACAACCATCTATGTAACCCATGACCAGGAAGAAGCCCTGACCCTTTCCGATCGGATTGCCGTGGTCAATCTCGGCAGGTTACAGCAAATCGGCTCTCCGAGGGATCTCTACGAGAGACCGGAGAACCCTTTTGTCGCCGATTTTATTGGAATCAATAACCTGATTCCCGGAGAGGTTCAGGAGATCAATGCGGCCGAGAGGTGGATGAAGGTACAGACCAAGGTGGGCAATCTGGTTTGTGCTCACCGGGACGGACTCAAGCCGAGGGATCGGTGCATGATCAGTGTTCGACCGGAGACCGCATCGATCAGCAAATCAGACGAGGTTCCCGAAGGATTTAACCTTATCCCGGGGAGTGTGAGTTTTGCCTATTATATTGGGAATGCCATCCGCTATGACGTGGAAGTCGGCAGCGATCTCATCTTTAAGGTCGATATTCAGAATCCGTGGGAACACCAATTACACGGGATAGGAGAAAAGGTCTTCATCAGTTTCCCGATCCAGACGGCCTTAGGGATTCCCATGTGAAGCTCATTGGAAAATGTAAATTGTAAAATGGAAAATGCAAATTTTATGTAAAGACAACATTAAATAACGTAGGGTGGACATTGCCCACCAGACCGGCAACGAGACAAGGTGCCAAAAGAGATTTGATGTGAGCGCAAATAATCCACCGACAGTTGCCATTCCTCAGGCACGGTTCTGGCCCCAGGTGAAGATCGGGGGGCTCCTCGGCTATGGAGGGATCTGGGCTTTCTTTGGTCTCTTCCTGATCTATCCCCTGATCCGGCTTTTTTACGATGCCTTCACGACCTATCAGGGAGCTTTTACCCTGAAGAACTTTTATGACTTTTTCACCGATTCCTTTTATCTTCAATCTCTCGTCAATTCCCTCCTCCTCGGAGCGGGCACCGTTATCACCACCTCGATTCTCGGCATTGCCATCGCGTTTCTTCTTTTACGCTATGATTTTCCAGGAAGGAACCTCTTCTCCTACCTGACCATCATTCCCATGATCATGCCTCCTCTTGTCGGAGTAATGGGATTTGTTTTCATCCTGGGCCGGGCTGGAACGGTGAACGTGATCTTGATGGACTACCTGGGATTTACGAAGCCCGTGAATTTCATGTATGGCGTCCATGGGGTCCTGCTCGTGGAGACCCTTCACCTCTTTCCGCTGATGACACTGAGCATCGTCGATGCCATGGGAAAGATCTCACCGTCGCTGGACGAAGCAGCGGAGAGCGTGGGGTCAAGAGGCCTCCGGAAGTTCTGGGACATCACCTTCCCGTTAACCACTCCGGGTTTTGTCTCCGGGGCACTTCTGGTCTTCATCTGGACCTTTGCCGACTTCGCCACGCCGCTCGTGGTGGGCATCGATAATCTGCTTGCCTCCCAGGCCTATCTCAACATTGTTCAGTTTGTCGATCGAAGGCTTTTCAAGATGGGCATCGTTATCTCAGCGATCATGGTGATGCTCGCCATTGCCTTTCTGATCATTGCCAAGAAATACGTTTCCATCAAGGATTACAGTTCCCTTTCCTATTCGGTGATCGAACGGAAGAAGATCTCTCGCTGGAACCAGGTGGGCGTCATCGCCTTTCTTGTGGGGACCCTGATCTTTGCTTTCATTCCCTATCTGGGGATTGCCCTTGACTCCTTTGGCAGGGGCTGGGCCCTCACGCCGATTCCGGTAAAATACACTTTCCAGTATTTCGAGAGGGTCGCCATTGAAACCCCCAAATTCATCTTGAATAGCCTGCTCTATGCGACCATCTCCGTGGCCATCTGCATTGCTGTGGGGGTTCCCGTGGCCTGGGTCATGGCCAGGACCAAGGTGCCGGGGAGAGACCTTCTCGATTCCCTCACGACCCTGATCCTTGCCCTTCCCGGAACGGGAATCGGGATCGCCTACATGCGGGCCTTCAGAGATCCAATGCCTTTTATGAACACGGCGCTGATCGGCATCTGGATCGTGATCCCGATCGTCCTCGGGGTGAGGCGTCTCCCCTATACGGTGCGGGGCACGTTTGCATCCCTCTTGATCGTCCATCGATCGTTTGAAGAGGCTGCTGAAAGTGTCGGGGCCAGGAAAATGACGACCTTTAAAGACGTGACACTCCCGCTCATCTGGAAGGGGGTGCTGGTGGGTTCCCTCTATTCCTTCATCCTTGCCCTCCAGGAAGCCTCAGCAACACTCCTTCTGGTGGTTCCGGGACATGAGATGATGACCGTGGGGATTTTTAACTTCTACATCGGGGGATCCGTGAATGAAGCTGCGGCCCTCGGGTTGATCCTGATCATCCTCGGAGCGGTCTGCCTCTTTGCGATCAACCGGCTTGCCGGAAGCAAGATGGGAGGGGTCTTCGGATAAAGGCCATTCCACCTTCCATTCCTTCGTCGGCTTCCATTTAGTCGAGTACTGCGATTGCTTCCACCTCAATCATGAACTCCGGCATCGCCAGACTCGTGATAACCACAAGCGTATTGGGAGGCATGGGTTCCTGAAAGAACTCGTTGCGAATCTTACGGAAGTTTTCAACGTGGCCGTAGTGGGTGAGAAACGTCGTCATCTTCACGATATTCCTGAGGCTGCCTCCGGATTCCTGGAGGATGTTCCTGAGATTGAGATAGACCTGCCGGGCCTGGGCTTCAAAATCCCCCTTGCCCACCAGGTTCCCCTGCAGGTCTCTGGCAACCTGGCCGGCGACATAAAGCGTCTTTCCGGCTTTCGCAACATGGGAATACCCTTTTGATTCGTGAACGCTTTTCAGTTGAAGAATGTCGTGAGCCATGGGTCTCCTCCTTCGAGATGTAATGGAACCGATTTGACGAACACGTCTCATTATAGCACAGGATGGCGAATCGAGTATCAACGAAAAGGCGGGAACGGTTTGAAATGGGAGAAACAATTGGTTTAAGACTATGGCCAGTCAAAAAAGAGGGGACGGATGAAGGAGGGAGACATGAAATTCACGGGGTCCGAGAAGATCAAGGGATGGAGACATAATACGGAAGTGTTTACGATCATGAAAGAGGCCTACGGGTTTTAGGGGTTAGTGGGTTACTCGGGTTATCGGGTTATTGGGTTCAACTCAATAAACTCATTCAACTCAATAAACCAGGAACAGGTTTCCCACAAGATTTCCCTCTCCCCTGGCGGGAGAGGAATTCTTACAACTTTCCCTCTCCCCTGGTGGGAGAGGGTTAGGGTGAGGGGGAATAAAAAGGTTCAATGTTCAAAGGATTTATTTTCGATCTTGATGGGACCGTTTATCTGAGCGATCGACTCATACCGGGAGCGGATCGGGTGATTGGACTTCTCAGAGAAAAAGGGAGGAAGGTTGTCTTCCTTTCCAATAAGCCTATCCAGGCACGGGAGGACTACGCGGCGAAACTGACGGGGCTCGGCATTCCAACGGACCCGAGAGAGGTTGTCAACTCCACCCTTGTGATGACTCGCTACCTGAAGAAGAATGCTCCCCAGGCAAGGCTCTTCGTGGTGGGAGAGGAGGCTTTCGTTGCAGAGCTTAAGAGGGCCGGTTTCACCATTACCGATGAGCCCAGCGAGATCGATTATGTCGTTGTAGCCTTTGATCGGACTTTCGACTACAGAAAGCTTAACATTGCCTTCCAGGCCATTAAGCTGGGAGCCCATTTTGTTGCAACCAATCCCGACCGGACCTGCCCGGTAGAAGGAGGAGAGATTCCGGACTGCGCCGCGATGATTGCCGCAATAGAAGCAGTAACGTTGAAGAAGGTGGAGGTCATCGTTGGAAAACCCTCACGCCTCATTATTCGGGCTGCACTGGAGGTGATGGAGCTGAAACCGGAGGATTGCATCCTGATCGGAGATCGCCTGGAAACGGATATCAAGATGGGGAAGGAATCAGGGATCGCAACGGGTGTGGTCCTCACCGGGGTCACTGACGAAAAGACCCTCAAAGAATCCTCCATTCATCCGGACTTCATTTTTCAAAGCATCGCCGAGGTCGAGAATCTATTGATCGGGGCATAGGGGATTGGAGAGATCGTGAGAGGAAAACAAAGAAGAGAAAGAGAGATTCTCTGTGTGCCCGGATGGTCACGAGGGATGGGGCAATCATCGCCACTGGGTACGTCACGTTTGTGAAAAGCCATGGTCCCAGTTACGGATCATTACCTGCCTGGAGTGTCTTGTACAAGGGTGATTTCGATGCGCTCTTTTCCTTTCCCGATGTTGTTGCGCCTGAGCGTAATCTGCCCGACCTCACCGGTTCGCTTAGGATGAGTACCGCCACAGGAGACTTTTGAGAACCCTTCGATTTCCCAGTAACGCTGCTCCTTTTCGCGGTCGCTGAACTCGCTCCTGATGGGAAGGTCGGCAGTAATGATCTTCCCGGCATGTTCCAGGAGCATCGGGAAGGCATCGGAGATCTTGCCCTGCCAGAGGAAATCGATCCTCGCCTTGTCCTCGGAGATATTTGCCCCGATCTTGAAGGGCCTGCCGAAGAGCTGATAAACGAGCTCGAGTACAATCTCTGCTGCAAAGTGGAGCCGCATGAGCCGGTAGCGCCTTGTCCAGTCTACTTTGATCAGTACCGCGTCTCCCAGCTTAAGGTCATGCGGTCCCTCAGGGGTGTAATAGATCTCAGTGTCTGTCTTCTGAGCCCTGAGGACCTTTATACCCCCCATGGATCCGGAATCGGATTCCTGTCCGCCCGAGGCTGCATAGAAGATAGTTCGATCAAGTGTGACAGTGTCGCCGGTCACGCTCGTTACCCTGGCGATCAGTTCGGTGCGGTATGGATCTTCCCAGAATATTTTCTGCGCAGGCATGATGACTCCCATGTAACGAAGCAATAATTTCTTCTATAAGAGTACCGAATTCAGAAAAAAGTATCAATAAGCAGATATCGTGTGAAGTCGTAACAGTCATTCGACCCCTTGGAGGGCGGCCTGCCTCGGTCCGGGGACGGAAAAAGATCAATTGAAGAGACAATTTTCGGTACACGAAACCTCCCGTTAGAACCCAGCGGCTTAAAATCATATATAATATCAATAGATTAGAAACCAATCGATTTGTGGCACGAAGTTTGCGTAATTAATCAAACATTGCCGTGACTTGTCGATGGATTCGCAGGGACAAATCCGTCCCGTGAGTAAAAAAGACCTTTTGTGCAGAAGGGGAGAGTGATCCATCAGGATTCATTTGGAGGGTGTATGAAGAAGTTAGACTACAAGGAGAGAAGGAAAGCACGTCGGTATGATGTGGATTTACCCCTCGAATACCGGGTGCCGAAAACGCGCTCCCGTCACGGTGCGCTGACCGTTAATATGAGCGAATTAGGGCTTCTTATCCTTTCCTTGAAAGATATGCCTGTCGGCACAAAGTTAAGCATCGGAGTTTTATTCCCAAAGGAGTACCGGTTGGCGAACTTCGAAGCCTTGGGAGAGATCGTGTGGAAAGATCTCTTCTGGAACGGCCCTTGGAGGGGATTTCAATATGGAATAAAATTCGTCGGGATGAGGGAGAAGGACTATCGGGAACTTAAGCCGATTCTTGGTGACCCTTCGCGGTAGGATCGATTTTAGGAAATGGACAAAGGCGGCCTCCGATAAGATTACCGAAGGAGCTCATGGGAAAAAATCGCGCCGGTTCCGCCCGAGAGGGAATGATGAGTGAAATAACGATTACTTTGTGCCAATGGTTCTTATTTCTGGTCGTGATCATACTCTGCTGGGTAGAATAACTGATACTCATCACCTTGAGGTTTCCGGTGGAAAGAAGAAAGGTCGTCTATTATGAACCCATCCAGGTATAGGGGGGTACCATATCCGTATCACTCTATAGAGACCAATTTGAGGGGGAATTGTGGAGAGGGAGAGAGTTCAAGGATACGTAGCAAGCTTAGAACAAATCATCAGAACCGAGCATTTTGACCTTAGAGAGGTGATGAGCACATTTCAGGAGTTGTGCCTGAGGGTTACCCCGGAGAAGACTGTTCCCCTGGGGATCATCACCGATATTCGTCAAACCTATAAGGAGATTCATGACCGGCTGACAAAGATCAGGGGAGTCAATCAACTCCTGGAAGGCAAATACAGGCAGCATTATCACCGGAATTCTCTGCGCGAAAGAGAGATCACGGAATTCGCATTTCTGGCTAAGAGCCTGTACTCGAAATTCGATTATACTGTTCAGGAAATAGAGGCGAAGAGAAGGCTAAGAGATACGGGAGAGCGCTTCGATGGACACGGTCAACAGGTCCCGTCGAGGTGGTTTCATTCCAAGGTGAATCAGATCATTCTCCTAAGAAACCTTCGGAGTCTATATGAACTGGACTATAAAACCCGATCCGATTTGCAGTGCCATCAGAGGCGGGAGGTGCTTCGGAAAGGGATGCGGAGCGTCTCCCTCTTCGTCTTGTCAGGAGAGGTGAGATTGATCGATAGCCTCCATTCCCGTCTTCGATTGAGAGAATACGATATCAAAGAGCGTTATTCAAGATATGAGTTGCGCGGAGCTTTGACACATTTGAGGGTAATATCTCTTTCGGAAGTTGAAAGGGTGATGAGACGTTTCACGGACAGCAGTGAATTTTTGAAACTAAAATGCCTGCTTGCGCCAATTCAGTCCCAGGGGGACCTTGAAAGGGCAATGTTAGGTTTGCCGGAAAAGATCTTGGAGGCGATGGCGGAGGGAGAGATGAGAACCCTCTCGATTTGAAAATCCTGAGAAGTGACGCCATCGCAGAGAACAGGCGTTTCCCTTATGCCCAGATTGACACTCCAGCATCCGATATGCACACTTGATCGCCAATTATTGTTCCCTCCCGGCAGCCTTCTGACCGAAGAGACATTAGAGCCCATTATCCATTCGCAAAAGGCTCGTTCCTGTCAGACCCATCCCCTCCTTTCGTACGGTTCGGTTAAAGAGGACTGCTTGAATTTTATCAGTACCCCACCTTATGCGACCATTTTCTCAGGTGAAAAGCGAAGCAATGTCTTATGCCTCTTAGAGACATCTCATTTTCCCATTCCTGTTTTACAATCGTTAGACTATTTCAAAGAGCATGACGTCCACACCTATGCCCATGTTCTCATGGTATTTGCCTTGTCGACACTCCTGGCAAAGGATCTGACACCCGACTACCAGGAGTATATCCGGTTGTCGGCTACCGGCCCTACCCACGACATCGGCAAGCTCTGTGTGCCCCTGTCCATCTTGAAAAAGAGAACGCCTCTCACTAAAAGGGAGCGGGGCTTCTTAGAACACCACGCAGCAGCAAGTTATGTGCTGCTGAGCTATTACTACAAGGACCTCCGTCACCTTGCCTGCAAGGTAGCCCTTGACCATCATGAACGGAGAGATGGCTCGGGATATCCGCGAGGCGTCCTGCTCGTGGATCCCATGGTGGAGATCATCGCTGTCTGTGACATTTACGACGCCCTGATTAAGCCCAGACCTTATCGATCTGCAGCTTATGATAATCGAACAGCCCTCGAAGAAATTACGGAGATGGCAAAACAGAATAAGATAGGATGGGATGTGGTCAAGGTACTCATTGCTCATAACCGCACGTCTCATCCAGGCGACCGAGAGATAAAAATCTCAGGCGAAAGAAGAGGGACCCCTCCTTCTTATAATGCCTACGGGATTACAGCCGAGGAAACAGACTCAAAAGACTGAACCGGGTCATCCCTGTCCGAATCAGATTTTCACCGCCCCGCTGCGACGGCGCGCCCCGCCGCGCCGGAGCGCGCGCGAGGCGGACAGCGAGGCGAGCGCAGCGGGCCGAGGAAACTGGTGTTTGATGAGTCGAATTCCGGTCAGCGAGAGAGGGTGTCGCGGAGGATCTGGGCTGGATGCAGCACCTTCAGCCCAGTTAAGTGGCGGATCTGCATGCGGCAGCCTTCGCAGTCGGATAGGACAACCTCAGGTTTCATCTGATGGATGGCCTGAGCGAGATCCTTACCGATCTCCTCGGAGATATCGTATTTCTCTTTCTTAAAACCGAACATTCCTCCCAGACCACAGCAATCCATCTCAACATTGTCCACCTGAAGGCCGGGGACGAGCCGGAGGATCTCCAGGGCCGGGAAACCGATCCCGAGGGACTTGAGATGGCAGGGCGCAAAATAGGCTGCCTTCATGGAGAGTTTCTTGAAGCGGGTATTGAGTTTCCCTGATTCTCTCAGATTTCTCAAGAGCTCAAAGAGGTCGAAGAGGTGGGGAGCTACCTCCTCTGATCCGGGAATGTTCAAAAGATGAGCATATTCATGTCTGATCATGTGGCCGCAACTGGTGGAGGAGAAGATAATATCGAGGCCGGAGCGAACGGCTTCCAGGAGAGATGGGACATTTTGAAGCCCCATTTCCCGGGCCCCCTTGAAATCCCCGATTCCAAGCATCGGAATCCCGCAGCATCGTTGAGGAGGAAGGGTGACTTCAAAACCATTTGCCTCGAGCACTTCGACCGTGGCCTTCCCGACATCGACCTCGTTCGTATTGGTAAAACACCCGTAGAAATAGGCGATATTGTCTTCGCCTTGAGAACGATGACTTCTGAACCACTCTCTGAAAGTGGGTGATTCATAAGCCGGGAGTTCCCGTCTCCGATCGATCTTCAGAACGGCATCCATCAACCATCTGGCCGCTTTGTTTCTCAGGAGGAAGTTAACGATCGCGGGAAAAGAGGATGCAAAGGACCCGAAAAGGTGGGCATGGGTCAGGAGCCAGTCCCGGAAAGGCCTTCCCTTTTCATCCAGGTATTTTGCCTTGGCAATGAGATTGAGCTCGGAGATGTTGACCCCTGCGGCGCAAACCATATCGCAGAGCTGACAGCCGATACAGAGATCGATCCATCCGTCCGCTGAAGGTTCATCGGGCCTTCGGAACCGTTGGGCTCCGGGTCCAGCCTGTTTGGGCCCCGGGAAGAGAGGGGTGACCCTCGAAACCGGGCAGATGGCCATGCAGGTGGCACATCGGATGCAAACATCAGAATGATTTCGGGGCCAAATCTCTTGTTTCATCCCTCAAAGGCCTTTCGGGCTGCCGCATACCCTGTAGCGATCTCGATCCCCTCCCTCGATTTTTCATCGATACAGTGGTGGTGAGCCAGAATCGTACCTGCAACCCAGACATTTTCGAAAAGAAATTTCCCCTCTTCATCCATGGGCCGGAATGAAGAATCGATCAGAATCCCGGCCTGATGAATGGGATGGGTTTGATCACTGAAGAATGTCTCCCGGAACCAATCCTGCCGGGAATGGGGTTGGAATACCGGAAGACCAAAGAGTGACTCATCGATCCTCTCCAGATCAGCCTTCAACCCTCCTCCGATGAAACGGCCTGTAGCGAGCACAAAGCGGTCTGCAGTGTAGGCATTGACCACCGGTGGATGGAGGACCTCAATCCCCTCGCATCGGTTTCCCCTGAGAATGGCTTTTGAAACCGAATGACCTAAAAGAAAGGTCACTCCCTTCTCCATCAGCCTTCCCTGAAACCGGTTAAACACTCTCATTCCCGGAATGGAGGGCGGAAGAACAGGAATCTCGAAAATAGAGGCGCCGGTCCTCTTCTCCAGATCTCTCCTCACTCCCATGGGGTCGTGCATCCCCAATACGGCAGGGAAGCCAATGAGGGCCTCGCCCTTCATCTGTTTCCTGATCGCCATAGCGATGTTTTCCCTGAAAGAAGCTTGTTCCATCCACCTTGCGAGGCCCGTCGCAGTGATCTCGGCATCAGGAGCCTCGGGGAGGGAGAGTGTGATCCCCCGGCACTTGAACAAATCCGCGAATCGGCGGGCATAAAAATCCTTGTATCCCCGGAATCCAATGACCAGAGTTTTCTTCCCTTTGAGCGTTATCCCCTTCATCATGGTGGATGGAATCAGGTAAGTCGGTCGAAGGGTTCCTGCCCCTGTGGGAATCAGGCTGTTTGCCTCATTTCTCGACTGAAACGAATAGGGAGGAGGAAAGAAGGAGTTAAAGGAAGAGAGTGCCTCATCGATCTTTTCGAATCCCGCCTTTCCGTAGGGGTGTTCAGGATGATCTTCAATCCATTGAGGGAGTCCTTCCTTCATCCGGATTGCTTCCGGAAGGGATCCAAGAACATCAATCGTATTGGAGAGGATGGGAAGAGTGCCCACGCCCTTTCCGATGATGAGGACCTTCTTCCCCATCTCGACGGCGGTCTTTGCAGCCATGAGGCCTGAGAGCCCCATGCCAATAACAATGATGTCGTAGTGCATAAGAGCCTAAGGATCATTTTCCGCCACTTCGTGGCGAAATACTCTGAAGCTTCTTGCCCGTTGCCCCGGAGGAACGCAGGTTTTTTGTCCGGTCGCCTCTCGCGGCCGGACAAAAAAAGAAACTCCTCGGTCACAGTTCTCTGCGTGCTCTGCGTCTGCGGTGAGACTATAGGTTAAAAATGCCTTTATAGATCGATTCGATCAATTCCTCTTCTTTGAGGGCTGTTCCCCAGAGGACAGGACGGATCCCCCTCCACCTCTCCTCCAGGAATCCTTTCAGTATCTGATTGGAATCACCTTCGGCCATCTCGAAATCGTGTAATATTCCCAACAGTCGATAGATGCAAAATCCTCCCTGGCAGGTCCCTTTTGCAAGGCGGGTTCGATGAAGGATGTCCTGAAGGTCCTTCACCTTTTCTTTCTTCAGGAACCTTTCCACTTCGTCTCTTTGGATGAGTTCACAGTCGCAAATGATCTCTCCCTTATCAGGCGAGAGGAGATGCCCCATTTTTTTGAGGCGCTCTGGAAGTCCCTGAAACTTTCCTGCCCTCGGGAGGGGATTCAAATGGGTAGAACAGGACGGAGCTATTCCCATCTTCTGGCAGATGAGATCAGAGGTCTTCTCCGCCATCAACCGGTAGGTGATGAATTTCCCTCCGGTGACCGTGATCAGACCCTGGAGGCCGTCTCTCTGGCCGTGATCAATCAATGTGAACCCGCGGCTGATCTGCCGATCATCCCTTTCACCCTCCGTTTGAATCAGGGGTCGGATCCCCGCATAAGCGCGGATGAGCCTGGTCTCTTTTATCCCGGGGATCATCTGTGAAGTCTCCTGAACCACCATGGAAACCTCGCCAGGGGTCACAAGGAAATGTTCGACGTCTTCGACCCGAATGGAGGTGGTTCCCAGGATGGAAACCGTATCATTGGGAACAACGATGTCTCCATCCGAGGGAGGGCGACATCGATTGATGACCATCTGAGCGAGTCGATGATTTGTGATGAGGAGGGTCCCTTTGGAGAGGGCCATGCCGATGCGAAGGCCGGCGAGCCCGAGAAATTGATTCGCCCAGGATCCGGTGGCGTTGATTACATAGGACGCCTCGATCGAACCCTCTTCACCGTGAACCCTATCCTTCACGTTTGCCCCGCCCACTTTATCTTTATTCAAGATCAGGGACGTGACTGCCGTATGGGGCAGCAACTTCGTCCCATGGTTTTCGGCATCTCTGGCATTTTCGATTATCAGAGTGAAGGGATCGATGGCCCCGTCGGGAACCTTCACTGCTCCGATGAGATCGGGGTTGAGGCCGGGCTCAAGATCGAGGGCCTCATCTCGGGATAGAGGAGCGGCCGGGATTCCCGTTTTTTCACAGGCCTGGAGGAAACGATCCCGGAAATGGGGACCATCTTCGGGGAGGGAGACGAAGAGACCTCCTGTCTCCTCAATGCAGTGAGGGGCGATACGCTTGAGGATCTTGTTCTCCTCCATACATTCCCGCGCTGCCTCCGGATCGGAGACAGCGTACCTTGCGCCGCTGTGAAGGAGCCCGTGATTTCGTCCGGAAGCGCCTGAGGCGAAGTCGCCTTTGTCCAGTAGAACAGCAGGAACCCCTCTCAGGGAAAGGTCCCGGGCAATCCCGACTCCCGTCGCCCCCCCTCCGACGATCAGCACTTCAGTCTTGAGTTTCATGTCCCGCCACAGGCATCAGAAATTCAGTCTCACCGCAGAGAAGCGGAGATCACAAAGGGAGAAGGTTTTCAAAAATAGAGTCTCCTCTGCACTGCTAACGATTAATTTCTTGAAATTTTGTTAAGATTTTTGCGTAGCTCTTTTCCTGACTTGTTTAGATCATTCGAATTTTGGTCATTCGAATTTGTTTCGAATTTCGGATTTCGTGCTTCGGATTTGGTTGCGGCTATGCCGCGCTGTGCCTCTGTAGTAAATATGGCTTCATTATGTGGCTTTCATGACGATGCTGCAGATGATGTTTGCTGCCTGGTCGCTTCGGTCCGCAGCGTTACTGAGATGCCGATAGATCTCCCGCATCTTGAGCATGTAGACCGTGTCGGTCTTCTTGAAAAGGTCGGCGAGGGCGGCATGGTAGGCTTTTTCCATGGCATTTTCATAGGATTTTGCCTTGACTGCGTGTTCCATGGCAATGTGGGGATACGTTTTCAGGATCTTCACGGCATCACTGATCTCTCTCGCCGCTTTTCTCAGGATCTCGACCATCTCCCGCAGATGATCCTCCGGATCGACTTCGTAGATTTCCATTTCATCCACAGTCGTATTGGCATAGTCAACGATATCGTCAATCGCTCTGGAGAGGGCGTAAATATCCTCTCGATCGATCGGAGTGACAAAGGTTTGATGTAGCTCTTCCACCAGAACCCTCCTGAGCTCATCAGCCTCCCGCTCAATATCCTTGACCCGTTTTGCATTCTCCGCACTTGGGTTCGTAGCAAATCCTCCCAGAGCCTCAATCCCATCGAGGGTTTTTGAAGCCTGGCTGGAGAGGGCCTCGTAGAAATTCCTCTCTTTCGGGAAGACCCCGTCGATGAGTCCTGATCCATCTTTCTTCTTTTTAAACCAGTTCATTTGGTTTCTTCGATGGGTGGAGTTGTTTATTGTTTAACGAGATTCGGATGATTTGTCAAGAAAATTGCTTTTTCTCGCAGAGCACAGAGACTCCTCCCCATGAAAGCAGCCATCACCCCAGCCCCTACCCTAAACCGGCTTCCTAACCGTAACCGTTACCCATCTCTCATTTCTTGCTTGACATATCGCTCTATTTTACCTATACATATGCATAAGTGGGGGTAGTGTGTCTGCAGGAGATTTCCCAGAGGGAGAGGATTCTTTGCAGGACCGACGTAAAGGGGGCCGGCGAAAGGCGATCCGGAGGATGGAAGATCGCGTCCAGAAGCAAGCCCTGGTGGGCCGGGACCGCAAACTTCAATCCTTGCTTGAACTGGGCCAGCTCATCGGCCTTGACCTGCAGATTGACGGGATGCTCGTTCAGATAGCTCAAAAAGCGGCGGAGGTGATGGGGGCGGACCGGTGCAGCCTGTATCTCCATGACCCGAAAGCAGACGAGCTGTGGACGATGGTCGCTCTGGGGATGGAGGGACAGGTGATCAGAATTCCTTCCAAAACCGGACTGGCAGGGGCCTGCTTTCAGGCAAAAGAGATCATCAATCTGGAAGATGCCTACTTGGATTCACGGTTCAATAGGGAGCTGGACGCCCGAACCGGCTATCGGACCCGAAGCGTCCTGTGTGTTCCGATCTACAATCGAGTTGGAGAAGTCCTGGGCGTCATTCAGCTCCTCAACAAGAAAGCCGGAGGATTCGCTCCAGAGGATGAGACGTTCCTTAAGACCTTTGGAAATCATGCCGCAGTATTTATCGAAATCGCCCAGCTCCAGAGGGCCCGGATCGAGGCCCTGGAACAGTCCCGGGAGGAATTGAGGCACTTGAACCGGGCCAAGGACAAGACCCTTCACCATCTCTCTCACGAGCTCAAGACCCCTCTGGCCGTGGTCCAGGGAATCATTCGCATCTTGAGACGGAGGGCTCAGGCTTCCTCCTCTCCCGATGGGAAGCAAGGCCTCTTCGATACCCTGGACAGGCACCTGAAGCGACTCCTTGATATTCAGCAGGAGGCAGGTTCCATCCTTAAGTCCTACCAGAAGGTGGATGAAGGTTTGCTCGGAGGCGAACTCGATCGGCTCTGGGGACGGCTGGAAGAAATTCCGGGAATCCCTCCGGATTTGATCGCCCAGTGGTATGACGTGAAGGCAAAGGTGGCCCAATACGTTCCCACAAGGTCCATGTCTCTGAGACGGGTCTCTCCGTTTCCTGCTGTGGAGAAGCTGCTGGGACAGGTAAAACAGAAGGCAAAAAATCGTGAGATCCATTTTCTCGCAGAGGGGAGAAAGGACCTTTCTATCCTCACGGATCCCGGTATCCTGGAAGAATTGTTGGTGGCCCTCCTGAAGAATGCCATTGAGAACACGCCGGATGAGGGGATGATCCGGATCTTGTTGGAAGAAACAAAAGGAGGGGTGCTCCTGAAGATTCAGGACTTTGGGGTTGGTATCACGGAGGAGAATCAGAAATTCATCTTCGATGGTCTCTTCTCCACACGGGAGACGGATCTGTATACCTCGAAGATGCCCTATGAATTCAACGCGGGAGGTAAAGGCCTTGACCTTCTCCAGATGAAAGTCTACGGGCAGCGCTTTGGTTTCGATCTGACCCTGGAGAGCCGTCGATGCATCTATCTGCCCAGCGATCGGGATCTCTGCCCCGGAAGGATTTCGCTATGTTCCCACTGTCAGAAGATGGAGGACTGCCTGGCGTCTGGAGGCAGTACGTTCTGCGCAGCCTTCCCGACCTCCGGCGAGAAAGACTGAAGGACGGAAGAGCTTGGACTCACCACAGAGACACAGAGGGCACAGAGAAGAATAATCTTTGGGTTTCTCATGGGTTGCAACTCGCAACCCATGAGAAACCCAAAACACTCAGTCACGCAGTCAATTTCTTGAAATTCTGTTAAGATTTTTGCGTAGCTTTTTTTCTAACTTGTTTAGGTCATTCGAATTTAGGTCATTCGAATTTGTTTCGAATTTCGGATTTCGTGCTTCGGATTTGGTTGCGGCTACGCCGCTCTGTACCTCTAATGTGAGATTATCTCTTGAACGGAGTCCGGGATGACGGGTGACGATGAAAGGAGACGATTGATTGATCTATTGATCCACGATTTAGTGGGCCCCCTTTCCGTTCTCTCCACGACGGCTTCGAGTCTCCTTTACAAGGCGGACCGCTATGGCCCCGTCACGGACCGCCAGAAGAGCGCGCTGGAACGTATCCTGAGAAACAGTCGGAAGGCCCAAACCCTGATCCAGGAGATGCTGGAGATCTCCCGCTCCGAAGAGGGCGTCTTCCAGAAGGAACACTTTCCAGTCGAAAAGGTCCTCAGAGAGTCGCTCCTCGATGCCCTGGAGACGACCCTTCCTGAAGCTGCGGAAAAGTGTTGTCTTATCGAAGATGAAAAGGAGTTCCTATCCCTCCTCCAAACCCATGGGATCTTCATCGAGACAAGGGGAAAATACGATCACTCTTCTTTTTGTCACGACCAGAAAAAGATTCGGCAGATTCTGAGAAACCTGATCAGCAACGCCCTGAAGTACCGCCGGAAGTGGCTGAAGTTGTGTATCAGCGGTGAGCAAGAGCTGATCGTCTCCGTCGAAGATGACGGTATTGGAATTCCTTCGGTAGACCAGCAGATCGTTTTTCAGCGGTTTGTCCGTCTGAAAAATCCGAGAAATATCGACCTCCCAGGACTTGGGCTGGGCCTCGCCGGGGTCAAGGCACTGGTGGATGCGATGGGAGGGGAGATCACACTGGTCAGTCGTGAAGGGGTTGGGACATGTTTCACAGTTCGTATCCCTCCGCTCTAAATCTTGGTTAACGTTAGGGCAAGGATGCCAGTTTCGTAAAGAGGTTAGGTCAACAGGCTATAGGTATTTAGCCATTACCCTGTAGGGAACGGTTTGAAACCGTTCCCTACGGACCAAACTGGCCTCCTAACCATTTCCCTTACCCTAAGATTCTCATGGTTTGGGAATCGTATTGCAGGAAGGGAGGAAGGGCCATGAAGGCAAGCATTTTGGACGGGAAGAGGATTCTTGCGGTGGACGACGAGCCGGACGTCCTAACCGTTCTGGAGGAAGAGATTCTGGATACGTGTCCGAGATGCAGGTTCGAAAAGGCCACCCGTTTCGAGGAAGCCTGTAAACTTTTGGAGTCTCGGAGCTATGACGTCGTGATTCTGGACATCATGGGAGTCCGGGGATTTGACCTTTTGGCCCTGGCGGTGAGTCGAAACTTGAAGGTCGTCATGCTGACGGCCCACGTTCTCACTTCGGGAGCTCTGAAGCGTTCTTTCGAAATGAGGGCCTTGGCCTATCTCCCCAAGCAGAAGCTCGGAGAGATCACCCCGTTCCTCGAAGATGCCTTGAGATATGATTTCTTGTCGGGGTGGAAGCGATTGATGGGTAAATTGGGGGGATTTTTCAGCAAACTCTTTGGGCCGGAATGGGAAAAGAAGTCTCATTTGCTGTGGGATGAATCCAAGACAATTCAATTTTCTTCGAATAAGGAGGGGAAGCGATGAAGGAGAGCGTTTTGGACGGGAAGAGGATTTTGGCAGTCGATGACGAACCGGATGTTCTGGCAGTTCTGAAAGAGGAGATCGTAGAGGCATGTCCGAGCTGTCAATTTGACACGGCGACCACTTACGAGGATGCGGCCAAGAAATTGGAGACCGGGAATTACGACCTGGTCATTTTGGACATCATGGGAGTCCGGGGGTTTGACCTCTTATCCCTTGCAGTGAGCCGGAATCTGAAGGTGGCGATGCTCACAGCCCATGCCCTCAGCCCCGAGGCCCTGAAGCGATCCTTTGAAATGCGGGCCATGGCATACCTTCCAAAAGAAAAACTGGGAGAGATCGTTCCCTTCCTGGAAGACGTGCTGCAGTATGAGTACTTATCGGGCTGGAAGCGGCTCATGCAGAAGTTGAAGGGATTCTTCGATGAAAAGTTTGAATCGGACTGGGAAAAGAAGACAGGCCTTCAGTGGAGTGAATGGCACAGGCTGGAGTAAGAATTTTTACGGAATGATGGAATATTGGAATGTTGGAAGAATGGGGCGATAGGTAAAAGTCCCATTGACAAATGACTCAACGACAAATACCAGAATAAGTCACTTATTGACTCGTTAACTCAATAACTCATTAACTTGGCGGTCCGGGAACGAGAAGAGGAGATCATGAGCGAATCCATCCTTAATGGCAAAAGCATCCTCGCTGTCGATGACGAGCCTGACGTTCTGACTGTTCTGGGAGAGGAGATCCTCGGTGCCTGTCCCCAATGTAGATTAGAAAAGGCCACTACCTTCGAAGAGGCATCCCAGATGCTTGCCTCCTACAGCTATGATATTGTGATTCTCGATATCATGGGGGTTCGCGGGTTTGATCTGCTGGAACGCGCCGTGCTGCGGAAGTTTCCGGTTGCCATGCTCACCGCCCACGCCCTTTCTCCTGAGGCCCTGAAACGTTCGATGGAACTGGGAGCCCGTGCCTATCTCCCGAAGGAAAAGCTCGGGGTGATCGTTCCCTTCCTGGAGGATGTGTTGAAATACGAATACCTGCCCGGGTGGAGGCGGCTCCTGGAGAACCTCAAGGGATTTTTCGCTGCCCGCTGGGGGGAATACTGGCAGATGACCGACAAGGAGTTCTGGAAGGATTTTGAGGACAGAATCAAGCATGTCAGATGGTAACAGAAGCAGGAATCATGGAATGCTGGAATATGGGAATAATGGGCTGAAAATCTCCGTATTCCATTGTCTCCCTGTTCCATGGGGAAGCAGAAAAGCATTCGCTATGCGCTGTGCGCTTTAGCTGGGTGGAGCAACCTTATGAGAGTCGGAGAGATCTTAGTCAAGCAGGGCTATGTTGATGAGGAAGTCATCGGAAAGGCCTTGAAAACCCAGGCCGCCACACGAAAAAAGATTGGTGAGATACTAGTCGATGCCGGTTTCATCAACGAAACGATTCTTCATAACGTTCTGACTTTTCAAAAAACACTGGAAAGGGATCGGTTGGAAAACAAGCAGGTGTTTTTAAAAGGGACGATCCCTTTTGATGCCCTGAATGAGGACGATCTCGAGGCGATTACCGCCACCATGGAACTGACCAGTTTTTTCCCCGGTGAAGCGATTGTCAAACAGGGGGTTCCAGGAACCCATTTCTTTTTGGTCAAGAATGGCCTGGTGAAGGTTTTTCTGGAGGAAGAAGGAAAGGAAACGGTGCTGGGATTTCTCGGAGAAGGCGATTGTTTTGGTGAGATCTCGCTGCTTACCCAGGGACCTGCTACGGCCAATATACAGTCTGTGGAATACACGCTCTGCCTGGTTCAGCCCAAAGAGAAGTTTCTCGAAATGACCCAGAAATATCCCGTCTTTTATCAATTCTTCAATCAGCTCCTGACGCACCGATTGAGGACCGTTTACAAAGAGCTTTTATCCGAGAACCCGGGCATTGGCCAGGTGGAGCCGTACCTGTACAGAAAACAGGTGAAAGATCTGTTCGTTCCATCACAACCGTTCTGCACACCCGAGAGTACCATTCAGGAAGCAGCGCGGATGATTATTGAGAAGGGATCGGGGACGGTGGTCGTTGTGGATAGCCAGAAGAAGCCTCAGGGTACGTTGGGGCTTCAGGATGTCGTGAGGTCCGTGTTGTTGGGAGGCATGAGTCCTCACCAGCCTGTCGAAACAGTTATGGAACGAGACTTTCACTCCATCGATACGAAGAGTTATTTCTTTGACGCCCTCCATGAGATGGTCCTCCATAAGACGAACGAGCTGATCGTTGTGGATGGAGAGAGGGCGGAAGGGATTCTGACCGGATTCGACCTTCTCAGATTCAGGGGAAGAGAGGTCTTGTCTCTGCTGCGGAATATCGAAGGAGCCTCTGATTACGCTCAACTGAACAGGATGCGAGGCGAAGTGGAAAGGGTACTGAAAGCCTTGATGACCGATGGCGCCCTGGCGTCCCAGGCCTGCAAGATCGTGAGCGAATTTAACGACAAGATGGTAAGGCGGGTGATCAAGCTGGTGGAAGATGGGATGGGGGCTCCTCCCTGTCGTTACGCCTGGCTGGGATTGGGAAGTGAGGGAAGAAAAGAGCAGACGTTGATCACCGATCAGGACAACGCGCTCCTCGTTTCAAATGCTTCGCAAGAGAAGACAAGAGAATATTTTGAGGCATTTTCCACGAGGGTCGTGGAGGGCCTCAATCGCTGCGGATTTCCTCTCTGTAAGGGCGGCGTGATGGCCAATCAGCCCAAATTCTTTGGCGATCTGCAGGGGTGGAAAGAGAGGGCAGGCCAATGGGCGATGCCCCTCAAGCTTCAGGAGGAGAACCTCTCGGACATCTACACCTTTTTGGATTTCAGAGCGCTTTCAGGTGATTATGAACTGGCAAGGGAGCTGAGGTCCCATGTGCTCGCCCTGATCCAGGAAAGCCCGACGTTTCTGAGAACTCTGGCACAGGGAGTCACCTCCATTCCAATTCCACTCGGATTCTTCAAGAACTTCATTGTTGAAAAGAGCGGAAAATACAAGAACCGGCTGAATCTAAAACTCTATGGCCTCGTCCCACTGGTGACCTATGTGAAGCTTCTGGCCTTAAAACAGGGAATTCTTGAAACGAATACGCTCGAGAGGATCAAATCGTTGTGCGAAGGGAAGACTCTCTCCTCCGACCAGGGAGAATTCCTGGAACAGGCCTTTGAGACCTTCCTGACGTTGAAGATTCGAAACAACCTGAATGAGATCGAACAGGGAAAAGAGTTCGGAAACCATATCGATCCCGCCGAGTTTTCGACACGACAGAAACAACTGCTGAAAGAAGCCTTCCTCGCCGTCTCCCAACTTCAGAAAATCACCAAGAGCCTCTTCAGGGTCGAAGATTAAACGCTGGAATAATGGAATAGTGGAATGATGGAATAATGGGTTAAAGAAAGATCTCCTATCTTTTGATTTTCCCAATCTTCCAATCTTTCATTCTTGGAATCCTTCCCCTTTTTTCCAGTATTCCATTATTCCAACATTTCGCTGATTCTTGGGTCGCCGCTTCCCCTGTGTCTCTGTGGTGAGATTAATCAGTTATATTTCGATGGTTTCGCCGTCTCTCAGCAGCCTCAGATTCTCGATTCTGAGTTGCCGGAGTTCACTTCGGATGGTTGCCAGGTACTGCGGTTTGAGATGGGTAATCAAGATCCTTTCCGGTGCTTGCTTGATCTTCGATAGTTCCTTCTTCAGAAGCCTCGCCGTCAGATGGCCGGTAAGAATGGCCATTTTCTCCATTTTGTTGGGAAAGGAGACCTCGATGATCAGACAATCAATCCTTTTCCCTCCCAATTTCTTCCATGTGGCGTCAGAAGGCCCGGTATCACCGGTGTAAAAAAGCCGCTTTCCCTGCCTGTCTTCGACCAGATAGCCCGTTGCAGGAACAGAATGATGGACCTTGTAAGGGGTAATGGTGTAAGGATTGATGTTTAGGGGTTCCCCTGGGATGAGGGATTTCAGCCTCAGGACAGCGTTACGGTGGTGGGGGATTACTGTAAAATCCGGCCACATCGAACTGTTTAACAGATTCTTCTTGATGGCCCTGAGGACAGGCCGGATGCTAAAAAGTTTGACATGACGCCTCCAGTGACCGATGATGATGTTGTCTGCAAGAAATGGAATTCCCCGGATGTGGTCGAGATGGGCGTGGGTGATGAAGATATTCCTTATCTTGAGTTGTCTTCTTCCATCGAGGACATTCGTGAGGCTTCCCGCGTCGAATAGAATCTCGTCATCCAGGAGGAATCCCGGTGGATTGTGACCTGGAAACTCCGCCCCCCCACACCCCAGCACTTTAATTTTCATGTCACCCCCCCTAAGTGTATGGCACCCCCTGCGCCTGCCGATCACTCTGTCGGCCCGCGAGATTAACCAAAGAAGCAATACTTTCTCTGTCCCACCTCTGTGCGTCTATGGTGAAGTCATTTCCGCCCGTCGTTGTCCGGTTTTAAAAACGTTATAACCGAAAGTCCCATTGCCTTGGCTCCGGCAGCCATCACTCTATCCGCTGTTGCCAATATCTCAGCTTGAATTTCTTTTGCAATGGTCAAGTGTACAACATCAAGAGTCCGCAGTGGTAGTTCGTTAAGAACTGACAACAGATTCACCGCACCTGCTGCAAAATCAGTCGGCAGCGAATGGCAGATTAAAAACTTCTGCCGGATATCGTCTTCGAAAGTCGCGTAAACCTTTATTTCGGTTTTAGAGTCTATGCTTCTTTCTCGTCTGCGCCTGGCCAGAAGGGCGCGCATCTCCACTACAGTAAGGTCACTAATATCGATGGGACCGTGTTCTTGGATATATTTCGCGACCTCATCCGATCTTGTCTCTCTTATATACCATTTGGCCAGAGCGCTCGTATCAAAATAGATAACCTGTTTCACCTTGCGTCCCTATCCTCACGGATCAATTTTTCGCTGCCCCTTCGCATTCGTGGCATTGACTCGCGTAAATCCTTGTGTGAAGGGACCGGCCTTTTCTTATTGCTGATTTCCACCAGGCGGGCGATGGGCTCTCCCCGGCGAGTGATCATCACCTCGCCTTCAATAGATAACAAACGATCCAGATGCGAAAGAGCTCGGCGTGCTTCTCTTATGGTTAACTTCTTCATGTCGCAACTCCCCAATGATCCCCTTAGTAAAGATTAGTGAAATGATTGTGACACATTCCGAGACAAATGTAGCACATCTACTGTTCCTTGACAAGCAATTCTGGTCCTCGGCTTGAGGCCTCAGTCTGAGGACGAAACGCGACCGTATGCTGGTTTATCTATTTGTCCGGTTGGGAGTCACCAGAATATCAGTGAATTCCATGTTATCACTTTGATATCCTATCGCGCAGGAGGGCTCAAACACGATTCCATGATAAATCTTGCCCAAATTCTACGATAGACAAAAGCAGACTGATGGAAAAACCGGGATTTTGGGGAGGAGAGTGAGAATGGCCGAAGTGGATGGGGCTACAAAGATTCAGGTAAGTTGAAATGACTATTCAAGTCGTCTTAATCCTTATCGGTTAGTCCGCGTCCCCGGAGCCACGGTGTGGTCCTCGTCGCAAATGGCAGCTGCGAGATCATGCCCATCTGGGTACCCGCACCAACGAGTTGGCGGATGGATGCCTCTGGTTATGCGGAATAAGGTTTCTCAGACCTTCATCGCACAAACGGATCATTTCGTCAACGGTCTTAATTTATCCTCAAAATCACAGTTTGCTTTGTTGAAAAAGCTTATAAGATTCAAATGCTTACACACATCTATTCACAATCTGTGTGGAATAGCTGTGGAATCTGGCTTTCCATCATTTGACAGAAGCCGATTTGACCGGATTGCCTAAAGATTAGGCACGCGTAACTCCCCGAAAAGCGGCAACTTTTCACCGTTACAGCCCTGATGCCGGACCTGTTCATTTTTCATCTTGACATCATCCCTGAACTGGAAGAAGATATTGTCATTACAGAAGGGTCTACCTCATTTCCCATGACGATCTCAAAAAAGGCGAAGCTGAATTTTCTAACAGGCATTTTCATTACGGCTATCATGGCAATTCTTTTGCTCGTGAAGTCTTCTCCAATCGAAACCATCGAGGAGAAGCTCTACGACTACAGGTTTACACTCCGGGGAACCGTGAGACCTCCGGAGAACATCGTAATCGCCGCGATCGATGAGAGAAGCATTGCCGCCTATGGCAGATGGCCCTGGAGCAGAGACAGACTCGCAGAATTGACGGATCGATTGACGGACACTGGGGCAGAAATGATCGTCTTTGACATCCTGTTCTCTGAAAAGGAAAAACATGACAGGATCCTTGGAAAGGCCATCAAGCGTGCGGGAAACGTCCTCCTGCCCGTGGCCTTTGACTTTGACCGGGAGTCGAAGGAAGGAGAAAGCGAATTACTCATCCGTTCAGGTTTCCAGTCCATCCAGAACCCGGAGCTTTTCAACAAACACAACCCGATCAGGGCGAGGGGGGTTCTCACTCCAGTTCCTGATCTCATCCGGGAAACGATGGCATTGGGCCATATCAATATGTTTCCCGATGGCGACGGTGTGCTCAGATGGGAGGCCATGGCAGTTGAGTTTAACGGTTATCTCTATCCCTCGATCGATCTGCAGGCGGCTGCGAAGTATTCGGGCGTCCCGCCTGAGAAAGTGATTCTGAGGGCAACCGAAGGAGTGTATTTAGGGAAACGATACATCGAGACGGACAAACGGGGCAGGGCATTGATTCATTACTACGGGCCTCAAAAAACCTTTCCCTATCTTTCCGTCCTGGATATTCTGAAAGGTCATGTGACACCGGAACAGTTGCAGGGCAAGATCGTCCTGATCGGTCCAACGGCCATGGGCATTTATGATTTGCGCGTCACCCCCTTTTCACCGGTGATGCCGGGAGTGGAAAAGCACGCAAATCTTATTGCATCGATCCTCGAAAGCAGGTTCATCCATCCCGCATCGGTCCGGGGGAACATGCTTCTCCTTCTTCTTTCCGGGATCCTGATGTCTTTGTTGGTTGCAAGATTCAAGGCTATCGGTGCTTCGGCCATAACGGGAGCAATCCTTCTCCCCATCGCCTCTGCGGGCTACTTCGCGCTTGTCCGAGACGGACTATGGTTGAACATTGCCTATCCCATGATCAACGTCCTGGCCATCTTTGTCAGTGTGACGGCCTACAACTATGCCGTGGAGGAGAGATATGCGAGAAGGATCCGGGCCATGTTCTCGAGCTACGTCACAGAAAGGATTGTCAATGAACTGATCAAGAACCCCGGCATGGCGAAACTCGGTGGTGAGAGGAGGGAAGTGACGGTCCTCTTCACGGATGTGAGGGGCTTTGCGAGCTTTTCGGAGAAACATACACCGGAAGAGGTCGTGGCGATCCTGAACGAATATCTCGGGGCGATGACCGAGGTGATCTTTCGCTGGGAAGGGACCCTCGACAAATTCATCGGAGATGCGATCCTGGCCTTCTGGGGTGCACCCATGTGGGAGGAGAACCATGCTGAGCTTGCGGTCCGGTGTGCTCTTGATATGACAAGGAGGTTGAGAGAGCTTCAGGAGAAGTGGAGGTGGGAAGGCAAACCGGTTCTCGATGCAGGGATTGGGATCAACACGGGTAATGTCGTAGTGGGAAACATCGGCGCGGAAGGGAAAAAGATGGATTACACAGTGATTGGGGACCATGTCAACCTTGGTGCGAGGGTGGAAGCCCTGACAAGGAAATATGGCGCCCAGATCCTGATCACCGAATTTACCATGGAAAGGATCGAAGGAATGATCAAAGAGGGCAGGCTCGGCCATGTCAAGACAAAGGGCCTTGAGAAGGTCACGGTGAAGGGCAAAGATAAGGAAGTCGGGATTTATGAGATGGAGCCCCTTCCGCACCCAGAGCAAGACAGGAAGCAGTAGGCAGAAGGCGGTAGGCAGAGGTCAGAAGGCAGAAAGCAGTAAGCAGAAAAATCCTGTTACCGGTAAAGTGTGAATCACAAGTCTAATGGGGCCAAAGGAACGGGGGCGGGGAGACCCCGCCCCCGCGCAACCTCAACCTTAACCTCAACCTCTTGTCCTGTCTATTTCTGATGAGGTGGATGAACGGGAGCCCCCCCGCTTTTCTTCACAGAAGCAGGTGCAATCCCTTTCGCAGGAGCTTCAACCATTGGCCGGACTGCTTTCTTAAAGTGTCCGACACCGCCTGAAGAAGCGACGAAGCTTCCAAAGGCCACAGGTCTATCTCCAGTGGCAATGGTAGCGCTGACTTCGTGAGTGTCCGTATCAATGACCGATAGGGTGTTGTCTTCTGAGTTTGCCACGTAGACGCGTGTCCCGTCTCCGTTCACTGAAACACCGAAGGGTTTGCTTCCAACTCCTACTGTTTTGATGACGGTGTTCGTCGTTGCATCGATCACGGTGAGCGTGTTCTCGTCGAAATCGGTCACATACACATACGTCCCTGCGGAGTTGACGGCCACACCCGTTGGCCTTGGCCCCACATCGATCTTACCGATCACCTTTCTGGTACTGGTGTTGATGATTGCAACGGTTCCTTCCGAATAATTTGCCACATAAAGGACCGTTCCGGAGGGATGAATGGCCATACCGTAAGGTCCGGACATCGATCCCATCGTCACCGTTGCCGTGGCCTTATACTTTGAGGAACTGTTTTTGGCCACGAGAGTCCTTTCAATCACAGACACGCTTCCCCTCTTGTAGTTGGCCACGAAAGCAGTCTGCCCATCGGGGCTCACCACCACTCCCGAAGGCCCGGTGCCCACCTTCACCGTCGCCACTACGGTATGAGTCGCCATGTCGATGATCGAGAGGCTTTTCCCGCCATAATTCGTTACGTAAGCTGTGGACCCCGTTCTATCCATCGCTATTCCGAGGGGGTTCTTACCTACCTTGATCGCGGTGATCACATTGTTACCCTCAGTATCGATCACCGATACGTCATTTGTGTTGTAACTTGTGATGTATAGAGCTGTTCCATCTCCATTCAAGGCAACGCCGAGGGGTTTTGATTCCACAAGGACTTTTGAAAGAGGAGTATTCGTGACGATATCGATAATTGAAACAGTATTTTCCAGACCATTGGTGATAGAGGCGATGGCTCTGTAGAAGGTGACCACGATGTCATGGTTCTGTGAAATGGTGGAAATGACATAGGGATTGGCAACCGTCTGTGAGACTCCGTTGTCCGAGATGGAATCGATATGATAGCCGGGATCCGGGGTGATCACGATTGTTGCAGTGCCGCCCAGGGTGATGGTCTGCGCCGGTGGATTTGCGCTCCCGTGTCCGCCTGAGACCGAGGCCGTGACGGTGAAGGCAGGAATTGTTGAAAACTTCCACCCAGGACCGGGAGTATCACCGCAGCCGTTCTTTGCTACGATCTTCCAGAAATAAGTGGTACCATAGACGAGCATTCCAGGATCATAAGAAGTGGAGGTCATGTTTAGCACGAAAGGTGGAGGATCGTTCGTTCCGAAGTAGACATCATAGGATGTGGCCCCTGATGAGTCGCCCCAATCGAGGTCGACACCTGTGGGCTGGTTTGTGGCGCCATCCGGTGGCAGAAGGTACGCAAAGGCACCGGGCAGAGGACATATTGTTGTGAAATGCCAGACCAGGGACCAGGCGCTGGCTCCCCCGGGGTTTGCGGTACTAACGCGCCAGTAGTAAACGGTATTGGTCAAGAGTCCGGATACCACCTGCGATGTTCCAGTCATCCCGCTCTGGTCGAAGACCGTCGTCCCCCAGAGAGGATCCAGAGAAACCTGCAACCGATAGGAGGCCGCCCCGGATGCGGCATTCCAGTAGAGGGTGGGATTGGTCGATATCCCTATTGCTCCGTCTGAAGGCGAGGAGAGGGTGGGTGAAGCAGGAGGAGCGATGACCGTCGTAAAACTCCCGACCTGAGACCAGTCACCTGTCCCATCTCCATTCGTCGCATTGACCCGCCAGAAATAGGTCGTGTTGTAGAAAAGCCCCGGTACCAGGCGGGATTTGGCCGTTATTCCACTCTCATCAAAAACAGTCGTTGAGAACGTCTCAGAGATTGAAACCTGGAGTCGATAGGAGGTTGGCGTCGCCAATCCATGAGGGGGCGCCCCGACAGAGCCATTCCAAACCAAGGTGGGATTGATGGATATCCCGGTTTCGCCATTCGATGGAGAAGAAAGGACAGGAGCGAGGGGAGGCGCTTTTACTGTGATCGTTACGGTGGCAATGTTGGAATCGACCTTCCCATCATTCGCCTTGAAGGTGAGGGAGTCCGTGCCGTCGTAACCCGAGGCCGCAGTATACGTCACATTCGGAGCCGTCCCCGAGAGGGTTCCGTGAGAAGGTCCGGCAACGATGACGTAGGTCAGCGAATCCCCGTCCACATCCGTCGCCGTGAGTGTGGTTGCTACGGGTGCCGTTCTTATGGTCGTAACCGACTGGTCCAAGGCCACCGGAGCGTCGTTAACCGGATTGACGGTGATCGTGACCGTGGCGAGGTTGCTGTAGGCAGTCCCGTCATAGGCCCTGTAGGTGAACGAGTCGGCGCCGTTGTAATTGGCATTCGGGGTGTAAATGAAGGAGCCGTTGGCGTTGAGGGTGAGGCTGCCGTGAGAAGGCCCGCTCACCCAGACCGCTGTCAGCGGATCGCCATCGACATCCGTGTCATTGGTCAGGACCCCGGGAGCAGCGACGCTGAGACCTGTGTCTTCATTCGTGCTGTAACTGTCGTCCCGGGCCACCGGTGGATCGTTAACCGGGTTCACGGTGATCGTGACCATGGCCACATTGCTGTAAGCACTCCCATCGAAGGCCTTGTAACTGAAGCTGTCATTCCCATTAAAATTGAGATTGGGCATGTAGGTAAACGAGCCGTCCGCGTTCAGGCTGAGCGTCCCATACAAAGGATTGCTGACCAGGATGGCGCTCAAAGCGTCGCCCTCCACGTCCGTATCATTGCCCAGCACACCCGGAGCTCCTACCGTAAGAGAGATGTCCTCATTCGTGCTGTAACTGTCATTGTTGGCCACCGGGCTGTCATCGACCGCCATCACCGTGATCGTCACTGTGGCGACATTACTGTAAGCGCTCCCATCATAGGCCTTGTAAGTGAAACTGTCGGCACCGTTGAAATTCGCCTTCGGCGCGTAATTGAAGGAACCATCCGGGTTCAAAGTAAAACTGGTGGCATTGGCCGGACCGCTCACCAGCACCGCAGTGAGCGGATCCCCATCAACATCGTTATCATTGCCCAGGACGCCCGGCGCCGAAACGGAGAGCGCAGTGTCTTCGCTCGTGTTGTAAGAATCATTCCGGGCCACCGGACTGTCATTGACCCCCGCCACCGTGATCGTGACCGTAGCCACGGTGCTATATGCCTCCCCATCATAAGCCTTGTAGGTGAAGCTATCGGTGCCGTTAAAATCGAGGTCTGGTGTGTAAGTGAAGGAACCGTCCGGATTCAGGGTCAGGGTTCCGTGGGATGGGCCGCTGACCAAAATTGCTGTGAGACCTGAGGCTGCTGCGAGACGAACCATGACCGGATTATCCGCGTCGTAATCGTTCCCGAGAACACCAGGGGCTCCGACATTGAGGACGGTGTCCTCAAGGGTGACGTAGGAGTCGTCCACAGCCACCGGTGGATCGTTGACGGGATTGACGGTGATCGTGACCGTGGCGAGGTTGCTGTAGGCAGTCCCGTCATAGGCCCTGTAGGTGAACGAGTCCGTGCCGTTGTAATTGGCATTCGGGGTGTAAATGAAGGAGCCGTTGGCGTTGAGGGTGAGGCTGCCATGAGAAGGACCGCTCACCCAGACCGCTGTCAGCGGATCGCCATCGACATCCGTGTCATTGGTCAGGACCCCGGGAGCAGCGACGCTGAGAGCTGTGTCCTCATTCGTGCTGTAGCTGTCGTCCCGCGCCACCGGTGGATCGTTAACCGGATTGACGGTGATCGTGACCGTGGCGAGGTTGCTGTAGGCAGTCCCGTCATAGGCCTTGTAGGTGAACGAGTCCGTGCCGTTGTAATTGGCATTCGGGGTGTAAATGAAGGAGCCGTTGGCGTTGAGGGTGAGGCTGCCGTGAGAAGGACCGCTCACCCAGACCGCTGTCAGCGGATCGCCATCGACATCCGTGTCATTGGTCAGGACCCCGGGAGCAGCGACGCTGAGACCTGTGTCCTCATTCGTGCTGTAGCTGTCGTCCCGCGCCACCGGTGGATCGTTAACCGGGTTCACGGTGATCGTGACCGTGGCGAGGTTGCTGTAGGCAGTCCCGTCATAGGCCCTGTAGGTGAAACTATCCGTGCCATTGAAGTTATGGCTGGGGAGATAAAGGAAGGAGCCATTCGCGTTGAAGAAGAGTGTACCGTGGGAAACTCCACTGACCAGAATCGAGGTCAGCGGGTCTCCGTCCGCATCATCGTCGTTCGTCAGAACTCCGGGAGCAGGCACCGGCAATCCCGTGTCTTCGATTATGATGTAGCTGTCGTCTCTGGCGACGGGAGCTGTATTTCTAGATCCGGTTCCGCTGAGTTCTACATCCAGCATCGGGCTGTTCGAGGCATTCGAGATAATTCTCAGAGTGGTCGATTTTCCACCTGCGGAGGTGGGTGCAAACGTTGTTACAATCGTGCAGCTTCCAGTAGGCAGAATCGTCGGTGTGAGGCTCGAGCAGGGATTCGAACCACCTGTGGCTACGGAGAACATTCCCGAGTCTCCTCCAGTCAAGCCTATGGAACTTACTGCAAGGTTCGCCGTACCTGTATTGGAAACCGTGAACTCCTGAGCAGGCGAGGTGCCGCCAACCAGCACATCGCCAAAGTTGTGACTCGATGGAGAAGTAGAGATTAATGGAGTTACCCCTCTTCCGCTTAGCCCGATATCGAGAGTTGGATTGTTTGAAGCATTGGAAGTGATTCTCAGGATAGTTGATTTGCCACCGGTGGAAGTGGGCGAGAAGGTGGCTACAATCGTGCAGCTTCCAGTAGGCAGGATCGTTGGTGTGAGGTTCGAGCAGGGATTCAATC
>Ga0209777_10000566_pt1 | contig 59867 bp, 54 predicted proteins | sample FrelakmetHBP12HB_FD_187147 | JGI IMG/M metagenome (GOLD analysis project Ga0209777, IMG submission 187147) | Freshwater lake sediment microbial communities from the University of Notre Dame, USA, for methane emissions studies -HBP12 HB (SPAdes)... | ecosystem: Environmental > Aquatic >...
TCCTTGAGCGCGCCTTGCACGGCTCAATGTACACTCCGCCTGCCGGCACCATGGCTGTCTTCGCTGACGTGCCGCTTTCCAACTGGGCGGTCGATTGGATTACACAACTTTACGCAGATGGCATTACCACTGGCTGCCTGGCCTCTCCGCTGAGCTACTGCCCCGACCGCCCGGTCACCCGCGCTCAAGCGGCGATCCTACTCTTGCGCGCCAGACATGGAGCCTCCTATGCGCCTCCCGATGTGGGCTTAGGCACCGGCTTTGGGGATGTGTCCATCGGTTATTGGGCCGCCGCCTGGATCAAGCAGTTGTCCGCCGAGAGCATCACTTCCGGCTGCGGCGATGGGAATTACTGTCCTGATGACCCGCTGACCCGTGCCCAGGTGGCCAAGTTCCTGGTGCTCACGTTCAACTTGCCGTGATCCTGTTCGGCGGCGAAGAAAATAACTTTCCCCCGGAAAAGGGCAGGGTCGATGGAATGGGATGCGGGGGGCACTTGTACCCGTAAGGGTAGGCGTCACTCGCATCTGATGGTAGGACTGATTGAATCGAGAGAGCCGGGGGCTCCAAACCCGGCTCTCTCGATCTAAGGAGGAGAAGAGAAATTGTCTCGCGGCAAAATCTTACCATCCTTAATCTGAAATGTCCTTGATGCTTGCCATACACTTACCCTACGCCAAATTGACGATTTTGGAACCGTTTTTTCGTTTTATGGAGTATTTCATATCATTCCTCTGCCCAATTCCCTCCCCCTTCCCTAAACAATGACCGGCTCCATCGGAGATTGTAATGAGTATAAAAAGTCCAGCGATTAGACCGGGCTCCTTATTAGTGGGGCTTTTTTATCTATTTCAGAATGACACTTGGAGAGAGCCAAAGGAAAATCGCAATGCCAACGCTAATCACCCCGAATATGAATGCTACTGCTGCTGAGCGGTTTTCTCGTGGAAACAAACTATATCCTATAAGCAATATGCCACCAATCAAGAAGAACCAAAAGAATCCACTGGGTACAATGTACATTGAGTGCTCCTCGCTCAATATTTGTTTCCTCTGAACATTATCGCACTTTTCCCCGCTTCCGTGTTGCCTCGCCAAACCACTTGACCATGCCCCCCTTATTATCTATACTTTAGGGTAATTCCTGCAAGATTGTTGCCATAAGCAATCAGGTTGTCAGCCTGACCAATGGTTTGGTGTTAAAACCAACGTAAAAAGCCTTGAAAGGAGAAATCCATGTCTGACGAAAAACTTGAGCAATATTTCAAGTTCGATGATTATGACCTGCAAGCTAACCGCCTCGGTCAACTCTCCGAGAAGCAAAAAGCGCGTCTGGCTCAGAAAGACAAATCCACTAAAACATGGTTCTTGATTGGCGGAATACTTTTGCTCGGGATCGCCGCTCTTGGATTGATCATCACAATTATCGCAGTAATTTTGTTTAAAGATATTATTCTTAAAGTAGGCGTTGGCTTGGGCATTGGGTGTACCTGGCCGCTCATCTGGGGCGGAATTGGAGTGCTGCTCCTGCTGCGTGCATTTAAAAAATATAAGGTTGATCTCAAGAGTGCAAAAGGCCCCGTCAACATCATCAAGGTTGAGAAAATCGCCCATTCACGACATGGCTCCCGTCACTATTTTGTCTACGAAATGCACATCGGCGGCGTTAAGTTAAATGTCAGGTCCGATCTTGCAGACATCATGATGCAGGGAGACGTTTATGCTATTTACTATGCGGAAGGCAGTGAAAACGATATTCTCTCTGCTGAATTCATTTCAAAAGCCAATTGAATCCTCCTTTCCCCGTCTCACGCCTTCCCTCTCCTAAACCGTGACCGTCCCCACAAGCCGATGGGGCGTTACTAGCCGAGTCGGCCTTTGCGAAGCACACCCGTGGGCCAAGCCGCCACATGTCGAGGCAGCGTTTGCGAAGCATCCCCCTGGGACAAGCTGCCATCGACCGGTTCGGCGAGATGACTTGCCGAACATGATTGTATCGACGCCTCATGGCGTCGATACAAGGCGCCGAAAACGGTTTCTCTTTTTCCCTAGTCCCGTGTTCTAATAAATTACCAGTTGACTTTACTAAAATCCGGCCTATAATGATTATACAATCCATTTCACCTCGCAGGCGGAAAACCGGTCGAGAAGTTCACATTCAAGCCGCTGACATGCTGTCAGCGGCTTTTTGTATGGTCCAGAAAAAGGAGGAAATTCTCCCGTCTGTTCGCCTTTGCATGATTTTGGAAACAAATTGTTAGTGTTCGGCAAAACGAATACTGGTTTGGCTCTTTGAAAAGGACGTCTAACCAGCGCGTTTATACAGGCAAAAACCGCCCAACACCGAGGCGGTTTGCGACAATATTGGGATCGCCCTAATATAGAAAGAAAGGAGAATACATGAAACTCAAATACTGGATGGCCGCCAAGGCGGTCATCGTAGCGATCTTTGGGATTGGCTTCGTGCTGATACCCTTGGCATTAGCATCGCTATACGGCATGTCCGTGGATCCTGCTGGAGTCTTGATGTCAAGGCTTTTCGGAGCAGGGTTCATCCTCGAGGCTATTGTGCTCTGGTCGGCCAGGAACACGGATCGATCTAATGTTGTATGTCGAGGGATCATTATCGGTGTCGTCGTGAGCAATACAATCGGGTTTATCGTTTGCCTCCTTGCGACGTTGGCTGGTACCTGGAATGCCCTCGGTTGGCTATCAGTCGCATTGTACCTGGTGTTCGGATTGGCTTTCGCATATTTCCTGTTTGTCAAGAAACCCTCTTAGTATGCACCTCCGAGAACAAAGGATGTATCGGTGTGCCTGATTTGGGCGGTCCCAATTTGTGTTGCCTGCCCTCCGCCGGAGCTTGTGTCAAACCGGATAATCGAGCACTTTGTAAGTCAAAAAGTTGTGCGAAATCAGCATATTGAGTGAGCTCTTCCAGAAAGGAGTTAAGAACATGGCTAAATTAGAGAAGTCCGTAATGATCAAAGCCCCCGTCAAGAAGGTATTCGATTACATGGCCGATCCCAAGAACCTGCCCGAGGTCTGGCCCAGCATGGTCGAAGTGAAAGACGTCCAGCCGTCGCCCACCGGCGGGTACAACTTTAGCTGGACCTATAAGATGGCCGGCATGCGCTTCGAAGGTGCCTCAGAGACAACCGAGTTTATCGCCAACCAGCACAATGTTACCGAGAGCAAGAAAGGGATCCAAAGCAAGTTCACCTGGGACTATAAGCCGGAGGCTGGCGGTACGAAGTTGACTGTGCAGGTGGAATACACTGTGCCCATCCCCCTGCTTGGCAAGCTGGCTGAGGCGTTCATCATTAAACAGAACGAGCACGAGTCGGACGCGTTGCTGGCGAACCTGAAGGTAAGGATGGAAGCCTGAAATGTCGGCAAGCACATAAGAGCTGATTTCGCACAATCTTCGGTTCCAGGCCACGCCTCGTTTCCTTATTTATGGGTTTCATCACCCCATCCCTCGAGCCGTCGCCCGATCAAGGGCGGGGCGTGGCCCAATCCCGTGACCCGATTAGATGATAGAAACTGATAAAATTTCAATATCATCCTCTAAGGTGCTGTACTCCACCCTCCCTAAACCGTGACCGTCCCCACAAGCCGATGGGGCGTCACTGGCCGAGCCGGCTTTTGAGATGCACCCCGTGGGGCGAGCCGCCACAAGTCGAGGCAGCGTTTGCGAAGCATCCCCCTGGGACAAGCTGCCATCGACCGGTTTGGCGACACGAGTCGCCAAACACGGCTGTTTCGACGACATGAGTCGTCGAAAGGGTTTCCCTTAATTTCCGCCTCCGCCGTTCCTCCCCTAAATCCGAAGGATTTGGGGGAGGTGTCACGAAATGCCGGAGGGGGCTGGTCTTTCCATTTATGCGTTTCCCCGCGAAATGCTATACAATAGAGTTATCCATGAAGATTAAGGTCGCTAAACGGCGGCTGGCCACCTGGCCAGGCGCCCAAAGGAGAAACCTGTGGGCCTGTACAAGAAGAACGTCATAGTAAGAGACCTTTCCAGCATCGGGACTGCTGTGCAAGGAAACACTCAATTCGCGCTGGATCTCTACCAGAAGTTGCGGACAACAGAAGGCAACCTTATCTTCTCGCCCTACAGCATCTCGACTGTATTGGCCATGACCTATACCGGTGCTCGCGGAGATACCCAGGTCCAGATGGCGCAAGCCATCCACTTTTTACTGGATCAGAAGCAACTTCCTCCAGCCTTTGCATTGCTGGAATCGAAGTTGGGTGAGGCAGGGGAGAAGGGGAACGTACAACTGAGGGCCGCAAATGCACTATGGCCGCAGAAGGGGTTTCCATTTCTGAAAGAGTTCCTTGCCCTGACGAGTAAGTACTTTGGGGTGCTGATCACGCCAGTTGATTATGGAAATGGAGAAGCAGCGCGCCACACGATCAACGCCTGGGTCGAAGAAAGAACGGAGAGCATGATCAAGGATCTTATAGCGCCTGGTATGCTGGATGCTTTGACACGCCTGGTCTTGGTCAACGCAATCTATTTCAAGGGCGACTGGGCAAGCCAGTTTGATCGAAGCCGCACCAGCCAGGAACCGTTTTGGGCTGGGTCGAACGGGCAAGTCCAGGTGCCAATGATGACCCAGAAACACAAATATAGATATGGAGAAGGTGACGATCTACAGATCCTGGAGTTGCTCTATGCCGGGGAGGATCTGTCAATGATCGTGCTCCTGCCCAAAGAGACTGGCGGACTGGCGAAACTTGAGGATTCTTTGGCTGTGGAGAACCTGGACAGGTGGACAAGGAATCTGGAACTGACGGAGGTCGTGGTATCCCTGCCACGATTCGAGGCAACCTTCCCGTTCAGGCTGGACGACACACTAAAATCAATGGGGATGGTTGATGCATTTTCCGGTCAAGCAGACTTCTCCGGTATGGATGGCAGCCAGTATTTATCCATAGGAGCAGTCTTGCACAAGGCTTTTGTTGCTGTGAACGAGCAAGGTACTGAGGCAGCGGCTGCGACATCGGTCGTCATCCAGATGAAGGTCCTTTCATTCCTCACCCCGCCTATCATCTTTCGTGCTGATCATCCATTTGTTTTTTTGATCCGCGAGAATAGCACGGGGAGTATCCTGTTTATTGGCAGGGTCGTGAATCCAGCCTAAAAGCTGCCTTCGATAACACAAGCTGCCGAACCGGTCGCCCCGCGGCGTGCTTCCCGGCTCCCAAGCGTAAAAAGAAGCGAAAAAACAAAGATATTGCGAGCTTCGCTCGCAATATCTTTGTTTTTTCAATCTTTTATTTTTTGCCCCCCGAACCGGTCATAACAACCCTCCGTCAGGTCCTTCTTTCGACCGGTGAGGATATTCTTCTGGATCTTTTCGCTAGCACTGCGGGGGAAGTCCTGCACGTATTCAATATAACGCGGAACTTTGAATTTAGCTATTTTTTCGAGACAATAGGCGATGATCTCCTGGGGAGGGATGCTCTCCGGGCTTTCACCCGGAGCGGGCAATATGTAAGCCTTGACTTCCTCCCCGCGCATCTTGTCGGGCACTGGAACGACCGCCGCTTCGCTGATCTTTGGGTGGCTCATGAGTACATGCTCCACTTCTGTGGCAGAGATGTTGTCCCCCATCCGTCGGATCATGTCTTTCTTGCGGCTGACGAAGTAATAATTGCCTTCCTCGTCCTGCCGGAAGATATCGCCCGTGCGAAAGTATTCTCCCAGGAAAGCCCGGGCGTTTTCCTCGGGTTTCTTGTAGTAGCCCTTGAAGATGCCCCGCCCTTTTACGAGCAGTTCCCCCATCTGCCCTCGGGGCACGTCTTTTCCGTTGTCATCCGCGATCTTTAACTCGCGAAAGTCAGGCGGCTTCCCAACCGATCCGGAACCGACCAGATGCGCATCCTCGAAGGGCACCTGTGCACCCGCGCCGATCTCTGTCATCCCATAGACTTCACGCGCCACAGCATGGAATTGTTCTTCAAGTTCCTTGTGCAGGGAGGCGGGGAATGCGCTCAACAACATGCTCCTTAAATAATGGTCTTTATCCTCTTTGAAATTGGTCAGGTAAAGCATCTCCGGGAAAGCCCAGCAGGAAGTGATCGGGTACTGCTTAACGCAGCGGGCAAAACTTTCCAGAGTGACCTTGTCAACCAGCACGATGCCGCAGCCCGAGAATAAGGCCATCAACAGTTCCCACTGCGGGTCCATGTAATAGAATGGGCTCATGGTGAGAAAAATATCGTCCTCCCGCATCGAACGTCCGGCAAACTCGCCCAAGACAAGCCAGTACTCATGAGTGGTGATGGCGGCTTTTGGAAACCCGGTTGTTCCGGAGGTATATTGCAGGTTCATGATCGAATCCAGGGTGGGATTGCCGCCGGTAAATTCCTCCGGCATGTTCTTCGCCATTTCCAGTAGGGATGTACCCAGATCTTCATTCCCCTGCCCGACGCGGAAAACCTTCTCCAGCCGGTGGCTGTTGGGTGAAACCTGGTGGAAGATGGGGATATATTCGCTATGGATGACAAAAGCAGTCGAATCTGAATCGTTGAGGATATATTCCAGGTCTTGAACCTTGTAGCGGTTATTTACAGGTACCATGACTGCCCCCAGTTTTGCCAACGCCAGCCAAGTGAGAGGGAACTCGGAACAGTTCGGCAGCATCACGCTGACATGTGTCCCTTCTTTGATCCCCGCCCTCCGGAACGCGTTGGCAAACTGGTTTACCCGGGCGTTCATTTCTCCGAAGCTGAAACTGACCCCCTCATGGTCAATAATGAAGAATTTTCTTGCGCCAAAACGCGCAGCCGCTGACTCCACCAGGCTGCCGATATTCTTTGGGAATTCCATGTCGGCCATCATCGTCTCCGCTGGTTCTTTTTGAACTAAAGGATCATTGCAGGTGAAGAATAAGATCAGCCCGCCTGGAAGACCCGCAGCGCATTTCTATACAACCACTTCTCCTTAACTTCATCCTTGAGTGGTAGCGCTTTCATTTCCTCAACCAGAAGGCTGACCGGCAGCCCTAGGTAATCTGCTCCAGAGGCAAAAACGACTTGATCCTGCAGAAGGGTGTTGCCGAACTGCAGCAGCATCTCCCAACCCGAACCGGGAGTTGCAAGATGTTTGGGCCGGTGGGAATTGGTATTGATGTAAACATTCTGGTGCCTGCGTGCAACACCCACCATCTCCGGTACCCAGGGCCAACCACCGCAATCCGCCACGATCCTCAGTTTCGGGAAAGCCATGGCCACCGGGTCCAGGTAGATCGGACGAGCGAGGTCCATCGGCAGTTCGGTGTTGTAGTTCATGGCAGTGTAAATAAAGACCGGGATGTCCAGCTCGGCAGCTTTGGTGTACAGTGGAAAGAAAAGAGCGTCATTGGCCCTGATTTTCCAGTCGAAGGGCGAGGCATAAAAAGCTGAGATACCCAGTTCTTTTACCGCCCGCTCGAGCGTGTGTACAGCTTGCATGCCATCGAATGGGTTGATGTTGGCTATGCCCTTGGTCCTGCCGGGCCAGCGTTGGATGAATTTGGCTGTATCTTCCAGCCTTTTTGAGCTCACGAGACACCACTCAATCTCAGCCCGATCCAGTTCAGCGATAAAGGCTTCGGGTGTCACAGTGAGCATCTCAGCAATGGAGGCAAGCATGGAGGTGAACTCCGCTTCGGTCATTTCCTTGCGTTTTGCATCGATCTCATCCAGGGAGGTTCCCATAACGGCTGCCCAGCGAGGCCCAAAAATGCGCCGGTAATTTGCCAGGCCGCGCGCATCCTTGTCGAAAAAAATATCTTTGATCTTCTTGGCAATTTCACCCGTGGTTGCCGGCACATCCAGCCCAAGATCAATCACCTTTTGCATAATCTTCTCCTTGTCCATAATTGGAACGCTTTTGCAGTTCTTACAAAGGTCCAATTCCATAGTGGATGAACAACCACAGGAAAATCCCCATGACCACCAGCCAGAAAATGCAGAACAGCCAGTCACGTGTTGCCATCTTTAGCTCGTGGTGCAGGGTGAAATGACCACTCCCGTAAGCCCGGGATTCTACTGCCCGGGTGGTATAGTCTGAAAGGCGCACTGTCTCGGTCAGCACCGGCACGGTGATTGGCAAGAACTGGCGGGCCATTTGGATAGGGTTGCCCAGGGTTAATTTCCAGCCGCGCAGCCTTTGGGCAGAGATGACTATGGAAAGCTTATGAAAGATATGGGGAAAGAAACGGTATGCCACCATCACGATAAAAACCAATTTCGGATGCAAGTGTGCCTTGCTAAGCAGGTAGACCAAATCATTGGGACGCGTGCTGTAAACGAACACTGCCACCATCAACACCAGCGTGACGCTGCGGAGGGTCTGCCCGGCAGTGTACATCAACCCGCCGACCGTGATCGCCATTGGGCCAAGAAAGAATTTCTTTCCGGCGATTCTCCATAATGTGATCCCAACCAGGTCTGGGTAGCGGGTGAATACGCCCGGGCGGTCCAACCAGAGACTCGTGACAAAGTAACCGATCATTCCCAGCAGGAGCACATAACCGAGCGGTTTCGACCACCGCCTCCAGGGGATCTTCCCGGCAATAAAAAAGGGCAGGCTGAGCAGGAATAACACAGCCAGCGGGATCGGGTCAAAGTAGAGTGACAGGATCAAGCCCATGGCAAGTACCCAGACAGCCTTTGCGGCAGGGTGCAGCCGGTGGAGCAAAGTGGAACGTTGAGTGTAAACGAGAAACGTCATGGTGATTACATCAACTTTGCGATCAGGGTTGCCATATCCACCGGGGTCCGCAGGCTGCTGAAGTCTTTCCAACCCAACAGGAGCGCCAGGCGATGAATGTCAGGCAGGGTAAGTGAGGCTTGCTGCAAGACCTGTAGTTCAGAAAAAACCACTTCGGTTGGAGCATCAATCAGGACTTGGCCGGCATGCATCACCACAGCCCAGCGGGCAAACTGCGCCACCAGGTCCATCTCATGCGTGATAAAGATAACGGTGGTCCCGTTGTCCGTCAGACCTTGCAGGATCTGCATGATCTCAAGCGATTCACACCGGTCGAGCCCGGTCGTGGGTTCGTCCACCACCAGCACCGAGGGTTGCATGGAGAGGATGGATGCGATGGCTGTCTTGGTCCTAAGCCCCCGGCTGAGGCTCTGAGGGGGCTGGTTGACATACTCCTCCAGGCCAAAACGCTTAATCGCCCAATCCAGGCGGCGCTTGCGCTCCTCGGCGGGAATGCCCAGATTCTTTAAACCATATTCTATTTCTTCTGCAATGGATTCCTGAAAGAGCTGGTCATCTGGGTTCTGAAAAACATAGTTCACATGGTGGATCAACTCCTGAAGAGGTGTTGTTTTAACATCCAGTCCGTCCACCATCACCTGCCCTTCCGGGTTGGTCGGTTTAAGGATGCCCACCAGGTGAAACGCCAGGGTGGATTTGCCCGATCCGTTCTGACCGATGATGGCGGTTGTTTCACCCCGCTGGAATTTAACGTTGATCTTCTTCAACGCCATCACTCCCTCGCCATAGTCGTGTTCCACATTGCGGACATCCACGGCCAGGTCATCTACCAGCAGGGGGGTAATAGCCTGCGCATGATACGTGTTCCCCCCGTTGTGCTGCAATTTCGTCTCAAGCCGGGCGGCAGCCTCCTCTACCGTTAGGGGCAGTTCAGCCTGCCAGTGCCCCTGCTTGCGCAGTTCCCAAAAAACCTCCACCACGGGTGGGAGTTTGGCTCCGACTCGCAGCAGGGTTTCTACATCGCTGAATACTTCCCGGGGGGTTCCATCCCGGACGATCTGACCTTGGTCGAAAAGCAGGATGCGGTCAGCCAAATCAATGATCAGTTCCGGATTCTGCTCAACCACCAGGATGGTCGTGTTGGTCTTCTCTGCCAGCGTTTTGAGGATGGAAATGATGCGGGTGCGCCCGATCGGGTCAAGCATCGAAGTAGGTTCATCCAGGGCCAGGATGCTGGGCCGCATGGCAAGCATGCCTGCCATGGCTAGGCTCTGTTTTTCTCCACCTGAGAGATTGAAAGGGTTTCGGTTCTCAAACCCCAGTAGGCGCGTTTTTTCCATCGCCTCGTGGATGGATAAGCGGATCTCCTCTGGCGACAGGCCCAGGTTGGATGGGCCGAAGGCGACATCGTCCTCAACGGTCAGCGAAACGATCTGGGTGTCAGGATCTTCGAACACCAACCCCACCTGCCGGGAAAGGTCCGCCACGCTGTGTTGCTTGGTGTTATTTCCGTTAACCAGCACCTCGCCCTGCATCTTGCCAGGGATGTGGTTGGGAATCAGCCCGTTGAGCATTTGCAGGAAGGTGGATTTGCCTGCGCCGGTTGGGCCGGTGAGCACTACGAACTGCCCGGCGGGGATTTGCAAGCGGATGTTCTGCAGCGCTGGTTTATCCGCCTGCCAGTATGAGAACGAAACGTCCTGAAACTCGACAGTCAAGGGGCGCGGCTTTAGTTATTTCTTTTGGGGTGACCTGGCAGTCTTGGCCCAGCGCGTACGGTTCATCGCCTCCACCGCGCCCACGGCAATCAATGTGATAATTACCAGTATAATTAAGCCTCCCATCAAATATTGAAAGGCGTACGGCAACACAACGGCGGCGCCCTGGTAGCCGATCGCCTCGGAAACGATCAGGACATACCAGATGACAAAAGAAACCAGCAGCATGACAAAATAGAGCTTGCTGCGCTTGCCAGCCGAAGGCTCATCACGTATATATCTGAAATAGAGCACGCTGAAGAGCGCTATGATCACAGCATCCGCACTCATCCACAGGGGAATGGTCGCCAGAGGGTCTGAATAGCCGCCGACGATCAGGGTGCTGAGGATGTATCCCACCCACCCGCCGACCAGGCCTTCCAATAGCCCAAAGAACATGGCGCCAAAGGCAGGAGCCACGGTACGGATGGACCAACCGAGGAAGGGGATCTTGACGAAGGCGAAGACAACGGTGGCCGCGGCGATCAACGCAATGCGTACGATGCGCTGGCTGGAGAATAGCTCGATCTTCTGGCCTTCCTGATACCAGGGCATCAACCAGGTCTTGTGATCCTTGAAGTAGGCCCACAACATGATGATCAAACCAGCATAGAAGACGTTGAAAATATAGTCCAGCACAATCCGACCCGCTGAGCGCGGCACGCCATTATTCAACGGGCTCAACAAACCGAAGATAAAGGCGGCCAGGCCGATGATGGTGAGAACCAACCCTAGCTTGGCCAAGCGTGATTTCCCTAGGACGGCTGCAAACTCTTTAAACATAGAACCTCCTCTTTTTGGTGAACTCTGATGACGAGTAAATACAACTTGCACAGATTACTCTCAAATAGAAAAGAGCAGGAATACTCCGACCCCCCCTTTTTATGAAGTTACGTTTTAAATTGTACAGAGTTCATGAGAGAATGTCAATATGAAAACCTCCCCTCTCCTAAAACCGTAACCGTCCCCACATGCCGATCGGGCATCACTAGCCGAGCCGGCTTTTGCGAAGCAACCCTGTGGGCCAAGCCGCCACAAGTCGAGGCAGCGTTTGCGAAGCACATCGTCCCCGCTAGGGGATCCCCCTGGGACAAGCTGCTTTAGACCAGTTCGGCGAGACGACTCGCCGAACATGGCCGATTTGGCGTCACGAGGCGCCAATCAAATGTTCCGGCGCGCTCTGCCAAGGCGTTTTTTAATACTTGTATTTGCAGTACACCTGCCTTGGTGGAAAGAATTATTGTGTTTAGGGAAAAATGGTTATATACTGTATTTATTTATCATGCAATAATGAATCAGTATCCATTTGACAGCGGGTGGGTTCACGATTGAGGAGTCATCTCATAACCGAGGTCATATCCTAGTGGGAACTCATCCACTAAGTGCTGGAGCGAGGTAACCGCGCGATGCAGCGGCTGTTCGAAGAACCATCGAACGGGCGCTGTGCTCGTTTCAGCAGTGGCGGCAAAGACGCGGGGTCGCTGCCAAGACAGAAAGGTGGAAGGCATGGGTCTAGTCGAAGGCAAGGTAGCGTTCGTTACCGGGGCCGCTTCCGGGATCGGAAGAGCCTCTGCGATCAAGTTTGCACAAGAGGGTGCAAAGGTGATCGTGGCAGATGTCTCAGTGAAAGACGGTGAAGAGACGGTCAAAATGATCAAGGACGCCGGCGGAGAAGCGGCCTTTATCAGGTGCGATGTGGCAAAAGCGAGCGACGTGCAGGCTGCCGTCCAGTTCGCCGTGACCACCTTTGGCAAACTGAACTGCGCGCTCAACAACGCCGGTATACCAAGCGGGAATGCCCTGATCTCCGACACTACGGAAGCGGACTGGGACAGGGTCATCAACATCAACCTCAAGGGCGTCTGGCTGTGCATGAAGTTCGAGATCCCGGCGATGCTTGCAGCCGGCGGAGGAGCCATCGTGAACACATCCTCGACCGGCGGTCTCGTTGCTGTCCCAAAGCATACGCCATATTCTGGCGCGAAGTGGGGTGTCAACGGCATAACTAAAGTAGTTGCTGTCGAGTATGCGAAGGCCGTCATTCGCGTGAACTCGGTCTGCCCGGGCTTAATCCTTACACCCATGATAGAGCCTGCATTCCAAGGTGACGCCGCCACTAAAAAACAAGTGGAAGCTCTTATGACCAGCGCGACACCGATGGGGCGCCTCGGTAAACCCGAAGAGGTAGCTGAAGCTGTCGTATGGCTGTGCTCGGACAAGGCTTCATACATCACCGGTCAAAACATTGCAGTCGATGGAGGAATGACAGCGATATAACGATGTTGACCTGCCTACTTGCCTCGATTCATACATAACAATTGGGTCAGTTTTCGGTGGGCAGGTCAGCTAATGTTTTGAGCAGGAGCAAGGCCTGGGCGCGCAAGCCAGGAAAGTTTGGCATCCGGGTCAATGCGGTTGCCCCCGGTTTAATCCTGACTGAAATGTTACAGAAAATGCCCGAGAACGTCCTGGCTGAGATGAAAGCGCGCACCCCTCTTGGCCGTCTGGGCGACCCAAGTGATATTGCCAACGCTTATCTGTGGCTGGCGAGCGACGAGGCTTCCTTTGTCCACGGAGTAACCATCAGTGCCGATGGTGGAATTGTCATCGACACATAGCAGGTCCTCCCTAAACTGTGACCGTTCCCACAAGCCGAGGGGGCGTCACTGGCCGAGCCGGCTTTTGAGATGCACCCCGTGGGGCGAGCCGCCACAAGTCGAGGCAGCGTTTGCGAAGCACATCGTCCCCGCTAGGGGATCCCCCTGGGACAAGCTGCCATCGACCGGTTTGGCGACACGAGTCGCCAAACACGGCTGCTTCGACGCCACGAGTCGAGGCAGCGCCAAGCTGCCATCGACCGGTTCGGCGAGATGACTCGCCGGACACATCCACATCGTCCCCGTAAGGGGATCCCCGTGGGATGAGGCGTCGGTGTGATTCGCCGAATACGGTCTCCCTAATTCTCGCCTCGCTTCTCCTGTTCCTCGCATTATTGAGATGCAACTCAATTATGTTTCCATTGGGAAATGCCATGGTGAGGAAGTAGAAAGGTTGGGATTCGTACCTATCTTTCTCGATTTGTGTTATCTTCAAGGGTTGTAACTGTTTCTGTGTTTTAACCCGAAGGTGACTCTATGCGATACATTCCATATCTCTCCACCCTGGTTGCGTTTGTTTTCACAATCGCTGTCTTCCGCCGCTATCTGCAGCGACATGGCCCATATCTATTAATGTGGACTATTGGCCTGCTCTGGTTTGGTCTGGGGACATTGAGCGAGATTATCCTCGGTTTGACCTTTAGTGGCCTGGTCTTGAAATTATGGTATCTTTGCGGCGCCATGCTAACCGCCGCCTGGTTGGGTCAGGGTACCTTGTACCTGCTTGTCCGCAGGCGCTGGGTCACCTGGACGCTAACTGGATTGCTGGTGGCTCTCAGTGTGCTCGCTGCTGTCCTGCTGCTGTTGGCATCATCGACTCCGGCTGCTTCTTCATACCGGGTCAGCCAACCGGTCTCGGCCCAATACCAGGATATTCTTATCCGTAGCAGCCTGATCCTTGGCCTGACGATCCTACTTAATATTTACGGCACTCTGCTGCTGGTCGGCGGCGCCATTTACTCGGCTTACATCTTCTGGCGAAAGCGTATGCTGTTCAATCGCATGATCGGTAATATCCTGATCGCGGCGGGAGCGTTCGCGCCTGCGATGGGTGGATCATTCATCAAGTTGGGCCTCCCTGATTGGATGTATCTGGCCGAACTGGTCGGCGTGATCTTGATGTATATTGGATTCTTGCAAGCCACGACTCCCCCATTGGATAGCGGCTCCTCCTCCCCTCTCCTTAAACCGTGATCGTCCCCATCGTCGTGGTTTCCCTTAATTCCCGCCCCGCGCCCTCCCTAAACCGTGACCGTCCCCATCGTCACGGTTTTCGTTTTATTCTGCTGCCTGAGTTGTCATCCCAAACTACTTGACCCTTTTTCAAAAAATATCTATACTCAAATAGGATTTGAATCTCGTATCGTTAGGTAAAGATAAATACATTTATCGTAAGATAAATCAAGCGATAATTGTTTTAGGCAGTGATTAATCTATGACCGTATAAGATCCTGAACGATTTAAGATATTATATGGACCGCCTATAAGTTATTATGTAATCCGCATATACGTTAGTTGGACGGCTGATATTTACTAACCCGATATGCATCTTATAATTCGATTTATTGACTGAATCGTTTTTCCTTAAAAGGAGTTTAAAATGAGCAACCAAAATGACTGGAACATGGCAATCATCAAAGAATTTCGGGCCAATGCCGGTAAAGTTGGCGGTCCGTTCTCAGGCAAGACTTTGTTGATCTTGCATACAATTGGAGCAAAGAGTGGGCAAAAACACATTAATCCCGTTGCTTATATTACCGATGGTGATCGGTTCGTGATTATTGCTTCCAAAGGTGGTGCACCAACTAATCCTGATTGGTACTACAACATTGTCGCAAATCCTCAGGTTACTGTGGAAATAGGCACCGAGCAATTTACAGCAAGAGCATCAATTTCTACGGAACCAGAACGAACACGCTTATATAACAAAATGGTCGAAATGATGCCTGGTTTTGCCGAGTATCAGAAAAAAACAACCCGTATCATTCCAGTGATCATCCTTTCCCGCGAGAAATAAATATTCTCTCCAAGAAAAGGAAACGCCGCCCAACCCCGGCTCCAGCGAACGGGCGGGGCTGCGCCTGCATGAGGGTATGCCGAAAATCCCAGCAACAACCTTCGGAAAGGAATCCAGGTATGAATAAGATCTTTCTAGTCTTTTCGCTGTTTTTGCTCCTGGCGGGGTGCGGGCAAGGGGCAACCTCAGTCCCGACAGCCTCGCCGAATATTTCGCCGGCTTCCACCCACACAAATGTTCCCATCTCCACGCCAACCAAGGCCATGACACCGACATCCACGCCAACCAGCACAACGATGCCGACATCCACCCCCATTGAGGTTGGACCGGTTGTTGGTGGCCCTTCTGGAACGGAAGGCCATCCCTGGTGGAATGATGCAGTTTTTTACGAGATCAATGTTTGTTCCTTTTATGACAGCAATGGGGATGGGATTGGGGATTTCAATGGGGTCACCGAAAAACTGGATTATTTGAAAGACCTGGGCATTACCGGGATCTGGTTGATGCCCATTCACCCCTCGTTTTACTTTCCCGGGTACGCTGCAGACGATTTATATTCTGTGAATCCAAAATACGGCACCCTGCAGGACTTCAAACGTTTGTTGGCCGAGGCACACAAGCGCGGTATCCGTGTCATTATCGACAGAGTTGTGCATGATACTTCCACCCAGAATCCATGGTTCATCTCCGCCCAAGATCCAAATTCCCCTTATCGTCAATGGTATATATGGTCAAATTATGACCAGGGACGAGATCAATGGGGATTGCAAGCCTGGTTCAAAACTCCCTCCGGATACTACTTTTCTGAATTCGGCTCGGCGGATGGCCCCACTTTGGATCTAAAAAATCCAGCGGTAACTGCCGAGGAGAATAAGGTGAGCCAGTTCTGGCTGCAGGATGCAGGTGTGGATGGTTTTCGAATCGATAATGCCGGCGGTCTGGTCCCAGAAGGACGGACCCTGAATGACACTCCAAGTACGCATGCCTGGCTAAAGGCGTTCCATGATTTTTATAAAAGCCTCAATCCGGAGGCTTTTACGGTAGGAGAACTTTGGAAAGAGCCTGCCAGCCTCATGGCTACTTATACTCAGGGCGACCAGGTGGATACCGTATTTGAGTTTAACATCGCCGGAGCTATCCTGGAGAGCGTCCAAAGTGGTAATAATGCCTCAATCAACACTGCGCTTAAGCAGGCGGTCGCGCTCATTCCACAGCTAAGGTTCGACCCCTTTATCACCAACCACGACATGGATCGCGAAATGTCTGTTTTGAAGGGGAATGTTGGCCAGGCGAAGGCGGCTGCCTCGCTCTTATTGACATCCCCAGGAGTGCCATTTATTTTCTTTGGGGAGGAGATAGGGATGGAAGGGACGATAAAAAATGCAGCTGGATTGAGTTGGTACTGGAATCAAAACTTACCCATGCAGTGGTCAGGCGATAAGAATGGTGGATTCTCAGCAAATTCCCCCTGGATGCCGGTTGACTCAAGTTATCTGAGCAATAATGTAAGCGACGAACTGAAAGACGCCAATTCTCTCCTGTCGCATTATAAGATCTTGATCAGCGTTCGGAATGCGCATCCCGCCCTACGCATTGGCGATCTGAGTATCGTGACTACCAGCAATCCGGGCTTATTTGCCAGCCTGCGAGTGGCTTCCAGCGAGACTGATCTCGTGTTGATTAATTTGACTGATAAATCGATCAGCACGATCAATTTATCCCTGGATAAAAGCTCACTCAACCCTGGTGTTTATTCTGCCTCGCCGATTTTAAGCCAGGAAGTCTCAGGCGATCTGAATATCAACGCAAGAGGTGGTTTCAATTATATTCCGGTTGGAGAAATCCCCGCTTACGGAACCGTGATCATCCAATTCAATCCCAAGTAAGCGAGGACATTCCCATGCTCGAACGGAGGCTGAGTTCGACCACCTTAACACAGAGTTTGTCCATTTGATGTCTATCTTCCAACTCACTTAGGAACGGCATCAGGCGCTGGGTCACCTGGACGCTAACTGGATTGCTGGTGGCTGTCAGTGTGCTCGCTGCTGTCCTGCTGCTGTTGGCATCATCGACTCCGGCTGCTTCTTCATACCGGGTCAGCCAACCGGTCTCGGCCCAATACCAGGATATTCTTATCCGTAGCAGCCTGATCCTTGGCCTGACGATCCTACTTAATATTTACGGCACTCTGCTGCTGGTCGGCGGCGCCATTTACTCGGCTTACATCTTCTGGCGAAAGCGTATGCTGTTCAATCGCATGATCGGTAATATCCTGATCGCGGCTGGAGCATTCGCGCCTGCCATGGGTGGATCATTCATCAAGTTGGGCCTCCCTGATTGGATGTATCTGGCCGAACTGGTCGGCGTGATCCTGATGTATATTGGATTCTTGCAAGCCACGACTTCCCCATTGGATAGCGGCTCCTCCTCCCCTCTCCCTAAACCGTGACCGTCCCCATCATCCTAGCCGAGGCGGTTTCGATGACTCATGTCACCAACCAGCCGACGGCGAATGGATATTGCCTCTGCGAACATCGGCGGCTCATCCCACAGGGACGCTTCGCAATGTCGCCAATGTGGTCGTGTTTGGCGACTTGGGGCTGCGGCGCCTCGGCTATTCGAACTTGAGAAACGAATGAGGAACGACTAACATATGATGTTCCTTCATATGTAAGTATGAGGTAAGGTGTAAGTATGAGGTAAGGGATTCGATACGCGGAACGAATATTGTGCTGGTCACAGGACTGCCAAAACCATTCGCCGTGGGAGGAATTTGCGGGGACGATGCGGCAGGGTGGACGCCATCCGCTCCTACGAGCGGACTTCTTTGGATTATCAACTGTTAAGGTTCTAGAAAACGCGGCAAGAAAGACTTGAATTACCGCACGGTTATTATAGAACAAATGTGCTGAATTTGCAAGGGTAATTTACTTGAGAGTTTGTAACATCAGCGATGAGCGGGTAGCTCAATGGCAGAGCAGCGACCTTTTAAGCCATTTGTTGAGAGTCCCCCACATCGGCGGCGCCATGCCGCCGATGTGGCTGACACCTGCACTTGCGTGCGGTGCAAGTGTGGCGGCTTGTGGCCGCCTCAGCACAAGGGGATGTTATCCCAGAAGAGCACCGGGACACTGTTCGAGCCTCTCCACGCTCATATTGACTCCCTGAAGAGGGAGTTTTTTGTTGAGAATGTCCAAGTGACACAGCTCCGCAGACTCAAGTCTGCGAAGTGGCGTGCGGGCAGTTGATCTGCCCGCCGCGCATTCGAGCTTCTCCACGCTCATAAAATGAATTCTCTCGATTGAGAGGATTTTTTTGTTGGGAGTCACTGAAAGGGGATAGTATACCCTAGATGGATGATGTCCGAACCTCTCCAGGCTCACCATTAAGACTCCCGGAAGGGAGTTTTTTGTTGAGAGCCCCCAGCAGGGGACAATGTTCGAGTGTTTCCACGCTCACTGTCCTAGAAGCCTTATAAGTAAATAACATAATCCTAATAGAATTAATACTTGAATCAATAATGAAATTCTGGAAACTGTTGCAGCTCGAACTTTCCAGACTCGACTTGCTATGTTAAATAGCAAACTAACTACTGCTATTATAAACGCAATTGTTGCAAGCGTATTCGTTACAGATGGGTTCATATGTATTGCTCCTTAATAAACCAATACATAATTTTTCTTCATGTAAGTTCTATTTAGTCAGAAATTAGTATATCATAATCTCATATAATTTATAATGAGATTATTCTCATAAACACTAATATTTATTTGGGATTTTTGTGTTATGATTTCTTTAGGAATGAAAAACGAATATGAAATCCTTCGGTAGTTGCCTAGAAGATTGTAGATTGTCTGTGATTCCTAAAATCACACATGAAGATATTGCTGGTTTATTCCCCAAGGATATTAGCACGATATCTCGATGGGAGAGTGATAATGAATTCCAGAAACGAAAAGTCGGTTTTCCAACAATTCGAGAAAAGGACCTCATGAAAGATTATTTTCAGAAACGTGGCGTGCCTGATAATCTGATTTCAAACTTTGATTTTACTTGGAAAGAGGAAATGAAAAAGAGATTAGGAATTAATATTCTGCCTGAGGATCAGCTTTACGCTACTGACATTATGATAGATATTAATAGTTTATCATCACGATTGTCTAGGATTGTTAAATCAGATATCTCTGCAAGAGTTAATAGAGCCATTCGGTTTTCTGAAACTAAGAAGAAGTTTGATGCAGGAAAATCAAAATTTATAGATACAAATGAACAGTATACAAATCTGATAAATGATGCTAAACATTCTTATTTCGGTGAAGTTGCAGAACTTTTACTTGATCGTGCAATTATGCGACGCTATTTAGGTAAAATCTCAGACGCCCTTAGGGATTTTTCCGACAGTTATTCGTTCGTGAAACAAGATATTTATCCCGACATTTTTCTTAACCAGAATCTCCTCCTCGAATATGGCGATTGCTTAAGTCGAATGGATGCTTCTCATTTCCAGCAAGCATTAGATCTATATAATGAAGCCCAAACTCTTAATCCTGATAATTCAGTTTCAGAACGTCGTAAAGCCCGTATCTTTTTGTTTTCAGGAGACCCAAAATCTGCACTTCCCCATGTTGAAGCGAGTTTTGCTTTTGCCAAAAGAAAGGTTGAAAAGGAGAATGAGAGAAAGGCGATAGAGCATTTCGCATGGACATTTTCTTTAACAGGTGAAATTGAAAAAGCTTTGGAATATCAATTCCGTGCACTTGAAATGTCGAAAATGTTGGAAAGTCCACTTAGGGAGTTAGCGAAAAACTATAAATATCTTGGAGACTACTATCTGCTGGGTGAAGAGTTCAAACTTGCTGAAGACAATTATATTAAAGCTCAAAAACATATAACTGATATGTTGAAAAATATGAGAAAGAATGAATCTGAAGATGAGCAGGAGAAGATCATCCAAGGACCTTTGAATCTGGGATTGGCTACGACATATTTATTTAATCCCCAAATGACTTCAGAAGCTGAAAAGTTATTGAATGAATCAATAATTATTAGTGATGAAATTCAGGATTCTACTACTCGTGGTATAGCTTTTATGCGATTTGGACAAATTCACCTAGTTAGGGGGGCATTTAAAGAAGCAAAGAAACGCTTTGAAGACGCACAACGCATATTCTTAAATGCTGGGCTAACCAAGATTAAGGATCAAAATTATTGTAATCCATATCTTATTTCTGAACTTTATATACACTTAGCGAAACTGGAATTGTTACTTGAAAACCAAAAAGAAGCAATAGACAATTACGATGAAGCCATAGAACTCTCCCAACATTTTAATCTAGGTGGACTATTGATTAATGCAAAGCTTGGTAAAGAATTCGTTCACATGCTTTATGGCTCAATTCCATATTTCAATTCTGTTCAGAATTTTACAACCATAATGGAAAGAACCGAGGGAATAAGCTCTTATCTTACTACTTCATGTTTACGACAAATACAACAGAATATTATAATCCTTAGTAATAAAGATAAAATTAAAGCCATCAAAATCACAGAAGCAATTCTCAATGAATTTTCAGAAAAAAATTTCTTCCAGCAAAAGACCAAGGAAAAAACTGTTGGTATCAATTCTTTTATTACAAATTTGAATCAGCATTTGTCAAAATGGACAGTTTAGTACAGCGAATTAAACAACAAAATGAACAGCCACACTTCTAATAAAGAATTAGACTACTTCAGTAGACAAGATGATTATATCAGTGCCATCCTTTCATACCTCGATAGAAGAGTAATTGATCATCCATATATAAATCGTTTAAAGGAAATCAGTTTTCTAGGAATACTCAAACGAATATATTCTATAGAATCATCTTTTGCTGCAACAAGATACAGTCATACGCTTTCTGTTGCATATTTATCTCTTCAGTATTGCAATAAATTAAACCTTGATGAGGTTGAAATAATAATAGTGCTTCTTGTTGCACTTCTGCATGATATAGGGCATGGCCCTTTTTCCCATTCCATTGAGACTTACCTGACAATGTGGCAAGGTTATAAAGTTGACCATGAGAATAAGGTTCTCCCAAATAAATTCGAAAAATTTTTGAAAAACAAATACGAGTTTTTACCATCAGTGATAACTAACAAGTATTCTCAAAGTGAACTAGCCAAGATTTTATATTATTCTTTTAAAAAAGATTTCTCTTCAAAAAACATAGCGAATATATTTAAATATCCTACTGACCCGGACAATCTTGATGGTATTAATAGGGCTTATTACTTATTAAGAGATGCAGGCACTGGAATTGACATTCAACCTATGAATCCGCTTAGATTGATAGATGATGCATATCGAATAATGTATGATACGACTTCTTCGTCAACAGACAAGAATCAATCAAAGACCAGTTTGGAAAAATTTTATCAACTTGAACGAAAACTTTTTGAAAAAGTCTTTTATTCAACAACAATATTGGCTGCAGAAGCTATGTTATGCCGGGCGATAGAATTAATTTACCCCTCTCATAAGCATATGCCTTATCAAGATCTTACTGACCTAAGATTAGAAAGAAAAATATTGGGTAACCCTAAAAGTATGTTATTATGGAATTGGATTTGTTCAGAGAATCCACAATATCTCTTTGTTCCATTTTCCTTTATTGATCCGGTAAAATCAAAATCTCTTACTTTAGAATATGGGAAACTTCAAAAACCCGGAAACATGTTTTACAAGACAAAGAAGAATTTCGAGGCAAAACTCGCTAAAGAATTAGGTCTGGATCCTGAGTTAGTAATATTTCATTCGTACTATTCTTACCATTGGCACCTTGAAAGCCAAGCTTATTTATATAACCAAACCAGCCTATTTGAAATTGAGACGGGGATTAATGCAAGAATTCCAACAGATAACCGCTATCTCACAACAACTATCTACGTACCACAACATAATAAAAATTAACTCTCTGACTAATCGTGTGATAAGTTTATTAAATTCTGATATCATGATAATGTTGCCCTAGACGTAGAATATATATATTATGAATTAGTTTAGTAAATCTTAAAACAATCCGCCTTTCAAAGAGGTTTTAAGTTCTTTATTACTATAGGTTTTTGTAATATTTATCTTAGGTCATAACAGGATTCATTATTTTGAATGTATGTTTCAATTGCTAATTTTGCAGGTTCAAACATTTTCATGGGGAGTTTATCAAAACTGTAAAATTTCCAAGATCTGGCCTTTTTCTTTTCATAAACCCGAGGTATGCCAGGCTGAATTTCTCCAATAAAATCAACATCAACATAATGCTTATCCTCAAGGATAAAGTTACATATACAAAGGAATCTAGCTTGAATTAATATTAATCCTGTTTCCTCTCTGAGTTCTCTCGCAGCGCATTCAAAGAATGATTCCCCATATTCTAAGTGTCCACCTGGAAAACCATAACTCAACTCAGCAATGGTACCCATCCTTTGTCCTAACAAGCACTTATTATCATGGGTTATTAATACACCAACTCCAACCCGTGGGCGTAAATCATCCAAATCAATTAAAGGTTGAGAAAGAGAATTGTGCGAAGAGCCATTCATATTTTTGTCTCCTATTAACCACGATTTCCACCAAATAAAGGAGAATTATAAATCGATAATTATTTATCAGCACTATTAAAGAACATATCTAAACCCCACAATTTATAGGTGAATTTTTCTTCTTCCATTTATCATTAGAAGAATTGTGCAATAATTAGGAGAAATGTTTCTCATTAAGCCACCAAAAAGTTGGTGTAACATTCTTTCTGTAAATTGCTGAACCTTAACAAGTGTGGTGAGGCAGAAGTATCCTTATGGTGACTAAACCGGATAAGGAGAACATAATGACTCACCAAGATGATTATACACTTCGCACGACCTTGCAGAAAAAGGACTGGAAACCGTTCCTGAACTACTGCGTGTCCTGATCAATCAGGCCATGCAGGCAGAGCGGGCAAAGTATCTCAACGCCGGTCAGTACGAGCGTACGGAAGACCGGAAAGGGCATACTAATGGTTACAAGCCAAAGACAGTCCGGACCAGGGTGGGCGAGATCACTTTTGCCGTGCCACAGGTGCGAGAAGGCGGCTTTTATCCATCTGCTTTGGAGAAAGGCTTGCGAAGTGAGCGAGCCCTGGTGATCGCACTGGCCGAGATGTACGTCTAGGGAGTGTCCACCCGCAAGGTTAAGGCGATTACGGAAGAACTCTGTGGTGTGAAAGTCTCCAGCATGCAGGTCAGCCGTGCGGCCGCCCAACTGGCAATGTACTTCAGGAATGGTGGGAAACCTCTGGGAGAAGGCAGTGAGAGGGGATACTCTGCGTGACTTCCTGGGGATTGTGCGCGTTTTTAACGGTGATCTCGGTTGCCCCGGCAGCGTGGTAAATTCCACCTTCCCCTATTTCTAGATCGTGGAGGTCAGGTAAGCAAAGCAGGCCATGAAGGTTCCCGCTAGGGATCGGGCCGGAGGGGACTGTAAAAGCGATATAATGAGTCTTCCATATGTATCCCTGCCTACCCTTTTCTTGGAAAGTCTATAATGGGGTTATTGTTTTAAGGTGAGTTTCGTTATATACTGCTCTTATAGATTAAGCAAAATTGAATGTTATATAAGTATTCTTATTGAATAATAGATCAATGGCTTATCTTTATAAATCAGGAGGTGAATAAATGGACGATAAGCAATTTAAGATGCTTATGGATGAACTCAAAGAGATATTGTACAATATTAACAGAATTGGGCATAGCAGATAAAATTACAATTGATCAATCCTGATAATATTATAATATTTCATCAATTTATCATCGTTTTATTACTGATCAGATTCTATATCATTCCAGATTAATTTACTTACATATGGGGAGGAAAAATGGATAATTCCAATGATAGAAAGACCCAATCGCTAACAACAGACGATCTAGTTCTATGGCCTCATCAAACCCTTGCATTGGAAGACATGCAAAAATATCTTGATGACTATAAGCAGAAAAAAACTTCCGGTTCAGCCTTAGTACATATGCCAACTGGAAGTGGTAAAACACGAGTAATTAGCGCATTAGCACGCTATACGCCAGGATTAGGCTGTGTTCTTATTCTTGCCCCAAGAATAGCTTTACGCCAACAATTAGTAATCAAGCTTGGCGAAAGGAATATATTTAATAAAATAATAGAGAAGGATGTTGCCCTTCCAAAGGAGGTTTTTGAATGGGAGGAGAATTATCCCCTCGACTCCCCTGGATATATTCTTGATGAAATTCAAAGTGAAATAGGGAATTGTGTCATCGTTTCGACTATACAGATGCTGGATTCCACAAAAAAACAATATGAGGAAATTTATTCCTTCTTACAAGACCATGTTTCTCTAATTATGATAGATGAGGGTCATTATGAACCGGCGATTTCTTGGAGTCGAACAATCAGAGGCTTAAAAACTGCCAAAATATTATTTACAGCTACCCCTTACAGAAACGATTTTAAAGCATTTGATATTGATGTTGATTATCGATATAGTTTTACATATAAGGAAGCATTAGAGCATTCATATCTTCGGAATGTTAAGATTGGGACATTTCCAGCCACAACAGATCCCAATAGATTAGTCTCAGATATTATTGATAATTACCAAGGTTTCTTTGGTTATAACCTCCCTATACAGCCGGCAGAAAACACTCCAAGAATAATAATTCGTTGCGATAAATCAAGTTCAATGAGAATGGTAATAACTGCACTACAAGGTGCCGGGATAAATAGTTTTCTTGCTATTCACGAAAAATTTGATGATAGATTAGGACCATCTTATGAAAGAAAATCAGTTCCTCTCGAGTTGTTACAAACAGAAGGGAAAGTAACTCCAGATAGTCCTTTAATATGGCTTCATCAGTATAAACTATTGGAGGGAATAGATGATCCGAGATTTCAGCTATTGGCTTTCTTCGGGCCCTTAGCTAAAAACACTCGATCCTTGATCCAGCAAGTTGGTCGCGTTATTAGGAATATAAGTAAGACCTCCCAAGAAACCGCACTGGTCCTAGATCATACTGGTGGTAATCTTGCAAAAGTCTGGCAAGATTTTGTGGAATTTGATGAAGAGCTTGCCGAAAGAAAAAAGAGGAGTAAAAATAGAACTAGCGGGATACTTCATTCTATCGGCGAAAGTTTTATTAATGAATATATTGATTTACATCCTGAACCAATGTATATCGATCGCAAATTCCGCAATCGATTTAATCTTTCCAAGCAAGATCCTTCAGATGAATTGCTATTTCCATTAACAGTAAATATTATTGAAAAACTGGCAAATTTTAATCTTGCTAAGTTTCTAGAATCGATAGAACAAAAACTCAACGAAGAAGATCGTGTTTTTACACGTCATGATTTCACAGATACTTTCGTTTATTCACATATTTCTTATAGCAATTCAGTATTCTTAAAGAATCAATATCTTCTTCAATGCAACCATGGAATTACATTTATTAAAGAATATGATCATTACATTGCATTCTATGATAGTAATGGTTTTGTTCCAATGAATACATCAGAACTCGGCTTAGGAAAAGGCGTATCTCCTAATTTATTACAGAAACTCTATCACAAAGCCAGCCACAGCAAATTGACTCGAGTTTCATTCAAGAATAGTTATCTTCAATATAGAGCTGCCCGTTCGAGATCGTATTCGGCTGCTTCGATTGAACTTACGGTTCCATTCTTGGATGATCACGCGCATGTTCTGACCAATTCCCTCGGTTATAGTGAGGAAGAACCATTCAAACTGGAACCTTATGAAACAAAGGGATCATTAAAAAAAGACGAGGATGAAGAAGATACAGATGATGAAACAAGACCAATACGCCGCTATGTGGGATTCACAACTGGCAAGATAACGCAATCTTATGATATGTTTGAATTTGAAGATTATCTAAAGTGGGTGGATCAGATAATAAATATTCTCAAGAGCAATATTGAGCCAATCCCCACATTTTCTCGATGGGCTGATAATATTACTAAGGTAGATGACCCATCTCCTCGGAATATTTTACTAGATCTATTCGATGTAGAGGAGATTTATAAAACAATTGGGGGACCCAATGTTCAGCGAAATAAAAATATGGATATTGAATCCACATGTTGTGACGTATCCCTGATCGAGGATGAAATCGAGAAAAAGCAAGCAAGAAAAATATATAAGAAAGATCATGTATTTCTCGTGCGAGCAAATGGAATAGCTTGTAAAGTGTACATTTCTTATCTGAAAGATAAGAAGAGATATGAGTTAGCATCAGAAAGTCTTGATGGATTATATTCTCGTTATCAACCAAATTCAAACCGAAATGCAGATGCATTTCCAATTGCATATCCGGTGGAAAAAAACGAAAGTTTAATTGACTACCTGAACAGGACCCAATCGTTTAGAGTTCTTCCGGAAACAGATGGGGTAGCATATGTAAATGGGCAATTCTATCAACCGACCGACAAATATGGAAAACATTTTGATCCTGAAAGTTCCCATATCATTCGAATCCTTGAACCAAATCAAATCCTTGATGGAATAAATATTGAAGTGGGGGATTTCCTTCCTGATCATACAGGCTGGGGAGGAAATTCTCTGTTTGCCCTGGTAAGCAATTTAGGAAATGGATATGGAATGGAGGCGGAATTTGGTACACCAGATATCTTAGTTTGTGATCATGGCCAGAAAGAAATAGCGGATTTCATTATGGTGAATCAGAAGGATGGGGAGTATCGCGTTGTATTTATTCATGCAAAAGTTAGTAAATCTCGAGCGCCATATGGTGCCACCGGACTGAGTAAAGCCTGCCCCCAAGCTATAAAGAATATACGTTTTCTCTCTATGTTCGATAATTCGCCTATGCCTTCAGGAGTGAAGTCTTGGAATAACAAATTATATAAACCAGTTGAACATCGTGGGGAGGAAAGGGAATATATCCAATCACGAATTCTTCTACCTCGAGATTTTCAAGGTCGTCCATCAAGCCTATGGGATGAAATTCATTCTATAATTCGAGATCCAAAGACATCACGTGAAGTATGGCTTTTATTGGGTAATATGTGGTCCAAGAATGAAGTGATTAATCGTTTACGATTAACCGGATCCACAAAAGAAGCAATTCAAGGCGCGATATTACTACAAGGCACCCTTGCTTCAGTGGGCTCAATCAATGGAACTCTTCGTGTATTTTGTATGCCTTGATTTGGGTTATGTAATAATATGTTCTCTTCCCCTCACTGCAAGAGATGAATGCTGATAAAGGTAATCTAGGAAGTGAACACCTTTTCAATTGTTTTAGTAGATAGTTGTATAATATTCAACAGGTTAGTTTATATTTCCCTGATTTTGCTTGATTCAATCCATGGTGGGGAGGTTGTTTAATGAGGGTAACAAAAATAATAAGTTTTCTAGTTTATCCAGGTAAGCATGATACCAACTCCAAAGATTCCCGTGGCACGGAGTTGGCTCTTAAGGGCATTCTCTATAATAAATTGTGCGATGTCTTTGAGAGGTCAGATGAAGAATGCAATGTCCCAATTAGATTCTTAATGTCTGAGGCTGGCACTCAAGATAATCCATTTCGATCGCGGATTATTTCCTACTTAAAATCACCTACTCTTGAAACTGGGTTGGTGATTGCTAATAGTCTTCGTGACGTTACAACAAAAAAGCCAAATCTTGGTCTATTCTTCCTGATAAATGGGTTTGATGGAAAATTACATAAAATTGTGCTTTCCCGTTTTCCAGTCGATCAGGGTATTCTTGCAGAAGAATCTAGAAACGCTCTTCGAATTGAATATCTCGAAAGGATTTTTATGAAGAATGCTGCCTCCTATAAGGCAGCCCTATATATCGGCGAGTCTTTTGATACAGGGTTTTGGGAAGGTCACGTAATTGACCGACAGCTTAATGAACCGGCTGATTATTGGATTCGAGATTTCTTATGTTCAGATTATAAAACTACATCAAAATTCGGAACCAGACGCTTAGCCACAGCATTGAAAGAGGCTTCTCAAAAAATCACTGATTTAAATATTAAGCAGGAGATTGTTGCAGCGATAATTCTTGCCAAGGCTCAATTTGGTAAATCAATCTCGATAACCCAATTTATTACTCAATTAGGGCTGTCAGAAGTGACTCAAAGAGAAATCATCTCTTTACTTCCAAATGATGCTCTTGCAAATGATTTCTTTATTCTTGATAAAGAAGAATTCATAAATAGCGCTCCGCTCGCAAGTATTGAATTAGATTCTGGTGGGATTCTTGTTGCTCCCTCAGACCGTTTTAATGATTGTTTTACCCGGGAAGTACTAGATAAATTTACTAATTTAACCCGTTTCACAACAACCGGACATGTTGTTGATGAGAGATTGAAAGGGAAGAGATAATGATGAAAGAAGAACTACAAACTATTTATTCTGAACGATATTCTAAGGCTCTTGTTCCTCTCGCCCAGAACCTTGAATCACTTATTAAACAACTCGCAGGCGATCGCAAAAGAATAGACCGTATAACCGCGCGCCCTAAATCGATCGACCGATTTATGGAAAAAGCGTATAAACTTGAAAATGGAATTCTTAAATATTCAGACCCAATTAATCAGATCCAGGATCAACTGGGAGCTAGAATAGTGACTTTTTATCTCTCTGATATTGATAAGTTGGATGAATTTGTACATGGTTATTTTTCTCCGATCGAGGAGAGGAAGATTGTCCCTGATTCGGACAAAGAATTTGATTATGAAGGAAAACATTTTATTCTATTTATCCCAGATGATATTAAATTAATGGACATTCCCAAGATTTTATGCCCTCCCTTTTTTGAGCTCCAAATAAAGACTCTTTTTCAGCATGCATGGGGGGAGGCCGATCATGATTTAGCTTATAAACCTAATATTGAGCTGACTCGTGATCAGAAGCGTAAAGTTGCTTTCACAGCTGCACAAGCATGGGGTGCTGATCATATTTTTAATGATCTTGCATCTGAACTAATTCCTGCAAGCTAGTTGTCTGTAAACGATGAAAAATTAGCTTACCAAATGGGTTGCCCGAGATGATAATTGGTAGGATATTGATATGACCATCCTATCCGAACTTGGCAAGCAAATCATCGACCTGGTACCGGAGTTCAATTGTGGGGCAGGTTTTACCAAAGCCGATGATCGTCTCCCTGAGTGGATGACACGCGAACTCGTCCCACTCCACAATGTGGTCTTCGATGTGCAAACAGAGGAGATGGATAAGAACTTTGAATGATAAGGAATTTACCGGGATTGCCAAAAACTCCGGGAATATTTGTTGCAGGGCATTGACCAAATCGAGATTCATCGCCCGCTCCTTATCACCACTAAGGATGCAAAGGCTTGCCCTGAACAATGCCGAAGGGAACCCAAAGAGTTAATAATGATTTTATACCCTTGGTGGTGGTATTTTTCCAATCCCGTAGCGAAGTGTCTAGCGTAGGCGACTCATAATCACTTGGTCGCAGGTCTGACTCCTGCCAGGCCCATCTGTTCAACTTTTTCCCTATTGACTTAACTGAACAAACGTTCTATAATTACGTCAGGCACAGTAAGGCCCAATCTGGCTTGCCATGTTGCTGTTATAGAAAGCCTTGTCCTGCTATCGATTCGTCTCAAACCATTCTTCCCTCGTGTTCCTTGGTGCCCTTCGTGTTTAATCCTCTTTTCCCTTCCCCCCATGCCCTCCGCCAAACCAACCGCCGCGACTCCATCGGTTGGGCTTCCTCTGGCAAAACTTGCTTCCTGTTCTTCTCCTCTCGTCCCGCCGCCAGGGTCGTGAGTGCTTCCGCTCCACTGCTCCATTCGTTTTCGGAAATCCAGTCATTCGTTCCTCTTCGTTTTGACAAAACATTTATGACATTCCATGCAGGCCTTACCAGCACCATCCTTCGCGTAATATATCATCCCGGCGCTCTTCCGGGACATCGTCCCGGTGCCCTTCCGGGACATCGTCCCGCGGGGTCTTTATTTCACCGTGAACTGGATGCTGGCCTCGGCGGTATTCCCGGCCCGGTCGGTCGCCACCACGCGCAGGGTGTGGCTGCCGGCTTTTGCCTTCCAGATCACGCCGTAGGGCGCCGCCTCCGATTCCCCCACCAGGACCTTATCCACGTAGAATTCCACTTTTGCCAGGAACGGGTCGTTCACCTGCGCCTGGAGCGCCACCTGCGGTTCCTGGAGCAGGCTGACCTCCTGTCCCGCCTGTGGATAGGAGATGGCCACCTGGGGGGGGGTGTTGTCCAGCGTGACCTGGGCAACGGCCTGATCCAGGAGCTGGTCCGAGCGCAGCACCATCAGGCGCAGGGCATACAATCCGTCCAGCCCGGTCGTATCCCATTCGCCCAGCACGCTTTCCGTCTGCGGTGTGGTGCTGTCGGCGCCGATCTGCACCCAGGCTTGCGGGTAAAGCCCCTGGCCGTATTCCAGCCGGTACGAGACAAAATCCGCCCCGGCAGCGGTGCCCGTGATCTCGATCTTGCCGCGCCCGTCGGCGAACATCCCGGGCGAGGTGATGTGCGCATCCGCCAGGATCGGCGGGACCTGAAGCGTGTCGTAGGCCGTTGGCGGCGCGGTGATCCCGGCGCTCTCGGCCCACAGGCGCGCCTGCGAGGGCACCACCATGTAGGTGCGCGTCTCCACCAGGTCCGAGGGGGTGAAGACGGTGGCCAGCAGGCCGGTGGCGCGGTTGACCTGGAACGTCTGGTAGAGATCATCGGCCTGCTCCGGCTGGCGTCCATCCAGGAATACTTCGCTGACCACATTGGGGCAGGCGACGGTGGGCAGCAGGCCAGACGGGTCGCAGACGCTCATCGTGATGACGCCGGACGGCATGTCCCAACTTTCAGAGGGCAGGTCGCGCACGGCGTACTGCATCAGGGCCCGCCAAAGGTTCGCGGAAAGCAGCGGCGGTATGGACCGGGCATCTGCTCCTGTAAAATAGACGACGGTCACGCGCTGGGGGGTGTAGCCGGCAGTCCACGCCGCGGACGAGTCCAGGGTTCGGGAGAGTTTCGCCCCGGCCGGGCGGCCGATCTCGAGCGGGTTGGGATGCCCGAGCGAAGGCAGGCGGGCAGTCTCATCGCTCAAGACGTGGTTCATGAGATAGGCCAGTTGCGGGCTGAGCAGGGCCTGGCTCTGCGGGTTCCTCCAGTCGGCCCAGATGGAGTTATCCACGCCGCTGACCAGCAGCACGGCAGCCGGCTGGATGGCTGTGCTTGTGAGACTCTGCCCGGCCTGGGTGCCGCTGTCCGCAAAGGTGGCGTAGGCCCCGGCCAGAGCAACCGGGGAGACGTTGAAGTCGTCCGTGAGCAGCCCGGCGGGGAGCTCCAGCCCGAAGGAGGCGGCGACGTTCTGGACGCTCTCGACGCCCATCTGTGCCAGCACGCTTTGGGCGGGCGGGAGGTAATCGTTTGCCAGGGCGGTGCGCAGGCGTACGGGGCCGTGATAGACCTGGCCATTTTTGGGGGCGCCGCTGGGGATGTCCCAGGCGAGCGAGGCCGGGTTGAGGCCGCGCGAGAAACCGGTCAGATAGATGAAGGGCGTAATGGTCGTCCCGGCCGGGTGGGAGGCGAGGGTTGCGCCTTGCCCGCCGCTGCTGGTCGAATCGCCGACCGCTGCCAGGATTTGCCCGGTCTGCGGATCGAGGATCACTGCGCTGGCGGAAGCGCCCGGCAGAGGCTCGCCCGATTGAACGGCTGGGAGCAGGTTGGCGGCTTCGCAGGCCGAACCGTCGGGGGCGAAGGTCGCCGCCGGGTCGCCTGCCAGGTGCCTCAGGGACGCCTGGACCGTGCAAACGGCTTGCATTTGCAGGTCGTAATCCAGGCTGGTCAGGATGACCAGGCCGCCGCGTTCCACGCGGCCCGCTCCAAATTGGGCGTCGAGTTGGGAGAGGGCCAGGCTGACGAAAGCGGGGGCAATGTTCCCCAGACCTCCGGCTCCCTTCCCGGCCAGAGAGGGGGAGGCGGCGACGGCCTGCCCAGCCTGGTCCACGGTCAGCAGGCCCGCCCGCTGCATGTCCAGCAGGGTTTGGACGCGGCGCTGCTCGGCGGCTGTGGGCGAGTCAATGGGATTGAGCGCCGGAGCCTGGCTGACGGACGCCAGCATGGCCGCTTCGCTCAGGTCGAGCTGGGTCACAGACTTGCCAAAATACAACTGCGCGGCGGCCTCCGCTCCGTAGGCGTAGTGGCCGTAGTCAGCGCTGTTCAGGTACCATTCCATTACCTGTCGGGGCCCATAACGGGCCGTGATCTGCGCCGCCAGCATGCGCTCGTGGAGGCTGCGCAGTGCCGAGGCCGGCTGGTCCCACAACAGCAGGTCGTAGACCAGGCTCTGCGCCAGGGTGGGGTGCGACTGCGGGTCCTGCCAGCCTTTGAGGGTGTAACCGGGGGAGGTCCAGAAACCCGGTTCGGCCAGGGCCAGGGTGGCATCCACCAGCGCTTGAGGGAACTGGTCATACGGGATGTAGGTTCGGGGAGAGTCGGTGGGGGAGATTACCGCAACCAGGTGCTGACCGGTGCGGTCGTAGAGACGCGTCGGTTGGAGCAGCTGGCCATCCTGCGGGTTCAGGAGCACGCTGACCTGCTCGACCGGGGGCAGGCCGCGCGTCAAAGAGGCGTATGTCAGGGCCGCGGCCAGCATGAGCGCTCCAACGACCACGCTGAGGGTGAATCCGAACCCGAAGACCGCCCGCCGGGAACGCTGTTGTGCGCTGCTGCGGGCCTGGTCCCGGCGGTGATGCCGCTGGCGGATGATGGTGAGGATCGATGACATGGGAGCGGGTTTTGTCAGGGTTTCTAAGCGCCGAGCAGGCCTTCCAGCACCTCTTTCAGACCGTGTCTGGGCGGCTCGCCGTGGACGGCTCCGGTCTGGCCATTGATGACCACCCGGTGCGGCTTGTCCTCGAAGGAATATTCCGTCAGCCAGACCGGCAGCAGGATGAGCCGGTAGGCGGTGACCGAGATGGCGGAAGTGGAGTAGCGCAGGTTGATGATGTTCCGGTTCCCGTCCCGGATGCCCCGCAGGATCTGTTCGACGCTGGTGCGGCGGGCCTCCAGGGCGGCATCCGACATGTCCGTCTCGTAGACTTCAGCGGGCCAGCCGGCCAGGAAGCGCGGGTCGTAGGCCGGCGCGGTGGCGAGGCTGTATCCGGGCAGGAGTTGGGGGAACAGGTCGGCCAGTTTGCGCGAGCCTGGGATGCAGACATCGTTGAGCGAGACGGGGCTTTCTCCGGAGACGGGCACTTCGCGCTTGTTACGGACAACCCGCCCGCTCCAGGGGAGGCTGCCGATCAGTTCGAAGGTCCAGACCGGCAGGTACAGGCCGCGTGGGGCCTCGACCTTGCCCTGCGGTTCGATGTGTTTTTCCTCCACCCAGCCTGCCAGTTGCAGGGCGGCCCGTTCCCGGTCAACAGCCATTGGGATGACGGCATCCGGCTCGACCAATTCCCGGGTCATATCCATGGCAATCACCTGCACCGAGCCGCAGTAGGCGCAGGTGGCTGAAAGTTCAGACGGGGCCAGCAGGAAAGTGGCTCCGCAGCCCTGGCACTGGAACGTCTTCACGGATATGGTCTTGCGGAACCCTTTGCCGTTGGCCATGGCAGCGAAAAAGTCCTGTTCGGCGGCAGGCGTGCCGGTGTTAAGTCTTTGCTGGCGGCTGCAATATTCGCAGACCAGCGAGGCGCCGTCGGGGGTGTAGATCATGCGCCCGCCGCATTTGGGGCAGGTGAAACGGTCAGCCTGGACCTCTTTTGTCCCGGAAAGGGGGGCGGGGATTGCCTCGGGGTTGACGATCTCTTCGGGTTTGAGTTTTCCGTCCAGGATGGCGAGGGCACGGCGGGCCCCGGCATGACCCATGTCAATTGCCAGGGTTTCTTCGAGGAATTGGCGCTTCTGCCTGGGGTCGTCCACCACCTGGCTCAGGTAGTAATTGGCCTGGGCGCGCGTCTGCAGGTCATCAGAGGCATCCAGGGCGCGCTCGAAGTAGCGGCGCGCCAGGGCATATTCCTTCGACCTGAAGTGAAGGATGCCTTCCTGCAGGAGGTCGTTATCGTAATCTTCAGGCATGTTTTTCCGACCGAACGATGGCATCCGTCATGCGCGCCACCCGCACCATGGCCTCAACATCATGGACGCGCACGATGTCTGCGCCGCGGGTGATACCGACGGACACTGCAGCAGCCGTCCCTTCCAGGCGCTGGTCGGGAGGCAGGTTGAGGGTATAGCCGATGAAGGACTTGCGCGACGGTCCCAGCAGGACGGGGAATCCCAGCCGGCGGATCTCGTCCAGACGGTTGATCAATTCCAAGTTCTGCTCAACCGTTTTGCCGAAGCCGATCCCAGGGTCCAGAATGATGCGCTCGTCGGGGATGCCGGCGGAACGGGCGATCTGGACCGAATCCATCAATTCGCGCTTGACGTCTTCCAGTAAATTTTCATATTCCGCCCCAGCGTAGGCCTTGCCAAGCCGTGCCCGGAACTCGACATTTGCTGGCTGTGAGCGGTTGTGCATCAGCACCACCGGGGCTTTGAGGCGGGCGGCGACCGCGGCCAGTTGCGGGTCGAGGCGCAGTCCCCAGACATCGTTGAGGATGTGTGCGCCCTCTCCTAGGGCTGCCTCGGCAACCGCGGCCTTGCAGGTGTCAATTGAGATCAAGGCCTGCGGGAACTCGGAAGCAATTGCCCGAATGACCGGGAGCACCCTACGTCCCTCTTCTTCGGCATCCACCGGTCGGGAGCCGGGGCGGGTGGATTCGCCGCCGATATCCAGGATATCTGCACCCGCGGCGAGGATGCGGCGGGCTGTCCCTATTACCCCATCCCCCACAGGCTCGCTTTGCGAAGGGGCGAGGAGACCATCCCCCGAAAAGCTATCGGGGGTAATGTTCAAAATCCCCATCACGTAGGTGCGTTCGCCCCACGCCAGGGTGTGGCTGCCGATGGTCAGGGAGGACATTCCTAATACCTGTAAGGGCGACACATGTGTCGCCCCTACTACTACACCATCTGATCCATCGGGCGGCTGAGCCAGGCTTCGGCGGCATCCATGTCGGTAAAGATCTTGATGGCTGCCGAGGTCTCAGGCACCACCGAGTAATAGATCTCACGCACGGCGTTGGCCAGCTTGTCGTTGTCCACCACCACCGCCAGGCGGATGTTACGGGCGGCCGGGTCGCTGTTCACTTCGATCGCAGAGTGGATGGCCTTCTCGGGGATCTCCTTGATCTGGCGCAGGTCGTACAGGTTGCGAGTCAGACGGTCGGAGCCGAACAGGTGCTCCAGGGCAAAGTCGTGCCAGTGTTGGATGGTGAGGTCCGACAGGTCCGTGAAGGTGAGTGCCATGCCTCCATCCGGGCGGCGGACGACTGTGTAGCCAATGCCGGGTGCGGGTTTCCAGTAAAGGGGTTTGGGTTCGGTCATCGGGAGACTCCTTAATTTGTTGATGTGATTATAACCGGATTGCCGGTCACAACCTGCCAGCCATACGCAGTACGTACAGCGCATCGGCGGTCACGAAGGGGTTCATCTTTATCGTGCTTGTCCCGCCCCAATGGACCGGCGAATAGCCGCTCAACTGCGGACGGGTCGGGCGGGAGAACGACTCTTCCGCCGGGAAGCCGCCATCCGGCAGGCGCTTGGATTCGAGCAGGTCGAGGGCGTCCTTGCAGCGCGGGTCGGAAATGAACCCGGTTTCGGCTATCACTTTCAACCCGAATAAAATGTCGTAATGCCAGTAGGCGGGGTAATGCAGCAGGATGAAATGTTTATCCATCACAGACCCGTCGCGCTGGCGTTTGAACAGATGGCGCTTGAGGAAGACCTCGGCGGCGCGCCGGGCGGCGGCCTTGACCTTTGGATCTCCCGAAACCCGGGCGTACAACGCCAGCGCCCGCAACGGGATGAGCGTTTCCATGAACGACGAACTATCTGCTTCGGGGCGTTTATCGCAGTTCCAGCCGCCATCCGGCCACTGCCATTTCAGCAGGCGGTTGACCAACTCATCCGCGCGCCCATCTGCCAGCCCCAGCCGCAGGGACGACCAGATGGCATTGCCTTCCTGCGAGGCGCAGCGCCGCGTCCGACCGGCGATCTGGCGGATATGGTTTTCGTGCGCTTTACTCAACCAGCAATCGAAGGCCTCGTCCATCAGCGGGCGCAGGGACTCATCGCCGGCAGGATAACCCAGGTCTGCGAGGATGGACAGGACCCAGTGCGCACCGTCCCACTTCTTATAAGGGCTGCCTTGGCGGTCACACGTTGCAATCAACACCCTTATCATCGGGGCGTCCCGGACCTCGGTGCGGGCACGCTGTGCCTCGGGCGAACCATCACTTTTAGAGAGCACGTTGACGGCCACCTTCCAGGCCAGGGCGGGTTCGGAATCCAGTTGCTCAACCAACTGACTCATAGCGTTTCACTCCAGTCGTATCCAACGCCGCCAGCATCTGACTGACGGTTTTGCCCAAAACCGGATGGATGAACCCGGGCGCCAGGTCCGCAAGCGGGACGAGGACGAAAGCGCGTTCGTGCAGGCGCGGGTGCGGGATAACCAGTTCCGGGGTATTGAGGATCCATGCATCATAGAAAAGGATGTCCATGTCGATCAGGCGCGGCCCCCAGCGGACAGCTGGGAGGCGGCCGAGTTTGGTTTCCAATTGTTTCAAATGTGCCAGAAGGGCCGGAGGAGCCAGGCGCGTCCCGCCCTTGAGCACCATATTCAAGAAGGCCGGCTGGTCGGTGAGGCCCCAAGGTGGCGTCTCATAGACTGGCGACCGATCCAGTACGCGAATGGCAGGCGGGAGGGCGGCAATGGCGGCCTGGAGATTGGCGAAGCGTTCACCAAGGTTGGTGCCGAGGGCGAGGTAGAGGGTGGCTGGGGGATTGGTTGTCATGCTATACTGGTTTCAGCGCTATTGTACTCCCTTACCAAACGCTGACTCGCACCCACGACGATGTGACGACGGTCTGCTTTGTCATGTCCACCTGGAACCCATATGCGGTCATGCTGATGAAGATGGAACTGAGGCTGGAGTCCGCGCCGTGAGGACCAAGAATGATCTGCCTCGAACCACTTGACTCGAACTCGACAAAATATCTATACTGGTGATGGCTGAATTCTCGTCTTACGCCGTCCACCAGTAGTTAACCCGCCAATTAGCGGCTCAAAAAAAGTTTAGCCGCGCCTTAGAAAGGCATTGAACCATGATTGACACTGGACTAAAAAACAAGATTGTCTTGATAACCGGGGTCAACAATCCGTATGGCATCGGCGCGGCTACTGCCAGAGCCTTTATTGCTGAAGGTACGACGGTCTTTGTAACCTACCTTCGCCTGCCCGCCGAAGCAAGTACGACTAATCTTCCCGGCGAGGCATTCTATCACGTACAAAACGCCAGAACTGCAGATGAGGTTATCACCGCGATCCGTGAGCGCGGCGGTAAGATTGAAGCATGGGAAGCCGACCTCGCTGACCCAGTCATAATTCCTCAATTGTTTGACCGGGTGGAACGAGCATTTGGGCCAGTCGATATCCTCATCAATAACGCGGCGCACTGCGATCCGGACACTTTCATCCCGCGGAGTCAACTTGGTTCAGACAGCCGCGCTGTGGATGAATTCCCGATGAGCACAATTACAGCAGATAAGCATGACCGCCATTTCGCCGTGAATAGCCGCGCGGTTGCGTTAATGATGGCTGAATATGCCCGCCGGTATATCGAACGGGGAGCCAGTTGGGGGCGAATCATAAACGTCAGCACTGATGGGGCATCGGGCTTCAATAGCGAAGTTTCTTATGGTGCAAGCAAACACGCACTCGAGTCCTATAGCCGCGCTGCCGCCAGCGAGTTAGGGAAATACGGTATAACGGTGAACACCGTATCTTTGGGAGCGGTTCAAACTGGCTGGATTTCGCCCGAATTGGAAAAAGAAGAAGCCAGTCATATCCCATTACAGCGCGTGGGTCGGCCGGAAGACGTAGCCGACGTGATTATCTTCTTTGCTTCGGAACAAGCACGCTGGGTCACAGGGCAACTGCTCTATGTAGGTGGTGGGCATGTTATGCCCCTGTAATCATGGCAAGGACACGATCTAACACTGCGGTGGACCACAAATCCACTGGGATTGCCTGGTTAAGACCAGGGCTCATTTCAATCAGTCACTACGAGGAGACACTTATGTTCGGACATTTGAAGAAAGGCTCCGTCATTCGCGAAATATTCACCTTCCTCGCCGTAATGATCCTGGCCGCCTGCACGACGAAACCGGCCGCGGTGGCAACCAATACGCCTGTCCCGGCAACATTGGTCCCGACCATCACGCCAACCGAAACATCATTGCCGCACACAACGGTGGATGCATCGACCATGGAGCATAAACTGCTGATGGGCTATCAGGGTTGGTTCAGTTGTCCTAACGACAGCTCGAACAGAGGCTGGTTCCACTGGTTCAGTAACAACATCCCTGATGCCGCCAGCTTCCGGGTGGATATGTGGCCGGATGCCAGCGAACTGACTCCCGAGGAACGCTGTCCAACGAACATGACTTATCCCAATGGACAACCGGCCTATCTCTACTCGGCTTACAACCCCACAACGGTAATGCGGCATTTCCAGTGGATGAGCCAGTATGGTATTGATGGCGTGTTTCTGCAAAGATTTGTCACTGAAATTGTCGATCCGGCACAATTAAAATCGCGCAACGTAGTCACCGATGATGTGCGGGCGGGCGCAGAGAGCTACGGACGGGTATTTGCGATAGAGTACGCTATCGCAAATTACGAGGCTGACCCCAACCTTGTTTCAAGGATCGAGACAGACTGGAAATACCTGGTGGATGTCATGAAGGTGACGGAAAGCCCGGCATATCTTCATCATAAGGGGAAACCGGTTTTAGGTATCTATGGTCTGGGATTCAAAGAATATCAAGTCACTCCCCAGCAGGCCATGGAACTGATCGATTTCTTTGAGAATAACCCGGACCCGAAATACCAGGTCACATTGATGGGCGGCGTCCCCACTTCGTGGCGCATCCTGCAGAACGATTCATTCACCGACCCGGCTTGGGCGGATTACTACTGCGCACTCAACATCATCAGCCCTTGGACGGTGGGCCGTTACAGCAGTGATATGGAAGTGGACCTGTATAAATTGACGATGATCCAGGACATGGCTGCAGCCAGCCAATGCGGCGCGGAATATATGCCGGTCGTCTATCCAGGAACAGCCCTCCATAACGACAGCGGTTCTCCTTTCAACCAAATCCCGCGGCGGGGTGGGAATTTGTACTGGCGGCAAGTCTACAATGCAGTGTCGATCGGCGTGCCGATGATCTTCAACGCCATGTTCGACGAGGTGGATGAAGATACCGCCATGTACAAAATCGCCGCCACGAAAGCCGATGAGCCGGTTGGCGTTGACCTGGTCTCCATGGATACCGACGGTTATCAACTGCCCAATGATTGGTACCTACGCCTGGCAGGCGCCGCCTCGCAAATGCTGCGCGGCGAGATCCCCCTGTCGCAAACCATCCCCATTGATTCGGGCGCCACGCCGCCGCCAACGCCCACCGGAACGTACCGCATCCGCATCCAGATAACAACCAGCTCCGATTGGGCGACGCTCGATCTGAAAAGCGGCGGCATGCTGACCAACCCGGGGCTGGTGTTGGTCAGTCCCGAGGCAATCAACTTAGGCGCGAACGGTAACCATTTTTCCATCGGCCAGCCCATCATACGGGCCAATTCCGGCGCAAGCGTTGAACTGGTGGTGGATGCGTACCTGACAGGTTTGCAGGCTGGTGTACCGCTTGAATTTGACATCGAGAGCGGTGCGATCGGGTATACGACGATCAAATTATTCAATTACCTTCAGGATTCACCAGTTGAAGTGAATACAACGGTACTGAACGATACAAGCAAGATATATGATGTACCTGCCGACAAATTTATTTCACCCTGATCGTTAGACACCGGCGCCGAAATAAATGGACATCACTTTTCTACTTAGAGGCCTCGCCATCGGCTTTTCGATCGCTGCGCCGGTTGGACCGATTGGCGTGTTGTGCATCCGCCGCACACTGGCTGAAGGGTGGGCAGCCGGCCTCGTTTCCGGTCTGGGCGCTGCCAGCGCGGATGCGATCTATGGCAGCATTGCCGGATTCGGCCTGGCTTTCATCTCAAATTTCCTGGTCAGCCAACAAACCTGGCTGCGCCTGATCGGGGGCGTCTTTCTTTGCTATCTCGGTACCAAGACCCTGCTCACAAAACCTGCAGAACAGGCCTCCCCGGGCAAAGGAAAGGGTCTGATGGGTGCTTATGCCTCGACATTTTTTCTGACGCTCACCAATCCAATGACCATCATTTCCTTTGCAGCGATATTTGCCGGCCTGGGTCTGGCGGGTACTGGCGGGAACTATGCGTCAGCGGGAGTTCTGGTGCTGGGTGTTTTCAGCGGCTCGGCGTTATGGTGGTTCATTTTGAGCGGTGGGGTGGGTTTATTTCGGGCCAGGTTCAACCCCGCTGGCTTGCGGTGGGTCAACAGAATTTCAGGTGCGATCATCATCGGGTTTGGTTTGTTTGCCCTCTTGAGTGCCATTTAGAAGGATGCTCCTCAGGGCAAAGGAGGCAGGCCAAGAACGGATTGCAAGCAATACTGCTCCGCTTTATAACCCCGATTTGGGTCTACTGTTTTTGCCGAACGACTAAAGTCGTTACACCGTTTTAATGACCACTGACAACTGATCACCGGTCCTTTACTGCATTGATAAAATCCGCTAGCAGGCCGTAGGCCGTGGTCTCCGGGCCGGGGTTGCCCTCGACAATACTGAGATTCGATAACGTGTCGGTGTGGAACTCCACGATGGACGATGAGCCTTCCACGCTGTAGAGCGGCGAGGAGAGGGAGACCATTTCCGGGGCCACGCGGCCTTTGACGGTATTTCCATCTTTTTCAGCCATGCAAACCAGTTTCCAGCGCTTACCGTCCCCTTTGGCCGCGGCGATCATTTTCGCCGTGAGGCCGCGGATGCCGGTTCGGTCCACCTCCTGCGGCTTGAGCGGCACGCCCATCAGCACCGTGACCAGCGCGGCAACCTTGATGGCCGCGTCCCAGCCGTCCACATCGCCGGAGGGATCGGTCTCGGCCAAGCCGATCTGCTGGCAATATTGGACGGCATCTTCGAAGCTTTCGCCATTCTCCATGCGGCCCAGGATGAGATTGGTGGTCGAGTTCAGGATGCCGCGGAAGGACTGCAACTGTGCGGCGGGCAGAGCCGAGCGGAAGAGCGAGAAGATCGGCGCTCCGTCCATCACGGTGGACTCGAAGTAGAACTTGCGACCTTTGGCCTGCGCCAGCCCGGTCAGTTCATGGTAGGCGTGGACGACCGGGCCTTTGTTGGCGGTGACGGCGTGCATTCCGCGCTCCAATGCGGCGCGGAGATAAGTCACGGCAGGCTCGCCATTCTCATGATTGACCGGGGAATTCTCGAAGAGGACGTCCGCCGGGACGGAATGGACGAAATCGAGGCTGTCGGTAACAGGGTATTGGGTGATCAGGGATAAGGATTGGCCGCTCTCGACCAGCGCCAGGGCCTTTTCGAGGTCGAGCCCGTTTGGATCGATGGCAATGCTGTGACGCCCGGTGGCGATGCCGGTGACGATGAAATTGAGGCCGTAATTTGATTCGAGTTCGGCCTCTTTGCGCTGAAGCAGACGAGCCAGGGCGCGTCCGACGTTGCCGAAGCCAAGCAGGGCAAGACGATAATGGGCCATTTTATTTCTCCATTTGGCAGGCATGGACACGATGTCCCCTGCGGGGACGATGTATTGTGCCCCTACAATGGTGGATATGGGAACGCACGCCGGTCTTCCGGAGGGGTCGGGAAGACCGGGTTTACCAGCAGAGCCTCGTTGCGGGCGTTCAGCGCGGCGAGTTCCTGCGGGGTGAGATACTGCTGAAGTTCAGCGGACAGGCTGCGGGGCAGGAGGCTCCGGAACGTTTTCAGGGCAGCGATCAGTTCGGGCGGGATGTCTTCCCCGGTGAAGTCCCAGATCACCGTGCGCAGTTTGTCTTCGGCGTGGAAGCACAGGCCGTGGTCGATCAGGTAGAGCTTGCGGGTGCGCTTCTGGAGCAGGATGTGACTGCCCTTGCGGTCGGCGTTGTTAACCAGCAGGTCGAACAGGGCCACCGAACGCAGGCGCGGCCGGTCGGCGGGTTTGAAGGTGAAGTAGTGGAGGTTGGGGTTGTGTTCGATGTACTGCTGGAGCGAGCCGGGACCGAACGGCCCGTCGCGCAGGATGGTGAACGGGACGAAGCCAAAGCCGAGCGCCTCGCTGACAAGCCAGGCGGCTACTTCGCGCCCGGCCAGGGAGGCTGCAGGGAAGTCCCACAGCGGCTGTTCGCCGCGCATCGGCTTGTAGATTGCGGGGATCTCCATCCCTGCATGCCTGACGTTGGCAAGGAAGGTGTAGTTGGAGCCGTACACGAATTGGCCCTTGAGAGTGATTTCTCCATTCTCCAGGGCCTGTTTCAATTCATTGGGCGCTGATAACGGAACTTCGTTCACTGTTTTCCCGGGAATACTGCCATCCCCAAAGCCCGCGCAACACTGGCTAATTCTTTGTCATACGTCACAAGCGCGACCGGCAGATCAATGAGCTCCTGCCAGTTGAGCGCTGCGGCAAGGTGAATGGCATCATAGCCGCGCAGGTTGTGTTCACAGGCCAGCGCGTCGGCGCGAGCTACCAGCGACTCGGTGACAGGCAAGCGGGTAAAGTTGTTCCATTCCTTATGGAATACATTCAGAAATTGCCCGGCATTCTCCGGCGAGACATATTGCATTCTCACAGCGCGTGTGATGGCGGCTGCGACTTCGGCACGTGTTACCAACACTGTGCCATTGAGTTCGGAATCATCCATCCAATCAAGCACATCGGACGTGCCCTGCTCTTCAACGTATCGCTTGACCATTGCACTGGAATCGAAATAGAGGATCAATCCCGCAACTCCACAACAATGTCAGAGACCAATTTGTCGCCGCGATTGACAGCCGGAGGCTTGATCCGGCGCAGTTTCTTTCCGTTCCATTCGACCAACCCGGCCTTGCGCAGCATCTCGAGGCGGTCTTCCAGGCTCATCCCGACCGGCAGGATGCGTCCCACCGGCTTGCCGTATTCGGTGATGATAATGCTTTGCCCGCTCTTGACACGCTTCATATACTCACTCAAACGCGCTTTTAGATCACGGATGCCGACGGTTGTTTCCATAAAAAGCACTCCTTGTGTGACCACATTATAACATAGTAGTCACAATTTTAATGCTTGTGCCCATTCTTCTTCGGGCAGAAGTGACCTTCGGGTTCCATCGGCTGCCCGCACTGCGGACAGATGGGCCGCCCGCGGTTGATGACCTCCTTGCTCCAGTCCGCCAGGCGGCGGGTTTGGAGGCGCGTGCACCAGAAGCGAACCACGGCAGCCCCTTCCGGGTCTCCGTCTTCCATGACAATCTCGCGCACCAGGATGACGATCATGTCGCGGTCGGCATCGTAACCCAAGCCCATTTCCCCGGCGCGGAAAAGCGGGTCCACCGGCGGAGTGATGTGCATCTTGTCTGCGTCGTATTGCGAGGCAGGAACGGCCAGCTCCGGCTTCTGTTTCGCAAGTTCAGCCAGCATCTGATCCACACCCAGGGCCAGCGACTGGAGCTGCACTTTTTCGATGATGATCGTCACCGGCTGGGGATCGGTTTTGCGCCAGCCTTGAATGTAGAAGACGCGCGCTCCTGGCTGCCCGATGGCATCCACGGTAATGTGCTCGAGGAGGGTGAGGTCGATTTCGAAGCGGGGCATGGTCAGCCTTCCTGTTTGAAAGAATAAACATCAAAATCGCGCGCCACCTGCACAGCCGGGAAGATGGCCTGGGCTTCGGCCAGCACATCCTTTTCGCGGTAGCGACGCGAGAGATGAGTCAGCACCAACTGCCGCACGTTCGCCTTTGCCGCCAGCCCGGCGGCCATTTTCGCCGTCAGATGCGAGAACTGCCTGGCCATCTCGGCTTCTTCTTCCAGATAAGTGGACTCGATGACCAGCGCATCGGCATCCTGGCAAACGGGGACCAGGTCATCGGTCCGGCCTGCATCGCCCACGTACACCAGCAGGACCCCGGGCCTGAGCGGCCCAAGCACCTCTTCCGGCCCGACCTTGCGCCCGTCCTCCAGCGTGACGGCCTTCCCATCCACCAGGTCGCGGCGGATGGGGCCAAACGGAACGCCCAACGCCTCCGCCTTTTCGGGCAGGAATGGGCGGTGGGCGCGCTCTTCGAATTTGAAGCCCAGCGAGTCTGAGCCGCGGTGGAAGACCGGGAAGGCCGTCACCGTGAAATCGCCGGCTTCGAAGAAGATACCCGGCTTGATCTCGTGCAGTTTGAGGGTCAGCGGTGCCTGTCCGCCGCGCAGGACCACGCCGTAGAGCAGGTCATGGATGCGGTCGAGCGCCCACTTGCCGCTATAGATGTTCAATTCTGTGATGGTTTCCCAGCGCATGAACGTGGATAGCAGCCCGGCCAGGCCGAGGATGTGGTCCAGGTGGCCGTGGGTGATGAAAATGTTATTCAGATTCCTGAAACCGATGCCGGATTGCAGGATCTGGCGCTGGGTGCCCTCGCCGCAATCGATCAGGAAGCGGAATTCGTCGTGCTTCACGATCTGCGCGGAAAGACCGCGCTTGGCGGAGGGGGCGGAGGCGGAGGTGCCGAGAAAGACGATTTCGAACATTGCGGCAATTATACCCTTGTGAATGTCCTGTTCAGGCAAATGTATTCTACATCTTCATTAATTTGATTCTGTTATAATAAACCACTTGGAACGCCGTTGGAAATATCCCTTGAAATGAAAGCGTTATTTGTTTTGGAGGAGAGAATGTCACGTTTTACCAGGCTCACCTGGCTCTTGATGGCCTTCATCCTGCTTGGGCTGGCCGCCTGCGGTGGAGGAACGCCGACCACTGACCCTTCGCTGGCCATGACCCAGATCTGGAAGACTGTTGAGGTGGCGCAAACACTGACAGCCCTGGCGGTATCACCAACTCCGAGCATCACCTACACCCCCGCTGTCAGCCTGACCCCTCAGTCCACCAATACGCCTCTCATCACCAGCACCCCGCTGCCTGGCGTCCCATCCGCGACACCTTTTACCATCTCAACGGCCGCGGGTACACAATCTGCTGTCTGTGACAATGCCGTTTTCATCACCGATGTGACGTTTCCGGATTACGCCGAAGTCGTTGGCGGCGCACCGTTCACCAAGACCTGGCGGGTGAAAAATACCGGCCCCTGCACCTGGGACCCGAACTATCGCCTTGTCTTCGGCTGGGGTGGCGTTGGGACGGACTGGAATACAACCCCGACTTCGTACTTCACCGTCACCGTGCTGCCTGGCGAGACTCTCGAGATCTCTGTCACACTGACAGCCCCCACCACCGCCGGCGACTACGGGGCTTTTTTCCGCCTGCAGAACAACAAAGGCTATAACTTCGGTCCGTCGCTGACGGTCGTTGTCACGGTCAAGTAAACAGGAACTGCGTGTCTCTTACCCAGGCAGTTAAGCACGAAGCCCGCCGCCTGGGTTTTTCCCTGGCGGGCGTCACCACGCCTGAACCTCCACCCCACTGGCCGGTCTTTGAACGCTGGCTGTCCTTGGGGCGGAATGCTTCCATGGACTACCTGGCCGACCGCCGCCGCCTTGACCCGCGCCTGGTTCTGCCCGAATGCCGTTCCATCCTGGTTCTCGCCGTGACCTACTCGGACCCGGGCCCTGCCGTGCAGAACGAAAGTTCGCCTCCTACTGGACGCGTTGCAGCCTATGCCTGGGGAACTGATTATCATCTCGTCCTGCCGGAACGCCTGAAAACGCTGGCATCCTTTATCGAGACGCAGGTTGGGAGTCCGGTGCCGCATCGCTGGTACACCGACACAGGCCCGCTGCTGGAACGGGACCTGGCCCAGCGCGCAGGCCTGGGCTGGATTGGCAGGAACACCTGTCTCATTCACCCGAAGATCGGTTCGTACTTACTGCTGGCCGAGATCCTGCTCGGGATCGAACTGGAGCCCGACCTGCCTTTCAGCGCCGACCGCTGCGGGAAGTGTTCGCGCTGCATCACAGCCTGTCCCACCAATTGCATACTGCCAGACCGCACGCTCGACGCCCGGCGCTGTCTCTCTTATCTGACGATCGAAAACAAGAACGAGATCTTGCCGGATTTGCGTCCACAACTGGGTAATCGGGTCTTTGGCTGTGACTTGTGCCAGCAGGTCTGCCCGTGGAACAGGTTTGCCGGCTGGGAACATGATCCCGCTTTCAATGCCCGGCCCGGCGTGCCTGAACCGGATTTGGTCGCCGAACTGGCGCTCAGCCCGCAGGAGTTTATCCGGAAATTCAAGGATAGTCCGGTGTTCCGCAGCAAGCGAGGCGGCTATCTCCGCAACGTCGCCGTAGCCCTGGGCAATTCAGGAGATCCGGCCGCGCTCCCGGCCCTGGAACGGGCGGTTCGGGACGATGAGTCGCTCATCCGTGAACACGCCGTTTGGGCACTGGAACAGATCCAAAAAAAGTGACGTGACAAGGAATAGATGATACACAGCATTCTTATCGCCACCAACAACAAAGGCAAAGTTGACGAGATCAAAGCCCTGCTGAGCGGTCTCGACATTGCCCTTCTCACCCCTTCCAACCTTGGGTTGGCGCTCGAAGTGGCCGAAGACGGACAGACCTATTCTGAAAATGCCGCCAAAAAAGCTGCGGCTTTCGCAGTGGCGGCCGGAATGATCGCCCTGGCCGATGATTCGGGCCTGGAAGTGGATGCCCTGGGCGGACAGCCTGGCCTGCACTCGCACCGCTTCTGTCCCATCCCGGATGCCACCGACCTCGATCGCCGGAAATATATGCTCGAACGACTGGGCGATAAACCGCGTCCATGGACTGCGCGCTTCCAGGCAACAGTGGCGATTGCATTGCCGTCGGGCGAAATTAGGTTGGCTTTTGGCCAATGCGAAGGGGAAATCATCCCGGATGAGCGCGGCTCCAATGGTTTCGGTTATGATCCCATCTTTTTAATTCCTGAACTCGGGCACACCATGGCGGAGCTGGAGATGGCTGAAAAAAACCGCTTAAGCCACCGGGCTCGCGCCATCCGGAATGCCATTCCAATTTTGAAGGAAGTTTTGGGTATATAAACCTTACTCCCAAAAGATCACGTTCCCGGCTGGTAAGGAATGGCCGTCAGGAAAACCCTCAATAACGCGGCCACCCGGCGCGGCTGTTCGAGCATCGCCAGGTGCCCAGCGCCGTCGATCGTCTGCAGGGCTGCGCCGGGGATTTGTGTTGCCAGACTTTCGGAATAGCGACGCGGGGCCAGTTGGTCGTCTGTGCCGCAGATCACCAGGGCCGGGGTCCGGATGGCATAGAGGCGGGTTGTTACGTCAAACTGGTCACAAGCGCACAGGTCACCATGGAAGAGTGTTGGGCGGATGGACGACAAATGCCTGAAAGTCTGGTCTTGCAAAGATTTTTCAGACTGCGGGATGCGCATCAGTTCCTGGAGAGACTGGACAGCCAGGATAAATGTGGCCGGGTTGGCCGCATTCTCCAGCACGGAGGCAGCGATCGGCAGGCGCGGCCCGCTGGAGATGAGCCCGATCCCGGCTGTGCGCTTGGGGTGGTCGATGGCAAGCGTGAGGGCGATCGCGCCACCCAGCGCATGTCCAATAAACACGGCCCGCGAGAGACCTGCCACATCCATAAAACGGACCACGCTGTCAGTGTAATCGGGGACAGATTGGCGGCCCGGCCCTTCCGATTTACCGTGACCGGGCAGGTCGAGCGTAAAGACGCGCGCCTCAGCCAACCGCCGTATTTCCGCCGGCCAGGATAAATGATCGCCCCCCGCGCCATGGATGAGTACCAGCGGCGGCCTTGATGGCTTTTCCCCCTCATGCAGGAAGTAGTGTATACCGGCAGCAATTGGCATGGGACGTCGTCCCCTGATTTTGGGGGATTGGAATTAATGTTTTCCAGAGGAATGGTGAAGACGGTCGGCAGCCTCTTCCGATAACGGGATATAGACCTGGACCCGGGTACCCTTGCCGGGCACGGATTGTACATCCAGCACGCCGTTGACAAGTTCGGTGCGATCCTTCAGGTTGACCATGCCCAGGCTGCCGCGCTGGTCATAGGAGCGGTTGACCGCCGCCACATCGAACCCGACCCCGTCATCCTGGATCTCGAGCAAGGCCAGGCCTTGATCCAATGGACGCAGGTTCACCCAGATGTGCCCCGCTTGGGCATGTTTGCGGGCATTATTGACCGCCTCTTCCACAATATAAAAGATGACACCCTGCTTGCCCATTTCAATGGATTCAAGGATGCTTTCATCCACATTAATGGAAACGTTTTGAGAGAAGGTCTCTTTCGTTTTCTCAGCCATGGATTTCAAAGCCGCTGCCAGGCCCTGCGACTCCAGCACCAGCGGCCGCAGGGTGAAGAGCATGTGGCGGATCTCTTTCGTCGTGCGGCGGGCCAGGTCCTCGATGCGGCCCAGTTCCTCACTGGCAGCCTTGGGATCCTTGGATAACATGCGCTGGGCAAGGCTGATCCGCATGGCAATGGCTGAAACGGACTGGGTGGGACCATCGTGCAGGTCGCGGGCCAGTTTTTTGCGGGCTTCTTCCTGGTATTCGATCATGCGCTCGCGCTCATCCACCACGTCCTGGTAGAGGCGCGCATTCTGGATGGCCACCACCGCCTGGCTGCCGAGGATGTCCAGGAGTTCACGCCGCCCGGCGCTGAAGAACTTCACCTCCGGATGGCCGAAAAGCAGGACGCCATAAGCGTTGAATCCGCTGCGCAGAGGGAAGCAGTAGATCTCATTGCAGCTCATGAAGGTGACAAAGCGGTTCAGTTCCGGGTCGTGCTGTACATCTCTAAGCACGACCGGTTTATCGTTTTCGATGGCCTCGGCGATGGCTCCCTTCTGGCCGCGCAGGATAACGTGCATATCCGCCGGGGTCAGGCGGCGCGCCGAGCCAACTTCAAGAGTTTCCTCTTTGGAAAATAACAGCACCGCGCAGACCAAACGGTCGTCGGGGGGGGCATCCGGCTCGAGGTTGAGCACGCTCAGGCTCAGGTCCAGGACGGAATCGAGCACGCGCTGGTAGTTGAGGGTGGCCGTCAGGGTTGAAGTCAAGCCGTAGATGGCGCGCAGGCGGTCGTTCTCCACGCGTTGTTTCTTCTGCTGTGCTTCGGACAGGGATAGGCGGGTGCTGCGGATCGTATGGATGAACTGCCTGCTTAAAAAGCCCGAGGCTCCGGCGACCAGGAAAGTAAGGAAAACGGAGGCGCCCAGGATAAGCAGGGCGACCGGAGCCAGCGTCTGGAGAACGGTCACTACGATTTCAACCGCCGCCATCAGGGTGGCCGCAACGATCGCGCCGATCACTTCGAAATAGAGCGAGGCAGTCAGCAGCGGCAGGACGATGATCCAGAAAGCGGGGCTGGAGAAGCCTCCTGCCAGGGCAAAATAAAGCCCCGCCGCCAGAAGGTCAACTGCCAGGCTGATCACGCGATGGGCTGGCAGGCGGCGGTTCAACCCCGCCAGCAGGGACATGGTAATATTCCAGCCTGCCAGGCCGCCCAGGAGCACATTCGGCAGGACAAGCATTTGGCCTCCCAGCGACAAGGAGATGACCAGCCCCAGCAGGATCAGCCAGCGCAGGGAAACGACGAACCAGTCAGCGACAAAGGGAGAGTCAGAGGCGCGCATATCGGCTTGAATGATAACCTAAAATTGCCCGGTTGCAGCGGGGGATTTTGGGTTGTAATGAAATTGATAATTCAGCCCGCCGGTCGGCCAGACATATCAAAATTCCCGTAGGTCATCTCCTGAATGGGATACCCTCAGGGTACGATGTCCCCTTCGGGGATGATCTGCTTCGCGATAGAGGAGGAAGAGCGGAGGGGGAAAAAAGAAAAACTGTCTTTGGCGACTCTTGTCGCCAAAGACAGCCATATCGACGCCATGAGGCGTCAATGAGAGCGTCTGCTGCCGCCAACATAAGATTACTCTTTTCCTCCCCCGTTCTCTACTCTCTACTCTCTGCTTTCCTCACTCAATCCTGCCTCATCCAGCGCCTGACCGCCTCCAGCGGAGGCCGGTAAGCGTTCATCGCATCCAGCAATGCATCCGGCTGCGAGTCGCACAGCAAAGCCCGCCGGTGTTCGGGGAAGAGGAATTTTTCTTCCAGGGCCCGGTCGAGCATGGACAGCATGGGATCGTAATAGCCGTCCACATTCAACAGTCCGACCGGCTTGCTGTGTTCGCCGATCTGCGCCCAGGTCAGCGTCTCGAAAAGTTCATCCAGCGTGCCGTAGCCGCCCGGCAGGGCAATGTACCCGTCTGCCAGTTCGTACATGCGGCTCTTGCGCTGGTGGATGGTGGCCGTCACCTCCAGGCGGTTCAGGCGGGTGTGGGCCAATTCGGGCGTGTTCATGCTTTCGACGATCACGCCGATCGCATGGCCGCCGCTGTCCACCACGCTGTCGGCCAGCGCGCCCATCAGCCCGGTCTTGCCGCCGCCATAAACGAGGGTCAGGCCGCGCCGGGCCAGCGTTTCACCCATCTGGTGGGCGGCGAGGAAATATTTCTGGGAGGCCTGGTTGGCAGAACCGCAATAGACACAGATGGAATTCATGGATGCTCCAAACCGTTGGACGGGTGACCCGCAGGCGGAGGCGGAGAGCCCATCGGGATCATGTCCGCCTAGTATACTGCCTCCTTTCCCAATCGCCAACAGCACGTTAGAGTTGCATTAGACCCCCGTTCCAGCGCTTGACCGTCCCTCCGGCGGGGTCTAGAATGTATTCTTACACCTGTGCTGTGCACAGTGCAAGTGTGCACAGAGGTTCCTTATGGAATATCGAGATTACTATAATATTCTGGGCGTCCCCCGCGCTGCCAGCGCTGACAAGATCAAGAGCGCCTACCGCAAACTGGCCATGCAATATCATCCGGATCGCAACCCCGGCGATAAGCAGGCCGAAGACCGCTTTAAGGAGATCAACGAGGCCTACCAGGTATTGAGCGACCCGCAAAAACGCTCCCGCTATGACCAGTTGGGGGAGGATTATTCAAAGTGGCAGCAGAACGGTGCGCCCGGCAGCTACGACTGGGGCCGCTGGTCGGCCGGGCCGGGCGTCCAGGAGGTCAATTTGGACGACTTGTTCGGGAGCGGCGCGTTCTCCGACTTCTTCCGCTCCATCTTCGGCGGAGCGACCGTCGGGCAGGCGCTACGGGGCCGGACCGCGCGGGCGGCGCCGTCCACTCAGCAGCCGGTCACCATCAGCCTGAAGGAAGCCTGCACCGGCACAACTCGCACACTCCAGGCCGGCAGCCGCCGGGTGGATGTGACCATCCCGCCCGGGGTTCGCACCGGCACCAGGATCCGGGTGCCTGCTGCGGGCCCGGGTGGCAGCCCATCTGACCTATATCTCGTCCTGGACGTGGCTGAAGACCCGCTCTTCGAGCGCGACGGCGATGATCTGCACACCCACCTCTCGATCGACGTTTTCAAGGCCATGCTGGGCGGCGAAGTGGAAGTCAAAACCCTGTCCGGGAAGGTCGTCCTGACCATCCCGGCCGGTACCCAGCCGGAGCAGGTGTTCCGCCTGGCCGGGCGCGGCATGCCCGTGTTGAAGCACCCGCAGGCCGCTGGCGACCTGTACGTCCACCTTAAAGTGCAAATCCCGCGGCAGTTGAACGCCAGGCAGAAATCCCTGCTGGCAGAAGCCGCGAAACTTAAGTAATTCCATAAATGGAGAGAGCATGAATAAAAAAGTCACTTTATCGTTAATCCTGGTCGTTCTGGCTGCCACGTTGATGGCCTGCCAGATGACCACCATTTTCCCATCAGCCACCCCCACGCCCATGCCTACCGCCACCACCGGCCCGACGCTGCCGCTCCCCTCAACCACGGACCTCTCCAACCAGCAGGACCGCTTTACCGCCATCTACCAGCAGTCCAGCCCGGGCGTGGTGACCGTGCAGACAAGCACTGGTTTGGGTTCGGGCTGGGTTTACAACGCGGATGGGTACATCGTGACCAACGCCCATGTGGTGGAAAGCGAAACCAAGGTGGAGGTGGACTTTACCTCGGGTCTCAAGACCTTCGGGAATGTGGTCGGGGCGGATACCTATTCCGACCTGGCCGTCATCAAGGTGGACGTGGCAGCCTCGGAACTGCATCCGCTGCCACTGGGCGATTCCAATGCCCTGCAGGTTGGCCAGACCGTGATCGCCATCGGCAACCCCTTTGGCCTGAGCGGCACAATGACCAGCGGCATCATCTCGGCCCTGGATCGGGCAATCCCCTCCACCACCACCACCCAGGCGACGAGCGGCGGGTACTTCTCCACCCCCGACATCATCCAAACCGACACGGCCATCAATCCCGGCAATTCGGGCGGCCCACTCCTGAACCTGAATGGGGAAGTGGTCGGTATCAACAGCGATTTCATAACCACCAGCACCACCCCCAGCGGCCAGGGAGTTAATTCAGGCATCGGCTTTGCCATTTCGATCAACCTCGTCAAGCGGGTCGTTCCGAGCCTGATCCAGAACGGGAAGTTCGATTTTGCATACCTGGGTATTGCGACCATTGATAACCTGCCCCTATCCGTGATCCAGAGCCTCGGTCTTACAAGCACCTCCGGCGCATATGTCACCAACGTGTTCTCAGGCGGGCCGGCAGACAAGGCCGGTATCCAGGCCGGGACGACACCCCTCGATCTGGCTGGTTACACAGGCCTGAACAAGGGCGGCGATCTGATCATTGCCATTGACGGCCAACCGGTGGTCACCTTCTACGATATGATCCGTTACCTCGCTCTGTACAAATCCCCCGGTGATACGGTTACGCTGACCGTCATGCGTGGTGATCAGAAAGTGGATGTTCCAGTCGTGCTGGGCAAGCGGCCATAAAGAAAAATGCCTGGGACGGGTGTCTGACCCGCCCCAGGCTTGTTAAGCGAAACGTTCTTCCTTCCACACATCAGCGCTGTTGCTGTAGCCGGCTTTTTCCCAGAAACCCAGGCGGTCGCGCGGCATGAACTCCAACCCGCGCAGCCACTTGGCGCCCTTCCATAAATAAGGACTCGCCAGGTCGCTGCGACCGGGGATGGCGCCGACAACGCCGCGCAGGGGGTAGCCATGTTCTGGGGTGATCGGCTCGCTATTGAAATGGGTCGCCAACAGGAAATTCTCCTGCAGGACCACTTCCAGCGGCAGGTTGACCGTAAACCCATACTCGGCATGCTGCATCACAAACTGGGCAGCGGGCTTGAGCTGGATGAGACCCTGCTCCACCAGCGTCCGCACCGAGACGCCCTCCCAGAGGGTGTCGGCCTTGCTCCAACGCGTCACGCAGTGGATGTCCATCGTGACCTGTGTGCGCGGCAGTTGGTTGAACTTGTCCCACGTCCAGGCCTTTTCTTCCTCCACCTCGCCCCAGAGGCGGAAATCCCACGTCGCCGGGTTGAAGGCGGGCACCGACCCGTAGTGCAAGACGGGGAACTTCATTGTCAGCGCCTGCCCGGGCGGCAGCCGGTTCTCGTTGCGGAGGCGTGCTTCTTCCTTGCGGCGGTCAGGACCTTTAAAGTCGAACATATGTGACAACTCCTGTCCGAATTATAACACTTCCCCTTACGGTATAATCCTCTCGTGCCACGAATTTGTATCATCCCGAGAGCAACCAATACCGGCGGCGTGACTTCCTTTCAAGCCAGACTGACCGCCGGACTCAATGCGCGCGGCATCCAGGTCTGCTATCGTCTCGATGAAACCCCCTTCGATGCAGTGCTGCTCACCAGCACCACCCGCCATCTGCCCGGCTTGCTGCGCCTCCGCCGGCAAGGGCTCCGCATCGTCCAGCGCCTGGATGGCATCAACTGGCTGCATCGCCGCCTGCATACAGGTCCGCGCCATTTCCTGCGGGCCGAGTACGGCAACCGCCTGCTCGCCCTGCTTCGCTCCCGAGTGGTGACACATATTGTCTACCAGTCCGGGTTTGTGCGCGGCTGGTGGGCCGGGCAGTTCGGCCCGGAGTGCGTGCCGTCGGTCGTCATCCATAACGGTGTGGACCTCTCGGCTTACACGCCCGACGGCCCACACGAGCGCCCGGCCAAAACCTTTCGGCTGCTGCTGGTGGAAGGCAGCCTGCAAGGCGGTTACGAAACCGGGCTGGCAACCGCTATTGGCCTGGCCGAACAGTTGGCTGAAAAATTCCCGCTCGAACTGATGGTCGTTGGCCGCCTCTCCCCGGACCTGCAAGCCGCTTCCCATAAAAAGAGCCGGGTGCCCATCCTCTGGGCCGGGCTGGTGCCGCGCGACCATATCCCGGCCCTCGACCGCTCGGCGCACTTGCTGTATTCGGCAGATATCAATGCTGCCTGCCCGAATTCGGTCATCGAAGCCCTGGCCTGCGGGCTGCCGGTAGCGGGGTTTGCCACCGGGGCGCTGCCCGAGCTGGTGACCGGTGAGGCGGGCCGCCTCGTCCCTTACGGTGGCGACCCGTGGAAACTCGACCCACCCGACCTGCCCGCCCTGGCTGAGGCCGCCGCAGAGATCCTGCAAAACAACGAGCGTTTCCGCCTTTCCGCCCGCCAGCGCGCCGAAGAAGCCTTCGGCCTGGATAAGATGGCGGAATGCTATCTGGATGTGTTACTGGGATAGACATGAAAAAATTTTTCCTGAACGCGGCGGCTTTCGCCGCCAGGATCCTGCCAAATTCGTTCAAGCAGACCATCTACAAGGTCAAGCCTCTGGCACGCCTCATCCGCCGTGGGCTGAACCGCGCGTTTCCGGTTGGATTGGTCGAAGTCAAAGTAGCCGCCGGGGATCTGGCAGGGTATACCATCCTGCTCGATATGCAGGTTGACAAGGATTACTGGCTCGGCACCTATGAACCGGAACTACAGTCTGCTTTGCATGAACTTATTCCCGCTGGCGCGGTCATCTATGATGTGGGCGCGAATATCGGCTACGTGTCACTCCTGCTGGCAAAAGCCGCCGGGGGGACGGGAAAAGTATTTGCCTTCGAGGCGCTCCCATCCAACGTCGAGCAACTGCGGCGCAACGTGGCACTGAACGGGATGGAAGCGCAGGTGGTTATCGTCGACAGCGCGGTGACACAGGCTCCCGGTCCGGTGCGCTTTCTGGTGCACGCTTCCGGCGGGATGGGCAAGGCAGCCGGGTCCGCCGGGCGGGATGACCGGTACCAGTCAGAATTGACCGTTCCCGGGATCTCGTTGGATGAGTTTGTATATGGCCAGGGCAACCCGCGGCCACAGGTGGTCAAAATGGATATCGAGGGCGGCGAAGTGATGGCGCTGCCGGGGATGCGCCAGGTGTTGAGCGAGGTGCGCCCGCTCATGCTGATGGAACTGCACGGGCCGGAATCCAGCCGGGTTGCCTGGGAGACTCTGACCGCTGCCGGTTATAAGATTTGCTGGATGCGCCCTGGCTGCCCGGTCGTCCCCTCGCGGGAGGCGATGGGCTGGAAGGCATATATCGTGGCAAAGCCAAAGGATTTTCAACACTAAGAACTTGAAGGTTCACAGAGACAAACCTTTGTGCATCTTCTGAAATTTCGTGGAAAAAGAATGAAGCCTCGCTCCGATACCGCTCCTCTGCTCTGGCTGGGGCTGGTTTTATCCATCACCCTGGCAATTGCTTTTCTCCTGCCGGTCACTCCGCAGGATTACTGGTGGTACCTGCGCGTCGGGCGCGACACGTTGACGACGGGCGCGCTGCCGCAGGTGGACACGCTGAGTTACTCCCAGGTGGGAAACCCCGTGGTCAACTTTTCATGGGGCGCGGCAATCCTTTTCTGGCTGATCTATAAATTAGGCGGCCTTTCCCTGACCGTGCTGGTGCGCGGGCTGCTGGTTGCGTTGGTCTATTCACTCGTCTGGCTGACGGCACGGCAGCTGGGTGCGGGTCGTATCGGCGCGGCGCTGGTGCTCCTGTTGGCTGTGCTGGCTTCCAGCAATAACTGGTCTGTGCGCCCGCAGTTGTTCGCCTATCCGCTCTTCGGCCTGTCACTCTATCTTCTCTATCGCTGGCAGAACGGACATAAAAAAGCCGTTTACTGGCTGCCACTTCTCAGCCTGCTGTGGGTCAACCTGCACGGCTCGTTCATCATACTCATCCTGTTGGCCGTCGCTGCACTGGTCTTTGGAAGCGGCGACCGGCGCACCCTGGCCCTGTCCTTTGCCGGGATCCTGCTTGCCACCCTGATCAACCCGCGCGGCCCTGGCGCATGGACGTATGTGTACGACACGCTCACCCTCCCGGCTCATCAATTCTCCGTCGAATGGCTTCCGCCAGTCAATAGCGGCTGGCAGATGAACATCTTCTTCCTCTGGCTGCTGGCCTTCCCGCTGCTGGCCGTCTTCTCACCCCGCAAACTCGACCAACTCGAATGGACCTGGTTCCTGGGCTTCGGCTTCCTGGCGCTGTGGGGCGAACGCTACGTCATCTGGTTCGTTTTCATCCTGACGGTGCTCACCTCCCTGATGCTGGTGGACTGGGAGAAAAAGTTCCTGGGCGATCCGAAACCCGGCTACCCGGTGCTCAACCTGGCCCTATGCCTGGCCTTTATCCTGCTGCCGCTGGCCCTGCTGCCCGGCCTGCGCAGCGCCTGGTGGCCGGAGGCTCCCTCCATCACCGAAAACACACCCATCGCTGCGGCGGAATGGCTGGCTGCCCACCCCAACCTGCCCGGTCCGCTATGGAGCGAGATTGGTTTCTCCAGTTATCTTGAGTTTGCGCTGCCCGAACGGCCAGTTTGGATTGATACGCGTTTCGAAGTCTTCCCGGTTGAACAGTGGCAGTCCTACGAAGACATCACCAACGCCCGTTACAACTGGCAGTCCCTGCTCGATGAAACCGGCGCCAAGCTGTTGATGGTCTCCGTCACGGAGCAGCCTGCTTTGTTAGAAGCCATGAAGGACCAGAGCCTGTGGTGCGAGATCTACCGCGACGATGTGGCTGAAATTTATCAACTTTGCAGCCAAACCCATCCGTAGATCCATATCTTGCCGCCAATACCCCAAACCCCGAAGTTGTGAAAACCGTGCCGTGCCAGAGGAAAATAAGCCTCTTCCCAACCGGAACAAATGAGGTATGATAACGTCTCTTGTAAGGAGGTTTCACCATATGAAGAAACTATTGTACGTATTTTTGTCCCTGTCAGTGTTGTTGGCCGGCTGCGTACCCGCCGCCACGGCCGCGGCCACGGTTACGGCTCCAGTTCCGACCGGAACGCCGCTCGCTTCCGCCACCCCTCAACCGCCAACTGTGACCCCGTCACTTCAGCCAAGTCAGACGCCGCTCTACCCGGCCGAGGGGTACGGCCCGTCCGGCTTCCCCTTGAATGTGGACCCGCTCACCGGCCTGCAGGTCGCAGACCCGACCCTGCTGGATCGCCGCCCGATGCTCATAAAGATCCCAAACATACCGCGCACCGTTCGCCCGCAGTGGGGCCTTTCGCTGGCCGACATCGTTTTTGAGTATTACAGCGAGGAAGGCGCCACACGCCTTGCGGCTCTCTTTTACGGGAACAATGCCGATATGGTCGGGCCAATCCGTTCGGGACGTTTCATTGATACTGACCTGGTACGCGGCTATAAAGCCGTTTTTGCCTTTGGCTCTGCCTACGTAGCTGAAATGAACCAGTACCTGCATTCGGAGTTTGCCGACCGCCTGGTCGTCCCAGGACCCAATTCTCCCATACAGGTTTATGATCCGAATGGTGAACACCATTTTGTGGTTAGCACCGCTAGTTTAAGCGCCTATATCACCGCCAAGGGGGTTGAGAACGGGCGGCAAAACCTGGACGGCATGTCATTTAATCTCACCGCACCCGCCGGATGGAAGCCCGGAATGCAGGTGTTCGTACGCTATTCAGGCGTAATCTACAACCGCTGGGACTATGACGCCTCCGCCGGGAAATATCTGCGATTCTCCGATAATGCTGATGATTACAATAATATAAATGAACAATATGCGCAGTTGACTGACCGCCTGACCAATCAGCCAATTGCCTTCGACAATGTAGTGGTCCTGTATGTTGCACATGAAGTGTACAGTACCGACAGCCACGGCGTCTCCATCTATGACATCCAATTCAGCGGCTCAGGTGATGGGTATGCTTTCCGGGATGGACAGGCGTACCAGGTCAAATGGCAGCGAAATGCTACCGACGTGGTTTCGCTGACCAATTTGGATGGGACACCTTTCTCGTTCAAACCTGGCAACACCTGGTTCGAGGTGGTGGGGGTAAGTTCCACTGTCCAACAGACCAATCAGAGCTGGCGGTTCATTCACCAGATGCCTTAAATTCTCGTCAGCGCAATAAAGTGGATGGGGGTGTTGGGCGGGCCAAGCCCGCCCAACACCCCCATTTTTTCTCTAAATGTCCTGGTTTTGCTTATAATGGGACTGTTCATAAGGAGCGCCAATGAAACGGATTGCTGTGCTGACGGGTGGCGGCGACGCGCCCGGCCTGAACGCGGTCATCCGGGCGGTTACCAAAACGGCCATTAATGTCTATGGCTATGAAGTGCTCGGGGTTCGGGACGGATACGATGGATTTATCACTCCCGGCGGCGTTATGCCGCTGGATTTGGGATCAGTTCGCGGCATCCTGCCGCTCGGCGGAACCATCCTGGGAACCGCCAACCGCGGCAACCCTTTCGCCCGCAAAGTCCTCCATGACGGCAAGGAAATGGTTCTGGACGTTTCGGACGAGATCATTGTCGCCATTAAAAAACTGGAACTGGACGCGTTGATCGTCATCGGCGGAGACGGGACGCTGCACATTGCCATGGAGCTGGGGGCAAAAGGAGTGCCGGTGGTGGGCGTGCCCAAAACGATCGATAATGACGTTGGCGGCACGGAAGTGACCTTCGGTTTCGATACTGCCCTGATGATCGCCACCGAAGCCTTTGACCGGCTGCACACCACTGCCGAGGCGCTCCACCGCGTCATGGTGCTGGAATTGATGGGCCGCGAGGCAGGTTTCATCGCTCTCCACTCCGGCATTTCCGGCGGAGCGGACGTGATACTGATCCCCGAGATTCCATTCAAACTCGAGTCAGTCCTCAAGAAGATCCGCCAGCGCATCGAAAGTGGTTCGCGCTTCAGCCTGCTGGCGATTTCGGAAGGAGCCAAAATCCTGGGCGGGCAGCCAGTTTACCAGCGTACAGGAGACGAGGTCTATGTGCCCAGGCTGGGAGGCATTGGTCAGGAAGTTGGCCAATATATCGAGGCACAAGGCTTCGAGACGCGCGTTACCGTGCTGGGACACGTTCAGCGCGGCGGATCCCCGACTGCCTTCGACCGCTGGCTGGCCACCCGTTACGGCGCTGCGGCGGTGCGTACCGCTGCAGCAGGAGTCCTCGGGCACATGGTGGCCTTGCGCGACGCCCAGATTATCCCGATACCCCTGGACGAGGCGCTGGCGGTTCCCAAGCGGGTGGATGTGAACGGCGATGGGGTCCTTACTGCACGCGGGCTGGGCATCTCATTTGGAGATGATTGATGTTAACGCGG